>CENP01006044.1_pt1 | contig 46515 bp, 48 predicted proteins | sample 361281 | NCBI WGS metagenome assembly CENP01 (sample SAMEA2591122, study PRJEB7988) | marine metagenome | biome: marine biome (ENVO:00000447); feature: deep chlorophyll maximum layer (ENVO:xxxxxxxx); material: saline water (ENVO:00002010), including plankton (ENVO:xxxxxxxx) | depth 70 m
AAGAGGAAGCAATACCAGGATTTACAGACATCCAATCATTTTTTTTAGCATCCCAGGGTGGGGTTGCAATTCTAACGTTTAACATTATTTCCTTTCCTTCAGCTGGATAAGATGCCATGGAATAAGCTCTTTCAACAGTTTCATCATTCTTCATATTTAGTGGCCATAAATTAAAGTTATCCCATTCATGTTTAAACTTTTGTGGATCATCTGGATGTTCTTGAGGGTGAGAAGTAATATCTATATCCTGATAATTAATATCACACTCTGGGATTTCAATTTGAATATATCCTCCAGCTTTATAATCCATTTCTTCAGGAATTTCAATAACAAACTCTTTGATAAACGAGGCAACATTGTAATTACTTTTGACCTTAGCTTGCCATTTTTTTATACCAAAGACTTCCTCAGGCACTTCAATCTTCATATCCTGTTTAACTTTAACTTGACATCCAAGTCTCCAACCCTCAGATATTTCTTTTCTTGTAAAATGAGGTTCTTCAGTTGGAAGTATTTCACCTCCTCCTTCTAATACCTGGCATTTACATTGTACACATGTTCCTCCTCCTCCACATGCAGATGGAAGAAAAATTTTATTATTCCCCAGAGTAGTTAATAAAGTGTCACCCGAGCTAACCTCAACATCTTTTTCACCATTTATTACAAGTTTTACAGGACCAGATGGTAAAAGTTTATCTTTTGCAACAAGTAACATTGTAACTAAAAGAAGAGTAATTACAAAAAGACCAACTGTACTTGCAATGATTACATTTATATCCATTTTTTTAAATTTTAATACCCATAAAACTCATAAAACCAAGAGCCATTAAGCCAGTAATAATAAATGTTATTCCAAGACCTCTTAATGGATCTGGAATATTAGAATACTTTATTTTTTCCCTAATTGCAGCTATTGCAACAATTGCCAAATACCAACCAATTCCAGAACCAAAACCATAAACAGCAGATTCAAAAGTATTTACAAAATCTTTTTGTTGCATGAAAAGAGAGCCACCAAGTATTGCACAATTTACAGCTATAAGTGGAAGGAATATTCCTAAACTTCCATATAGCGTAGGTGATACTTTTTCAACAATCATTTCAACTAATTGAACCATTGATGCAATAACAGCAATAAACATTATGAATGTTAAAAAAGATAAATTTACATCTTGAAATTGAGGTCCTATCCACGTAAGGGCACCAGGAGCTAATAAATACTGGTCAATTAAATAATTAATAGGAACAGAGATTGTCAAAACAAATATTACTGCTTTACCTAATCCATCAGCTGTTTTTACTGTTTTTGAAACTGCAAGATAAGAGCACATACCAAGGAAATATGCAAATACCATATTCTCAATGAATATACTCTTAACGAATAAGTTTACTAAATCTTCCATTTAATCGTTCTCTATTAGTTTTCTATTATAATACCTCTGAATCCATATATATATACCAACAACAATTAATGCCATAGGCGATAGAAGCATAAGACCATTATCTTGATAACCTAAGTCATAAATAAATTGAGGAATAACAGGCACTCCCCATAGCTCTCCTGAGCCAAATAGTTCTCTTACAAAAGCAACTACAATTAAAATCCATCCATATCCAGCAGCATTTCCTACTCCATCCAGAAAAGATTTCCATACTCCGTTACCAAGTGCAAAAGCCTCAAATCTTCCCATTATTATACAATTAGTAATTATTAATCCAATGAAAATTGCTAACTGCTTACTCACATCATATGCATATGCTTTTAAAAACTGATCAACAAGAGCAACTAATGTTGCTACAACTAGAAGCTGAACAATAATTCTTATTCTTGTTGGTATAACATTTCTCAAAATAGAAACAATGACATTTCCAGCTGCCATCACAAAAATTACTGAAAGTGTCATAACAACTGCAGGCTCTAGCTTAACAGTAATAGCTAGAGCAGAACATATACCTAAAACCTGAACTGTAATAGGGTTATCATCATCCAGGGGATCAGTAAGTAATGCTCTATTCTTTTTTGAAAACAAAGGTTCTTTTTCTTTATTCATTATTTAAGCTGTTAAAATATGGTAAGTAATTTTCTATTCTTTCAATGATCATGTCAGATACACCATCCCCAGTAATTGTTGCTCCTGATATTGCATCAATTTCGTTATCCATTTTGTCATAGTTACCAGGGTCATTATTTGTTTTTGTAAGATATACTCCTACAAAGTTTCCATCTGAGTCTTTAATTTTTTCATCATTAAAACTATCGATAAACCAATCCTCAGTTATTTCTGCACCAAGTCCAGCAGTTTCTGACTTATGATCGAATGATACTCCTTTTATAGTGTTGATATCTTCCTTCAGAGCAATGTAGCCCCATATTTCTGCCCATAAACCTGCTCCTCTAAGCGGAATTACATAAAATTTTTGATTTTCTACATTAGCTATATATAGGGGAAATCTTTGAATATCTTTATCTTTTTTTACCTCAAGAGCAAGATTAATATTAAACGCATTTACTTGATCATCAACTGATCCATCAGACTTTAAAGATAACTCTTCTCTTATGTAGTCACCATATAGTGACTCTGATTCGTCTCTACTAACATTAATTCCAACAGATGAGAGAATATTTTGCATCTTCTCTTTTTTTATGTTTGAGTTCTGAAGATCCTTTAAAGACTCAGATGTAAATGATAATACTGAAGCAACAGAGACTACCATAATAACGGCGAAAATGTATGTATGTTTGTTTGACTCTCTATTCATTATGCAGTTTCTAATTTAACATCTCGCCATCTTTTTCTTCTCATGCTTACGTTAGTTTCTATTACGTAGTGGTCTATCAATGGAGCAAAAACATTCATTAATAAAATTGCAAGCATAACTCCTTCTGGATAGGCAGGATTAAATACTCTAATAAGTATACAGAATACTCCAACTAGAAATCCATATATCCATTTTCCTTTTGTGGTTTGAGCTGCAGAAACAGGGTCAGTAGCCATAAAAACAATACCAAAAGCAAAACCTCCAACTAATAGGTGATTATACCATTCAAAACTCATCAAGGAATTTGCCCCCCAGAGATTAAATAAAATTCCAACTACAGAAGCTCCAATTACTCCACTTAACATAATTCTCCAACTACCAACTCCAGTTATAATTAGAAGCAGGGCTCCAATCAAAACAAAGAAAACAGACGTCTCAGCAACAGATCCAGGTATTGAACCCATGAACATACTAGCGGATGAATATGCAACCTCTCCATTCGCAGCTAATGTCCCTAAAATAGTTTCACCAGAAATTCCATCAACATTAGATGCCTCAGAGACCCATACTTTATCACCAGACATAAATGTGGGATAAGCAAAAAATGCAAAAGCTCTTGCAGTCAATGCAGGATTTAAAATATTCATTCCTGTACCACCAAAAGCTTCCTTGGCAATTAATACTGCAAAAATAACTGATATTGCAAGCATCCAAAGAGGCATGTCAATAGGCATTATCATTGGTATAAGAAGTCCTGTAACTAAATACCCTTCATTAACCGGGTGATTTCTATAAACTGCAAATGCAAATTCAATTGCTAAACCAACGGCGTAAGAAACAGCAATCATTGGAAAAATTTTATAGGCACCATGCAAGACAGCATCAATAAAAGTAAACTGAATATCAGTTTGAACATAATATTGATAACCTGTATTGTACATACCATAGAACAAAGCAGGAACAAGAGCTATTATGACTGTTATCATTGTTCTTTTTAAATCAACACCATCTCTAATATGTGATCCTTTGGAGGTGGTATGATTTGGTACAAAAAGCATTGTCTCAAATGCATTAAATGCAGGATATAACTTTTCTAATTTACCTCCCTTATCGAAGGGTTTTTTTAGCATATCAACTTGTTTTCTAATAAAATCCATTAGCCTACTTCTTTTAACATTATTTCAATTCCGTTTTTTATAATTTCCTGTGCCTCAATTTTTGAAGTACATGAAAAATCAACTAGACCGAAATCTTCAGGTACAACTTCGTAGATACCCAGAGATTCCATTTTTTCAATATCACCCGTCATACACGCTTTAATTAATTGCATTGGAAAAATATTCATGGGAAAATATTTTTCCATTTCTCCAGTTACAACTATTGCTCTTTCTTCACCGTTTAGGTTTGTATTAACTTTTTTCTCACCTCCTAGTAACCATGATAATGAAGTTTTAGAAAGGCTAGGAACTGAGTTATACATAAATGGAAGCCATCCTAACATTCTGTAATTATTTCCTTCTTCAATTACAGATATTGCATTATTATAATATCCAATAAATCCTGAATAATCAACCTTAGATCCACTAAGTGGATCTCCATTTATTATTCTACAGTTTAAGGTGGGTAAATTATCTGTTTTATTGAATAATGAAGAAATCTCAGAACCAATAGTTGTCTTAAAATATTTTGATGAATTAATAGAATCCCCAGAAATTGCTATAGTTCTATCAGAACAATATTGACCAGTTTTGAAAAAGGATCCAATATTAGCTAGATCCTCAGGTTTTACAACCCAGACTACTTCACCTGAATTTATAGGATCAATTCTATTAATTTGAAAGCTTTCATTTCCAGCTGGATGATTTCCTTTAATAATATAAAGTTCAACATTTTTAAGTTGATTGAAAATACTTTCTTTAGTTGATGATACACAGAAGTTAATTGGCTTGTTAATAATTTTTCCTAAAACATTAATACCAACTTGTAAATCATTTAGCCTATCGCTCATTAAAAATTCATAATCTGCTGCATATGGAGCTGTGCTGTATGAAGAGACAAAGATGGATTTAGGCAGCCTGTTAGGTCTGGCAATAATATTATATGGCCTTTGTCTAATGTATGCTAATGTACCTGAGTTTATTAATAGTTTAATAATACTCTCATGAGGAATACTTTTTAAATCAGGAATATCAAAGTTTCTGACATCATCTCCACTCCTTTCAATTATTACATTTAAAATTTTTCTTTTTTCTCCTCTTACAATTTGTTTAATTTTTCCACTTACTGGAGAAACAATTTTAATATTTTCATCATTTTTATCGAAAAAGACAGGGTCACCTTTCTTGATAAAATCACCCTCTTTAACAAGCATACGTGGAACTAAAGAAAAGAAGTCGTCAGGATTTAGAGCGTAGGTTAAGCTTTTATTTGCAACTTCAAATTCTTTTGAAGCAAGTCCTTTTAAATTTAAATTAGCACCATTTTGGATGCTTATGTCTTTTGACATAAATTTTATAATTTACGTGAGCAAATTTACTATAAACACGCCAAGAAAAAAAAGTATTTTTATTAAAATATTATCAAATTAAACTAATTTTAATAACCAAAAATTATGTTATGAATAACTCAATAGTAAATGTTCCAATTCCAATCAACGAACCAATAAAAGAATACAAAAATAATAGTCCTGAGAAAGAGTCTGTTTTAAAAGAATATAAAAAACTCAGAAACTCGAAAACTGATGTCAAATTGTGGATTGGTGGAAAATTTATTGAGAGTTCAAAGACTGCTTCTATGTCTCCTCCACATGATCATAAACATATTCTAGGAAAATACTATCTAGCAGAAAAAAAACATGTAGAATTGGCAATAAAATCTGCCCTAGATGCTAAAGAAAATTGGTCTAATATGAGGTGGGAAGAAAGAGCGTCTATTTTTTTAAAGGCTGCCGAATTAGTTGCTGGACCATATAGAGATAAAATTAATGCAGCTACAATGTTAGCTCAATCCAAAACAATCTTTCAAGCAGAAATTGATGCAGCGTGTGAACTTATAGATTTTTTAAAGTTTAATGTATATAGTATGCAGCATATTTACAGTCAGCAGCCAAAATCTGATCCAGGTGTATGGAATCAGCTTGGTTACAGACCTCTTGAAGGGTTTGTTTATGCTGTTACTCCATTTAACTTTACTGCGATATCAGGCAATCTTCCGGGTAGTGCAGCAATGATGGGTAATACAGTTGTTTGGAAACCTAGTGATCATCAAATATATTCTGCTAAAGTTGTAATTGATGTTTTTAAAGAAGCTGGTTTACCCGATGGTGTTATAAATGCTGTTTATGGCGATCCTGAAATGATAACAAATACCATTCTCGAATCTAAGCACTTTGCTGGAATCCATTTCACTGGTTCAACATCTGTTTTTAAAGGTTTATGGAAAAAAATAGGAGCAAATATTGAAAACTATAATTCATATCCAAGAATTGTTGGAGAAACAGGAGGTAAAGATTTTATAATTGCTCATAATTCAGCTAATGTTGATGAATTTGTGACTGCAGTAATAAGAGGTGCATTTGAGTTTCAAGGACAAAAATGTTCTGCAGCTTCAAGAATTTATTTACCAAAATCTATATCTAAAGTTTTTTATGAAAAATTAAAATCTGAAATTTCAAAAATCAAAATGGGAAGTCCAGAAGATTTTAAAAATTTCATGACTGCTGTGATTCATGAAAATTCATTTGACAAGCTTGCAGGAGTTATAGAAAAAGTAAAATCAGATACGGATGCTGAAATTTTAATTGGTGGTGGATATGATAAGTCGAAAGGATACTTTATTGAACCAACTGTTATCAAAACTTCTAATGCAAAATATTACTCAATGGAAACTGAACTCTTTGGACCTTTAGTAACAATCTATGAGTATGATGATAAAGATTGGAACAAAACATTAAATTTAGTTGACGAGACATCAGAATATGCTTTAACTGGAGCAATTTTTTGTGATGATAGATATGTACTTAGTGAAGCTGTTGACAAACTTAAAAATTGTGCAGGTAACTTTTACATTAATGATAAATGTACTGGAGCTGTGGTTGGTCAACAACCATTTGGAGGAGCTAGGGGATCTGGAACAAATGATAAGGCTGGCTCCTATTTAAACTTACTGAGATGGGTTTCACCCAGACTAATTAAAGAAGTTTTTGTTCCACCAAAAGATTTCAAATACCCATTTATGGGATAATTTTTAATCAATTATTTCAACTTTATTAATGTAAACATTGTTTATTGGCCAATCAATTTCATCCGTTGGAATAGATGCTATTCTATCAACCGTATCCATTCCTTTTATAACTTCTCCAAAAACAGTATAGTTCCCGTCTAAATGATTTGCTCCCTCTTTTTTTTGGACAATAAAAAATTCAAAAGGTGACGCCATTTTATATGGATTGTCCAGTGAGCTACTTGGCATACTTATAGCTCCTCTTTTGTGGAAGTGTCCTTTATTGAAATCATTTGGAAGTAGATATTTTCCAATATTTTTTCTCTTCTTGGAAACAGAAATATTATCACTATTTCCAGCTTGAATAACAAAATTATTTATAACTCTATAAAATTGAGTTCCTTCAAAATACTTTTTCTTGGCCAAGAAAATGAAGTTTGATCTATGGTAGGGCGTATTATTATATAATAATATTTCAATTTGTCCAAAGTCAGTATAAATTCTGACTTTATTCTCTTTATTATTTTTTTCATACTCATATAAAAATTCAATAATATTTTCATCAGTAAGTTTTAAATCATTTTTAGGATCTTCAATTATTTCTTCATTTATTATTTCAACTTTTAATTCTTCTGAAGGTTCAATTTTAGTTTTTGATTTATCGTCGACTCTTTTACAACTAAAAAGTGCCAGAAGGCTTAAAAATGTAAAAATTATTTTTTGAAACATAATTTATTTTTGAAAAGGGATATATATGATCTTTTTTGTTTGAAAGAATTCATAATTAAAATATTCATTTATATCATAAATATTTTTCTTATTGAAATCTTTTAACTCTTCATCTAAATCACCACCTTTCAATGAAATTATTCCATTTTTCATTTTATTTGATGAATCATATCTAAAATTTTTATAAACTAGTTTATAAAAATTATCCATTCTAGTAACAGCCCTTGATAATATAAAATCATAATGATCTAGATGATTTTCTACTCTATCATTTATAGCATTTACGTTGTTTATTGATAACTCGCTACATATTGATTTTACAACTTTTATTTTTTTCCCAATACTGTCTATTAATGTGAAATTAACTTTTGGGAAAAAAATTGCTAAAGGTATACCCGGAAGACCTCCACCTGTTCCAACATCAAGTACTGATGTTGAATCTTTAAAGCTTACAATTTTTACAATAGACAATGAATGAATAATGTGATTAATTTCTAGATTATCTATGTCCTTCCTAGAAATTAAATTTACTTTTGAATTCCAGTATTTGTATAATTGAACTAGTTTAGAGTACTTTTCTTTTTGTTCTTGAGTTAATTTTGGAAAATATTTATCTATTTCAGTCAAGTTAATAAGTCTTTTATTCTTTTTATTGCTTCTTCAATTTGTTCTCTTGAAGCTGAGTAAGAAATTCTAATACAGTTAGGATAACCAAAAGCATCCCCAGGAACAGTCGCAACATGAGCTTTTTCGAGAATAAGCATTGATAAATCATTTGCATCATTGATAGTTACACCTTTAAACGTTTTACCAAATAATTCTGAGATATCTGGGAAAATATAAAATGCTCCCATAGGAGGTTGTTTTATATTAAAGCCATTGATTTTTGTTACAAGATCTATTATAAAATCTCTTCTAATCTTAAATTCGTCGACCATGTATTGGATCTTTTCAGGAGACTCTTCTAGTGCTTTAATTGTAGCTCTTTGAGCAATGCAATTTGCTCCACTTGTTATTTGGCCTTGCATTTTATTACAAGCTTTGGCTATTACTTTAGGGGCTCCTAAATAACCTATTCTCCATCCAGTCATTGCATAAGCTTTTGAAATTCCATTTACAGTAACTGTTCTATCAAACATTCCAGGTATGCTTGCAAAACTTACAGATTTTACTCCATAATTTATGTGTTCATAAATTTCATCTGATATAATAATTATATTTGGATACTTCAAAAGAACTTTTGAAAATTCAAGATATTCTTGTTCAGTAAAAACTGATCCACTTGGGTTATTAGGTGAGTTAAGCATTAACATTTTTGTTTTATCTGTTATTGCAGATTCAAGTTGTTGAGCAGTAATTTTATAATTTGAGTCCTCCTCTGGATTTATAAATACAGGTACTCCTTCGGCTAATGCCACCATGGCACTGTAACTTACCCAATATGGAGTAGGGATTAAGACTTCATCCCCTTTATTTATAAGTGACATACAAACATTGGCAATTGATTGTTTCGCTCCTGTTGAAACAACTATTTGGTCTACATCATAATCTAAATTATTATCTCTTTTGAATTTTTTACAAATTGATTTTTTCAAATCAAGATAACCATCAACTGGAGAATATTTATGATAATTATCGTTAATAGCCTCAACTGCTGCTTCTTTTATGTAATCTGGAATATTAAAGTCAGGCTCACCTGCACTTAGAGTTATTACATCTATTCCTTGGTTTTTTAAATCATGTGCTTTAGCTGTCATTGCAACCGTCTGTGATATCGGTAAAGACTTTATTTTTTCTGATAACATTTTATAGATTATTTATTTAATATTTTTTTTTGATTATTGATTGATTCTTGATGAATTGCTTTAAAAACTCTTAAAATGAATTCTTCACTTAAACCATGCTCCTCTCCATCTAAAATCATCTTTCCGAGAATTTCGTTCCATCTTTTATTTTGTAAAATTGCTACATTATTATCAGACTTTAGCTGACCAATCTCTTTTGCAACTTCCATCCTTTTTCCTAATGTTGACAACAAGTTCTGATCTGCAACATCAATTTGAGATCTAAGATTATTAATTTTTTTTATATAAGCTTCAACTTCTGAAGTCTTTTCTCTAATTTTTAAATCTTTCATTATTTCAATTAATCTTTTTGGGGTTACTTGTTGAGCAGCATCACTCCAAGCATTATCTGGGTCACAATGTGTCTCAATCATTAAACCATCAAAATTTAAATCTAGTGCAGATTGACTTAAATCAAAAATTAAGTCTCTTCTTCCAGCAATATGAGATGGATCACATATTAGAGGTAGGTCAGGAAAATTATTTTGAAGCTCAACTGCAATTTGCCATTCTGGATTATTTCTGTATTTAGATTTATCATAGGATGAGAATCCTCTATGTATAACTCCAATTTTGTTTATATCAGAAGAGTAAATTCTCTCAATACCTCCCAACCAAAGAGCTAAATCAGGATTAACTGGATTCTTAACCAAAACAATTTTGTCAGTTCCTTTTAGTGCATCTGCAATTTCCTGAACAATAAATGGAGATACTGTAGACCTAGCCCCAATCCATAATATATCAACATCATGTTTAAGTGCAAGATCTACATGAACTGAATTTGCAACTTCTGTTGCAATCATAAGACCTGTTTCCTTTTTAACTTTTTCTAACCAGTTTAGACCAATTGCACCAACACCTTCAAACATACCAGGTCTAGTTCTAGGTTTCCATATACCTGCCCTATATGCTGATACATCTGAATCTTTAAGTTCATGGGCAATTTTTAAAACTTGCTCTTCAGTTTCAGCACTACAAGGTCCAGCTATAACCAATGGGTGCCCTAGATTCATTTTGTCTAACCAACTTCTAAACTCTTTTTTATTTTCCATAATTATTTATTTAATTCCGTTAAGTATTTCTTTAATACCATTTATTTTTTTCATTTCGGCACTTAATTTTTCTTTATCACCGTTTTCAATTAAAATCTTAAAATTATTAATATTGGAGATATACTCGTTAAGTGATTCAACAATATTGTTTTTATTTTCCACAAATATTGATGCCCATGTTTCAGGAGAACTTTTTGCTAACCTTACAGTAGACTCAAATCCACTTCCAGCCATATCATAAATTGTATCTTGATCTTCTTCTTTGTTCATTACAGTCTTTCCTAACATAAAAGACGAAATATGAGAAAGATGAGACACATACGCTATATGCTTATCATGTTCAATAGAGTCCATATTAATAATATTCATATTCATTAAATCAAAAATTTTTAAAGCATCTGATAATAAATCTTGATCAGTTTTTTCTGTCTCACAGAGAATTAAAACCTTATTATCAAAAAGATTCTTTGTTGCAGCTGAAGGACCTGAAAACTCAGTACCAGCTATTGGATGAGCTGCGAGGAAATTTTTTCTATTAGTATGATCTACTACTTTTTTACATATTTCATACTTTGTTGAACCCAAGTCAACAACCAAAGTGTTATTTGAGATTTTATTCAATATTGACTCTATTTCATTTTTGATAGCATCTACAGGTATTGCAATAAAAATATATTTTAAGTTATCAATTGAGTTGATATCTAATTTTTTATCTATAATACCTTTGCTTAAAGAATAACTCATTGAATCCATATCGTTATCAAGTCCATAAATGACTGTATTTGTATCAATTTCCTTAATCTTTAAAGCTATAGACCCTCCTATTAATCCCAAGCCAATTACTCCTACATTCATAATTCTTTAATTTTATATTCACCTAAAACTTTAAATTCTTGAGCCATAATCTCAATAATTTTTTTTGCTTTATTGTAGTTATCTACTGAGTTAAAAGTAATATCAACAAAAAAAGCGTATTTACCTGGTGTTTGTATTACTGGTAAAGATTGAATCTTAGTAAGATTTAGACTACAATCACTCATCAAATTTAAAACTGAAGCTAAACTTCCTCTTTTATGATCAAGAATAAACTTTAGTGCAGCTTTATTGAATTCATCATTGGTTTTCTTTTTTTCAAGAATCACAAATCTTGTCTTGTTATTTTTAATAGTTTGTATTGATTCGTTAAGAATTTCTAAATTATATATTTCTGAAGCATCTTTACTTGCAATGGCACCAACACCTAGCATTTCTTCATCTTTGATTTTTTTTGCAAATAAAGCTGTATCCTCGCTCTCAATAAGTTTAATATGAGGATAATTGTTAAAAAATTTGGAACATTGAAGTAAAGCCATTGGATGTGATTGCACTTCATATATTTCATCAATTTTTTGCCCAGCCAGACACATTAAATTATGATTTATATTTAAATAATGTTCTCCTGTTATATAAAGATTATACTCATCAATTAGTGCATAATTTGGAAGTATTGATCCAGCAATTGAATTTTCAATTGCCATGACACCAAAGTCAGATTCTTCTTTATCAATTGATTTAACTAGATTTTCAAAGGTTGAACATTCTAGTAATTCAAAAGATTTAAAATACTCATTTGCCACCATATGGTGAAAAGAACCTTTAATTCCCTGTATTGACACTTTCATATAAAAAAAAAGTCCTGATTTGACAGGACTATTATATTTTAATTGAATTATACATAATTATCCTGCCTTCTGATGAGAGAAGTAATATGTATAATAAAAATTAAAATTTTGTTTCATAGCCTAACAAAAGTATAATAGGTATTTAAAATATCAAACTTTTTAGACTATTTTTTGATTAGCTCTCCATTAAGATAAATTGAGTGCTCTATTAAAGTTGATTTCTCAAGGTTTTTTGAAACGGAACAATATTTATCAAAACTTAGTGATGCTGCACGAATTATTTTATCACCTGGAATTTCTCCCTCAATCAATAGTTTTACATGAATCCTCTTATATGGTTTACCCGGTTCAGATTCTCTTTCACCCTCTACTTCCATTTTGTATGATTTAGGATCTAACTTTTGTTTTTCTAAAATAGAAATGATATCTATACTACTGCAGCCTGCAACTCCCATAAGTAGAAGCTCCATAGGGCTAGCTCCTTGAACTTGATAGTCTGGTGAGTATTTTCTATCTAAATGAACTTTATGACCATTTTCATTTGATAATTCAAATAGGTATTTGTCATTAACTCTATCTAAGTAAATTGCCATTATTTTAAAATTTTTGTAAAGATATCTGAAATTTGTTTGGTTTCAATTAAAAAAGCATCATGTCCATGAATTGAGTTAATAATGTGATTATTAACGGGAATTTTATTGGACTTTAAAATAGATGTAGTTTCAAAATCTTCATCAGGAAGAAAAAATATATCAGTATCAACTGATATTATATCTATTTTTGATTTTACATTTTGAAGTTTCCTCTCAAAACTAATACCGTCTCTAGTTATGTCTGATGATCTTAATAATTTATTTAAAAATTTATAAGAGTCAAGACTAAATCTTTGATGTAACTTAACACCGTGGTGATCTAGCCATGATTCAACATTAAATACACCCTTCTCATAATTTATAGTTCTTTTAAATCTTTCATTTAAAGACTTTGGTGTTCTGTAAAAAGTCATTGCATGGATTCTAGCATCTGCAACTGGGTCTCTAGAATTTTCAAGGATTCTATCTTGGAGATAGGTATTCGCAATTAACCAGTCATTAGCCTTCCAATCTGCAGCAATAGGAATTATTTTATCGGCAATATCATTTTTAATAGCTAACATTTCCCAAGTAAGACAACCTCCAATTGAGCCTCCAGTTATAGCGAATAATTTAGAAATTTTTAATATTTCTAATGCCTTGATAAATAATAAGGCTACATCACCCAAATTAATATTTATAGAATAGTCAAAACAATTTTCATTAAATCCGTTACCTGGGATATTAAAACATATTACAGTGAATTTTTTAGTGTCTATAGGTTTATTATCACCTACAATATCTCTCCACCATCCATTCTTACCTGAAACAATTGAGTTTCCAGTTAAAGCATGATTTACAAGAATAACTGGAGAACTCCCAATAGGCATACCAAAGATTTGATATGTAAGTTCAATCTTTTTGATTTTGAATCCTGATTGAATTTCAAAATCTTCGATTAAAATATGTTTTAATTCATCTTCCAAATTATATAGACTTAATTGCCTCTTTTAGATCATTAATTAGATCATTAGTGTCTTCAAGTCCTATACTTAGTCTTACTAGATCTGATGTAACCCCTGTGGATTTTTGCTGATCCTCATTTAATTGTTGATGAGTTGTGCTTGAAGGATGAATTATTAGAGATTTGGAGTCACCAAAGTTTGCAAGCAAAGAAAATATTTTGGTACTATCTGTCAATTTTTTTGCAGACTCAAACCCTCCTTTTAATCCAAAAGTAACAATTCCACTTTGACCTCCCTTTAAATATTTCTTTGAAAGATCATAATATTTAGATGATTTGAGACCTGGATAATTCACCCATGCTACTTCATCTTGAGTTTCAAGCCACTCTGCAACTTTCAATGCATTTTCAGAGTGTTTCTTAATTCTTACAGATAGGGTTTCTAATCCTTGAATTGTTTGAAAACAATTAAATGGACTTGGAGCACTACCAAGATCTCTTAGTCCCTCAATTCTTACTTTTGCAATAAATGCTGCAGGTCCAAGTGCATCATGATATACAAGACCATGATATCCAGCAGATGGTTCAGTAAATTCATTAAAAAGTCCACTACTCCAGTCAAATTTACCAGCATCAATTATAATACCCCCTATTGAAGTTCCATTTCCTGTTATGTATTTTGTAGTAGAGTGAATTACAATATCTGCACCATAATCAATTGGTTTTAATAAATATGGAGTAGCTACAGTATTGTCAACTATTAGTGGGAGTTTTGCTTTTTTGGCAATTTTGGATATGGATTCAACATCTAATATATCCAGTTTAGGATTACCAATACTTTCAATATACACAGCCCTAGTATTATCATTTATTGCTTGAGAAAAATTATCTGGATCATCAGGGTCTACAAATGTTGTAGTTATCCCATACCTTGGAAGTGTAACGTTTAATAAATTATAAGTTCCTCCATATAGACTGTTTGAAGCTACAATGTGATCCCCAGTTTTCAATAATGTTAAAAGGGTTGTAGCTAGAGCAGCAGATCCTGACGATGTAGCAACTGCAGCAATTCCTCCCTCCAATGAAGCTAGTCTTTGTTCAAGAATATCAGCTGTTGGGTTATTAAGTCTTGTATATATATATCCAGGCTCAGCTAGTGAAAATAAATTAGCAGCATGGTCAGTGTCATCAAATACATAAGATGTAGTTTGATAGATTGGAACAGCTCTTGTCCCCTCTGTCTTTGTTGTGTTGTGACCTGCATGAAGTGCAAGTGTTTGATCATTATGATTCATAGTTTTAGTGATTTAATTATTTGTTCAACATATTCTAGCTTCTCCCATGGGAAAAGCTCAACCTCGATTTTTTTAACTCCAGAATATTTTGAGTTAAACGTTTTGGTTTTTTTTTCAGATTTTCTACCCATATGTCCATATGATGCAGTTTCAAGATATATTGGATCTCTCAACTTAAATCTTGATTCTATCGAGTGAGGTTTTAAGTCAAATATCTCTTTGACAATGTTCGATAATTTTGAATCTGAAATATTTAATTTTGATTTACCACATGTATTTACATTAAGTGATACTGGCTCAGCAACTCCTATAGCATATCCTACTTGAATTAAAATCTCATCAGATACACCTGCCTTAACTAGATTCTTAGATATATGTCTTGCCGCATATGCTGCACTTCTATCAACTTTACTTGGATCTTTTCCACTAAAGGCTCCTCCTCCATGCGCTCCTCTTCCTCCATAGGTGTCAATAATTATTTTTCGCCCAGTTAAGCCTGTATCTCCGTGAGGTCCACCGATAACAAATTTTCCAGTCGGGTTAACATGGTATTTAATACTATCATTAAATAATTTTTGAATACTTTCAGGATAACTTTCCTTTACTATTGGAATTAATATCTCAGTTATATCTTGTCTAATTTTACTCAGCATTTTTTTATCATCACTATCAAAATCATCATGCTGAGTTGAGATTACAATTGTATCTATTCTTAACGGATTATCATTTTCATCATATTCAATAGTAACTTGAGACTTTGAATCAGGTCTTAAATATGGAATTATTTTTGATCTTCTCAGACTTGAGAGTTCGAAAAGTAATTTATTAGCAATATCTAGGGTAAGAGGAATACTTTCTTTAGTTTCATTACACGCATAACCAAAAATTATTCCTTGATCTCCTGCACCTTGATCCTCCTTTGTATCTCTTTCTACTCCTCTTAAGATGTCTTCTGACTGCTCATGAATTAATGACATAACTGCACATGATTCTCCTGAAAACTTGTACAAATCATTATTATACCCTATGTCCTTAATTATTTCTCTAGCAACATTTTGCACATCAATATATGTAGAGCTAGTAACCTCTCCAGACAAAACTACTTGTCCAGTTGTAACTAATGTTTCACAGGCAACTTTTGAATTTGGATCAAAAGCTAAAAAATTATCTAAGATCCCGTCACTAATCTGGTCAGAGACCTTGTCAGGATGACCTTCACTCACGGATTCAGACGTAAATAAATACGACATAGTTTTAAGTTTGTGAGAAAAAATAAGACGTGATTGCTTGTAAAAGAATTACTGCTTTAGCAATTTTTTTGAGAGGTTGCAATCAGTCAAATCCTTCCTCTGTTTTAAACAAAATTAACTAAAAAAATATTATTTCAAATTATTCTGCTTTTTTCTTTAAAAAAAACCTACTATTTTGGCAAGAATTATGAGAATAGCAATTGCAGGAAATATTGGTGCCGGGAAAACAAGTTTAACTAAGCAGCTATCAAAAAGCTTAAAGTATAAACCATATTATGAAGATGTAATTGCAAATCCATATCTAGATGACTTTTACAGTCACATGGAAAGATGGTCATTTAATCTTCAAATTTATTTTTTAAATAGTAGATTCAAACAGTTACTAGATATTGAAAAAAGCAATGTGGACGTTATTCAAGATAGAACAATTTATGAGGATGCATTTATTTTTGCTCCCAACTTAAATGCAATGGGCTTAATGCCTCAAAGAGATTATGAAAATTATTTATCACTTTTTGATACAATGCTTAATCTTGTCAATCCACCAGATCTTTTAGTTTACCTTCAAAGTAGTATCCCTAACCTAGTTAATAAAATTCATAAAAGGGGTAGAGAGTATGAAAAAACTATTAGTATCGAATATCTAAGTAGATTAAACGAAAGATATGAGGCTTGGATAACAAATTATGACAACGGTAAGCTTTTAAAAATAAATGTTGATGATATGGATTTTGTCGAGAATAAATCAGATTACGAATCAATATTATCAATGATTAAAAAAGAACTTTAATCATATCTTTCTACATATTTTTGCTTTCCATTTTTAGCATTGTATTATATTTGAAAAAAATTTAAAAAATGGACTACATAAATCTTATCCCATTAGCTGGTGTAATTGCATTAATATTTGTTTTTATAAAAAATGCATCAGTTTCAAAAAAAGAAGTTGGAAATGCAAAAATGGCAAAAATTGCAAAAAATATTGCGGATGGTGCAATGGCATTTTTAAAAGCTGAATATAAAATATTATCAGTTTTTGTAATAATTACTGCTGTTCTTTTAGCATTCAAAGGCATTAATGAGGGAAGCAGCTGGTTGGTTGCAGTATCTTTTGTTGTTGGAGCATTATGTTCTGGTCTAGCAGGTTTTATTGGTATGCAAGTTGCAACCAAGGCCAATGTTAGGACAACTAATGCTGCTCAACATTCTCTTGGGAAAGCATTAGAAATTGCATTTTCTGGTGGTTCTGTGATGGGGATGGGCGTAGTTGGTTTAGGAGTTTTAGGAGTTGGTTCATTATTTATAATTTACAGGCCAATGTTTGATGACATAAATACTGTAATACAAGTTTTATCCGGATTTTCTCTTGGTGCTTCTTCTATTGCATTGTTTGCCAGAGTTGGTGGTGGAATATACACTAAAGCTGCAGATGTTGGCGCTGACTTAGTAGGGAAAGTTGAAGCTGGTATTCCAGAAGATCACCCTTTAAATCCAGCAACTATTGCAGATAATGTTGGAGATAATGTTGGAGATGTTGCTGGAATGGGAGCTGATTTATTTGAATCTTTTGTCGGATCAATTATTGGGGCAATGGTATTAGGTGCTGCTTTTATTAGTTTAAGTGAATTCTCTGGAATTGAAATTAATGCTGTACTGCTTCCATTGTTTATTGCTGCATCTGGAATAATTATGTCTATTGTAGGAACCTTCTTCGTTAAAGTAAAAGAAGGTGGAGATCCTCATAAGGCTTTAAATATGGGTGAGTTTATATCTGCTGGATTAATGATTGCCGTTACTTATTTCTTGATACGGTATTTACTTCCAGAGTCATGGATTTTCAATGATATTGAATATACATCAAATGGTGTCTTCATTGCAACGATTAGTGGATTAATAGCAGGACTTCTTGTAGGTAAAGTAACTGAATATTACACTGCAACTGGTAAAAATCCAGTTCTATCAATAGTTAAGCAGTCAGAAACTGGTCCTGCAACTACTATAATATCTGGTTTAGGGGTTGGAATGATTTCCACTGCTCTTCCTATTATATTTATTTGTGCAGCAATATTACTCTCCTATGAGTTTGCTGGTCTATATGGAATAGCAATTGCTGCTGTTGGTATGCTTGCTAATACAGGTATCCAGTTGGCAGTTGATGCATACGGACCTATTTCAGATAATGCTGGAGGTATTGCAGAAATGGCAGAGTTAGATCCTAAAGTTAGAGAGAGAACAGATAAGCTTGATGCAGTTGGAAATACAACTGCAGCAATAGGAAAAGGTTTTGCTATTGCATCAGCTGCTCTAACAGCTCTAGCTTTATTTGCAGCATTTATGCAAACAGCTGAAATTACTGCTATTGATATTTCAAAACCAGTTGTTATGGCTGGACTTTTACTCGGTGCAATGCTCCCATTTGTTTTTTCTGCCCTTTCAATGAAGGCAGTTGGTAAGGCGGCAATGAGTATGATTGAAGAAGTGAGAAGACAATTTAAAGACCTTCCAAAATTGAAAGCAGCTCTTGAAGTAATGAGAAAATATGACTCAGATCTTTCTAAAGCTTCGAAAGAAGATCTAAAGATTTTTAATGATGCTGATGGTGTTGCAGAATATAGTAAATGTGTTGAAATTTCAACACAAGCTGCATTAAGAGAGATGGTTCTTCCAGGATTAATGGCTATTTCAGTTCCAGTTATAATTGGATTTGCTGGTGGTGCAGAAATGCTCGGTGGTCTTTTAGCGGGTGTTACATCATGTGGTGTTCTAATGGCTATTTTTCAATCAAATGCTGGTGGTGCATGGGATAATGCAAAAAAAATGATTGAAGAAGATGGAAGAAAAGGTACTGAAGCTCATAAAGCAGCAGTTGTTGGTGATACAGTTGGTGATCCATTTAAAGACACATCTGGACCATCACTAAACATTCTTCTTAAATTAATTGCTGTTGTTGCTCTTGTTATAGCTCCACTTCTAGTAGGCTAAATATAGAGAACTTTTTTAACTGCTTTAATTACTTCCTCACTATTTGGAAGCCACTCCTCTAATAAAACTGGAGAGTAAGGAGTAGGAGTATCTGCATTATTTACTTTTTCAATTGGTGCATCTAAAAAATCAAAGAGTTCATTCTGAACTTTGTGCGAGATATCAGTAGATATATTTCCAAAAGGCCATGCTTCTTCAAGTATTACTAATCTATTTGTTTTTTTAACTGATTCAAGTACGGTATCATAATCAATAGGCCTGAGTGTTCGTAAATCAATAATTTCACATTCAATACCCTCTTTTTCAAGAATATCAGCAGCTATATATGCTTCTTTTATAATCTTTCCAAATGAAACTAATGTTACATCTTTTCCCTTTCTTTTAATATCAGCTACACCAATCGGTAAAGTATATTCACCTTCAGGAATTTCACCCTTATCACCATACATCTGTTCAGATTCCATAAAAATAACTGGATCATCGTCTCTGATTGCAGACTTTAAAAGTCCTTTTGCATCATATGGGTTAGATGGCACAATTACCTTAAGACCAGGACAATTAGCAAACCAGCTTTCAAATGCTTGAGAGTGAGTTGCACCAAGTTGACCAGCAGAAGCTGTTGGACCTCTAAAAACAATTGGACATGGAAATTGACCACCAGACATCTGTCTTATTTTTGCAGCATTATTTATTATTTGATCAATTCCAACCAGTGAAAAATTAAATGTCATAAATTCAATAATTGGTCTAGCTCCAACCATTGTAGAACCAACTCCAACTCCAGAGAAACCAGCTTCAGAAATAGGTGTATCAATTACTCTCAATTCACCAAATTCATCTAGCATTCCCTTTGATGCCTTGTAAGCACCATTATATTCAGCAACTTCCTCACCCATAAGATAGACACTCTCATCTCTTCTCATTTCCTCTGACATTGCTTCACATATAGCTTCTCTAAATTGAACTGTCTTCATAGATTTAAATTTATGCGAATTTAATCATAAAAAAAATATTTCCTATAGTCCATTAATGAGATTTAAATTTTATTTAATTAATTTGTGGCATTATAATTTTACATGGAATTGATAGAGTTAAAAATTCATGGAATTTCATATAGTGATAATACTTCTGGAGCCTTTGCATTAATTTTAGATGAAGTTAACGGCAATAAAAAATTACCTATTGTAATAGGAGGCTTTGAAGCACAATCGATAGCAATTGCACTTGAAAAAAAAAATAAAACTTCTAGGCCTCTCACTCATGAACTATTTAAAGGATTTGCTGATAAGTTTGATATTAGTTTAAACCATGTGACAATTTATAAATTAAGCCAGGGTGTTTTCTATTCAAATATGGTATGTGAAAAAGATAGTGAAGTTGTAAAAATTGATTCAAGGACATCTGATGCTATTGCTTTATCAATTAGATTTAATGCTCCTATTTTTGTTACTAAAGAAATTTTAGATGAAGCAGGGTTTGAAGATGATAAAAGATTCTCAGATGGGATTAATCTTACGGATGAAAACTTTTTTAAGGATAACTTATCTGGTTCAACTGATTCTAAAAGTGAAAATACTAAGGATATTAAAAAAATCTCTACCAGAAATATTAGAAAGATGCTAGAAAAAAGTATTCAAAATGAAGATTATGAATTAGCTGCTAGATTAAGAGATGAATTAGATTTTAGAAAAAAGGTATAATGAAACAATATTTAGATTTACTTCAACACATAAAAGAAAAAGGAGTAAAAAAAGAGGACAGGACTGGCACTGGCACAATTAGTGTTTTTGGATATCAAATGAGGTTTAATCTTCAAGAAGGTTTTCCTCTTGTTACTACTAAGAAACTGCATTTAAGATCTATAATACATGAACTTATATGGTTTATAAATGGTGAAACAAACATAAAGTATCTTAAAGAAAATGGTGTAACAATATGGGATGAATGGGCTGATAAAAAAGGAAATCTTGGTCCTATTTATGGGCACCAATGGAGAAATTGGAATTCTGATGGTATAGACCAGCTCCAAGATGTAATTAATTCACTTAAAAATAATCCTTCAAGTAGAAGAATGATAGTAACAGCATGGAATCCAAATATTATTCCTGACAGTTCAAAATCATTTAGTGATAATGTTAAAAATGGAAAGGCAGCTTTACCTCCATGTCATGCATTTTTTCAGTTTTATGTTTCTAATAATAAACTATCTTGTCAAATGTATCAGAGAAGTGCAGATGTATTTCTAGGTGTTCCCTTTAATATAGCTTCATATGCTCTTTTAACTCATATGATAGCTCAAGTATGTGAATATGATGTTGGAGATTTCATACATTCATTTGGTGACACTCATATTTATTTAAATCATTTAGAGCAAGTTGATCTTCAGTTAACAAGAGAACCAATGAAATTACCTAAACTTAAACTTAACCCTCTTGTAAAAAAAATTGAAGATTTTAAATATGAGGATATAGAAATCTTAGATTATAATTCACATCCATCAATAAAGGGTAAGATTTCTGTTTAATTATGATTAAAAGTGAACTTACAATTATCGCAGCAGCTTCAACAAATAATGTTATTGGGTTAGATAATAAGTTGATTTGGAATATTCCAAAGGATTTAAAAAGATTTAAAAAGTTGACTCAAGGTCATTCAGTTATTATGGGCAGAAAGACCTTTGAATCTTTACCTAGTCCATTACCAAACAGAAGAAATATTGTTGTTACAAGGAATGAAGATTATTCTCCAGAAGGTATTGAGGTATTTAGTAGTATTGAATATGCTATAGAAGTATGTAGAGAGGATTTACAACCATTTATAATTGGCGGAGGGGAGATATACTCGCAGACAATTAATCTTGTTGATAAGATAGAATTAACAAGGGTTTATAAAGATTATCAAGGAGATGCTTTTTTCCCTGACATCCCTATGGATAAATTTGAGCTTGCTACCGAGTTAGTTAATTATTTAGATGATGATAGTAATACAAAATATTCTTTTTTAACATACATAAGGAAATAATATGAAAGCATTTGTTTTTCCTGGTCAAGGATCACAGAAACCTGGAATGGGTAAAGAAATTTATGATAATATATCTGAGTCTAGAAATTTATTTAATAAATCAAATGATATTTTAGGATTTAATATTACCAACTTAATGTTTGAGGGAACACCTGAGGATCTTTTACAAACAAAAGTTACTCAACCCTCAATTTTCATTCATTCTGTAATATCTGCTCTTACTTCAAAAGAGTTTAAGCCTCAAGCTTGTGCAGGACATTCACTTGGTGAGTTCTCTGCATTAGTTGCATCTGAGGCATTAAGTTTTGAGGATGGATTAAAGTTAGTCTCAATTAGAGCAAATGCTATGCAAGAAGCTTGTCAAAAAACTAACGGAACAATGGCAGCAATTTTAGGGCTAGAAAATAAAATTGTTGAGGATGTTTGCAATGAAATAGGTGAAAATGTGAAACCTGCTAATTACAATTGTCCAGGTCAGTTGGTAATTTCGGGAGAATATAATGCAGTTGAAAAAGCTTGCCAAATTCTCAAAGATAAAGGTGCAAAAAAAGCTTTAATACTTCCAGTTAGTGGTGCTTTTCATTCAGATCTTATGGAGTCAGCCAAGAAAGAGCTAAAATACGGAATTGATAAGACTGAATTTAGAAACCCAATTTGTAAAATCTATCAAAACTTTAGTGCTAAGCCAGTAATAGACCCTGAAATAATCAAAATGAATCTATTAAGTCAATTAACTGGAGCAGTACTCTGGAGTCAGAGTATAAATGAAATGGTTAACGATGGAATTAATGAATTTGTTGAGGTTGGGCCAGGTAATACTCTTCAGGGATTAATAAGAAAAATCAATCCTGAAGTAATAGTATCAAAAATTTAGTTTTTATAGACTTTACCGTCTTTCATAACAAAAATTACATTTTCTAAAGTAGCAATATTTTCTAGAGGACTTTCATCAACTGCAATGATATCAGCATAAAATCCCTCCTTTAATTGGCCTAAAAGGTTTTCCATATTCAATAGTTTGGCGTTTGTTATTGTTGCAGAGTTTAAGGAATACTCAGCTGGAATTCCAATTTCTTTCATGTAAACAAATTCTCCAGCATTATCTCCATGAGGAAAAACACCTGCATCAGTTCCAAAGGCAATTGGAACACCCATTTTATAGGCTTTTTTTGTGGTAGCTTTATTCTGTACTCCTACTTCAAGGGCTTTAGGTATTATTATTTCAGGATAATATCCAGGAATTTTAGCCATTTTAACTACATGTTCACCAGCACTTATAGTTGGGACTAAATAAGTTTGTTTTTCTTTCATAAGTCTCATTGTTCTATCTGCCATAATTGATCCATGTTCAATAGTAGTAACACCTGCATTTACAGCTCTAAACATACCTTCGTCTCCATGAGCATGAGCTGCAACATGCATACCGTAGTCATCTGCGGTTTTAACAATTTCTCTTATTACTTCTTCAGTAAATTGAGGGTTTTGCCCATTTTTAGCTAAACTCATTACTCCACCTGTTGCAGTAATTTTAATTAAATCAGCTCCATTTTTATATCTAAATCTGACAGCCTTTCTAGCATCAGCAATAGAGTTTACAACTCCCTGCTCAGGACCTGGATCATCAACAAGATCATCTCTAAAACCATTTGTCCTATCGCCATGACCACCAGTAGTAGCAATTGTTTTTCCTGAAGTAAAAATTCTAGGGCCTGGAATAACACCATTATTAATAGCGTTTCTTAATGAGATATTTACACCAGATCCCCCAACATCTCGGACTGATGTAAACCCTGACATAAGAGTCTTCTTTGCAATAACCGAAGATCTAAAAGCTACATCTGCCTTATTGTCTTGAAATCTTCTTACATATCTATCTTGACCACCTGATTGACTCTCCATATGAACATGGAAATCAATCAATCCTGGCAACACAACTTTAGATTTTAAGTCATATATCTTTATATCATCTTCACTTGCTTCTTTATATCCATTTTCTATTGACTTTATTATATTGTCGGAAATTATAATAGTTTTCTCTGAACTTAATTTTCCAGAGTTAGTATCATAAATTTTTCCTGCGTGTATATATATGTCTTGCGCTGAAGCTGTCAATACAGACAGAAGTAAAAGTATTATTCTCATGTTTAGTTTTTTACTAAAGTAAAAGAAATGGATAATTATTCAAAAAAACTAGAAATAGTATCTGTGATATAAGTTATCTGTCTCTTTGAAAGCTCTGTATGCATAGGTAATGAAATCACCTCATTTTTAACTTGATTAGTAACTGGAAAGTCATTGTCAGACATAAATTCTTGCTTATATGCCTTTTGTTCATGAAATCCGAGGGGATAGTATATACCAAATGGAATATTATTTTTTGAAAGATGTTCAGCCAATTTATCTCTCATCCCATTTTTAACCTTTAAGGTGTACTGATGATAAACATGAGTATCAAGGTCAGATTCAACAAATGGAGTCTCAAGAAGCTCAATCTTATCAAACTTGTCATTATATAATTTAGCAGATTCCTGTCTGCTATTGTTGTATTTGTTTAGATACTTCAGCTTTACATTTAAAATTGCAGCTTGAATAGAATCGAGTCTAGAGTTTACACCAACCTCATCATGATAATATCTTTCATACATACCATGATTAACCAACCCTCTTATCTTGTATGCTAGATTATCTGAGTTTGTCATTATTGCACCTCCATCACCGTAACAACCTAAATTCTTTGAAGGAAAAAAAGATGTAGTAGAAATATCTCCAATAGTACCAGCCATCTGTTTTTCAGAACTTGAAAATTTATACTTTGAACCTAAAGCTTGAGCATTATCCTCAATAACAAACAAATTATGTTTATTAGCTATTTCAAGTATTTCTTCCATATTACATGTTTGTCCAAATAGGTGAACTGGAATAATAGCTTTAGTCTTTTCACTGATTTTATCTTTAATTAAGTTAGGATTTATATTAAAGGTCTTTGGATCAATATCTACAACAACAGGCTTTAATCCAAGAAGAAGAATTACTTCTATAGTTGATGCAAATGAGAAATTTGTTGTGATGACCTCATCTCCTTTATTTAATTCAAGAGACATTAACGCAACCTGAAGAGCATCTGTACCATTAGCACAAGGAATTACATGCCTAATACCTAAAAAGTTCTGTAAATTATTCTGAAATTCTTTAACTGAGGGACCGTTTATAAAAGATGATGATTTAATTACTTTTTTAATCTCTCTGTTAACCTGCCATCTAATTTTTCTATATTGACCGTTAAGGTCAACCATGTTGATTTTTTTCATCTAAAACAAAATTAAAAAAGTATTTTTGGAAAAAGGAACTGGTGAAAATTATTTATGAAATATTTATCATTACTATTAATGCTTTAAGCATACCATTTAGATTATTTTCAAAAAAAATCGATCTATTTCACGAAGGCAGAAAAAATACCTATAAAATTTTAAAAAAAGAGATTAATCCCAATGAAAAAAATATATGGTTTCATGTATCATCACTAGGGGAATTTGAAATTGCTAAACCAATTATTCAAGAATTAAAAATAAAAGTCAAAAACTTAAAAATTCTTGTCACATTTTTCTCACCATCTGGCTATGAAAATGTTAAAAATTTTGAGCACGCGGATTCAATTACTTATTTGCCAGTTGATTCGTCAAATAACTCTAAAAAGTTTATTAAATATGTGAATCCTAAAGTTGCAGTAATTATCAAAAATGATTTATGGCCTAATTATATATCTGAATTAAAAGAGAATAACTCAATTATTTATTCAGTTTCTTCAAAATTTAAGCAGTCAAATTTTCATTTTGGAATTTTTGGTAAATGGTTTTTAAATAGACTAAAAATGATCGACTATTTTTTTGTTCAAGACAATAACTCGAAATTAATACTTAGTAAGTACTCCATCCAAAATGTAGTTAAATCAGGCGACTCTAGATTTACATCTGTAATTAAAACACTAAATGAAAATAAAAGAATCGATAGTATTGAAAAGTTTATTGATAATAATAAATGTTTTATTGCCGGAAGTGTCTGGAGTAGAGATATAAAAATTATAAAAGAATCTATAATAAACAGTAATATTAAGTCTATTATTGCACCTCATGAAGTATCTCAAAAACAAATAAATGAGTTAGAGCATATCTTTGGAAATTCTTGTGTCAAACTATCATGCCTTAAAAAAGAAAAAGACTTTCAAAAAAAGGTATTAATTGTTGACTCAATTGGTCAACTTAGGTACATTTATAAATATGCAAACTTTTGTTATGTAGGTGGAGGTTTTTCAAAAAATAGTCTTCATAATATTCTAGAGCCTTCTGTTTTTTCGTGTCCAGTTATAATAGGAAATTTATATTATGGATTTAAAGAGGCTGAAGATTTAATTGATTTAGGTGGTGTATTATCAATCAACAATTCTGATGAATTTTCAAAAGTATTTAGTGAACTGTGCCTTAAAAAAGAAAAAGAAAAAAAATTAGGTAAAATCAATTTAGACTATGTACACGAAAATGAAAAAAACAACAGAAAAGTTATTGATTCATTAATAAAAACTTTACAATGATCTGATATATAAATTTAACTTTGCATTATGATTAAAAAAACCCTTTTTCTTTTAATTACTTTAAGTTGTTTTACTGTCCAAAGTCAAAATTCAAAAAAACCAAATATTATTATGATGATTGGAGATGGTATGGGCCTTTCCCAAATTTCATCTGGAATGTACTCTAATAATAATTATACATCTTTGGAGAGATCCAAATATGTAGGATTGATTAAGACTCATTCATCAAGTAATTTAATTACCGATTCTGCTGCAGCTGGGACTGCAATGTCATCTGGTGTAAAAACAAAAAATAGGGTGGTTGGAATGGATGATAATTATAAACCAGTAAAAAGTATTTTAGAAGTTTGTAAAGATTTAGGCTACTCAACTGGAATAATAGTTACATCTACTATAGTTCATGCAACTCCTGCATCATACTATTCAAAGGTAAAAAGTAGATATCAGTACGAAGATATTGCAAGTCAGCTTGCAAAAAGTGGAATAAATTTCTTTGTTGGAGGAGGTGAAAGATATTTTAATAATAGATCAGATAATAGAAATTTACTAGCTGAGATGGAAGACTATTTTTTTGCAACCAGTATTGATAAATATAAGAATAATAATTCTAATAAAATTGGATACTTAACTAGTTATGATGACCCTATTGAAAAGCATAAAGGTAGAGAGCCATCTTTACCAAGTCTGGTTGAATCTACAATTCAAAAATTAGAGAATCTGGATAAACCCTTTTTTCTTCTTATTGAATCAGCTCAAATAGATTGGGGAGGTCATGATAAAGATCCTAAGCACATGAATAGCGAGATGATTGAATTTGATAATACGATTAAAACAGTTTTTGATTATATCGATAATGATGACAATACACTTGTTGTAATAACTGCTGATCATGAGACTGGAGGGGCTGCAATTACAGGAGGTGATTTATTAAAATCCAAGGTTAAAAATAAATATGTATCTGGAAGTCATACTGCTACTATGGTTCCGGTTTTTAGCTCTGGATATAAGGCCCACAACTTTAAGGGTGTTTATGATAATACTGAAATTTTTAATAAATTGTTTGAAATAGTTAATCAATGAAAAAATTTCTATTTGCAATTATTTTTTTAGCTCTTTCTTGCACAAATAATACTTATGATGTTGATGTCTTAATTACTGGTGGTACTATTCATGATGGGTCAGGTAAAAAAGGTTTTGTTGGAAATATTGCAGTTAAAAATGATACTATTTTTTATGTTGGCAAAAAACAGAATTTCATTGCAAAAGATACAATAGATGCTTCTAATAAAATTATTTCACCTGGTTTTGTAAATATGCTTAGTTGGGGATATAATACTTTAATGCAAGATGGAAGATCTCTTAGTGATCTAAAACAGGGTGTTACACTTGAGGTTTTTGGAGAAGGTACATCTCCTGGTCCAAAAGGATCCATAGAAAACAATAATTTTGTCGGATTTGGAGAAGCTATGGAAGAGCTTGAACAAAGTGGAGTTTCAACAAATATTGCCTCATATCTAGGTGCTGCTACAGTAAGAATTCAAGAAATTGGTTTTGCTAACAGAAAGGCTACAGCAGATGAAATTGATTCGATGAAGAATATTGTAAGAATTGCTATGGAAGAAGGTGCAATGGGTATCGGATCATCATTAATATACGCTCCTGGAGATTATGCTGATACAGATGAGTTAGTTGAATTATCAAAAATTGCATCATCTTATGGTGGCAGTTATATATCTCACATGAGAAATGAAGATTCAAGAGTTTTAGAGGCAGTAGACGAATTGCTTGAGATTGCTGAAAGAGCAAACATACCCTCTCAGATATATCACCTTAAAGCTTCAAGAAAACCAAATTGGCATCTATTAGATTCAGTTATAAAGAAGGTTGAAAAAGCAAGAGAAAGTGGTCTAAAAATAACTGCAGATATGTATACATATCCAGCATCATCAACTGGATTAACTGGAGTTATACCTACCTGGGTTCAGGAAGGAGGAAGGCAAGCATGGATTAACCGAATGAAGAGGCCAGATATAAGAGAAAGGCTTTTTATGGATATAAGAAAAGAACTTTCAGAACAGCCACCCGAAGATATTTTAATGGTAGGATTTAACAAACAATCTATGTCTAATAAGTATAGAGGTATGACGATTGCTGAGGCTGCAGAACTTAGAGGTGAGACTCCTGAAGAAGCAATTGTAAATCTTATAATTGAGGATGGAAGCAGAATACAGTGTATTTATTTTAGCATGTCAGAAGATAATGTCAGAAAAAAAATAATGCTTCCATGGGTTTCATTTGATTCAGATGCAGGTTCCTATTCAGATATATCAAAAGATTTTATAACTCACCCAAGAGCTTTTGGAAGTTTTGCAAGAGTTCTAGGGAAATATGTAAGAGAGGAGAAATTAATTTCAATGGAAGAGGCAATTAAAAGATTATCCGGATTTCCTTCTGATAATCTTGGAATTAAAAATAGAGGATATTTAAGGATTGGATATTTTGCAGATATTGTTGTTTTTGATCCTGATAAAATTCAGGATAAAGCAACGTTTGAAGACCCCTTACAATTTGCTGAAGGAGTTGAACATGTTTTTGTAAATGGAGTTCAAGTATTATCTAACGGAGATCATACCGGTAATTTCCCTGGAAGATTTGTTAAAGGCTCTGGATATAATCCTCCATCGGAATGATAAATAAGCTTTTTAATTCAGACAAGTATATTAGAATTAATCTTACAATAATTGCATCATGTATTTTTCTTGTTTGTTTATTTGCGTTATCAATGATTTCATATGCATTGATTTCTGATATTTATTATGATGATACTGAGATAAGTCCAACTGAAAAGCATAGAATTCAACACCAAGAAGAAGCTAAAAAACTTGACGAAATAATTGAACTTTTAAAAGAAATTCAAGAATTATGAATTTAATTAAATTCTATAAATCAAAAAACTACATAAAAATTATACTAACATTTATCTCTATTATTGCAAGTATTTTTACTGTTTCAATTATTACAATATTTAGCCTTGGAATATTTGTTTTTGGACCATTAGAAAATATTGAACAAGAAACATATAGAAAAGAGAATCACTATCTATCTCATGATCATCAGATGGAACAAATGGACAAGATAATAGATGAGTTAAATAGAATTAAAGAAGATAAAAAAGTGCGGGTGAAGGGACTCGAACCCCCATGCTGTTAGGCACTAGATCCTAAGTCTAGCGTGTCTACCAATTTCACCACACCCGCAAAAGGAGAACAAATATAAATAAGTTTTTAAATATAAATTAACTATGAGTACATTATCTGAGAAGGAAAAACAGAATTATTTAAATCAACTTTTTGAATTTCTAGAATTACCATCTATTAGTGCTGATTCAAGATACAAGGAGACTATGGAAGAGACTGCAAAATGGTTATCTAATCAACTCATAAACTCAGGCTGTGATTCATCTAAAATATACTCAACCAATGGACACCCAATTGTATATGGAGAAAAAATAATAGATGAATCAATGCCAACTATCCTTGTTTATGGTCATTATGATGTTCAGCCACCTGACCCAATTGAACTTTGGACAAATCCTCCTTTTAAACCAGTAATTAAAAAAACTGATGTTCATCCAGACGGAGCAATATTTGCAAGAGGTGCATGTGATGATAAAGGTCAAGTATTTATGCATCTAAAAGCTTTCGAACAACTAATAAAAAAGAATAAGCTTAATTGTAATGTGAAATTTATGATTGAAGGAGAGGAAGAAGTTGGAAGTGAAAACCTTGAAAGTTTTTTAAGAGAGAATAAAGATAAATTAGGGGCAGATGTCATTTTAATTTCAGATACTGGTCTTAGCAATCTAAACAATCCAACTTTAACTGTTGGATTGAGAGGATTAGCATATATGGAATTAAAAGTTAAAGGCCCTAACAGAGATCTTCACTCAGGAACATATGGTGGTACTCTGGCGAATCCAATAAATATTTTATCAGATATAATAAGCACACTTATTGATAATAAAGGCAAGATTACAATTCCCGGTTTCTACAATGATGTTATTGAAATTGATAAATCAAGTAGAGATTTGATTGAGGAAAAATCAAATTTCGATGAAGAAAATTTTAAAAAATCTTTAGGTCTAGAGTTAGTAAAGGGAGAGTTAGGTTATACTACTTTGGAAAGAAAGTCTATAAGGCCAACTCTAGATGTAAATGGGATCTGGGGTGGTTATACTGGCGAGGGATCTAAAACGGTAATTCCAAGTGAAGCAAATGCAAAAATTTCGATGAGACTTGTTCCTAATCAAGATTGGAAAAAAATAAGTGAACTATTTAAAGATCACATTAAAAATATTGCTCCAAAATCTGTTTCAATTGAAGTTTTAACACATCATGGGGGTAATCCATATGTGACTCCTGAGAATTTTAAGGGTTATAAATCTGCTATCAATGCATATAGAGACAGTTTTGGTAAAGATCCAATACCTCAAAAAGATGGTGGAAGTATTCCAATTGTACCAATGTTTGAGAATATTTTAGGGATTAAAACAGTGCTAATGGGGTTTGGATTAGACAGTGACGCAATTCACTCTCCAAACGAAAACTTTGGAATAAAAAATTTCTTTATTGGGATTGATACAATTCAGAATTTCTATAAGTATTTTGGAAATTAGACTAGTTTGTCAGGGTTTTTACTTATGTAACTAGCCCAATTTGAAAATTCTTTCTTTGAGCTAGAGTTACCAAAATTAAAATAATGGCAAACTGCAGCTGCTAAACCATCAGTAGAATCGAGATTTTTTGGCATTTCTTTAATATCTAGCATGGTTTTAAGCATTTTAGCAACTTGCTCTTTAGAGGAGTTACCGTTGCCTGTTATTGCCATTTTAATTTTTTTTGGAGAATATTCTGTAATTGGAATATCAAGATTAAGTGCTGCAGCCATTGATACACCTTGAGCTCTTCCCAATTTTAACATAGATTGAACATTTTTGCCAAAAAATGGAGATTCAATTGCTACAAAGTTAGGATTATGCAGTTTAATTAGTTCTGAGGTCTTATTAAAAATTTCTGAAAGTTTTGCGCTATGATCATTTTTTTTTGAGAGTTTAAATTCAATTAGATCAACAAGTTTCATCTGATTATTTTTTATTCTAATTACTCCAAATCCAGTAATATTAGTTCCTGGATCTATGCCCATAATTATTGTATTATCAGGAACTTTATTACTCATAATTAAACCTAAAAGGTAGATTAAATTTTACTTCAACGTATTCTCCTACGTTTGTTTTAACAGCAGGAAGAGCTTTTTTAATTCCACTTACTGCATCTTTTAATATTGTTAAAGACTCAATATCCAATGTATTATCTGGAAATAATTTATCTAAAATAAAATTACCCTCTGAATCTATCTTTATTGTTAATCTATATTGAGTTGTATCCAAGGGGAAAGTCTTATCAGACATAAACTCATTCATTTCAGTTTCAATTATATTTCTAAAACATAATAAACCTTCATCACCGTTAAGATCGACACATTCCTCAAAAGTTGGTAACTGATCATTTTTAGACCAAGAAGAAGCTGATAAAATCTCTGATTCTGAAACTTTAAGATTATTGGTACAGGAATAATTAATGATTAAAATTATTAACCACTTATTAGAGAACTTAATGTTATTCTTAATTAAGTTAAGCACAACTAAAATTACGATTTTTTTATAGCTTTGTCCAATGGAGTTATTTCTAATCTCAATTATATTAGTTGCTATTGCATTTTCAGGAATAGCTATAAAGCTAATCGTTAAGAAAAATGGAGAGTTTTCAGGAACTTGTGCTAGTCAAAGCCCATTTCTTCAAAATTCTAATGAGCCATGCGGAATATGTGGTAAGATTCCAACAAGTTCCGAATGTGCAAATGATTCCAAATGATTAAAGCTATTTCAAAACTTGGGCCAGGGTTACTTTTTGCAGGAGCTGCAATTGGCGTTTCTCACCTTGTACAATCCACTAGAGCTGGGGCTGATTTTGGTTTTGGGTTAATTTGGGCACTTGTTTTAGTCAATTTATTTAAATATCCTTTCTTCCAATATGGACCTAGATATGCAATTGCAACAGGAGAAAGTTTATTAGATGGATATTATAAAATTGGTAAGTTTTTTTTAATAACATATTTTATTTTAAATATTTTAACAATGTTTACTATACAGACTGCAGTTACCATTGTTACAGCTGGACTTGCCTCAAGCCTTTTTGGTTTTACTGATAACATGGTTATTTGGAGTTTAATTATAACTGTATCATGCTACTTAATCTTATTAGTTGGTAAATATAATCTACTAGACAGAATGATTAAGATTATTATTTTAATTTTAGCAATTAGTACAATTTTCTCTACTGGTGTAGCTTCATTAAATACTATAGAAACATACACTTTCGAGCAGGTATTTCCTACAGGTGCAGGTTTAGTATTTTTAGTAGCTTTTATGGGATGGATGCCAGCTCCTTTGGATATTTCTATTTGGCATTCTATTTGGGCTATAGAAAAAACCAAAACTCAAAAAATAACAAAAAAAGATAGTCTGTTTGATTTCAATGTTGGATATATAGCAACCGTTTTTTTAGGCATCTGTTTTGTAAGTCTTGGAACACTTGTGATGTACAACTCAGGAATTAGTTTTTCAAGTAGTGGAAGTGTATTTGCAGGTCAGTTTATAGAACTTTATACTTCAAACTTAGGAGACAATTTATATTTAATTATATCAATATGTGCATTTACAACTATGCTTAGTACTACAATTACTACCCTTGATGCATCTCCAAGAACCATGTCAAGAGCTACCCAATTATTAACAAAAAATTTTAATAAGAATTACTATTTTCATTGGATATCTATATTAGCGATAGGTACAATGTTAATATTTTATTTCTTACTATCTGAAATGGGTGCCTTAGTTGAAATTGCAACTGTATTATCCTTTATTACTGCACCATTTTATGCAATATTAAATTATAAGCTTGTTACAAGTAAAAATATGCCTGATCAGCATAAGCCTTCTAAATCATTAAGAATTTTAAGTATAGCTGGAATTTTATTTTTAAGTCTTTTTGCATTTGGATACATTTTGACCAGGTTTATATAGTTTGTATATTTGTAAGATATGTCTGAGACAAAAACAGTAAATCAAGGCTGGGTAAAACTAAACTTACCAAAATCTGACTCTAAGGAAAAAATTAGAACTAAAAAACCTGATTGGATTAGAGTTAAACTTCCAATTGGTAAAAAGTATACTCAACTGAGATCAACAGTAGAAGAAAATAAACTTCATACAATATGTGTTTCTGGTAATTGCCCAAATATGGGTGAATGCTGGACTGAAGGCACTGCAACTTTTATGATATTAGGAAACATTTGTACTAGGTCATGTGGTTTTTGTAATGTCCAGACAGGAAGCCCCTTGCCAGTTGACGAGCTTGAACCTTTTAAAGTTGCTAGATCAATTAATATAATGGGTGTTAAACATGCAGTAATTACATCGGTTGATAGAGATGATATAAAAGACGGTGGTTCCATTATTTGGGCTGAAACTGTTAAGGCAATCAGAGATCTAAATCCTAATACAACTATTGAAACTTTAATTCCTGATTTTAAAGGAGAAACTGAAAATATTGACAGAATTATTAAGGTTGCTCCTGAAGTAGTTTCTCATAATTTAGAAACTGTTAGAAGACTAACAAAAGTGGTAAGAATACAAGCTAAATATGATAGGAGTCTTGAGGTTTTGAAATATTTAAAAGAAAGTGGTATTTCAAGGACAAAATCAGGTGTAATGCTTGGTTTAGGAGAAAAGAGAGAAGAAGTACTTGAAACTCTTGATGATCTTAGAAGAGTTGGAGTTGATATAGTTACTTTAGGTCAATATCTTCAGCCTTCAAAAAAACACCTACCTGTTGTTGACTTTATTACACCTGGTGAGTTTAAAGAATATGAAATTATTGGAAAGGAGATGGGCTTTAGACATGTTGAAAGTGGTCCTCTTGTTAGATCATCATATAAGGCGCACAAACACATTCATTAATAGTTTTCTACAAACTCATTAACTACTTCATCAAAACTTGTTGGATTCAAGTTATCTGGAAACTCAATTGATACTTCTAAATAATATATTTCACCTCTATTTATTTTTAGCTTTAATCTGCCAAAATCTTTCTCTGTTGTAATAATTTTTTTATTCTTTGAGACAGAAAGTATTTTATCAATTGACGATTTTTTAAAATTATAATGATCTGAATATTTTAGGTGTTTGAACTTGAGGTTTTTGTTTTCAAGAAATTTAACCAAATAAGAAGAATCTGCAATTCCAGTAACTAGTATGAATTCCTCTTCTTTAAGATCGTCCATATGAATAGCTAAATCATCTGACTTTAGTCTTTTTTTGTAAGAAATAGTGCTAAAAAAAACTTTTTGGTTTTCATCTGGATTTAACTTTTCTATAAAATCTAATTTATCTTTATTAGACAAATCATCTGGACATTTAGTAATAATTATAAGATCAGCTCGTTTAGATGAATTTTTATTCTCTCTTAGATTACCAACAGGAAGAATTTCATCTTTATAGTATGGGTATTTAAAAGTTGTAGTTAATAGCATTAATCCAGGCTTAACATATCTATGTTGAAATATATCATCCCAAATACTGATTTGAGTATTAGGCAAATTATTTAAAATTAACTTCATTCCTTTTCTTCTATCCTCACAAACAACAACACTAATTTCAGGATGTTTTGAATAAAATTGATAAGGTTCATCTCCAATCTCATATGCCGAAGATTTTGAAGTAGCTTGAATAAAACCACTTGTATCCCTATTATATCCCCTACTTAAAGTAGTTAAACTATATTCTATTTTTAAAAGTTCAATTAAATAATCAACTAACATTGATTTTCCTGTCCCTCCAGTTGACAAATTTCCAACTCCAATAGTTGGAATTTTGTACTGAACTGAATTAATTAAGCCTATATCAAATAAAAGGTTTCTTAAAGTTGTGATTAAGTTATATACAATTGATAAAGGGTATAACAGAAACTTCATTTTTTTTCGCCTAAAAGATAGTATTATATTTGCAATCAATCTAATACCAATGAGAGTTATTGAAATTGCAAAAATTATTGACAGTTGGATGCCAACTTCTATTGCAGAAGATTTTGATAATGTAGGTCTTATTATAGGTGATCCTGAATCAAAAATAACCTCAATATTGGTTACTCTTGATACTACTGAGGATGTTGTAGAAGAGGCGATTAATAAAGGCTGTAATTTGATAGTTAGTTATCATCCAATAATTTTTAATGGTTTGAAACAAATCACTAACGATAACTATGTTCAAAAATCTGTTATAAAAGCAGTAAAAAATAATATTTCAGTTTATGCGATTCATACTTCATTAGATAATCACCCAAAAGGTATTAGTTATCTATTATCTAATTTAATTGGCTTGAAGAATATTTCTGTTCTATTACCCAAAGAAGAAAAATTAAATAAAATTAAAATAGGTATGGGGTCTATTGGAGAACTAGAAAAACCTGTGTATGAAATTACCTTTTTTGACTTACTTAAAAATAAATTAGGTTTAAAATATATAAGACATTCTAATAAATTAAATAAAAAGATTTCTAAGGTTTCAGTTGTTGTGGGTTCAGGAAGTTTTGCAATAAAAGATTCAATTGAATCAAATGTTGATGCTTTTATTACTTCAGACTTCAAATATCATAACTTCTTTGAAGCTGATAACAAAGCTATACTAATTGACATTGGACATTATGAAAGTGAAAAACACATAAAAATGTTTATTAAGGAATTTCTTAATAAAAAATTACCTAATTTTACTGTCCTTTTATCCGAACAAAATATTAACCCGGTAAACTATTATTAAAATGGCAAAAAAAGTTGAAACATCAGTAGAGGAAAAATTAAGAGCACTTTTTGATCTTCAGTTAATTGATTCAAGAATTGATCAAATAAGAAGTATAAGAGGTGAGCTACCATTAGAAGTAGAAGATCTGGAAAATGAAATAGCTGGACTAAATAAAAGACTTGAGAGTTTTGAAAATGAGATTAAAGAAAGTCAAGATGGTATCAAATTTGAAGAAAATGCTATTACAACTTCTAAGGCCAATCATAAAAAATATGAGGCTGACTTAAAAAAAGTTAGAAATAATAGAGAATATAATGCAATAGTCAAGGAGCAAGAGTTTCAAGAACTTGAAATAAAATTATCTGAGAAGAAGATTGCACAATACAAGGAAACTATAGATAGTAAGACTTTAGTTATAGATGAACTAAAAGATAAAATTAAAGATCGTAAATCTCATTTAAAAAATAAAAACTCTGAATTAGGAGAGATTCTTAAAGAAACTGAGAAAGAAGAAAAAACTCTTCTAGAAAAATCTAAAGAGTTTGAGAAAAAGATTGAAGATAACTTAATATCTGCTTACCAAAGAATAAGGTCAAATGTCAAGAATGGGCTAGCAATTGTTCCTGTAGAGAGAAATGCATCTGGTGGTTCATATTTTACTATTCCACCTCAAGTTCAGATGGAGATTGCTTCAAGACAAAAAATAATTACCGACGAATATAGCGGAAGAATTTTAGTTGATCCAAAACTCGCTGAGGAGGAGATGGAAAAGATGAAATCAATATTCTCTTAAATTATAATTCAGACTTAGAAAAAATCTCTTTATTTTCTCCATTTACATAATCCATGTATGTAAAACCTGGTTCAATGCTATAGGAGCCTACTTCACCTTTTTTATTCATAGCTATATAAGCTACTTGGAATTTATTTTCTTGTGAGTTGTTTGAAACTATTCTTTTAACAGCTTTTTCACATGCCTCTTGAGGTGATAAACCTTGTCTCATCAGCTCAACGACTAGAAAAGATCCAACAGTTTTCACAACCTCTTCACCTAAACCTGTCGCAACTGCTCCTCCAATTTTATTATCAATAAAAAGACCTGAACCAATAATAGGGGAATCCCCAACTCTACCCTTCATTTTATATGCTAATCCGCTAGTTGAACATGCTCCAGATAGGTTATTATTCTTATCAATACATAACATTCCAATTGTATCATGATTCTCAATATTAATAATAGGTTTATAATCTTGATCTTTTAACCACTCTTCCCATTCTTTTTTAGATTTATCAGTCAATAAATCTATTTTTTTATATCCCTGAGAGATTGCAAATTCTTCAGCACCTTTTCCTGATAACATTACGTGTGGTGTTTTTTCCATTACATCTTTAGCTAATCTTGCAACATTTACTATATTTTCTACTGCAACAACAGAACCACAATCTCCAAGGTGATTCATAACACAAGCATCAAGCGTAACTTTTCCAGTTCTATCAGGAGCACCTCCATAACCGACAGTTGTATTTTTGGGATTTTCTTCTTCGATTGCAACACCTGCAACAGCAGCATCTAATGCATGTTCACCTTTATTAAGCATCTGACCAGCTTTTTGATTGGCTTCAGTTGTTTTCCAAGTTGATATTGATCTTACCATTGGGGGAAAATTTAAGTTTGCAGCTCTTAATTTAGTTGACATAGCAGATACTATACCAACACTAAATATATCAAAAATAAAGTTTCGTCTTTTCATAGTTTTAGCTTAATGCTCTAAGTCTTTTTATAAGTGGAGGATGAGAGTAATGAAAAAATACATACAAGGGATGTGGATAGATATTAGAAAGGCTATCAACAGATAGTTTCTTTAATGCTAGTGCTAAATCTTCTCCATTAAAGGTCTGCTTTGCATAGGCATCTGCTTCAAACTCATTTTTTCTACTTATATAGTTCATTAGAATTCCTGATAACATTGAGATTGGAGAAAACACTATACTAAATCCTATCAATCCAAGATGGAAAGAAATATCTGAGCCTCCTAATGCTAAAGAAATTTCTGGAAGGCTTAAACATAGTTCAAAGAAAAAAGTCATTATTCCAATTTGAATTATTGAGAATATTAAACCTGAAAAAATATGTTTTTTCTTGAAATGACCAACCTCATGGGCAAGAACGGCTACCAATTCGTTTTCAGTATGTTTCTCTATCAAAGTGTCATACAACGCTATAGTTTTTCTGGGACCTAGACCACTGAAAAATGCATTTGCTTTTGTTGATCTTTTTGAACCATCAATCACATAAATATTTTTTAATAAATACCCAACCTTCTTTGAGTAATCTTCTATCTTATTCCTTAACTCTCCATCCTCAAGTGGTGTTAATTTGTTGAATATTGGAACAATCAAATCTGCGTAAAACATATTAATAAATATCATTAATAATGATAGACCTATCCATAACCATAGCCAAAAACCTTGATTTATTTTATCATATAGGTATAGTGCAAGAAAAAGTAAAGCTCCTCCAATTAAAATGGAGAGAACAGAAGACTTAGTTATATCCAGAAAAAAAGTTGTTTTTGTAGTCTTATTAAAACCAAATTTTTCTTCGATTACAAATGTGTTATAATATGAAAATGGTAATGAAATTAAGGTATTTATAAAGAATAAGGTTAAAAAGAATAGTCCCGATTTAATATAGCTTGATTCAAAACTGCTGACCAAATCGTTAATTATACCATACCCATTAAAAACTAAAAGAGAAAATACTAACAAGAAGCTTATAGTACTTGAAAGAAAACCTATATTATTTTTTGATATAGAGTAATCTTTAGCTTTCTTATATTTTTCTTTTTCATAAAAGTCTTTCAATTCATTTGGAATGTCATCTTTCCAATTTTTATGATTTATATAATCTAAAATATTTGAAAACAAGTAATTAAAAATCACTAGTCCTGCAATAATAAAAAACCAACTTTCTGTTGACATAAATTTGAATTTGAATAAATTAGATTTAAATGTAATAAAAGATGATTAATAAGTATACAATTGTTGGAACTTTAGGTATTTTAATTTTTAGCTCTGGTTTATGCGTATTAGGAGAGGCTATAATTAGAAAATCACAAAACCTTGATTATTTCTTAATAGGTACAATTTCATTAATACTAGTCAATGCAGGTGTATGTATAATGATAAAAACGAGAGAATTATCTAGTTAGACTCATAGGTGTCATAAAGATAAAATGGTAATGCTAACGAGAAGCCTACAAAGAAAGGCAATAAATACCTAAATATTTTTTTTGGGTTAGACCAATATGTATAAATTATATATATTAAGAAAGTAAGTGCAGCAATACTTAAGTCATATGAAATCATAGATACTGCATAATTTTCATAAAGCAGTCGCCAGAAACCTTCCATTGACCAATTGTTAAGCTCTAAAAATTTATAGAGGTTATAATATGGAAATATAGTTCCCAGTATACATAAAATAAAATATATTTTTTTCATAGTTAAATTGTTATATGTTCCATTGGTTTAATAATTATGAGTTCTTTTTTGACTCTTTTAAACTCGTTAATTGCGTCAGCCTGATCAATTTCAATTAAACCAAAAGTATCAAAATGATATCCTAAAATTTTATTACATTTTAAAAAATCTGAGGCAATTATCGCATCTTTGTAACCCATTGTAAAATTATCACCAATTGGAAGGATTGCAAGATCTAATTTATATTGAAGTGCAATAAGTTTCATATCATACGTAAGTGCAGTATCTCCTGCTATATATAATGACTTATTATTTTTAGAAATTACAAATCCTCCTGGTTGCCCTCCATTTGATCCATCAGGAAAAGTGGAAGTATGAATTGCATTTACATACTTTACTTCGCCAAAATCAAAATTCCATTTTCCACCATGATTCATTGGGTGGCCTTTTAGACCTTTATTCTGGAAATGATTTACGATTTCAAAATTAGAAACTATAACTGAATCATTTTGCTTAGCAAGTTTTTCTACATCTAAAGTGTGATCTTGATGTGCATGAGTGATCAGTATAAAGTCAGGTTTTAAATCATCTAAATTAATTTCTGATGCCATAGGATTTCCTGATATAAATGGATCAACAATAATTGAGTATTCATTAATTTTTATCTCTAATGTAGCATGACCTAAAAAAGTTATTTTCATAATTATTTATTAATTCTTTCTGGATAGTCAGTAATTATTGCATCAACTCCCATTGATTTCATCCTCTTTATATTTATAGGATCATTAATTGTATAGGGATGAACTTGGATATTATTAGACTGAATTTTTTTTACTATTTGCTTTGTTAAAAACTCATTATTTGGGTTTAAAGCGAGAGCATTAATTTTTCTAGCTAATTTAATTGCATCATCAATTTTATATAATGAATCTACTAATATTGCAATTGGTACATCTTGATTAGCATTTCTAAACTTTATTAACTCATCCCATCTAAAGCTTGATATTATAAATTTTGAGGGAGAAACACTAAACTTACTTATATGTTCAATTATAATTTTATTGGTCTTAAGTGCAGTATTTTTTCCTTTAAGCTCAATATTTAAAAATATATTTTCAGGAATTATATCTATTATCTCATTTAGTGTTGGTATGGATAAACCTCCTACTAATTTTACTTTTTTAATTGAGTCTAGAGAAATTTCCTCAATAAATGCATTTGAATTTGATAATCGAGTTAAAAATGGATCATGGTAAACTACCAACTCTCCAGTTTTTGATTTGAATACATCAATTTCGATTCCATCAACATTTAACTCAATTGCTTTTTTGACTGACTCAACAGTGTTTTCTAAAGCGTGTCCCATAGCACCTCTGTGCCCTACTACTATTACATCCTTATTAGAAAGGCAAGAGCCTAAAAAAGTAATAAATATTAATAATAATATATTTCTGTGCACTATTTTCTATTTAATACTGTAGATGATGCCTGAGATTTTGCAAGGACTGTCAAGTCGCTTATGTTAACATTATCTGGACAGTTTACAATAAATGATATGACCTTAGCAATATCATCTCCGATTAAAGGGTTTAATCCTTCATATACCGATTTAGATTTATTTTTATCATTTTTAAATCTAACCATTGAGAAGTTAGTCTCAACAAGACCAGGGTTTACCTGTGAAACTTTAATATTATATTTATTTAAGTCAATTCGCATGCCCTGAGATATTGCATCTACAGCAAATTTTGAAGCACAGTAAATATTTCCTTTGGGGTATACTTCTTTTCCAGCAATTGAACCTATATTAATTATGTGTCCGCTATTATTTTTAATCATTGAATCTAACACATACTTTGTAACATATAATAACCCTTTTACATTAGTATCTATCATCATATCCCAATCTTCAATATCTCCTTCATAAATAAAATCAAGTCCATGCGCATTACCGGCATTATTAATAAGGAGTTCAATTTTATTCCATGAATTATCTAGTGATGAAATTTTTTTAGAAACTTCTTGATGGTTCCTTACATCAAATTCGAGTGTTATGACTTTTGTTGTTGATGATAGATTATCCTTAAGTTCATCAAGTTTTTCTTTATTTCTTCCACATAGAATCAATGAATATTTATTGGCTAATTCATATGTAGTTGATTCCCCAATTCCTGAAGTTGCTCCAGTTATTAGTGCTATCTTTTTATTGTCTCCCATCTAACTAAAATATAAATATAACAAGCCTGCAGCAACAGCACCTAATGAAGGACCTAAAACAGGGACCCAGCTATAAGCCCAGTCTGAAATTTTATTTTTTCTGGGTATTAACTGATATACAATTCTTGGTCCTAAATCCCTTGCTGGATTAATCGCATAACCTGTAGTTCCACCCAAACATAAACCTATAATCCAAACTAATATGCCAACCGGAAGTGCACCAAGTGATCCAATACCAAAATTAGCATCTAATCCTTCTACTATTATATTTGGTTCAACTATATATAATATTCCAAATATTAATATAAATGTTGCAAGAAACTCACTAAAAAAATTATTCTTAAAATTTCTAATTGCTGGAGAAGTACAGAATGAGCCCATTACAGCAGCTTCATTTTTTGTAGCTCTATAATGGTCGATGTAAAATATATAAGTTAGCCAACTACCCAGCATAGCACCTAGTATCTGAGCTATAATATATCCAAGAGCTAATTCAGATGAAAATTTACCAGCAACTAAAAGACCAATTGTTACAGCTGGATTAAGATGAGCTCCACTAAATTGTCCTGTAATATATGCTGCAATAAAAACAGCAAAACCCCATGCTGTAGTAATTGTAATTAAAGGTGTTTGATCAAAACCTTTAGTTTTCGAAAGGCTGACATTTGCTACAATTCCAGATCCTAAAAGAAGTAAAATTGCAGTTCCTACAAACTCAGCAATGTAAGGACTTATCATACTATATAATTTTTGATTAATTTATTAAAATTTTTTAACTCTTCGTCAATCCACTTTTGATCCTTCTCTAAAACCTCAGCCATTTTTTCTGCCACCTTTGGAGCAATTCTTTTAGACTCTTTTGCGTCTAGAAAAATACATCTTGTTCTCCTCGCTAAAACATCTTCCAGTGTAAGTGCCATTTCATGTATAATTGACCACCCTATAATATTATTTGTTATATAAATTTTATCTGAAAGTGAAATGTTATCAGTTTTTCCACCTAGTGCCTCAACTTCTTTTTTTAAGGATCCATATACATGCATTGGATCTGACCATTCAACTCTTTTTTTATAACCAAAAAGTTTAGTTTTTTGAGTCTTACATTTCTTCTTCTTTAATTTATTTATTGAAATTGCAGCATTGATTGCATCCTCTGCAATTTTTCTATAAGTTGTCCACTTTCCTCCAAGAACGCTAATTAACCCTGATGGTGCAATATCGATTTTATGACTTCTTGAGACTTCCTTAGTAGATTTTTTATTTGAAGTTGCCGCTAATGGTCTTAAACCTGCAAATACAGATTTTATATCAGAAATCTTAGGCTTTACTGACATATATTGACTTGCATTATTTAATATAAATTCAATTTCATCTTTCAAGGGACTTGGTTCTATGCTTGCTGTTTTAACTTGAGTATCCGTAGTTCCAACAACAACATAATTTTTCCATGGAACTGCAAATAGGACCCTACCATCAGAAGTTTGAGGTATTAAAATTGCATGCTTACTTTTTAGGAATTTTTTTTCTAAAACTATGTGAACTCCTTGACTAGGTTGAATCATTTTATCTATGTCTGGTTGATCCATCCTGATAATCTCTTCAGCAAATACACCGGTAGCATTTATAACAACTTTACCTTTGACTTTATATTTTTTTGAGCTCAATGTATCCTGAAATTCTACACCTATTATTTCATCTTTATCCTTTATGAGTTTTTCAACACTGCAATGATTTAATAAAGCAGTTTTTTTTGAATCTGCAGTTAGTGCAAGAGTAATTGCCATTCTAGAGTCATCAAATTGTCCGTCATGATAAATTACACCACCCTTTAATCCTTTTTTATTTACATTGGGAATTAGTTTAAGAGTTTCCTCTTTTGAAATAATTATTGATTTTCCTAAACCAAGGTTTCCAGCCATCATATCATAAATTTTCATTCCTATTCCATAGAAAGGACTAGACCACCAATCATATGATGGAATTACAAAACTTAAGTCTCGAACTAGATGAGGTGCATTACTCTTTAAAATTCCTCTCTCTTTTAAAGATTCAATTACAAGAGTTATATCACCATTTTGAAGATATCTAACACCTCCATGAATAAGCTTTGTACTTCTAGATGAAGTGCCTTTTCCAAAATCATACTTTTCTAAAAGTAAAGTTCTATATCCTCTTTTTGATGCATCAACAGCTATTCCTAGACCAGAGGCTCCTCCTCCAATTATGATTATATCCCATTGACTAACTTTATTTAACTTATCTAAAGAACCAGATCTATTCATTAGCTTTTAATAGTCTATTAATTCTATTTTGCCAAAGTTCTATAATATCATTTGATTTAAAACTTGTATCTGGATGAAAAGACATATCCTCTATCCACAGTTTTTTTAAATCTGATATATCTTTCCAAAAACCTGTCGCCAGTCCTGCAAGAAAAGCAACACCTAAAGCAGTAGTCTCAGTTGTTTTTGGTCTTACAACATTTGTACTTAGAAGATTTGCTTGGATTTGCATTAATAAGTTATTATTGCTTGCCCCACCGTCAACTTTTAAATCTTTAAATTTTATTCCAGCATCTTTTTCCATTTCAACAACTATATCTCTTGTTCTTAGTGCAATTGATTCTAGAGCTGCTCTAGCTATATGGCCATTTTCAGTACCTCTTGTTATTCCAAAAATTGTTCCTTGAACGTATGGATCCCAATATGGAGCAGCCAGGCCAGATAATGCTGGAATGAATGTTAAACCTCCATTGTCATCAACTGTTTTAGCCAACTCTTCAACCTCAGGTGATGATTTTATAATTCCGAGTTGATCTCGTAGCCATTGAATCAAGGCGCCAGCAACGAATATACTACCCTCAAGTGCATAAGTAATTTCTCCATTAATTCTCCATGCAATTGTTGAAAGCATTTTGTTTTTCGACAATATAAAATTTTCTCCTGTGTTCATCATACAAAAACAACCTGTACCATAGGTGTTTTTGATGTCACCTTCATTTATACATAATTGACCAAATAATGCTGCCTGTTGATCACCTGCAATTCCTGAAATTGGAATCTCTACACCTAGAATTTCCTTATCAATATTAGTAGATACTGAGGATGAATCAACAACCTTTGGTAGAATATTTTCTGGAACATTAAATAAATCTAGTAATTCTTTGTCCCATTTATCATCTTTTATATTGTAAAGCAATGTTCTACTAGCATTTGAGGAATCAGTAATATGAGACTTCCCATTTGTCAGATTCCAAATTAACCATGTATCTACAGTACCAAATAGCAATTTATTATCATTTGCTTTCTCTCTTAACTCTTTATTATTATCAAGTATCCATTTAATTTTTGTTCCTGAAAAATATGCATCTATAACAAGACCTGTTTTTTGTTGAATCAAAGAGGTTTTATTTTTTTCAATTAATTCATCACAAAAACTTGCAGTCCTTCTATCCTGCCATACAATTGCATTATCAACTGGTTTTCCTGTTTGCTTATCCCAAATTATTGTTGTTTCTCTCTGATTTGTAATACCAATTGAATCTATATCGTTAGGATCAATTTTTGATTTACTAATTACATCTTTTATTGCCTTTAATTGTGTATTCCATATTTCAATAGCATCATGTTCTACCCATCCCTCCTTTGGAAAAAATTGACTGAACTCATATTGAGCAATTTCAATTACCTCTGCATTTTTGTTAAAAATAATCGCCCTTGAGCTTGTTGTTCCAGCGTCAATAGATAAGATGTATTTTTTTTTCATTTTAATGATTTTGTGCAATTTAAAAAAAAACCCTCCATAAATAGAGGGTTTAATTTTTTAAAGTATAAAACTTATTGTCTAATTATATTGTTTCACTAGATTAAATCCAGTATTGAATAGAATTTCTGCATTTCCTGCGCTTGCAGCCTGAAATTTCGCAACTGCTCCTGATTCAAAAACTTCTTCTCTAGCTTGCAACCA
>CENP01023990.1_pt1 | contig 46479 bp, 27 predicted proteins | sample 361281 | NCBI WGS metagenome assembly CENP01 (sample SAMEA2591122, study PRJEB7988) | marine metagenome | biome: marine biome (ENVO:00000447); feature: deep chlorophyll maximum layer (ENVO:xxxxxxxx); material: saline water (ENVO:00002010), including plankton (ENVO:xxxxxxxx) | depth 70 m
CAACTATAATGTAGATGCGTATTCTAATGTGTTGCAGTTCACAGTAAGTGCTTTGCCAAGTGTTACGGCATCAGCTTCTCCTTCTACGGTCCCAAGTGGTGGAACAACAACATTAACAGGAAGTAATGCATCGACATATGCTTGGAGTGGAGATGCTACTTTAAGTTCGTCAACAGGTAGTACTGTTACAGCTAATCCTACGGGAGCAACGACTTATACGGTCGTTGGTACAGACGTAAATAACTGTCAAGGAACAGCTACTGTAACGGTAAGTGTTCAATCTATAGATCCGGGAACTATATCTGATGATGAAAATGTTTGTGATGGAATTAATCCAAGTACTATTACAGGAACTCTGCCATCGGGTGGATCTGGGGGTAGTTTTACTTACAAATGGCAAAAATCAACAAACCTTTCAGGGGCTTGGTCTGATATTGCTAGCTCGGACACAAAAGATTTATCTTTTTCTGCAGCGATCACACAGACAACTTATTATCGCAGAGGAGCTGCTGACCCTTCAGACCCCACAAATTTTGTCTTCTCTGACTACAAAACAAAGACATTTAAGGCATTACCTACAATAAGTATTTCAAGAACCCCAACAGGTAATGTCCCAACTGGAGCCAATGTTGATTTTACAGCTGCGGGTGCAGGAAGTAGTGGTACTTATTCTTGGAGTTTTGGATCGACTTCTAATCCAGCCACGTCAGCTATTAATAGCACTTCCACGATTAATGTTACAGGAATAGATGAGGATGGATGTCAAAATTCGGCGTCGGAGTCTGTAACAGTTGTTGCATTAGTTGCGGGAACAATTACTTCAGCAACGGATATTGTCTGCACAGGGGACATCCCAGGGGCGTTAACTGAAACAGCAGGACCTTCAGGAGGTTCAGGATCAGGATACACATATTCATGGTACAAAAAGACTGGATCAGGCTCTTACACATTAATTCCTACCGCAACAACTTCGACCTATACTCCAAGTTCTGCAGTCACTTCTACAACTTATTTTAGAAGAGATATCACTAATCTAGGAGTTACGGAGCAAGGAGTTGCCTTTATGTTTACTGTCTCTACTTTGCCTTCTATTTCCATAGCGAGTTCAGCAGCGACAGTTTCTTCTGGTACGTCAGTAACATTAACCTCGACTGTCAGCACAAGCCCTGCATCTTCTTCAGAGACCTACTCTTGGAGTACAGGAGAAAGTACTGCAAATATTACTGTCACTCCTGTATCTACTACAGTATACTCTCTTACCGTAACAGATGACGACAATTGTGTAAATTCGGAATCGACTACAATTACGGTCACTGCCTTAACTCCTGGAACGATTAGTGCCTCGGGAAGCAATGATTTCTGTTCAGGTGATTCACCATCTACTATGACTTTGACTGGCAATTCAGGGGGTTCTGGGAATTTTAGTTATCAATGGCAATCGAGTTCAGATAATATCACCTTTAGTAATATTGGTTCAGCTACAGCCTCTACTTACAGTCCTGGTGCGGAAAATAATAAAATTTATTATCGTTGTAAGGTTATTGACTCCGATAACACTTCTTCTTTTGATTTTTCGAACACACTAACTAGAAATGCAAATACGGCTCCTACAATTTCCGCTACCGTAGCTTTAAATAGACCAATTGCTCTAGGAGGGACAATAACGGTTACTGGTGCAGGTGCTTCAAATTATAATTATCAGTTTGAATCGAGTGGATCAATTGATCAAACTTATTCCACTTCGAATGCAAGTAATTTAGATTCATACACATATACGCCGCAAAATGTAACGCCTGTAGTTGTTACTGTTAAAGGTCAAAGTATTGATGGTTGTGTTGGCGAAGACACCTTAGTGGTTTATGCCTCTGTCCTCACTGCTGGATCTCTAACTAATCCTAATTCGGCTATTTGTGAGGGAACAGCCATGCCAAGTGCAATAACAGGTGCAGTATCTACCGGTGGTTCGGGGACCTATACATATCAGTGGCAATATTCGACAAACAATAGCACTTGGAATAACATTTCAAATTCAAATTCTAAAGATTTGAATTACACTGTAGCCTTAAATGTGTCAACTTATTTTAGGCGACAAACAACAGATCAAGGATTTACAGTCACGGCGGATGCAGTTCTTCAAACTGTGAATTCAGAGCCCTCGGCAACGATAACTACAGCTTACACTTCCGCTACTGGAAATATGCCTGATGGTGCAACAATTGTCTTGACTGCACCCGCTGGTCTTTCCGGATATTCATGGACCCCAATTTCAGGTAGCAATAATACTTTGAGTGTAAACCCAACAGTAAGCACGACATATAATGTCACGGTAACAGATGCTAATGGATGTACCAATACGGATTCTAAATATATTAGTATTGACGATTTACTACCTGGAACACTCTCAAATCAATCGATATGTGATGGATCTTCACCAGTTCAAATAAATGCATCCAATGACGGCGGTGGCTCAGGTATCTATTCATTTTCATGGGATATCAGTACGGATCAAAACACTTGGTCGTCAATAGGTTCTGCTACCTCGGCTTCTTACACGCCATCTCCAGCTCCATCTGTAACATCTTATTACAGGAGGACTATAACTGATCATGATGTTTCAAAAACATCAACGTCAACAGTAATCGTATCTGCAAATCCAACAGTCTACACAGATAAATATGCTGTTACAATTCCATTTGGTGGGTCAACGACAATTACAGTTTACGGAGCAACAAATTATTCCTGGACAGACGGATCTTCAACATGGTCAGGGAATCAGTATACGGCAAACCCTTCAGTTACTACAACTTACACTGTAACCGGTACTGATGTCAATGGATGTGAGGATACAACACAATCAGTTGTTACAGTCGCATCATTCACGGCGGGAGATATTGGCTCAAATCAAACGATTTGCTCGGGAGAGACTCCCTCCCTTTTGACATCCGTTCAAGATGCTACAGGTGGAGCGGGATCTATTTCATACTCTTGGGAATCTTCTCCCGATGGAACTTCCTCATGGTCTCAAATTGGTAGTGCTAACCAAACGACATACCAGGCTCCGGCATTAAGCGTCGATACATACTACAGAAGGAAGGCTACTAGCGCATCGGTGACAGTTACCACATCAACAGTGGTGTATATTCAAGTTACTCAAGGACCGACGACAGCAGTCAGTACGATAAGAACAAGAATTGCAAAAGGGGATACCACGACTTTAACTGCTTCTGGAGCAGATAGTTACTCATGGACACCTACGGGATACGTGATAACAGCGACTGGCACAACAGCTTCAATAAACCCTTCTGCGACAGCAACTTTTACGGTTACAGGAACAACATCAGGATGTTCTTCCAATGCGACCCAAGAGATCACGGTTAGTGAACTTGTGGCTGGCACTATAGCCTCGAATGGGAGTACAACAATTTGTCCAGGAGTGACCCCTTCCTCAATGTCATTTACATCCGCTCCTTCTGATGGAAGCTTATCTTATTCACTTCAATGGCAAATTTCAACAAACAATATAGATTGGGCGAATATTGCTAATGCTACCGCAAATACTTACGCTCCCCCGAATCCAATTACTCAAACAACATGGTATCGTTGCCAAGTTAATGATCCAGGTCTGTCGGTGAAACCAATAGGAGTATTGAAGTATACGAATTCAGTTAACTATTTGGTAACTGTTCCAACGACTTTATCTGTGGTTGCCACTTATGATACAATTCCTCCTTCTGGAACAGGAAATGTATTAAACGTATCCGGAGGTACACCTTCAACATTTAATTGGTATGTAGGTTCGATTTCCGGTACGCCAGCGGCAACAGGCACTGCTTCATATACGCCAACAAACACCTCTAGCGAAACTACATTCTATTTAGAGTATACTGATTCGGGGTGTTTAACCTCTGTTTCAAAGACGATTTATGTTGACGCCTTAAATGCTGGAACAATTGGAACGGATCAAGATGTTTGCGATGGAGCAACTTCAGTTAATGCATTCACTTCAACAACAGGCGCTTCAGGAGGGACTCAAGGAAGTTACTCATATCAATGGCAAGAGAGTTCTGATCAAGCTACATGGTCAGATATTACCGGTGCTACAAATTCCACATTCACTCCATCTTTTCCAAGTGGTTTCTCTCAAACCATTTATTATCGTCGAAAGGTAACCAACGCTGGAATTGAAGCAATAACAACAGTTCCAATAACTCTATCTAAGGTGGTTCGCCCGACATTATCAATTACAGCAGCAGCAGCTTCAAATAGTTCTTTAAGTGCCTCGGCACCAACTATTCCAAATGGAGCTACAATTGACTTAAATTCCCAAGCTTCTAATGGTAATGTGGTTTCTTATTCATGGTCTCCTTCTTCTGGATTGTCTGCAACAAATACAGCAAGTGTTCAAGCTTCCCCAACTTCGAATACAACTTATTCTTTATCTGCAGTTACGGATGTTGGTTGTACGCAAACGGTTCAGATCACAGTGACTGTTGATGAATTAACTTCTGGTGATATTGAGATTTTTGATGGGACTTCTGCAGGTTCAGCTATGACTATTTGTCCTGGAGAAGCTCCTCCGGCAAATAGTTCAATAAGACCTCAATCAACTGGGGGATCCCCTACTGGAGGATCGGGAGCATATACATATCAATGGCAATACAGTACAGATCAATCAACTTGGACCTCAATTTTAAGTTCCGATAATTCCTCTGCTGAGTTAGATACATATTTGCTGAATTCAACATTTGATAATGTGTCAGCTACCCGTTATTACAGAAGAAATGTAACAAATACTGGAGTCACTAAGTCTAGCGATGTAGTTCAGTTGAATGTTTACAATGCTCCAAATATTTTAATTACCTCTACTTCTGATACGATACCTCCAGGTGGCACCAACAATCTTGCAGCAAGTGGAGGTGGAGCAGGGACTTATGCTAATTATGAGTGGCATATTGGCTCTATCGGAGCCTCTCCGTCAACAGGAACAAATTATGGCATAAACGGATCGAGCGGTAATAGTCAAAATACTCAAATGACATATGTTCTTAGAGGAAGTGATGCTAATTGCTCCAATACTGATACCAAAACTATTTACATTGATCCCTTAGATGCCGGTTCAATAACTGGGGATCAAAATATCTGTGAAAATTCTACTTCAGCTTCCGTTCTATCTAATGTTGCCGTTGCCTCAGGAGGGACTCAAGGTTCATATCAATATCAGTGGTTTGAGCGTCTTGGACTTGGCGGCACCTATGCATCTATTCCAGGAGCGAATACGGCATCTTACACGCCAACTTTTAACAGTGCTTCAGATAATATCTTCCTTAAACGACAGGTTGAAAATGCAGATATTACTGCCTTTTCAAACGAGGTGGTTCTTTCTTTAGTAACCAATCCAATAATATCTGTAAATGCGACTGGACAGGCTGGAGACACTGTAAGTATTCCAATAGGAGCGTCAATTCAATTAAATGCGACTGCCACAGGACAGCCTATAACCAGTTATGCGTGGTCTCCATCCACTGCTTTGAGTGGGACATCTGGAGCATCCGTTACCTCAACTCCTAATTCATCGATTGTATATACGGTAACTGGTACGAATGCGTCTAGTTGTGAGGCTTCGGGACAAATCACTATAAATGCAACTAATTTAAATGCAGGGACTATAGAGAGTTCGTCTTCGAGTTCAACGAATGAGGCTATTTGTCCTGGAGGAGTGCCATCTGTAATGCAACCAGCGGGAAGTTCAACTCCATCGGGTGGGTCTGGTTCATATGCATATCAATGGCAAAGAAGTAGAGACAATATAAATTGGACAGACATAACATCTTCAAATAATACTTCGTTCTCAAATGCTATTTATACAACTAATAGCACTTATGACTCTCTGAATGCGCCACGTTTTTATCGACGAAAAGTTACAGATATGACTGTTAATGCGTATTCAAATGCTATAAATATTACGATTAATCAGCTTCCTACAATTGTTGCTTCATCAGATAATAGTTCAGTCCCAGTTGGAGGAAATGTTACTTTAAGCGCTTCCGGAGGAGCAAATGCAAATTCGTATACCTGGTACAAGCAAGGGAACCAAATCTCTTCTTCTCAAAGTCCTACTGTATCAGTTCCAGTTACTTCTAGATATGTAGTTTACGGCGTAGGATCTAATGGTTGTGGTGATTCAAGTGCAGTGAATGTTACGGCAGTAGCGCTAACAGCTGGGGGAATAGGTCCAGACCAAACAATTTGCGTTGGCGAGTCTGCTACAACTATTAATAGTACAGCAGCTCCAACTGGTGGAAGCGGTAGCTACACATTTAAATGGTATGAGACAACAGACCTAAACGTTGCTTTTTCTGAAATTTCTGGTGCAACTCAGGCTTCCTACACACCAAGTGTCTCAGTTACGACATATTTTAAAAGAAAAGTAACGGATTCAGATATCTCTGAGGAAACCTCAGTTGTGACAGTAACTGTTGTTCCAAACCCAACTATTGATGTTACTGCTGCGAGTAGATATATGCCTCCTGGTGGCACACAAACTTTAAGCGCTTTGGGTGCCTCAACATATACATGGTCCCCAACAGTTACGGGGATAGACCCTGCTAATAGTCAAGTGAGTATTACAGGAGCGGGTGCAGGGACAACAACATACACTGCGCAAGGAACAGATGTTAATGGTTGCATTGGAAGTGATACCGTCAATATTTACGTTAGAAACATTACCGCAGGAACTATTGGAAGCAATGAGACTCTTTGTGAGGGTGTTATTCCAAATTCAATAACGGGTAATGCATCATCTGGCGGTAGTGGTGTATTTACTTACCAGTGGCAGAGTTCAAGTGATAACATAACCTGGTCGGACGTTACAGGAGAAGTAGCGACAAACCTTGTCTTTAGTTCGTCATTATCTGTTACTACTTATTACAGGAGAAAAACGATCGATCAATCAGCAGAGGCATTTACAAATACAATAACGGTAACTATTAATCCAAAGCCAGTATTAACAATCGCAACAGATAGTGGAGATTCTTTACTTTGTCAGGGAAATAGTATGATTTTAACAGCGAATGGTGCGACAACTTATAACTGGACATTGGGTTCAACAGCAATAGGCTCAACTCAAGTGATAACTGTTTCACCAACATCCACCACTACATATGATGTAGTAGGGACTTCAGCTCAGGGTTGTGTTTCAGATGCAGCATCTATTCCAATATCAGTTACGCCCGCTCCGGTTGTTCTTGTGTCGACAGACTATTCTCAGATTCCTCCAGGAGCAACGGTTAATCTGAGCGCCTCTGGAGCCTCTTCTTACGTTTGGTCACCAAATACAGGATTAAGCTCTTCTGTAAATCCAATTATCACTGCAACACCGACATCGACAACTAGGTATGTCGTTACTGGAAGTAGTGCTTCAGGTTGTAGCGATACTATTTCTCAACTGATAAAAGTTATACCACTTGATGGTGGAACTATAACATCAAGCAAGAGTGTGTGCTCAGGCGATACAGTTGGAACTCTCTCTGAGATTAATCCGAGTCAAGGTGGTACAGGTTCAGGTTTCACATACGAATGGGAGAAAAGTTCCGATAATATAAATTGGACAGCAATATCGAATACGAATAATGTATCTGCGGTCTTGTCAGAGGTGATAACTCAGACTACTTACTTTAGGAGAAAGTCAAATAATTTAAATGTCTCAGCGTATTCTAACATAGCAACTGTTCAACCGATAAGTCGTCCAACTGTGGTGCTAACAAGCAATAAGATAGTAGCTCCAAGAGGAGGCAATGTAACCTTCTCAGGGGCTGGCGCCGCTACATATGTTCTAAAGTTAAATGGCTCTTCTATTTCCACTACATTGCCATATCAAACTCAAGTATTCAGCACGGCTACTTATTACTTAGAGGGAACCGATGCAAATGGATGTATTGATACTAGTGCATTACTAATTACTGTGGATCCTTTGCAGCCAGGTACCATTGGAAGTGACCAGACTGATTGCGCTGGAAGTACCTTTAATACAATACAGAATTTAACCTCTCCATCGGGAGGAAGTTCGGTTTACACTTATCAATGGGAATCATCTACTGACGGCTCTAATTACGCCGTGATTTCAAATACCAATTCTTTAAGTTATAATCCAGGAATTCTTCAGCAGACAACATACTATCGAAGAAGAGTTATTGATTCTGATTTAGATACTGTAACAGCAGTCGTAACCATGACAGTTAATTCAGATCCTCAGGTGAGTGCAACCACTGCTACGAAAACAGTACCTGCAGGAGCTTCAATTACCCTAAACGGAACAGGTGCAGCCACTTACATTTGGTCTGGTGCACAAAGTAGTAATTTAAGTTCAACGACGGGTTCACCCGTAACTGCATTAATTAATACTTCCACAACTTACACGGTTACAGGTACTGATATTAATGGATGTCAAGATACCGGAGTGATATCGATATTAGTAGTTCCAATAGATCCAGGAACAACTGATGCTTCATCTACTGTATGTGTGGGAGAAGTCCCTCCTCAAATATTTTCAATTACTTCGGCCAGTGGAGGGTCTGGTAATTTTTCATACGAGTGGGAAACTAGTTCTGATGGTGTTTCGTGGACAACAATAAGCGGTGCTAATGGAACAAACTTCACCCCTGTCGATGCTGCAACATCCACAGTTTTTTATCGTAGAGTTGCAATAAATCTCGGAGTTAAAGAGCCTGCAAACACAGTTACTATTACAACGTTAAACCTTCCTTCTATCACGGGATCAACGAATTTAGGCGCCATTCCACCTGGAGCTTCTGCAATTTTATCTGCTCAAGGAGTAAATGCTCAAGGCTCTTATGATTGGAGTGTAAATGCTTCTAGCATTGCAACCACTCAAACAGTCACCGTAACTCCATCCAACACAACAGATTATATCTTAACAGGCACAGACGCTAACGGTTGTAGTAATGCAGATACGGTAACTGTCTCTGTAATTCCTTTAGATGGAGGTGATATTTCTGCTCACCCTACAGCATTATGTCAGGGTGAACCTATTGATTCCATAGCTTCGGTATCCCTGGCCTCAGGGGGATCAGGAGTTTTTGCTTACACTTGGGAAGAGAGCAATGATAATACGAATTGGACCTCGATTACAAATCAGTTTGGTGCTAAGCTTTATTATTCATCTGTTATTAATCAAACAAAGTATTTCAGAAGGGTTACTACGGATAATGGAATAGAAGCTTATTCGAATACTGCTAGCGTTACAATGAACAATAATCCTCTTGTACAAGCTAATAGTCTCTCAGGAAGATACCTGCCTTTTGGTGCTCAAGTCTCCTTGGAAGGTACTCAGGGATTGGCCACTTATTCATGGAGTCCAACCAATGTTTTGAATAGCAGTAATACGAGAATTACGAGTGGAGTACTTAATTCTACTACAATATTTACTTTGGATGCTATCGACGCCAACGGCTGCTCAGGTCAGGATACGATCAAAATTTTTGCTCGAACTCTGAATCCTGGAACCATCGGCACTGATCAAATAATTTGTGCAAATGAACAACCCAATCAATTTACTTCGATTACAGCAGCTAGTGGAGGTTCAGAAACATTTACTTACAAATGGCAAGACAGTGTGGGTACAGGGAATTGGGTAGATATTATTGGTGCAGTTGCTCTTGATTATAGTCCTGGCACAGTAGCGGCCACAAAATTTTACCGAAGAGTTGTGATAGATAACTCCATAGAAAAAGCCTCTAATATTATTACTATAACCGTGGCAACTAATCCAGCAGATGTGGTAACTTCTGACACAGCTGTTTGTCAAGGTTCGGATCCAATCGATTTATCAATTATGGCCACTGCAGCTCCAGGGCACACGCTTTACTGGTACTCTAGCTTGACAGGGGGAGTTGGTTCGACAACAACACCCACATATACACCAACCATTGTTGGAACTACAGACTATTTTGTGTCTCAAAAGAATAATAGTAATGGTTGCGAAAGTTCGCGAAAGAAAATAGTCATGGAAACTAGTGTCCTTCCATCTCAACCAGTGGCTGCAACTACAGTTAACTATTGTTTAGGGGAGCCTAATGCCGTGGCTCTTACCGCCACACCAAGCGTTGGAACTAATACTATTTTATGGTACGATTCTGATGGTATAACCAGGCTTAGCGCTGCTCCAGTGCCGAATACCTCAAATGCAGGTAATAAGAAATATTATGCTTCCGAATATAACCCAACATCTGAATGCGAAAGCTCCCCAGTAGAAATAACCGTCGTTGTTTATCAACCAACCGCGACAGCTACACTCACTCAAGATGTTAGTTGCTTCGGAGGTTCTGATGGTGAAGTTTCTGGCTCAGGAAGCGCAGGATTAGCTCCATATAATTATTCATGGAAAAATTCTAATGGTCAAGTTGTAGGAAATCAAAATTTTGCTGCAGGACTAATATCAGATAATTATACTGTCATTATTGAAGATGCTAGAGGATGTCAGGATAGTGCTGGAGTAACTGTATCTGAGCCTACTCAACTAGTGATTTCAAGTACTAAACAAGATCCTCAATGCTATGGTGATAATGGTTCCATAACGATCGCCGCAACAGGAGCAACCCCTTCATATAATTACTCATTTGATAACGGTGTTACTTATCAGACTTCGAATACAAAATCTCTTCCATTTGGGCAATACCGGTTGAAGGTCCGTGATGCAAATCTGTGCGAGGCTACAGATACCGCAAATCCTGTTGCTTTAAGCCAAACGACAGCCATTGCGGCGAACTTAACTGAGACTTCTGTTTCTTGTAATAACGGCTTAGATGGTAAACTTTTGGCTGTTGCATCGGGAGGTACTCCGGGATCCTCTGGATATCAATACCAGTGGAATGATCCGAACCTCCAAGCCACAGATTTAGCTGTTGGCTTATCAGCAGGTTCATACACAGTTACCATTTCTGATCAATATGGGTGCTCTCGAAATTTCACTAAAGTTGTCAATGAACCAGATGCGGTAATAGTCTCAGATATTTCATCATCTAATTTGAATTGTTTTGAATCTGCTGATGGATCCATTGAAATCACTGCTCAGGGAGGTAACGCCCTAGAATACAGTATTGATAATGGGGTTACATATTTACCAAGTTCTACTTTCCCCAACCTTACTGCAGGTTCTTACAGGGTTGTTGTCCAGGATTCACTAAACTGCTTAGTAACATATAACGCTGTAAGGCAAATCATATTGACCCAGCCGGATAGAATTGAAGTACAAGATATTGTTATGGACTCTGCCTCTTGTCATGGTTACAGCGATGCACAAATTCAGATTTTTGCGACAGGAGGAAGTCAGAAAAAGTATTCTATTAATGGTGGGAACTTCTTTAATAATTCAGGTTTGTTTACAGGTCTCAGCGCGGGATATTACAATGCGGTTGTAACAGATTCAAATAATTGTATTGCTACATATGATACTGGTGTCGCCTCATCCGGTCCAATTGAAGATCCTGATGTTCTTTATATGAGTGCGATCACAACAACAGATCTGAGTTGTAATAACTCATCCGATGGACAAATTGAAGTTACTGCCTCTGGAGGCACAAATAGAAAGTATAGTCTGGATGCCGGTGCGAATTACCAGACTTCTCCAATCTTTGCGGGTCTAGACGCAGGGACATATACAGTAACTCTTTCAGATGCTAATAATTGCCCAGCTACTTACGCATTATCGAGAACAGTGACTCTTTTAGAGCCAGATCCAGTAGTTGTGGACAGTGTTATTGAAATTGAACCTTCATGTAATGGTGTGAGTGATGGAAGTATTGAAATAAATGCCTCAGGAGGTAATACCTTATCATATAGTATTGATAATGGTCAGAACACTCAACCGGGTAATTATTTCCCATTATTATCTGCAGGAAATTATCAAATTACGGTCTCAGATTCTAAATCATGTTTGGTAACGTATAATATTCCTACCAGGACATTTATACTTTCAGAACCGGACTCTGCTATTGTTCAAGATATTATTGCTGAGACTATAACATGTAATGATGCATCAGATGGATCCATTGAGATAGTTGCAGGAGGAGGAAATATTCTTGAGTATAGTATTAATAACGGCGCCACATATTTCCCTACTTCTATATTCAATGGCCTTGATGAAGGGACGTACCAGACAAAGGTTAGGGATTCAAAATCTTGTCAAGTTTTCTATGAAGTAAACAGAGTTGTAATTATTAATGAGCCAGATTCATTATTCATTGATTCGATAAGTTCAAATAATATTACATGTAAGAATTTTAATGATGGGAATATAGAGATTTTTGCTAGTGGCGGAAATACTCCTATTCAGTATTCAATAACTTCAAATAAGCCATCCTCATTTATTCAACAAAATTATTTTGATCTCTTAACTCCAGGACTCTATGAAACTGGAATAAATGATGCTCTGAGTTGTCCAACATTTAGTAGGGTTTTGACGAATATTACCATAGCTGAGCCCAATCAATTGAAAGTTGACATGATTGATAAAGATGAAGTTACATGTAATAGTTTTGATGATGGAATTATTGAACTTAGTGTTTCAGGAGGTACTATTCCGTATAATTACAAGCTGACAAGTGATACTGATACATTAAATCAAAATCAACCTGTATTTATTGGACTTTCGGCTAACACTTATACCATATCAGTTATTGATAGTTTTGCATGTCCATTGATTTATTCTCCAGGCTTGTCGCAGGCGGTTAAAATTGATCAACCAGATACAATTATTGTACGTCAAATTAATCCTACAGATATAACATGTAATAATTTTAATGACGGGAAAATAGAGATTATTGCAACGGGTGGAAATGATCCCATCAAATACTCTATTGACTTTGGTGCGAGTTATTTCTTAACGAATGAGTTTAATAATTTAGTTGCCGGTACTTATAACATTAATGTCTCTGACTCGAATAATTGCCCAGTCGTTCAAACACCGGTCTCCGTAGATTCGATGAGTACCAGGATAATTAATCCATTGCCGATACAGGCTTCAAGCTTTGTTACAAATAACTTATGTAAAGCAGATCAATTAGGCATTATCGATCTTGCTATAATTGGAGGAACTGTAGATACAATAACGGATTATAATGTAACATGGACCGATGTAAATAGCAATATTGTAGGATATGGTATTCCTATTGACTCTCTGGGTGCTGGGGTTTATGTCTCTACAATTGAAGATAATAACCTCTGCTTAACATCAATCAGCACAACAGTTACTGAACCGGACTCATTACTCATTAGTTCAATAACTTACAAGGATCTCAAATGCTTCCGATCCATAGATGGTGAAATCAACATAACCGTTAATGGTGGAGTAGGTCCACTTTACTCAATTGATTCCGGATTAACATATTTGTCTTCCGGCGCATTCTCGGGACTAGACACGGGTGTTTATTTTGTAAATGTAACCGATGTAAATTCATGTATTTCATACCCAACAGGAATGACTCAGATACTTATTACGCAGCCTGACTCATTCTATGTAGATTCTGTTGTAATTGAAGATGTTGATTGTTTTGGAAATAATTCAGGTACAATTTTGATCAGTGCGAGTGGAGGAAATTCACTTTCATATTCGATTGATGGAGGTCTTACCATTGCTGATTCTGCATTCTTTGATAGCCTTTATGCTGGCACCTATATGGTTCAGGTTATAGATTCCGCAGGATGCCAAGGAACTAATTCCAGCAATAATATTGTGGATGTTTTAGAGCCGCCATTACTTCAGGCATCAGCAACTACTATTTTGGGAACAAAGTGTGAGATAGACACAACGGGTGGAGCCACCATAACTCCAACGGGAGGAGTCGCTCCGTATCAAATAATCTGGGAAACATTTGACTCTACATTCACTATTACTGGACTTAATGGTTTTGAATATTTATATACAGTTGCTGATTCCAACTTATGTTTATTTGAGGGTCTCGTAAAAATTCCAACTACAGATGCTGATTGTGATTCAATACCAGATATAGTGGAGGGAATTGATGATATTGATAATGATGGATTACCAAATTATCGTGATCGAGATTCTGATGGTGATCTACTTCCAGACTTGATAGAAATTGATGCAAATAGAGATGGATTTCCAGCCTACGGGGAGCTAAACTTGCAGTTATATGATAACTGTGATTCCCTGGATGAGTATAATGATTTTGGATTTTTAGGATTGGTTCCTAATTTCTTAGACCCAGAAGCTTGTGATACAGTTTTATTCTTACCAGGAGTTTTCACACCAAATGGTGATGGTAAGAATGATAAGCTTGTCTTCCCAGGAATAGAGTCGTACGAACAAACTACTTTGACATTATTCAATAGAAATGGAGAAATAGTATTCCAAAAGTCACCATATGATAATAGTTTTGATGGGACATCTTCACGCACGGTATTCTTAAATAATAATCGAGATAATTATCTCCCTACAGGGACATATTTCTATACTTTAGTAATCGAAGACTTGTTAGCAGAGTTCCCGGAACAAGCAAGAATGCAAGGTTATATTTATATTCAACGATGAGGCATTTAATTTTAAATATAATAATATTTGTTTTTATTCTGATTCAGAATGGCCTTTGGGCTCAGGAGAATCCTGCGCAAAGCTCTTATGCATACAACCCTTTGATTTTATCTCCTTCGTTTGCGGGTTTAAATACTGGTACACTTTCGATACTTAATGATTTCCAATATATGGGAATTGAAGGCGCACCTCGAACAACAATTTCAACTTTTGATTATGGTCTTATGGATTTGAATTTGGGACTGGGTTTAGACATAACGAATGATCGAATAGGTCCTATATCAAATTCTATTGTAAGACTCAGTACTGCATATCATTTAAAAGTTGGAAGGGGTGAGACATTTTCTTTTGGAATGCGTCATAACTTTTTTAATATTAATTTGGACCTTCAAGGAGAAAACAGAATCGATATTGATGACGTAACAGTTTTTGATAATACTTTTTCATCATTCACATATAATATAGACATATCAGGGCTATATTATGCACGCAAGACTTACGTAGGGGCTACAGTTTTAAATGCTATTCGTGGTCGATTTTTAGACAGCAATTTTACTGCGAGGAGTTTTAATATATTCCTGGGATCAGAATATCAATATTCAAGAAATGTTCGGTTTGCTTATAGCGGAGCATTAATTGTTGAAGAAGGTTCGCCGAATACCATTAATCTTTATGGGCAGTACTTCATTACTCCTAAATGGAGGGCAGGAATTCATAGCCATGCAAGGCTGATTGGCTTTAATACAATTTTTGAGACCAAAGGATTTAGAATATTTTATAAATATTCGTATCCCAGAATATCAGGATTTCGTAGGCAATCTCATTCAGTCGGTTTATCTTTTGACTTTATAAATGAAAAACAAAAAATTGAAACACCTATATTTTTCCTTAATTAGTGCATTGTTGCTGTTCATGAATTCGGGAATAATTCACGGCCAAGAATTCCCAGAATACCTGCGTTCAAACTATGTTTCTGAGCCATTGATTGATACAAAAAGTGATGACTTTGGACTTGCTCCTATGACTAAAGGTTATTTTGTTTTCTGCTCTAATGGAAGAAAAGGGTTAGGTAAAATTTTACGTGAGCCAAAAATCGATTTATTCTTGTATGATTTAAAAAATAATGCAATTTCTCTTTTTGATAAGTCAGGATTATGTGATTTAGATGATCATAAGAACAATATTGGTTCTGTAAGTTTTACTTCAGATTTAAAGACTCTTTTTATTAGCAGGAATAGATTTCAAAAAAATTACAATGGAATAGTTCCTTTTGAATTAATGCAAGTAGATATTTTAGAAGAAACATCAGAGTGTAGCACTTTGCCTTTCGTTAATCCTGATTACAGTTATCAGCAGCCTTTTTTTGATAGTAAGCAAGGTATTTTATATTTCATCTCCAATATTCCTGGAGGTAAGGGTGGGTTTGATGTGTACGCGGCAAAAAGGTACTCAGATCATACATGGAGTATCCCCGTTAATGTAGAAAGTATAAATACTAGTGAAGATGAATTATTTCCAACTACTGATTTTGAAGGCAACATGTTTTTTTCTAGAAGAACTGAAAATAGCGGGCTAGATATTTATTGTTTGATTAAGGGAACTACATTTCCCGAGAGACTACCGGGGCCTTTCAACACGGAAGGAGATGATTTTAATTTTGTAGTATTGGATTCTAAGAATATCGTAATGTCGCGGGTACCGAAAAAGAATAAGAGTTCAGATATCCTTTTATTTTCTATTTTCTTGTGAAAAAAATTGTAATTCTAATATTTCTCTTTGGATTCCTTTCAAATTGTTCAAATGAATACTTAGGACTCAATACTTTAAACATTTCAGTTGGTCCAGATATAAATTTCCCTCTAGGTACTATAGATATGACCTTAGGAAATGTTGTTGGTAACTTGGGAATGGATACTCAAAATGATTCTACAGGAATTTATATCGAGACCCGATTAGACTCTGTTGCAACTATTTATGCGGATAGTTTATTTCCAGAGATTCCTGTAGCCTCGATATCAGATTCTTTTGCGATGGGAACAGTTCAGTTACCTCAATTTCAATTACAAAATGGAATGTCATTAAGTCAATTTGGAAGTGCTGCTGGAGGAACGGTCGCTGCATTGATAAATAGTTTAAATGGCACGACTCAACCTTTTCCTGCCCTTGGTCCTGCAAGTGGCGGAAGCTATCCAACTTTAGGGAGTTCTCCAGTATGTGAAGCGATTTTAACAAGCGGATCTACCACTCTTCAAATAACAAATAATTGGCCTGTCCCAGTTAGTTTGAATGTTGTTCTTTACGATGTGACTAATGGCGCAGTTGTAACGAGTTTTCAATTTACTAATGTCCCATCTGGATCTTCACAGAGTCAAACAAAGTCGCTGGTCGGGAAAACAATATCTGGAAATTTAGTTTTTGATATCGTATCTGTGAATACACCAGGATCCTCTGGATCTCCGGTATATATAAATACATCAGAAGAGATAATAATGAATATGTCTATGACGGGATTAGAGGCTCAATCTGGAAGTGTATACTTCCCAACCAGTGAGTTGAGCACAACTTCAGATTACATGAATTTCCCGATGCCTTCAGGGGTTCAGTTATCAAAAATACTAGTTGAAAGTGCTAAGTTATTTTATAAAATATCTAGCCCCCTTCAAACCGTTGTTACAACAGAATTAACTATGCCCAATTCAAACGACGGTTTTGGAGAGTATTCGATACAAATTAACTCTGGCCCTTTACTCCCAGATACTGGAACAATATTAATGAGTAATGTAGAACTTGATCTTACTTCAAATCCCAATGCATCATATAATAGCTTGGGCTACATTGTTCATTCATTTTTAGCGGATATAAGTAATTGCATTGAGTTTGATCAATCAGAAAATTTAACTTTTGAGTTTTCGATACAGGATATGAAATTAAAAGGTATTGAGGGTTATTTGGGACAATTCTCATTTCAAGATTCTTCATCGATAGATATAGATTCAATAGGAGACCTAAGTTTTGATTATTTAAGCTTTTATGAACCTCAGATTGATTTTGAGATAACAAACGGGCTAGGTATACCAATGTTTTTTTCGTTAGATCTTGATAGTGAGAATCAATTTGGCAAGTTCTCTGAAAAGGTTACAAACTTCCCTGTTTCGTACCCTTCAGAATACATATATCCTTTAGAGAGAGAGTCGGTTATGGAGATACGTCCTGAGGCCAGTGATCCTTTTATTTCTTTGCCAAACAATTCATTGAAGTTTGAATTTGGTGCAGATATCGTATCTACATTTCAGCAAAACGCATTTGAAAATTTTATCTACAAGGGAGAAGATCTTAATGCAAATGTTATTCTTCGACAGAAAAGTAATATTGCGCTAAAAAATCTCCTCATATCTGATACCATAGACCTTGGTTCCCCAATAGATACCTCTGGATTTTACAGAATTGACTCGTTATTTCTCTCCTTGTCTTATGCAAATAATTTAGGTTTAGAGTTTGAAACAACATTGGATTTTTTAAATTCTAATGACAGTATTGTAATGTCGAAAAACATGTCTTTAATGGATGGTATTGGAGACGTGACTGTCTCACTTACAAAAGCAGAAATTGGTCGACTTTCAGAGGTTTCAAAAATTTCAATTGGTCTAAATTTAAGTACAGTTGGTTTACCTGAGTCTATCACACTTTTTCCGGAAAGCTCGGTATTGATGAATTTAAGCTTAGGTGGTAAGTTTAAGCTCAAAGTTGTAGACTTACGCCCATGAGAACTATCCCTTTTATTTTTATAATAATACTATTACTAAATCCCTTTCAAGGGGTTTCCCAAAATGCTTCTGGTCAATATTTATCTCCTTCAATGAGAGCAGGTGAATATTTGGGGTCTGTGGATCTGCCTAATTTTACCATAGAATTAGGAGCATTAGATTTTGGAATTAATTTAAATTTCACTGCTGGCGAAATTTTGAAAGGAGATCAAACGGCAAATTTGAAAAACCTATCTCAAAACCGCGATTACCTTATTATTCATAATAATTTTAGCTCCAATTTGTTCGCTGCTACTTTTGGGAAGAAAAACACACACAGTGTTTTTGGTATCGGGTTGAACTCAGTTGGCGATTTAAGTATAGACAGAGATTTAATTCAAATTGCAACCGTAGGCTTTCCTGTGAATAATGATGGTGTATACTCAAATATCAATGATGGTATAAATATTTCTCAAGAGCTTTGGTCAAATATTTTTTATGGCATTACAAGAAAAATAGGTAAAAACTCTGTTGGGTTAAGAGTCAATTACAATAGTTTAATTCTTGGAGCACAAGTCAATACAGATGAATTTAATTTTAGTAGGATTAGTACTTCGGATACAAATTTTATTGGCATTAAGTACAAAGCTGGGGTCCAAGTAAAAGGAGCAGAGTATCTACCGCAGTTAGCATTAGGTGATATTACTGGTGTTCCAATTATTAGTTCAAATGGAAGATTGAGTATTGATTTTGGGTTTGAAAAGCAACTAAAAGATTATTACCGTTTTGGAGTTAGTCTTAATAACATATGGTTGAATAGAAATTTTGGTCGCCTAACGCGCACGGTATGGTCCGGAGATGGATCTTTTTCGGGGGCGGACTATGTTATAGGAACAGATAGTATGTCTGATGTTGTAAATGATTTAGTCAATTATGATTTAAACGGTTTTTTCCCCGACACGACTCAGGAGTCTAGTGAGTATTTTATATCAGCCCCTTCAAGAATGAAGGTTTATTTTACGACTCGCTTATCGAGCCAGATGAAACTAATTGTCTCGAACAGTGTGAGGTGGTACCCAAATCGACAAGATTATCAGCTAACTGCTTTTATTTTTAATAAGCCAAATAAAATACTCCATTTAGGATATGGTTTAAATTGGTGGTTGAATTATAATATTATTGACTTGAATTTAGCTGCTAAAATCCTTGTTGCTCCGTATTCTAGATTCTCCATTGGGTTTAACAACCCATTAAGTATTCCTAGATTTGGTGGTGGGCTTAGTATTCAAGAAGGATTTTCGGGCACTAATATTTTCTTTGGTTTGAGTTTTGGAAAGTATGTGGAAAAGGACTTTTAGTATAATTATTTTTTTTCTTTTTAGTCTTCAGTCAAATTCCCAAGTAATTATGGAAAGGTTGAATTCAATAAAAGCAAATAAGAATTTTGATTATGAATTAAGAGGAGCTATTGATGGTAAAATGAACTTATTTGTTTTAAGAGTCAACCCAGATAGCGCTGAAAATTTTGTAGTATTTATAAGAACCCAGAAGGTTCTTGATGCATTTTATCGTTATTTAGCATGTTTTAGATATCGCTGCTTTAAAGATGATCAGCCAATTTTTTTTCAAGGTCAAGGTGCGCTTAACTATGATTACTCAACAAAAATTTACATGGATAATAATGGAAACCATTATTTTAGTCGAAGGAATTTAATTGGATTATTAAAATCAATGGATCGAAATAAGAAAAAATTAAAATTACCCAAGTCGTTTCGAAAGCGTAAAAAATATTTTTTTCTCTAACGCCCAATGAATTACAAATACATACTTGATCAATATTATAACCTGCATACAGTTTCATCAGCGAAATTGAAAGAGGCCGATGAATTTAATAGATATGTTCTTTTTATTTTATCAGAGCCCAATGAATACCGAAAAAAGCACATTCCGACTTTGAAAATAATTTTCAAAGAGTTTAGCTCCGATAAGATAACTTTTGATAATTTTTGGAAGGAAATTATGAACATGGAGGCTGCAGAAATTCAAGAGCGTGAAATATTTAAATCAAAAATATCTCTTTTAGATAACCCTATTGATTTGCTTGATTATCTAATGAACTTCAGTTTTCAGGATCTAAAAACTTTTGTCTATCGAAAATTTCTCCCAAGTTCAAAGCTGAAATATGTTGAATTAGTTGAAAATGCGGAGGACTATTTTTCTAAATATGGAATGCCAAGTGTCATTGATGATCTAAATATTAAAAATATCGGAATGCAAAAATTGCTTTCGGCAGGATATTTTCTACTCAAGAATCGAAGTAGGTTGAATTTACAAAAGTCAATTACGAGTGACAGGTTATTCTGCCTTTGGCTTTTGATGGTTTTATCAGATAAAGATGATCCTGTTAGGACATACATCATTCGCAGAACAAATGCTGAGAATTATAAGTCATTTAGAAATTTTGTGAAGTCAAAGGGCGGGGTAGCATGGACTTATAAATACATTAATGGGGAATTAAGTTTTGCAAAACTGTCCAAAGGGTAGAATTTTTACTATACTTTTGAAATAAAAAAAAAAGATTATGAAAAATATATTTTTAATTATACTGATGGTTATGTCTGTTTTGGCATTTGGCCAGGAAGTCCCAACAAATACGCCTGACACCTCGGCTGTAGAATCTACTGAAGCTGCTGCTCCAGAATCCACCGAAACTAATATGGAATCTACTGAGGTCATTGTTGAATCTACTGAAGATGCTGCAGAATCCGCGGAGGAATCGGCCACCGAGACTGCAGAAGATGAAGACGCTTTAGAAACACTTCAAAAAGCTTTAGTTGAAGAGGAGCAGACGGTAGCTGAGAATTCTGATTCTGAAGGAGATTCTCCAGATGTGGATATTGAAGATTCAGAAGATCTGGTTTCGGGTCCTTCATTAGTCATAGGGCTCGGTGTGCTTCCGACTCATTCTGATATAGGTAAAGGAAATATATCTACTCCATTGCGTTTTTCTGTTGGTGCTGATGATTTATTTTCAGGATTTGGTTTGATAGCTCTTTATGAAAGTGGGTCTGCTGTAAATGGCCCTTATGTAGACAACGATGGTGGGCTAGTCGATAATTATGCAAGGTTTACATTGGGACCGACATACAGATTTAATAAATTTAGAGTTTCAGCAGCTATAGATTTATTTGGACCAAAGGGTTTTTTCTTGGCCTCTGGTGCTGATGATGGAATAGTTGGCTCAGGGAGGAAATTCATTGGAGTTTCTTATGATGTTTTTAAAGGTTTTTACGTAGGTGTTGACTTTTCGGCTTATGCCGGAATAGGCGTAATGCTTAATTATTCAATCCCCTTAGGAGGAGTCTTGTAATAGGTCTTATCATTTAGAAAAAATATTTTAAAACAGCCCCTATTGGGGCTGTTTGCGTATCTAAATATGTAAGTTTATTGTCGTTTTGGAGAGTTCTTATCAACGTTATCCATGGATTAAGTAAGATTCAAGGATAGCTGAAGTCTATATCGTACCTTTGCAATCCTTTAAAAAAGAATAAAAAATGAATGTTTTTCACAACCTTGACCGCCAAAATAATGGTGTATTAACCATTGAAATCGAACAACAAGATTTTGCAGGAAAAGTCGAAAAAGCTTTATTAGATTACCGTAAAAGGGCCAATATTCCAGGTTTTAGAATAGGAATGGCTCCTATGGGTATGATTAAGAAACAATATGAAGGCCCGGTACGAACTGATGAAGTAAATAAAATTTTGCAAGATGGTTTATTTAAGTATTTGGAGTCTGAAAAATTAGAAATACTTGGTCAACCATTGCCAATAGCAAATACTGTAGATTTTTCAGATCCAAAATTCCAGGTTCAATTTGAAATTGGTGTAGCTCCAAAATTTGATCTTGCCATTAGTGAAAAGGTAAAGCTCCCTTATCATAAAATAAAAATAGATAATGCTACAATTGATGAGGAGATGTTAAATCTTCGCAATCGTTATGGTAAAATGACGGAAGTTAATGAAGTGGGTCAAGAAGATATTTTATTTGGTGACTTTGTTGAAACGGATAAAAGAGGGAATCATTTGGAGAATGGAATAAAAAAAGAGGGAAAGATTGGAATTAAATCTATTTCTGATAAAAGAACTAGAAAGTCAGCTTTATCATTAAAAATTGGCGAGACTATTGCACTAAGCGCATCTAAATCTTTTGTGGATGACTTTGATTTTTTTCAGGTTCTGGGTTTTGATGAAGATGAAAAAGGATCCACACTTGGATTTTTTGAATTAAGATTGAAGACAATATACCATGTTGAACCTGCATTAGTTGGTAAAGACCTTTTTGACAAGGTTTTTGGTGAGGGTTCTATAAATAGCGAAGAAGAGTTTCGAGATAAAATCAAAGAGGATATTCAAGGCCTCTATGATCGTGACTCAGACATTCATTTTTTTAATACTGTCACTGAGCATTTAATGAAAATAAAAATGAATCTCCCAGTAGATTTCATGAAAAAATGGATCAGCAAACAAGGTGAAAATCCGCCATCAATCTCTGAAATTAATGAGCAGTGGGAGCAGACTGAGAAGGCCATGCGGTGGCAATTGATCGAAAGCAAGTTACAACGTGATCATAATATACAAGTGAATAAGGAAGATCTGCTCTCATATGCTGTTAAAATGGTCAAAACGCGAATGTCACAATATGGTCAGATGATGGATGATAAAGAAGCTGAAAAAATGGCTTTAGGTGTTTTAGAGAATCGTGAGCAAGCAGAGCAACTTTCGGATCAACTTTTACAAGATAAAATGTTAGAATTTTTCAAGGGTTCATTTTCTTTGAAGATGGTTGACACTTCATATGCAAATTTTCTTAAATTGTTAAAAAAAGCAAAAAAATAAAATAATATGGACTTAGGAAAAGAATTTAGTAAGTATGCAAAACTTGATAAGGGTATAAATAGCATGCATCTTCAAGATTATGTTGAAAGCTCATTGACTCCATATATTATTGAGGAACGCTCATTGAATGTCGCTCAAATGGATGTGTTTTCAAGATTGATGATGGATCGAATAATATTTTTGGGTACTGGAATTAATGACCAAGTTGCAAACATTGTCCAAGCTCAACTTTTATTTCTAGAGTCGGCAGACAGTAAAAAAGATATTCAAATTTATATGAATAGCCCAGGGGGGTCTGTCCACGCAGGGCTTGGTATTTATGATACCATGCAGGTTGTGACTCCCGATGTAGCCACAATATGTACTGGTATGGCTGCTTCTATGGGTGCTGTTTTACTTTGCGCAGGCGCTGAAGGCAAACGTTCAGCTTTAAAGCACTCGAGAGTTATGATTCATCAGCCAATGGGAGGTGCTCAAGGACAAGCAAGTGATATGGAGATAACCTTGCATGAAATTTTGAAATTAAAGAAAGAGCTTTATGAAATAATAGCCAGTCACTCTGGTCAGGCATTTGATAAAGTTGAAAAAGATTCAGATCGAGATTATTGGATGACTTCATTAGAGGCAAAAAATTATGGCATGATCGATGAAATTTTGGAAGGGAAAAGAAATAAATAATGGGAGAGATTTCTCAATGTTCGTTTTGTGGAAGCCCAAAGTCTGAAGGCGGGCTCTTGATTGCGGGACTCGATGCACATATTTGTGAATCATGTATCGAACAAGCACATGAAATAGTTCTTGAGGAAGGTAGAGAAAATGCTGATTCTAAAGAGGAAATCGCAAAATCGCCTAAGCCGAAAGAAATTTACGATCATTTAAATGAATATGTTATTGGTCAAGATGAAGCGAAAAGGCATTTGAGTGTAGCGGTTTATAACCATTACAAAAGGGTTCAAAGTGGAAAATCAGATGACTTCGAGATCGAAAAATCAAATGTTATTTTAGCTGGAGAAACAGGAACTGGGAAGACACTTCTTGCTCGAACTATTGCAAAAATGTTGAGTGTTCCATTTGCCATAGTTGATGCTACGATTTTAACTCAAGCTGGTTATGTTGGAGAAGATGTTGAGAGTATTTTGACAAGGCTTCTGCAAGCAGCAGATTATAATGTGAAAGCCGCTGAGAAAGGAATTATTTTTATAGATGAAATTGATAAAATAGCTAGAAAAAGTGATAACCCTTCAATTACTAGGGACGTTTCAGGTGAAGGGGTTCAACAGGCTTTATTGAAGCTTTTAGAGGGCACCAAAGTAAATGTACCACCCAAAGGAGGAAGAAAGCATCCAGATCAAAAGTTTGTTGAAGTGGATACTACAAATATTTTATTTATCGCTGGTGGAGCTTTTGATGGAGTTGAGCGTCACATAGCTCGGAGATTAAATACCCAAATTGTAGGGTATGGGGGTTCAATATTGCGAAGTGATTTAGATCCTAAAAATTTTCTTTCTGCTATATCCCCGCAGGATTTAAAGTCTTTTGGCTTGATTCCAGAATTAATTGGTAGAATGCCTGTTCTAACTTTTTTAGAACCACTTTCTCGAGATTCTTTGATCAAGATACTAACTCAACCCAAGAATGCCCTTATCAAGCAGTATAAGGAATTATTTAGCATGGATGATATTGTTTTTGAAATAGAAACTGAGGCACTTGAAAAGATTGCAGATAAGGCTCTTGAGTATAAATTAGGAGCGAGAGGCTTAAGATCTATTTGTGAGGCAATTTTCACTGATGCAATGTTTGATCTTCCTGAAAAGGTTATTGTTAATGCTAACTATGTAGAAAATAAATTATCTAAAGCAAGTAATCTCAAGGCAGCATAGAGCGAACATTATTTTTGTTGATATTGAACAAAGTCGAAGCCTACTATGTGTTTTTCGTCGATTTCATGACTTTCTCGGGATGTCTCAAAAAAGTCATTTTTGTAATTACAGAGCCACGCATCACCTCTGAAAACTCCATGAACTTCAGTTATCTCCAAATTGCTACAATATGAAATTCCTTGTTTATAGATTTCAGCTCCTCCGATAATAAATATATTCTCATCAATATCATTTGCCATTTTTATTGCCTCAGTGATCCCAGAGGAAACCAAAACATCGGGGTAGTTCCATTTTTTATTTCTCGTGATAACAATATTTGTTCTATTTGGCAAAGCTTTTCCGATGGATTCAAATGTTTTCCTTCCCATAATTATGGGGTGACCTGAAGTTAATTTTTTGAAACGCATAAGATCCTTCGGTAAATGCCAAAGAAGTTTATTCTTTCCACCAATTAATTGATTTTTGTCGTGTGCTGCAATCAACGTGATCATATCTTTTTAAACAGCTACAGTTCCAGGAATATGGGGATGAGGAGAATATCCTTCTAGTGTAAAATCATCAAAATTCAAATCAAACATATTTTTCACTTTAGGATTTATAATAATTTTAGGTAAGGGTTTAAATTCTCTGGATATTTGAAGTTTTACTTGATCTAGGTGGTTTAAATAGATATGAGCATCGCCAAGTGTATGAATAAAATCTCCAACTTCTAAACCCAAGTCATGAGCTATCATGTGAATTAAAAGTGCATAAGATGCAATGTTAAAAGGAACCCCTAAAAAAATATCGGCACTACGCTGATAAAGCTGGCAGCTCAATCGTCCATTGGCTATATAGAATTGAAAAAACGCATGGCATGGCGGTAAAGCCATTTTTTCTATGAACCCCGGGTTCCATGCACTAACAATATGTCTTCTTGAATCAGGATTCTTACGCAGATCATTCATCACATTTTTCAGTTGATCTACTTTACCCTCAGGGCCTGGCCAAGATCTCCATTGATGTCCATAGACAGGCCCTAGCTCTCCCCATTTTTCAGCAAAGTTGTTATCATTTGATATTCTTTCAGCGAATTCACGAATATTTTCACCATTAAAGTTTGAAGAAGATTTGTATTTAGCGTAAGGCCAATCATCCCAAATCCTTACCCCATTTTTACATAAGTATTGGATATTTGTCTCTCCTTTAATAAACCAAATTAATTCATGTAATATACTTTTTAAATGAAGCTTTTTGGTAGTAATTAAAGGGAACCCCTCTCTTAAGTTGAAACGCATTTGGTATCCAAAAACAGATAAAGTTCCTGTACCTGTTCTATCTTTTTTTTCCTCGCCAGAGTCTAGTGCATGTTGAATTAATTGATGGTACTGCTTCATTTTTTTAATATAATATTCCAACTAAAATAGCAGTGAATAAAGAAGCAGCAGTTCCGGCAAGAAGTGCTCTCAGACCCAATTCACTTAATTCCTTTCTTCTGCTTGGAGCCAGGGCTCCAATTCCCCCAATTTGAATGCCAATAGATGCAAAATTGGCAAAACCACATAGGATATATGTAGATAATATTTGTGCTTTTTCAGAATTCAATTGACCGCTATTCATTAAGCCTTCCATGGATACGTACGCATAAAATTCGTTTAATACAGTTTTTTCACCTAGAAGTTGTCCAACTGAAGCGGCATCTGACCACGGTACACCCATTAGCCATGTAAGAGGCGCTAAAGCAATACCAAATATTGATTGAAGATTAAATTCTGTATATCTTCCTGATGTAGACGATTCTATAAATTCATTTAATCCGGTCCAGCTGCCTATTACGCCATTCAAAAGTGCATTTATTAGGGCTATTATTGCTGTAAATACTAAAAGCATTACTCCAACATTTACAGACATTTTAAGGCCGTCAGCAGTTCCATGAGCTATTGCCTCAAGCCAGTTGCCCTGCTTATTAATTTTTACTTCCGCTGAATCAACGAAATTTTCGGTTTCAGGTAAAAGAATTTTTGCTCCTACAATGGCCGCTGGAGCGCTCATGACCGAGGCCGCAAGTAGATGGCGAGCAAAGAAAACTTGCCTTTCGGGGTCGTCTCCTCCTAAATAGTTTATGTAAGCAGCTAATACCGCCCCTGCAATTGTCGACATTCCACCTGTCATAAGGCACATAAGTTCTGATCGAGTCATTCCTTTGATATAAGGTTTAACAAGAAGGGGTGCTTCGGTTTGGCCTACAAAAACATTTGCAGCGGCAGATAAACTTTCCGCTCCTGAAAGCTTTAGAGTTCGTTTCATGAACCAAGCAAATACAAACACAACTTTTTGTAAAATTCCAAAATGAAAAAATAAGCTAGTAATTGCACTAAAAAATATTATAGTAGGCAGAACTTGAAAGGCAAAAATGTAACCAAAGCTATCAGTGTTTCCTACTAAGTCTCCAAAAAGGAATAGACTTCCTTCTCGGGCAAATCCCAATAATGAGACAAACCCCTTGCCAATCCAGTCAAAACCATTTGATACCCAGTCTAATTCCAATATCAAGAAAGCTAATATGAATTGAATAATTAACCCTTTAAGGACTAATGACCATGAGATAGCTCTTCTATTTGAACTCGCTAACCATAATATTCCAATTAAAAGAAAAAGACTAGTTATTGGTCTTAAGATTTCCATTTATTTTTCTTTAATTCATCACGAATTCTTGCTGCAAGTTCGTAATCTTCTGATACAATTGCATTATTTAATATTTCTTCTAATTTATTTTTTGAAATAGAACTTAAATCGTCCAAAAAATCACTACTGTTGGTTATTGTAACTTTTTCAACTGTTTGTTTCAAATTCGCAAGAGAAGTTGTCATTCCAGCTTTATTTAAAACATCTTTCGTGGAAAAAATTGGACATTCTGCCCTTAATGCAAGAGCTATAGCATCAGATGGTCGGGAATCTATTTGTTGTTCAGTATTTCCCGAATTGAATACCAGGGATGCATAAAATATTCCGTCTTGAAGATCTTTTATTAAAACTTCTTTTAGTTCGATTTGGTATTTATTTGTAATCTCTTGAAATAAATCATGAGTCATTGGTCTTGGAGGCTTGGACATTTTGTCGAGGGCAATGGCGATACTTTGAGCTTCAAAAGCTCCAATAACAATAGGTATCTTAATTTTATCTTCTACAGATTCAAGCAACAACGCATATGCACCTGAGGGTCTTTCACTATATGTTAGACCTTTGACTTCGAGAAGAATTTTATCCTCCATTAATTTTGAAAAGTTCTTAAAGCTTCTGTAAGTCTCGGAACGACATCAAAAGCATCTCCAACAATTCCATAATCTGCAGCCTTAAAAAAAGGAGCTTCCGGATCATTATTGATAACTACAATAGTTTTTGAGCGACTCACACCAGCTAAATGTTGAATTGCCCCTGAAATACCGATAGCAATATATAATTCTGGATTAATTTGTATTCCTGTTTGTCCAACATGTTCGCTATGAGGTCGCCAGCCAATATCACTTACGGGCTTTGAGCATGCCGTACCGGCATTAAGAACTTTAGCAAGATCGGTAATGATATTCCAATTTTCAGGACCTTTCATGCCTCGGCCTGCAGAGACAACCCTTTCAGCTTCAGGCAAAGGGATTTCCCCTGATTTGTTTTCTGTGCTTATTATCTCTGTTTTTGGAATTGAATTTTCATTTCTAATTTCAATTGAAACATTATTTTTTGGATTTGAGTTAACGCCGAGGGCATTTGGAACAAGTCCCAAAATAGAGCAATTTGAATTACTACAATTTTCTTCGATACCTTTTGAAGAAAAAGAACTTCTAAAAACAGTTAAAGGGTTGTAATTGGAGGGTAAGCTTGTAACATTTGAGACTGCAGCGGATCCAGATAAAGCCGATAAAACTCCTAACAATGATTTTCCATTTGTGGTTCCGTTTATTATAACCAGTTTACTTTGAAGTTCTTTTACTAATTCAGAGAGTAATTGAGCATGAGAAAAAGGTTCAAAGTGTTCCACATTTTCAAACTGAATAACTTGATCAGCTCCATATTCGGCCAAAATATTGTTAGGATTTTCAATTTTACCAAAAACTACAGTAAGGCATGTTGTTCCTAATTTTTCTGCACAATGAGAGCCATATGAAACCGCTTCAAACGTTGCTTTTTTGAATTTTTGATTCCATGTTTCTGCGTAAACTACTACCATAATTTAAATAACTTTTGATTCTTCGTTCAATAATCTTACTAATTCCTCTAAATTGTCTGGAGAAATAATTTTTACTTCAGATTTTTCGGGTGGCTTTGAAAAAGAAATAGACTTTGAAATTGGTTCTATTTCATTTTTGTCATGAATATTTAATGGCTTACTCCTTGCGGTCATAATACCTCGCATATTGGGAATTCGTAATTCATTTTCTTCTACGAGCCCTTTTTTTCCACCAATGACTATAGGAAGGTTTGATTTTGCTGTTTCTTTACCTCCATCTATTTCTCTTATTGTTTTCGCCACAGACCCTTCAATTTCTAGGCCAATACAAGCGTTTACGAATGGTAGATTTAATTTAGCTGCGAGGGCTCCTGGAACAATGCCGCCATTATAGTCTATAGACTCCTGGCCACAAATTATGAGATCAAAGTCATTTTTGACAACAAAGTTGGATAACTCTTCTGCTGTTTGAATTCCATCCAATGGGGAGCCATCTATACGGTGGGCTTCATCTGCTCCAATTGCAAGGGCTTTTCTCAATGTAGGCTCAACACTTGCGTCCCCATATGTAATTACCGACACAGAGCCCCCATGCTTTTCTTTCAATTGAAGACTTTTTGTCAAACCAAACTCATCATAAGGGTTTATGACAAATTGAAGACCGTTTTTGTCTAATGAACTGCCGTCAGGATCAAACTGAATTTTTGACGTAGTATCTGGCACATGGCTTATGCAAACTAATATTTTCATAACAAGAATTTAAGCTTGGGGTATAAAATATACTTAGTGATGTAAAAATACATCCGAAGTCCTTATTTTTGCCATCCTTAAAGAATAAACATATGCGAGAAATTCAATTTCGTCAGGCAGTAGCCGAAGCAATGAGTGAAGAAATGCGAGAGAATGATGATATTATTCTCATAGGTGAGGAAGTTGCAGAATATAATGGTGCATATAAAGCATCTAAAGGCATGCTTGAAGAGTTCTCATCAAAACGAATTATTGATACTCCGATCTCTGAACTTGGTTTCGCAGGTATTGCTGTAGGTGCAGCTATGAATGGCTTACGACCCATTGTAGAGTTTATGACATTTAATTTTTCCATGGTGGCCATTGATCAAATAATAAGTAATGCTGCTAAAATGAGACAAATGTCCGGTGGTCAACTTTCAGTCCCTATGGTTTTTCGGGGTCCTACAGCTTCTGCAGGTCAACTTGGGGCGACTCATAGTCAGGCATTTGAAAGTTGGTATGCAAATTGTCCAGGCCTTAAGGTGGTGGTCCCATCTAATGTTTATGACGCAAAGGGGCTTTTAAAATCATCTATTCGTGATGATGACCCTGTTCTTTTCATGGAGTCTGAGCAGATGTATGGAGATAAAGGAATGGTGCCTGAGGAAGATTATACCTTGCCCATAGGCGTTGCGGATATAAAAAGGAGTGGAAGTCATGTAACTGTAGTGAGTTTTGGTAAGATTATAAAAATAGCACTAGAGGTTGCAGAAGAATTATCTGCTGAAAATATCGAAGTAGAGGTTATTGATTTAAGAACTGTCAGGCCAATTGACTATGATACTGTTATAGAATCAGTAAAAAAGACAAACCGATTAATTTGTTTGGAGGAAGCATGGCCACTTGGCAGTATTTCAACGGAATTGACATACATGGTTCAAAAAAGAGCTTTTGATTTTTTAGATGCTCCAATCATCAGATTAACCACAGCTGATACACCAGCAGCGTATGCTCCTACATTGATGGAAGCCTTTCTTCCAAATAAAGAGCAACTAACAAATGCAATTAGAGAGGTACTTTACCAGAAACCATAGAACTCTCATTCTTCAAAAATCTATTTAATTCTAACAAATAACTAATATCCCAAAAAATGAATAATCAGTCAGTTGAAATTATTATCCCTTTACTAGGAGTTATCGGTCTTATAATCATGATATTTAAGGCGATATGGGTAAGCAAGCAAGATGCTGGTGACTCTAATATGATTGAATTAGCAGGTCACATATCTAAGGGAGCTTTAGCATTCTTAAGAGCCGAATGGAAGGTATTAGGAGTTTTTGTCATTTTCGCAGGAGCTCTTTTGGCATGGTCTGCAGAATTAGAAGTTGTCTCTCAACACACGGATTGGGTAATTGCTATTTCTTTTTTGATTGGAGCAGTTTTTTCAGCCTTCGCAGGTTGGATAGGAATGAATATTGCCACAAAAGCAAATGTCCGAACAACGCAGGCCGCAAGGACATCTTTATCTCAAGCTTTAAAGGTCTCTTTTACCGGAGGTACCGTAATGGGACTTGGCGTAGCAGGTTTAGCTGTACTCGGTTTAGGAACTCTCTACATCGTTTTTACTGGAATGTATGATGATATGCAGCAGGCTTTAGAGGTTTTAGCAGGATTTTCCTTAGGCGCAGAATCAATTGCTTTATTTGCACGTGTTGGTGGAGGAATATATACTAAAGCTGCAGATGTAGGAGCTGATTTAGTAGGAAAAGTGGAAGCAGGAATTCCTGAAGATGACCCTAGGAACCCAGCTACGATAGCTGATAATGTCGGAGATAATGTCGGAGATGTTGCAGGAATGGGAGCTGATTTGTTTGGTTCTTATGTAGCAACTATGCTGGCAACTATGGTTTTGGGTCGAGAAGTCATCTCTAATGATGATTTTGGTGGAAATGCTCCTATACTATTACCAATGCTTATAGCTGGAATTGGAATTATTTACTCAATAGCAGGAACTCTATTTGTTCGTATCAAGGACGAGAATTCTAGTGTTATGAATGCGATGAATCTTGGTAACTGGAGCTCGATGATATTAACTGCTATCACAAGCTATTTTGTCATACAATGGATGTTACCTGAGGTCATGACATTTCAAAGAGGAGACGTGGTTTTAGATATTACGCAAATGAATGTTTTTTGGTCCATTATTTTAGGTTTAGTAGTGGGAACTTTAATGAGTCTCGTTACCGAATATTATACATCAATGGGTCGACGTCCGGTGGATAGTATTATTCAGCAAAGTTCAACGGGTCATGGAACTAATGTAATTGGGGGTCTAGCTATTGGTATGGAATCTACTGTTCTTCCAATTATTATACTTGCAGGAGGAATTTATGGTTCTTTTGAATTGGCAGGGCTATATGGAGTAGCTATTGCAGCAGCAGGTATGATGGCAACTACCGCGATGCAGTTGGCAATTGATGCATTTGGTCCAATTGCAGACAACGCGGGTGGAATTGCTGAAATGAGTGCTTTACCCAGTGAAGTTAGAGACCGAACGGATAATCTTGATGCTGTCGGTAATACAACCGCCGCAACAGGAAAGGGATTTGCGATTGCATCTGCGGCATTGACCGCCCTTGCTCTTTTTGCTGCCTATGTAGGCCTAGCTGGAATTACAAGCATTGATATTTATAAAGCAGATGTTCTAGCAATGCTCTTTGTTGGTGCTATGATACCATTCTTTTTTAGCTCAATGGCAATCTCAGCTGTGGGTAAAGCTGCTATGGAAATGGTTCGTGAAGTTCGTAGACAATTTAAGGAGATTCCGGGTATCATGGAAGGTACAGGTAAGCCTGAATACGAGAAGTGCGTTGAAATTTCTACTGCAGCTTCTATTCGTCAAATGGTCGCGCCAGGCGCTCTAGCTTTATTATCACCTATTGTTGTTGGCTTTGCCTTTGGTCCAGAAGCGCTAGGAGGACTTCTTGCAGGGATTACAGTTAGCGGTGTTTTGATGGGCATGTTCCAAAATAATGCAGGTGGAGCATGGGATAATGCAAAAAAGTCTTTTGAGAAAGGGGTAGAAATTGACGGTAAAATGGAGTATAAGGGCTCAGATGCCCACAAAGCTTCTGTAACTGGAGATACGGTTGGAGATCCTTTCAAGGACACCTCAGGCCCATCCATGAATATTTTAATAAAATTAACCTCTATTGTGGCTTTGATTATTGCTCCATTCATATCCGTAGTTGAAGGCGAAAATCACCAATCACATTCATCTGAATTGCATGAAATATCAGTTACTCATTCGGAAAAAGTAATCAATAACGATTCACAAGACCTGTGAGATATTTTAAAGAATAATTAAAAGTTTATGGATCTGCTAAATCCAGATCCAACTTTTATTTCTTTGGCGATTTAAAATAATCCGTTAAGTTCTCCATCGATCTTGGAAATTATTTTTCCGAGATCCTCTGCATTTTCTGCAAAATTATTATTATCAACATCGATGATTAGTAATTGACCTTTGTCATATCCTTTAACCCAATCTTGATATCTATTATTCAATCTTTTTAAATAATCAAGTCGAATCGAGTTTTCATACGGCCTTCCTCTTTTTTGAATTTGTTCTACAAGAGTGGGGACAGACGCATCTAGATAAATTAATAAATCAGGAGGATTTATAAACTCTTCCATTAAATCAAATAACCGCATGTATGCATCAAAGTCTCGAGATGACATCAACCCCATGTCATGAAGGTTTGGCGCAAATATGGTACTGTCCTCATAAATAGTCCGATCTTGAATAACAGTTTTATCACCTTTTCGAATATCATGGATTTGACGAAATCGACTGTGGAGAAAAAAGATCTGCAAATTGAAAGACCAACGCATCATGTCTCCGTAAAAATCATCTAAGTAAGGGTTTTGGTCTACCTCTTCATAATGAGCATCCCAGCCATAATGTTTTGAGAGTAATGTTGTCAATGTTGTTTTTCCTGAGCCGATATTTCCGGCAATAGCAATATGCATATTTAGAGTTGAGTTAAGGGAGTTATGTTTAGGACTGCTTAAATTTAAGAATTTCTTCTAGAATTTCTCTATTATTTGATAATCTTGGGACCTTATTTTGCCCCCCAAGTTTACCCTTGGATTTTAGCCATTTATGAAATGTTTTTGCTCCTGAGTTTTGAACTAATGGAAATCTGAGTACCATGTCATTGAAACGCTTAGCTTCATAATCAGAATTTAACTTTTTTAACTCTTCATCGAGTTTTATGGCGAATTCCTGAATTTTTTCTGGCGCTTTCGAAAATTCTATTAGCCATTCATGAGCTCCACTTTTTCCATCCTTCATGAAAATAGGAGCTACGGTGTAGTCAATAATTTCAGAATTTGTTTTGTTACATGCTATCATTAAAGCTTTATCTGTATTTTCAACAATCACTTCTTCGCCAAAAACGTTGATAAAATGACGAGTTCTTCCAGTTATTTCAATTCTATAAGGGGCCAATGAAATAAATTTCACTGTATCTCCAAGAATATATCTCCAAAGTCCTCCATTTGTGCTTATTACTATTGAATATTCAATACCTAATTCAACTTTTTCTAGATTTATGGCCTTTGATTTTCGTCCATTAAATTCAGACATGGGAATAAATTCGTAATAAATACCATGCTCAAGCATCAATAACAGACCATCCTGGTCGAGACGGTCTTGAATCGCAAAAAAACCTTCTGACGCATTATATGTTTCTAACAGTTTACAGTTTTTTGGAAGAATTTTTTTAAAGCTATCCGAATACGGCTTATAACTGACACCACCATGGCAAAACAATTCTAAATTCGGCCAAATTTCTTCCAAAGAAGTCACACTATTTTCGTTTAGAACTCTTTTTACTAGTACAAGCATCCATGAAGGGACTCCAAACAGTGAAGTTATATTTTGGCCACTTACTTGTTTTGAAATTTTTTCTACTTTTTCCTCCCAATCTTCTAAAAGAGCGATATCATTTGACGGAGTGGACCTCCATTCTGCCCAAAAAGGAAGGTTTTGAATCATAATTGCCGATAAATCGCCATAGTATGAAATATTTTGCAGCTCATTAATCTTACTTGACCCTCCCAGCCTCAAGGATAATCCCTCAAATAGTTGGCTATTTGGATTTTCATGAGTGTAAATTGCAAGTAAATCTTTCCCAACTGCCAGATGACAATCATTAAGAGATTCTCGACTAACTGGTATGAACTTGCTTTTGGAACTTGTTGTTCCGCTGCTTTTTGCAAACCATTGAATAGGTCCATCCCAAAGTAAATTCTCCTCTCCTTTCATGGTTCTATCAATCCATGGAGTAAGTGATTCATAATTCACTACAGGCACAGCTGATTGATACTCATCGTAAGACATATTTTTATGGACACCATATTTTTTGCCATATGTGGTTTCCTCCATGTGAGTTAACAAATTTTCTAGAACACGACTTTGGGAAATCTCCGGATTTATTTTCATGGATTCAATTGCATTCATTCTGCTTTTGAGACGCCATTTAATTAAGTCCGTTATTGGAGAAAAGGCCATAATTTTGAATTGTTAACTAAGATCAATAAAGTTAGTTAATGAAATACAATGTATGCCGAGGGCCCAGCGAAAAAGCTAATTAATGTTTACAAGTCTCCAATTCAAGTTTATAACGAAGTTGGAGAGCATATTCTTCATTTAAATAACCTTTTAGGGAGAAATATTTCATTGAATTTTAAGGGCACATATATCTGCAAGTCGTGCAATAAATTTTATGATGACCTTTTTAGAATGGGATGTTGTAAAAAATGCTTTTTTGAGAGCCCTCTTGCCGGAGACTCTATCCTTCGCCCAGAAATGAGTAAGGCTCATTTAAATATAGAGGATAGAGACTTAGAGCAAGAAAAGCGCTTTCAATTGCAACCTCATATCGTTTATTTAGCAGATGCAGGAAAGGTTAAGGTTGGCGTTACCCGGAGTGAACAAATGCACACCCGATGGATGGACCAAGGAGCGGGAAGGGCTCGTGTAATTGCAAATACGGAAAATCGCTATCAAGCAGGTCTTATAGAGGTAGAACTAAAAAATAGATATTCGGACAAGACAAATTGGAAAATGATGCTTAAAGATGAATTAGATGGCAGAGATCTTAAGGTTGAGGCTATGAAGTCAAAAGAGTTTTTGTCCCAAAAATTAAAAATGTTTTTCGATCCTAAAGGGGAGGAATGCAATTTTTTTTATGATATGAATTCAAAATTAGAGAATATAAAAAGTATTAATTTAGTCAGTGAGCCCGAGTACGAAGGAGTCCTCTGTGGATTGAGAGGACAGTATTTAATATTCTCTGACGGTCAGGTTTTAAATTGGAGAAGCCATGAAGGAGCGATTATTAGCTGGGAGTATTAATCGGAATCTAATCCAATTATTGTATTTCTGAAATTTTAAATTTTGACCTAAAAATATATGTGCCAAGATATATGATTGGCGTGTCTAAAAGAGCACAGAGAATTTTAAAAAACCAGCCATCTAAAATCATTTTTCCAATGGTGCTTAACTCTGTAGTATCAAAAAAAATGATACCAACTACCATTGTTGTATCTATGAGCTGTGATATTATAGTTGAAAAATTATTTCGCAACCATAGGTGTTTGCCTCTAGTGAGGTTCTTCCAGAAATGGAAAATCCGCACATCAATAAGTTGGGCAAATAAATAAGCAGTCATCGATGCAAAAATCACTTTGCCAGAATTGCCAAATAGCAAATCGTAAGAGCTATTGGATATTGGTGAGTTGTCAGTAGCTGTAAATTGACTACCAAGCCAGATTACAAATAGAACAAAAAACAAGGAAATTAAACCGCTGATAATGACGTAGTTTGTTCTCCTTTGACCATAGAACTCAGAGAGAAAATCTGTAATTAAAAAAGTTATTGGATAGGGTAGTACTCCGGCAGAAAGGACAAACGTATAAAATCCAAGATCTAATTTGATAAATTTATTTGCGATCAAATTACATACTGTTAGAGATGCAATAAATAGACCTGCTAGGATAATATATAGTAGAAGAGCATGACGGCTATTTTTTGTGCTTAACCTGCTATCCATATAAATTTCTTTAGAATTCGTAATCTAACAGTCTCATTTGAGTTCCTTCAAGATCCTCTAGGACTTTAATTTTCTCTTCTATATTTTTCAGAATTTTACTTTTGGAGCTATAGAAAATATTATTCGTTTTTACTTTTATTTTTTCCAATGCTTCCTGAATAGGGTCTTTTTGTTTCGGATAAAAAACCAATCGTGCAGGCTTATCCAAATTTGATTGAATTTCTCCAATGACATCTAATAGCCCCCCATATTGGTCAACTAAGCCAATTTCGAGAGCATCACTTCCTGAGTAAACATATCCTTTTGCAAGACTATCAACTTTTTTAATATCTATTTCTCTCCCCTCACTCACTACCTCTTTAAATCTGTCATAGGTTTTATTAACATTATTTTGAAGAACAGATAATGCGCTCTCGCTCAGGTCGTTGTCAATAGTAATCAAATTGCTTAGCGGATGAGTTCCAACAGGCTGAGTTTTAATTCCAAGTTTATCATGCATTAAGTCTTCAGCACTAAATAAAAGACCAAAAACCCCAATGGAGCCTGTGATGGTCATTGGAGATGCATATATCTTTTCACATGGCGCAGCGATGTAATACCCTCCAGATGCGGCAACATTACCCATACTCACATAAACGGGCTTTTCTTCTGCGAGTAGGGATATATCGTTCCAAATCATATCACTAGCCAATGCTGAACCACCAGGTGAGTTAATTCGAAAAATTACTGCTTCTATTCTTTTATCTTTTCGAATAGACTTTATGGCCTTTCCCATACCGCCGTCAGTTACTGAGCCTTTTCCAGAACCATTTCCATCTACTATGTTCCCTTCTGCAATAAGCACTGCTATTTTACTCATTCCTGATGCTTTTTCTAACGATTTATTGTATTTGGAGAGCCCAACGATTTGATCATCTTTTACTTTGTGGGAAAGCACATGTTTCAAAAAGCCTTTCATACTATCAGGGTAGATCGCATGATCCATAAGTCCATAGTTAATGGCATCACTTGCTTGAACTAAAGGCTGATTATTTAAGATGTTTTGCCAATCCTTAGACTCGGAGAGCTCAGGAATGGATTCGAATATATCTTTTTCTATTGATGACCAGAGGGAATTCAGCCTCGCTGTGGTTTGTTCTTTATTGGCTTTTGACATTTTACTTGCTATGAAAGGCTCGCCGGCGCTTTTATAAATATTGTCATTTCCTCTTATTAGATGTGCCTTAACTCCTAGTTTGTCGAAAGCATCTTTCCAATAAATAGGGGCACTACTAAGCCCGCTTATTTCCATCACTCCTTGAGGAACAATAATTTTTTCATCACTTATGGATGCCAGATAGAAAGCTTTTTGAGAATATATTTTCCCTGATGAAATAATAGTTTTACCCTCGTTCTGAAATTTTTCAAGAGCATTTCTTAGTTCCTGAAGGCTTGCATACCCTGCTTCAAATAGCCCCATTTTTAACCAAATTGCTTCAATTTTTGGGTCTTTAGAAGCCTCTTCAATAGAGAGAAGCATTTCAGTTAAGGACAAAGTGGTTGGTTGATCTAAAAGCTCTGCGAGCAGTTGATTTGCTTTATCTGGCCGATCCTCAATGACCCCATCTAAATTGATTTTTAAAGTTGATTTTTCCAGTATTCCTGTTTCTTTTGATGAAGAACTAGAAGCTATGGCCACCCCTGCGATAATGGTGATAAAAAAAATAAAGAATAATCCGGCGATGACTCCTAAAAAACTTGAAAAGAATACCTTCATGGTCTAGAAATTATTTTTGAAAATTTAAAAAAATATTGAGAGGTGAAGATACGATCATGTTCTGAAAAAAACCGAGTCTTGATTTTATTGGGAAGCAATTTAATGGACCCCTATTCTAGTATAAGTGATGCTATTGACATTTTAAAAAATGAAGTTCAACTAATAAAAAAAGGCAGTGTCTTTTGTTCAAATTCTTGGGGGTATGTTGGGAATGATTATTTGAATCAAATGATTGAAGTCGAGTGGAAAGATTCACTCTCTGATCTCATGATTTTTTTGCTTGCAGTTGAAAAAAGAATGGGAAGGAACAGGAATTTAAAATCAAAGGATTATGAAGATAGAATTATTGACTTGGATATAATCCTTTGGTCAGAGGGGAAGTTTTCCTCAAAAAATCTAAAAGTACCTCACCCTAGAATGGCGGATAGACGATTTGTGTTGGTCCCCTTAAATGAATTTTGGTCGGATTGGATCCATCCTGGAAAGAAAAAGGATGGTAAGGAGTTATTGACTACTTGTAGCGATGAAAATTTGGTACATTTGTATCAATTAAACGAAAAAAATAAAAAATGAAATACGCAATTTTAGCCATAGTATCATTAGCTTTTATTTCCTGTGCTCAAATTAAGGAGCTTGAAGCCACAGTTGATACTTTGAAAGGTGATTTGGCAAAAGTCCAAGTTGATAATGATGGTGATGGTGTCTCGGATGCTTTTGACCTTGAGTCAAATACTCCCAAAGGTGCTCTTGTTGATGGATCTGGTCGGGCATTAGACCTTGATGGAGACGGAGTTCGTCATGAACTAGATGTTGATCCTTTTACCCAAAGAGGCGCCCGTGTAGATGCGTCAGGTAGGGAATTGGATAGCGATGGAGACGGTGTCCTTGATTCGAAAGATCTAGAAAGAAACACTCCTGCAGGTGCCCTAGTAAACTTCCAAGGAAAAAAAATAGAAGGTACTCTGAGCAATAAAGTAGCTGCTGCTTTTATTCCAGAAATGCATTTCTCTACAAACTCTGCTTCTTTGTCTTCTGAAGACGAAGCTAAATTAGCTGTAGTTGCGAAGATGATGCGTGCAAATCCTAGTCTACGTCTTTGTGTTATTGGACATACGGATAAAACTGGCTCAGAAAGAGTGAATTTAAGAGTGGGTGAGCGAAGAGCGAAATCTGTTGTAAGATCTTTAACTACAACCTTTAAAATTTCTGAGGCGAGATTTGAAATCAAATCAAAAGGAGAATCAGAATTATTAAGCACAAAAAATAATCATAACCGAAGAGTTGAATTTCAATTTATCAAATGATTGAGCTTAGATAAAGTTTTAAAAAGGGGTGCATCGCATCCCTTTTTTATTTAAAACGATATTTTTTGCTGGCCTCCCAAAGAACGGCTCCCCCACATACACTCACATTTAAGCTGTGCTTTATTCCAAATTGGGGAACCTCAATGGCACCATCACAAGAGCTTAATGTTTTTTCATCTACTCCGCTGACCTCATTTCCAAAAACCAGAGCAATTCCCATTTCAGGATTGGGGATTTTTTCAAGACTTTCAGCTTCGTGCACTTGCTCAATAGCAAGAACTAAGTACCCTTTTTCCTTTGCGTCTAAAATAGCTTCTTCTCCATTATCAAATCCAATCCATTCAACAGATTCTGTTGCCCCCAAGGCAACCTTGTCTAGTTGCGTATGTGGTGGCCTTGCACAATATCCACATAAAGAGATTCCTTTGAGCCCAAAAGCATCTGCAGTTCTAAAGAAACTCCCTACATTATGCGCACTCCTTATATTCTCTAATATTATCCATACCGGGACTTTATTTGATTTAAGATATGATTTTAAATCATGACGGTTTAACTCATCAGTCTTTTTCTTTTTCATATTAACCCGAGTCTTTTAAACACTTTCAGCGAGGTGATGTAATGACTTCTTATATTCGCAAAGGTAAGGCCGTTATTTTTTTTAAATATGTCAAAATCCTCCAAAGAAACTCCCTTAATGCGTCAGTTTAATTCTGTGAAAGCTGAGCATCCTGAGGCTATTCTATTATTTCGTGTTGGAGATTTTTATGAAACTTTTGGAGAGGACGCGATAAAGGCATCAAAGTCTCTAGAGATAACACTTACAAAGAGAAGTAATGGCGCTGCCGCTGCAACAGAATTAGCTGGCTTCCCTTATCATGCAATAGAAACGTATTTGCCTCGATTAGTAAATGCAGGATATAAAGTGGCTATATGTGAGCAACTAGAGGATCCTAAGTCGGTAAAAGGAATTGTCAAAAGAGGTGTCACAGAATTGGTGACACCCGGAATCAGTCATTCTGATAATTTGTTAAAGAGCCACTCGAATAATTTTTTAGCCGCTGTTCATCTGGATAGAGATAACGGAGGTATTGCTCTTTTAGATGTCTCCACAGGGGAATTCCTCGTCGCTGAAGGTTCATATCTTGACATTGATAAATGGATACAAAGTTTTGATCCAAAAGAAATTGTTTACAATCGAAGAAACAGATCTGATATTATTACTAAGCTATTAAGAGATCGGACCCCCTCAGGGATCGAAGATTGGGTTTTTCAATACGATTATGCAGAGGAAAAAATACATGGTCATTTTAAATCAAAAAGTTTAAAGGGGTTTGGATTGTCTGATGCTCCCCTTGCAGTTATTTCTGCTGGTGCATTATTTCATTATCTAGAGCAATCCAAATATGATAATAAATCCCATATTCAAGGAATCCAACGTTTAAGGGTATCTACCCATTTATGGATGGATCGATTTACGTTGAATAATTTGGAGCTTTTTAATACCTCTTTTGCAGGGGGAACATCAATGCTGGATGTCATAGATGTGTGCTTGACCCCTATGGGAGGGAGAATGTTAAAAAGGTGGCTTGCATTGCCCTTAACAGATTTGAAAAGCATAAAGCAACGTCAAAATGCTGTTGCATCAGTCTTATCATCAGACGGCTCGAAGGCCATTGAGGATAATCTCAGCTTAATATCAGATTTAGAGCGCCTCGGGACTCGACTTTCTACGGGGAGGATAGGCCCAAGAGAGTTAAAACGAATAGCGGAGAGTCTTTTTTATGTGCGAGAAATAGGGGAAACATTAAATGGTGTAGATGCATGGATGCCTTATTTAGAAAAATTAGATCCTTTAGACAGGCTAACAGAACTAATTAATGAAACTTTAGCCGATGATTTGCCCTTACTTGCATCTAAAGGAGGTATTATTCGCTCTGGGTTCCATGAAAAGCTAGATAGTTTCAGGAGTTTAAAAGATGATTCTAAATTCCTTTTGAAAAAGATTTTAGAGAAAGAGATTGAATCAACAGGAATTCAGGGACTAAAAATTAATTTCAATTCTGTTTTTGGTTATTATTTAGAAGTTCGAAATTCACAAAAAGAAAATGTCCCTGATAATTGGATAAGGAAGCAAACTTTAGTTAATGCCGAAAGGTATATTACTGAGGAGTTAAAAACCTTAGAGGTGGATATTTTGAATGCCGAATCTAAATTATCGGATCTAGAGTCAGAATTATATGCGGACCTTATAAAAAAGGCACAGTCATTTGTTTCCCCTTTATTGATGAGTGCAAAATGTATTGCCTCGGTAGATGTTTTATTTGCTTTTGCTCGATTGGCGAAGAAAAACTCATGGTCGATGCCAAAATGGAATGATGATCAAAAATATAAGGTTGTTGATGGGCGTCATCCCGTTATAGAGTATAGTTTTCCTGAGGGTGAATACTATGTTCCAAATGATATTAATTTGGATTCAGAGAAAGAGCAGATATTATTAATTACAGGGCCCAATATGAGCGGAAAGTCTGCTTTGCTTCGTCAGACAGCACTGATTTCAATCCTTGCTCAAATGGGTAGCTTCGTTCCTGCAAAATCATCGAGTTTATCGATATTGGATAGACTCTTTGTACGAGTAGGGGCAAGTGACAATCTTTCTGAAGGGGAATCTACTTTTATGGTCGAGATGTCTGAAACGGCAAGTATTTTAAATGGTTTAACGGCAAAAAGTTTGGTTCTTCTCGATGAAATTGGTAGAGGTACTGCCACCTATGATGGGTTAAGCATAGCTCAGTCAATTACCGAATATTTGCATTCTCACCCGCATCGACCTTTGACTCTTTTTGCGACGCATTATCATGAATTAGTTTCCTTAGAAAAATCATGTGAGAGAATTATAAATAAACATATTACTGTTCGAGAAGAGAAAGGGAATATTGTCTTTTTGAGAAAATTAGAATCCGGGGGGTCAAATCATAGTTTTGGTATTCACGTTGCAAGAATGGCAGGCATGCCACAAACTGTAGTTTTAAGGGCAAATGAATTGCTCGCTGAGTTAGAAGAGTTGCATGGTGAGAAAGTTGAAATTATCCAAAAGGACACTTCAAGCTATCAAATGTCTCTTGTACAATTTGAAAGCCCTGAGTTAGAAGCTTTAACAAAAGAATTAAAAGAGTTGGATGTAAATACATTGACTCCCATTGACGCCTTACTTTTAATACAACGATGGAAATCTCTTTTGAATAAAGCCTAATAATTTCATTTTTAATGATTGTTAAGGAGTTATTTCTTTCTATTTTTGTCGCCCACTGCGAAAGTAGCTCAGTTGGTAGAGCACGACCTTGCCAAGGTCGGGGTCGCGGGTTCGAATCCCGTCTTTCGCTCGAAAATAAAAAGGCCAGCATGATGCTGGCCTTTTCTATTAATTGTTTTCTTTTATCTTAATGCTTCACAATTAGCTTGAGGCTCTTGTCACTCAGTAGAGTCTTGACTTGAATCAAGTAAATGCCATCATGCAGAATTTCAGTATTTATACTGTGCACAATGTCTTGAGTTTCATGTTCGTATATTTTTTGACCAATGGCATTAATAATTCGTATCGTTTTGTTCCCCGCCTCTGGCATTTTAAGAGTCGCCATCGTTGAAGCTGGGTTTGGATAAATCTGAACTTCGTCCATCTCTTGGTCAGTTAGATTAAAAGGAAAAGCTTCATCTCCAGGAGAACCAATATCTCCCCCTGCCGACGAATAAGCGCCTCGAACTCCACCTGATGCATTTCCTAAATAAACACAGTTCGTATCAAACTCTACAGAATATCCTGCTGCCGTTGAAGTGTATTCTGCTCTACAGATTTCTACAGGAGTAGAAGAGGTATCAAATAATACTACTGCATCTGATGATGAACTTAAACCTGGGAATGAGCTGTTCACCAATTCATCTGAACAAATCACTTGAATAGGACTGCTTAATCCCCAGTTCCCCCTAAAAAGACCTTCATAAGTTGTTAAGCCACCCCAAACGACCATAGATTCTCCAGGTTGAATTACGGTATTACTCATAAATACGGATGCTCCAGGGTTGAAAGAGTTGTCATCCCATGAGAACCCTGATAGATCTACGGAGGTACTTCCGTAATTCTTAATCTCAAACCAGTCCTCACTAAGATTTGTGTTTGGGTCATTTGATCCAGACATGATTTCTGTTATCGCTAGATCATAGGTTGTTGGTGTTGGGAATAAGACATCTTCTTTTTGACGAGGCAGCATTTGATAGCCACTTGTAAAAGGACTACTCATGTCAAATTGACCACCAATACCTATAATATCAAAAACACCACCAGGGCAAGGCTCATTGTATAGTGTGACATCTGCATCAATTCTTAAGGCGATTGTATTCATACCGTCAGATACGTCAACGTTAAATCCAGAACCAGCATTTGTCCATTGGGTTGGGTCAACAACAACAACATTGTTCATTCGGATAAGATTACTTTCAGTGGTCTCATCTAAAGCAATTATTGTCGTTGGAGCTGGAATGCTTGCACCTGTTGAAATAACAGCGATGGAGTCTGCGCCTACTTGGGCAAGCCCATTAAATTGACCAATAGTACCTATTACTCGAACAACATCTCCTTCGGTAACGGTATAGCCGTGTGATGAGCTCGACGGCGAGAATACACCAAAACCGACAGACCCATCATGGATTGTAAAGGCAACATTACCCGATGAGGCCGATTGCATATTTACACCAATAACAGTTCCTTCTACTTTGCAGTAGACTCCCAGTGAATCAGAAACCCCATCCGAGTTTTGTCCTTTCACTTGAGGAATCGAGTAGGTTGGAATATTGATATCATTATCTAAAATTGTAAATCGCATGCTATCTATGCTTCCGATGGAAACACCTGTTGCGTTGGTAATAATAAAATCAATAAACTCCGGTCCTTCAATATTAGAATCATCTATAATTGTAGCAATTATACTGACGGTATCAGTATTCGCTGGAATGCTTAGGGTAGTTCCTGTTTGAGAAATAGATGGGTTAAAAGATGCATCTGTTCCGACAACAAAACCAGTGCCTGGTGAGTTTGATAATGTGATTGTTGAGGAACTCGATAATGTAGGTTGAATAATTAAATCTATGGATGTGGTAACATTTCCTTCCAGTACTTGTAGAGATGAGCTAGCAAAACGAATACTTGGTGACGCTGCTGTGGCAGGAATTATATCGTTAGTGTCTCTTGGGAATACCTGGTAACCACTGGTATATGGATTGCTAAAATCAAATTGAGATCCTACTCCCACAACATCAAATAAGCCTGTTGGTGGATTCGTTCCATATAGATTACAATCCGCATCTACTCTCATCGTAAAAGTACTATTTCCATCGGTTATATCAACATTGAAACCAGAACCAGAATTTGACCATTGACTTGGGGTTGCTAATGTCATGTTATTTAGACGAATCAATTCCGATTCCTCGGACTCCCCAATGGTTGTTACAATAGTTTCTGATACAGTATTCGCTGATTGAGCTAATAGAATAACACTGTCGGGAATTATTTCAATAAGTCCATTATATTGGGCTATTTGCCCCACAATTCTCAAGGAATCTCCTTTTTGCGGAGCTGTGTAAGATCCTACATCAGAAGACTTATAAATATTTATTCCTCCTGTTCCGTCATGGACATAAAAGCTATATCCAGCATTTCCATCAAAGTCAATACTAAATATTGTACCGTGAATAGTTGCAGATTTATTTAAGCTATCAGCTACTCCATTTGCATCTACAGACTTCCATGGAGCAATATTCGTGGCTCCAGGGCCAGTGACGCCACCGCCACCTCCGCCACCGCCAGATGTGCAGCTGCTACTGTGAGATCCAATATACGTCCATGTGTTTTGGGCATAAACATCCCATTCTGTAGAACCAACAGTCCAATCTGTAGATCCTTCTGTAACGGTTGATTTCCTGACTAAAGTATGGTTTTGAGTTGATCCTGTACCTACAGTCCAGCTGGATCCTGGGTCGATACCCGGAGTTCCTAATACATCAATGGTATCAGTTCCATCAAATAGAATCAAAGCATCATCTCCGTTGAAGTGAACTATTGATGGATAAGATAATATTGTGTCAGCTGTAGATTGTATGCTTGGATCTGCTTGATTTGTGCACACTATGTAAACATCACCGGATGCTATAGATGCATTGCTTGTAAATGTGTTTGTATATGAGCCCCCATTACCACTTAGATATACTGTATAGCCATTAAGAGATATGGC
>CENP01227045.1_pt1 | contig 46349 bp, 37 predicted proteins | sample 361281 | NCBI WGS metagenome assembly CENP01 (sample SAMEA2591122, study PRJEB7988) | marine metagenome | biome: marine biome (ENVO:00000447); feature: deep chlorophyll maximum layer (ENVO:xxxxxxxx); material: saline water (ENVO:00002010), including plankton (ENVO:xxxxxxxx) | depth 70 m
CCTATTGAGCTTATTCAAAAGAGAATAAGTGATTTAGAAAAAATCAATATTGATTCAAATGTGGACATAAAGTTATTTTATTCTCGATTGACTTATGCGCTAAGAAGTTTTTTTGAAAAAGAAGTTTATGACAAAGCTTTAGAAAGCACAACCACTGAGTTGATCTCAAAATTAAATAACCTAAGGGAAATAAATTTTTTTTTAATTACTAAAAACTCAATAATAAGAATTGAGGAGATTTTTAAAAGAGCTGACTTGGTGAAATTTGCAAAATTTTTTCCTGAAAAAAGTGTGATTCATAATGATTTAAAAATTATAAAGGAAGAAATTAAAATTCTATCTAATCTGCTTCCAGAGCCAACAGAAGAAGAAAAATTGCTAAACCTCAAGTATCAAAAAGAGGCAGAGAAGAAATTAAGAAATGAGCGAATAAAGATAGTTTCAATTTCTATATCATCTTTATTTATTTTAATCTTTATTTTTTCTGGACTTGTAAATGGATTTCAGTATACATTAGATAAAATAACATTCAATGAAAACTTAAGGTTGCTTAGTAAGACATGGGTAAAATCTGAATATGGGTCCCCCGGATTATTTGCTGAGACACCTGACGCTTTAGTAAGAGTAAAAGAAGATAATCAATTTTTATTTGAAGAATTTCCTATTGAATCCCAGTTTTATTTTTCAAATTCAAGACGTTCCGTAGAATTTTATATCTCGAATTATGTATCTCAGTCAAAAATTGATCCGCAAAATTTTCAATCTATTTTAGAGTCAAATTTAGATAACTTAGAAAGTATGGGTCTTCAAAATATGCTTGTAAAGTATGATCAGTTTGAAACACCAAATAAAGCTAATGGGATAATTATTTTGGGATCTGCCGATTTCAATAAAAACAACCGACCAGGCGGCTATAGTATTATAGGATTTTTAACAGAAAAAGGATTTAAGACGGTCGTTTTATTAGTTCATGAAGGAAGATATCTGGATCAAATTAAAGATAGAATCATTAATTCAATAGAAGCCTTAAAAAAGAAAAAAGAATGAAATTAGAATTTTTAAATCCTGAATATTTTATTTTATTGCTTGTCATTCCATTTATAATTCTTTGGTATTACCTTAACAGAAACAAACTAAATAATTCTATCAAATTTTCAAATTCTGGCGCCTTTGAAAATACAGCAAATTTTTATTCAAACTTTAAATTACTATTAAAGGTATTTAGACTGATATCTTTGGCACTAATTATTACAGCTCTTGCACGACCCCAAATCATTGATACATCAACAAGGGTTAAAACAAATAGTGGTATTGATATAATTATGGCAATAGATGTTTCTGCTAGTATGTTGGCAAAAGATTTAAAGCCAAATAGATTAGATGCTCTAAAAAATGTAGCTGATGAGTTTATCAAAAATAGAGTCTCGGACAGAATAGGTTTAGTTGAATATGCTGGTGAAAGTTATACAAAGACGCCATTAACAACAGACAAGAGTATTATATTAAAATCTTTAAGAGAGATAAAATATAATAATATTATTGAGGGTGGAACTGCTATTGGAATGGGGCTTGCCACATCTGTTAATAGGATTAAGGATAGTAATTCTAAAAGTAAGGTAATTATTCTGTTAACTGATGGAGTAAATAATGCAGGTTTTATTGATCCATTAACGGCTGCTGAGCTTGCAAAAGAATACGACATTAAAATTTATTCTATTGGGCTTGGAACAAACGGCTTAGCATTATCTCCAGTGGGAATTAATGCAAGAGGTAAATTAAATTATGCTAACATTCAGGTTGAAATTGACGAGAAGCTATTAACTCAAATTTCTGAAATGTCGGGTGGTAAGTATTTTAGAGCTACTGATAATAGTAAACTTAAAGAAATTTATGATGAAATTGATAAACTAGAAAAAACAGAAATCGAGGAATTTAAGTATTATTCTGTTGATGAAAAGTTTCGGGTTTTTCTGATTCCAGCAATAATACTAATTGTATTTGAGCTACTAATGAAATTTACGATATTAAAAAGTTTTATATAATGTATGAATTAGAAAATATTTCTTGGTCTTGGATGTTTTTACTTATTGCTTTAATAGGTATATTATTTATAATAGACAGATTGTGGAAGAGTAAAACACAGAAATTATTTTTCTCAAAATCTAATCTTGAAAAATTAAGTCCAAATATTTCAATATCAAAACCTGTTTTAAAAATTCTTGTTGTTAGTGTTGCGCTTTCCATGTTTATTATTGCTTTGATAAATCCGAAAATCGGAACCAAAACGGAAACCTTTCAAAGACTTGGGGTAGATATTGTTTTTGCAATTGATGTTTCTAAGAGTATGCTCGCTGAGGATATAACCCCAAGCAGAATGGATAAGTCCAAACAACTTGTAAGTGAAGTGATTAGCTCATTAGGTGGAGACAGAATTGGTATTGTAGCTTATGCAGGAAAAGCATTCCCCCAATTACCATTAACTACAGACTATTCCTCTGCAAAAATGTTTTTGCAAAATATGAACACGGATATTCTTTCCTCACAAGGAACAGCAATTGATGAGGCAATAAGATTGTCTTCTACTTACTTTGATGAAGACGAGTTAACAGAAAGATTATTATTTATTGTTTCGGATGGTGAGGATCACAATAATTTATCTTATGATATGGCTGATTTAGCTGCAAAAAATAATATTACTATTTACACTATTGGTGTTGGAACTGAAAAAGGCGCTCCCATTCCAATGAGAAAAAACGGAGTCTTAATGAGTTATAAAAAAGACATGGACGGTGAGGTTGTAATAACTAAATTAAATAAAACTTATTTAGAAAATATTTCGCAGAAAACAGGTGGTAAATTTATTGATGGTTCTGTAACAGCTGAGGTAATTGAGGAAGTGATAGAGATTTTAAAAAATACTGAAAAGAGAGAATTTGATACACAAAAGTTTTCAGAATTTGAGGATCAATTCCAGTGGTTTATTTTTCTCGGCTTTATTTGTTTAGTAATGGATGTTCTAATGAAGGATGGTAAAACGATGTGGTTAAAAAAATTAAATTTATTCAATGAAAAATAAAAAATATTTTCTCATGGCTTTATGCTTTATTGCATTGGGTGAAATAAATGCTCAGTCTGAGGATTATGCCAAATATTATAATAAAGCAAATAGTCTAAGTGAGAGTGATTTTGAAAAAGCTGAAAAGAATTATAGGGTTGCAATTAATGATTCACTTGCTGATTTAAAAGCTACATTTAATTTATCTAATGAATATTATAGTGAAGGGTACTTTGAAGATGCAATTTTAAGACAACTAGAAGCAATAAAACTCGCGAAAAATAAAATTGAAAAACATAAAGCATATTATAATTTAGGTAATTCGTTCATGAAAAAAGAAATGTGTTCTGAAGCAGTTTCAGCATACAAGAGTGCTTTACGAAATAATCCAAATGATGATGAAACTAGATATAATTTAGCTTTGGCTAAACAATGTGAAGATGAGCAAAGTAAGAACGATGATGATCAAAAAGATGATCAGCAAGACCAGGAAAATAAAGAAAAAGATAACAAAGATGATCAAAAAGATGATCAGCAAGACCAGGAAAATAAAGAAAAAGATAACAAAGATGATCCCAATCAGCAAAAGGATGATCAGGGCAAAGATGATCAGGATCAGCAAAAGGATAAGAATAAAAACTCTAGTGAGGATTCTAAACCAAATGAGAATAAAAAAAGTCAATTATCTAAACAGCAAATAAATAATTTGCTCAAAGCGATGGAAAATGCAGAAAAAAAAGTACAAGCAAAAGTTAATGAAAGCAAGCAAAAAGGTATAAAAGTTATTTCTGAAAAAGATTGGTAATGAAAAAATTTATTTTTTTACATATTATTTTTCTTTTATCAAGTTTCTCTTTTTTTTCACAAGTTGAATTTAACGCGAAGCTTAGTAAAAATTCATTGGGATTAAATGAGCGTGTAAAAATTGAGTTCTCAATTGACAAAGATGGAGATAATTTTACCCCCCCAAGTTTTGAGAATTTTAGGATTGTAGGCGGGCCTAGTCAATCCATTAGAAATTCGTGGGTAAATGGTAAAAGATCCTATTCTAAGACATACTCATATTTTTTATCTCCAATAAAAAAAGGATCATTTGTTATCGGTCAAGCATCAATAGAGGTAGATGGTAAGATTTATAAAACGTCAACTGTAAATATTAATGTGACCTCCTCCGTTGACAAACCAGTGGATACGAATGACCCAGATTATATAGTAAATAATACTATCCATTTAGTTGCTGAGGTTTCAAATAAAAATCCTTTTTTAAATGAGGCTATTTCTGTTACTTACAAACTTTATGTTTCTCCCGATACAGGTGTGGATAATTGGAGAGAATTAGATGCACCGAGGTACGCTAATTTTTGGAGCAATAATATTGATATTAAGAATCTAAACGTAGAAAATGGCACTTTCAAAGGTCAACCATACAGGTATGTGACGTTAAGAAAGACTTTATTGTATCCTCAAAAAACAGGAAAATTAAAAATTGAACCCCTTACGCTGGATGTTTCTGTGCAGGTGCCCTCTAATAGAAGAGATTTTTTTGGGCAATTATTTACTTCCAGTGTTAATAAGACTGTTACTTCTGGAAGTAGTATTATAAATGTTAAATCATTGCCGACCTTAAATAGGCCTAACGATTTCTCAGGTGCTGTTGGGGAATTTGATTATAAGGTTATATCTAATAAAGAAAGACTAGTTTTAGATGAAGCATTTCAATTAAGCTTAGTTGTTTCTGGTAAAGGAAATTTCAATCTTTTTGATGAGCCTATAGTTAAACTTTCAAGCTCATTAGAAGTCTATCAACCTGAAAAAGAAGAAAAATTTTCAACAAAGATTTCAGGCATCAATGGTAAGGTAACCAGTGTATATACTATTGTTCCAGGCTCTGTGGGAAAATATACGATTCCTCAAACCAGGTTCACGTATTTTAATCCAAAATCTGAAAAGTATTCAACAATTTTTAGCGATCCTATTTTTATTGATGTTGAGGGTGATATACAAGAAAAATCATTATTAAACCAAAATTCACAAATCTCAGAAAAAACCAACAGTATCAAATTATCAAAAAATCAGTTTTCTTCTTTTAAAACAAAAACAAAACTTTTTAAAACAAATAATAAGCCCTTTTTTAATTCTCATTATTTTTGGGTTCTACTTTTATTACCATTTATTTTTTGTTTTTTAATTGTTATAGTAGTAAAATCTTTTGCTTATTACAAGAATAAGGGGGTAAATGAATTTGAAAAATCAAAAAAGCTTGCCTATAAATTTTTAGAAAGCTCGAGGGCTTTAATTGGGCATAAACAAAAATTTTACGAATCTCTCGAAGCTGCTTTAATAACTTATTTGAAAGCGAAACTTAATATTGAAAATTCAGATTTAAATAAAGATGAAATTAATATAAAGTTAAAGCAGTTGAAAGTTAAAGAGAATTCAATCACGTTATTAAGACAAGTGTTTGATAATTGTCAATTAGCTAGATACACACCTCTTAATGTTGATAAGATGAATGAGGATTATGAAAAAGCAAAATCATTTATCGAAAATATAGAAAACAGAAATTATGAGAATTAAATTTTTAATACTTTTATTTTTTGGATTAAACTCAATTTTTTCTAGTGAATTAATTGAGCAAACATTTTTAATAGATAGCTTTGAAAAAGCTAATTTATTATATAACAATGCTCAATATATTGAGTCACTAGAAAATTACAACGAAATAATTGACTCTGGATACCAATCAGCTGAGATATTTTATAATATGGGGAATTGTTATTATAAAATAAATGATGTTGCAAATGCAATTTTATTTTATGAACGATCTATATTAATGAACCCTGCAGATGAGGATGTGAGGAACAATTTGCAAATGGTGAGAAACTCACTAATAGATGATATTGATCAAGTACCTGAATCTTTTTTTATTTCAAAATTAAATAGTGTCTCAGCATTATATTCCTATAATACTTGGGGAATTTTTTGTATAGTTCTTTCTTTTATTTTTTTAATACTATTCATTGTATATTATTTTTCGAAATCACCAATAATTAAAAAATCAACTTTTCTTGGATTAATTTTTTTATTTTTATTTATTTCAATTGTATTGAGGTTGGGGTTTAATTCTTTGGAAAAAACCTATATTGAAAAATATGCAATTATTTTTGCTCAAAAAATTGAAATAAAGGAACAGCCAAATTCGAGAAGTGATAATATTTTACAATTACACAAAGGCTCAAAGGTTCAGTTGATAGATGAATTTAACGAAGAATGGTCTAAAATTAAATTAGCAAATGGACAAGAGGGTTGGATCCAAAATAATGAAATTAAAATAATATGATAACAAAAAGTCAAATTCTGGATGTACAAAATAAATGGGGGAATGGTATTGTAAAAATAGGAGCATTAAAAGATTCCCCAAAAATATGTTTTGATTATACATCATCTTTTTTAAATGACTCTTATGATTTTAAAAGCGGGGATGTGTTATTTAAGCCAACTAAAGCAAGTAAACAACAATTTAGACCAACTTTTGAAATGGCTATTTCTTATTTTTTAGGCGGTAAAGATTCTTTTTGTTCTGAAGATGATGGTTTTGCTATGAAACCTTGGAAAACTGTAAAATTTGAAAATCAAGGAATTTTAATTGATGGTGATTCCGCCATCGCAATGGGTAATTATTTTTTTACAGATAATAGCGGAAAAACAGTTAAAGTAGAATATACCTTTGGATACAAACAAAGAGGATCTAATTTATTCATTAACCTTCACCATTCATCAATCCCCTTCAGTTCTTAACTTTGATTTAATATGTAATCATTTATTTTTTGGATCTTGGAAAATATTTGAGTTTCCTCAATTTTATTTGTTTCAATAAAAACAAAAACATCATTAGCTTGTGAAAAGATAAAAGTGATAATACAAAGAATTAATAAGTATTTTAACAATCCAAAGATACTTCCAATTAGTTTGTTTAATAATCCTAATGCCATAACATTTAGTGCTTTTGTAATTACTTTTGATAAAATTTTAGTCAATATAATTGTCACGCTAAAAATTAATATCACAGAAATGAGTGAAACCAACTGGTTTGTTGAGTCGAAAATTGTTGCTAAATATTCATCAACTATTGGGTAGTATGTCTTAGATAAATAAATCCCAAGCAGAATTCCCAAAAAAGATAATAATTCACCTACAATACCATTTTTAAAGCCCTTATAGGAGCCATATATTAAAATTATTAAGCAAATGGAGTCAATTAAATTCATCAAGAATTATTTGAGAATACAATTTAACAAATAATAAGTTCTGATTTAGTTTATCAACTTATTGATTTTGTTTTTATAAATTTGAAATTATCTTTTGAAAATGGTTGATAAAATAAATAAAAAAATTAAAGAAATTAATTCTTTTAATCCCAAATCTGAAATAGAGATTGAGGAATTTAGAATCAAATATTTAGGTAAAAAAGGGGAGCTTACATCCTTATTTTCGGAGTTTAAAAATCTTGATAATGATAAAAAGAAAACGGTGGGTAAGCTACTCAATGAATTAAAATTACTAGCTCAGTCTAAAATTGATGATTTCAAAAAAGTATTTTCAAAAAAAGATATAAGTCAAGCTTTAAATGATATCACTCGCCCAGGTGATCCAATTGAAATTGGTTCAAGACATCCAATTTCAATTGTCAAAAATAGAATTATTGAAATTTTTTCCAATATAGGTTTTTCCATTAGTGAAGGACCTGAAATTGAAGATGATTGGCATAACTTTAGTGCTTTAAATTTACCTGAGCACCATCCAGCCAGAGATATGCAGGATACCTTTTTTATTGAAAAAAATCCTGATTATTTATTAAGGACACACACTAGTTCTGTTCAGATTAGGCATATGGAAAACAACAAGCCTCCAATTAGGACAATTTCACCAGGAAGGGTATATAGAAATGAGGCAATTTCATCAAGGTCACACTGTTTTTTTCACCAGATTGAGGGATTAAGTATTGATAAAGATGTAAGTTTTGCTGATTTAAAACAAACATTAGAATACTTTACATCACAGCTGTTTGGCAAATCAAAAATCAGGCTTCGACCATCTTATTTTCCTTTTACTGAGCCAAGTGCAGAGGTTGACGTTTACTGGGGTTTGGAAAATGAAACCGATTATAGAATGACAAAAGGTACAGGTTGGTTAGAAATTATGGGTTGCGGGATGGTAGATCCCAATGTACTTAAAAATTGTAATATTGACCCAGAAATATACTCTGGATATGCCTTTGGTCTTGGAATTGATAGAATTGCTATGTTATTACATCAAATTGATGATATTAGATTATTAAGTGAAAATGATATCAGGTTTTTAGACCAGTTTAAATCTTCATTCTAATTTATTATATCACTTAATTGCTTAAATATTTTCCTTGAGCTTTTTTTCTCATATAAAATTTTATATACAGCATTTAAAATTGGGGTTTTGGCTTTATTTTTTTTATTAAGGTAAAATGCTTTTTTCGTAGCAATATATCCTTCGGCAACCATTTTCATTTCCGATTGGGCAGCTCTGACACTATATCCCTTACCAATCATATTTCCAAACATTCTGTTTCTTGAAAATGCTGAATAACCAGTAACCAGTAGATCTCCTAAGTAAACGGAATTATTTATTTCTCTGTCTTTTTTATCTCTTTTGGAAATAAAATATTTCATTTCTCTGATGGAATTACTCATCAAAACACTTTGAAAATTATCACCATAACCTAGTCCGTTAGAAATTCCAATTGCTAAAGCGTAAATATTTTTTAGCATACTAGAATATTCAATTCCGATTATATCCTCCGATATGTTTACATTAATATATTTACATATAAAGGCATAAGAAATATTTTTAAATCGTTTTATATTGCTAGATGCCATTGTTAAATATGATAGTTTTTCCATTCCAACTTCTTCAGCATGGCAAGGGCCAGAAATCACAGCAATATTATTAGATGAAATTTTATAATTTTTTGCTAAGTGTTCACTAAATAAAAGGTTTGACTCAGGGACTATACCTTTAATGGCAGTAATGATAATTTTTTTTGAAAAATCAATTTCAATTTTTTTCAATTCTGATTGAATATATTTCGAAGGAACAGCAAAAATTAATACATCACTATTTTTACAAACTTCATTTATATCAGATGAAATATTAAGTTTTTTAGTCTTCAAATTTACAGAACTCAGGTAATTTTTGTTATGCTTATTTTTCTTAATAAATTCAACATTTTCATTTTTTCTTACATACCAATTTATATTATTAATATTTTCTGAAATAATTTTAATTATTGCGGTTGCCCAACTTCCACTTCCAATGATTCCAAACTTTAAATCTTTACTTTTCATACAAATTATTTTCAATTATAAAACTCAAAACGTCCTTGTTCAAATAATTCTTTCCTAATTTTTTATTTTTTATTTTTTCCCTAATTGCAGAGGAATTAATATCAACGGTTGTACCCTTTAAATGAATAATATTTTCAAATGTTTCAATTTCAGGTTTTTTATCATTTCCAAGTCTGGGATAAATTAAAATTTTATAGTTTTTAATTATTTTTTTATAGCTTTTCCAGCTCTTGAATTTTTCAAAATTATCTTGACCAATGATAAGACTAAATTCATAGTTTTTAAATTTTTCTGAAATATGTTCCAGCGTGTCAATGGTGTAGTTAGGAATGGGTAGGTCTTGCTCTGCTTTACTGGGCTTAACTTTATCAATTTTATTTGTAGCAATTTGTGCCATTTTAAACCTTTGATCAAAATTTGAGATTTTAATAAATTCTTTTTCAGGGCTTTGTGGAGTAATTATGAGCCATACCTCATCTGAAAAACAATTGTCAACTATATATTGAGCCACTTCTGTATGGCCATTATGAATGGGATCAAATGTCCCGAAAAATAGACCAATTTTTTTATTTATCATTTATGAAACTATAAACAATATTACTTACTTTTTTGTAGCAATCATCTAATATATTATTTTCAACTACATGGTCAAATTTGTTAATTGATTGCATTTCGAGTTTTGCTTTTTTGACTCTCTCAATAATACTAGCTTCATTGTCAGACATCCTGGCTCTTAGTCTTACCTCTAGCTCCTCAATACTTGGGGGTTTGATAAAAATGGTTAAACTTTTATTTGGAAATAGTTTTTTGATATTCAAGCCTCCTACAACATCAATATCAAATATAATATCATTGGTTGTATTTTCAAGTTCACTAATTAATGATCCATAAAAGGTGTCTTTGTAAACTTCTTCCCATTCAACAAATTCGTTATTTTTAATTTTTTCTTTAAATTTTTCTATTGTAAAAAAATAGTAGTTTTTTCCATCAACTTCATTTACTCTCTTAGGCCTTGTTGTAGCTGAGGTGGAAAAATTCAATTTCAAATTATCATCATTCAAGAGCATATTTACTATAGATGATTTTCCTGAACCTGAGGGTGCAGCAATAATTATGAATTTATTTGTATTCATTAAAGAATATTTAAAACATTTTCTTTTATTTTCTCTAAATTATCTTTCATTTCTATCACTATCTTTTGTATTTGCGAGTCATTTGCTTTTGCTCCCAAGGTATTTATTTCTCTCCCAATTTCCTGTGAAATGAACCCTAATTTCTTTCCAACAGGAAGCTTATTATTAAATTCACTTTTAAAAAGTTTTAAATGGCTATTAAGCCTTGTAATCTCTTCGTTTATATCGAATTTTTCAATATAATAAATCATCTCTTGCTCCATTCTATTTTTATCTATTAAAAGATTTAATTTGTCCATTTCATTATGAATTTTTCTTTTTTTCTTTTCTATTCTCTTGGAATCTAATTTTTTTATTTCTTGTATATTCTTTTCAATAATTTTAACTTTCTTTTTTAAATCAACGCAAATTTCTTTTCCCTCTTTCTTTCTAAATTTTATTACATTTTCAATTAATGCAAATAATTCTTTTTCCATTTTCTTATAGTCGTTTTTTGATAAGTTACTTTCAGAAACTTCATATGATCCAGGCAATGTTAAAGCAATTTTTAATAAATCTGTTGAGCCTATTGAATTCATTTTTTTTAATTCTTTTATGTAACTTTTAATATTTTTACTTACAAGTTTAGCTTTCTTATTCTCCTTTTTTATATCATTAGTTATCAAAAGTTCAATTTTACCTCTAAATAATTTTTTACCAATAATTTTTTTTAACTCAAATTCCTTTTGTCTTAGAGCATAGGGCAACTTCAAATTAAGATCAAGGTATTTACTATTAAGACATTTGAGCTCAAGCGTGTGATTAATCTTCCCCGTTGAAATTATACTTGAGCAATAGCCCGTCATGGATTGTATCATAAGAAATGATTAATATTAAAAGCAAATATATAAATTGATTTTAAGTTAGTTTGTTTCATCTTTTTAATTATTTAGATTATATATACATTTGTTTTAGTTCTAAACCCTTATTATTTCAAAAATGAAATTTAACACAAAAACAATTCATGGCGGTCAACATTTGGATCCTGCATTCGGTTCAGTTATGGCGCCCATTTACCAAACATCAACTTATGCTCAAAAAAGTCCTGGAATACACAAAGGATATGAATACTCAAGAACACACAACCCAACACGAACAGCTTTGCAAAATTCATTTGCAAGTATTGAAAACGCAAAATATGGGATCGCTTTTTCATCAGGATTAGCTGCTATTGATGCCATAATGAAATTATTTAAACCTGGTGATGAATTAATAAGCACAAATGATCTTTATGGTGGAACTTATCGACTCTTTTCAAAAGTTTTTAAAAATTATGATATTAAATTTCATTTTACTTCTATGTTTGATTTAGATGAAGTTGAAAGTTATATAAATGATAAAACAAGAATCATTTGGGTAGAGACTCCAACTAATCCCATGATCAATATTTTTGATATAAAATCACTTTCTGATATATGCAAAAAATATAATATTCTTTTGGTTGTAGATAATACATTCGCATCTCCTTATTTACAAACACCGATAAATTTAGGGGCTGATATTGTTATGCACTCAGCTACAAAATATCTGGCTGGCCATAGTGATGTAGTTCTTGGCGCATTAATGTTAAATGATGATGATTTGGCAAAAAGATTGTATTTTATACAAAATGCTACTGGTGCAGTCCCTGGACCACAAGATTGTTTTTTGACCTTGAGAGGTATTAAAACCTTACATGTAAGAATACAAAGACATTGCGAAAATGCTAGAAAAATTGCACATTATCTGCAAGATAATCCTAAAGTTGAAAAAGTGTATTGGCCAGGCCTACCTTCACACAAAAATCATTTAGTTGCAAAAAACCAAATGTCAGATTTTGGAGGAATGTTATCATTTCAGATAAAGAGATACGGGAAAAAAGAAACAATTTCATTTTTAGAAAAGCTTCAGTTATTTACTCTTGCCGAATCTTTGGGAGGAGTTGAATCTCTATGTGGTCACCCTGCAACAATGACACACGCAAGTATTCCAAAGGAAGAAAGGGAGAAATCGGGTGTTACAGATTCTTTGATAAGATTAAGCATCGGCATAGAAGATGTTGAGGATCTAATTAATGACTTAGAACAAGCTTTTTTATGAAATTCATAATTTTTGCCAACAAATTTATCAAAATAAAAATTTTAAATACCTAATTTTAAATAATATTTATTTTAGTATAGTTAATAGCAGTAAAATATAATCACATGAAAGATAAAATTGAGGGCTTTTTAAATATTGTTAGGAAAAGAGATGGGCATGAACCAGAATTTATGCAAGCTGTTGAAGAAGTTGCAGAATCTGTAATCCCACACATTATTAATAGAGACATATATAGAGGTAAAAATATTCTTTTACGAATGTGTGAACCTGAACGAGTGATAACATTTAGAGTTTCTTGGATTGATGATAAAGGAGAAATTTGGGTGAATAGAGGATATCGTATTCAAATGAATTCTGCAATTGGACCATATAAAGGCGGCCTTAGGTTTCACCCATCTGTTAATATGAGTATACTAAAGTTTTTAGCTTTTGAACAAGTTTTCAAAAATAGTTTGACCACCTTGCCAATGGGTGGAGGTAAAGGAGGGAGTGATTTTGACCCAAAGGGAAGAAGCGACAATGAAATTATGAGATTTTGTCAAGCATTTATGACTGAATTGTATCGTCATATTGGGCCAGACACTGATGTTCCAGCTGGTGATATAGGAGTTGGCAGCAGAGAAATTGGCTTTTTGTATGGGCAATATAAAAAAATGGCAAATGAATTTACAGGCGTTCTTACAGGAAAAGGAGTAACATGGGGAGGATCATTAATTAGGCCAGAGGCCACTGGATACGGGACAGTTTATTTTGCTCAAGATATGCTTGCTTTACAACAAAAAGAAATAAAGGGTCTGACCGTTGTTATTTCAGGATCAGGAAATGTTGCTCAATATGCAGCTGAAAAAATTATTGATTTCGGAGGCAAAGTTTTGACGATGTCAGATTCCTCAGGCTATATTTATGATGCAGAAGGAATTGATAAAAGAAAATTGAATTTCATCATGAAATTAAAAAATATAAAACGTGGAAGGATAAACGAATATGTAAAAAAATATCCAGAATCTAAGTTTTATAAAGCTGCAACTCCGTGGTCTGTTCCTTGTGAAATCGCATTGCCATGCGCGACGCAAAATGAATTAAATTTAAAAGATGCTAAAACACTTGTGAAAAATGGTTGTATATGTATTTCTGAAGGTGCAAATATGCCTTCTACAAAAAAAGCTGTTAAATTTTTCTTGAAATCTAAAATATTGTATGGACCTGGCAAAGCATCTAATGCAGGAGGGGTAGCAACTTCTGGCCTAGAAATGACTCAAAATTCATTGAGGTATAATTGGTCTAGGGAGGAAGTTGATGAAAAGCTCAGAGAAATTATGTTAAATATCCATAATTCTTGTTTAAAACATGGAAAGGAAAAGGATGGATATATTAATTATGTTAAAGGCGCAAATATTGCAGGATTTGTTAAAGTTGCTGATGCAATGTTAGCTCAAGGGGTTATTTAGATAGATAAAATACATATTATAATGATATATTTGTCGTTAGTATTAGACAGTTGTCAATTCTATGCGTTTTTCATTTTTGATTCTATTCTTTCTGTTTAACTTTTCCCAATCTCAGGAAAACTACTATAATAATTCAGCTAATAATTGGCAAACATATTTTTCATATTCTGAAATATCAGATTCTCAACATGAAAATAACACTATTTTTTTCTCTTCTGACAATGCATTATTCTCTTACAATTTTTTGACCTTAGAATTAGATTCATTTGACACTTTATTAGGCCTATCGGGAGATAAGATTTCCACTTTCTTCTTTTCAGAATTATATAATAAAATTTTAATAGGCTATGAAAATGGGCTAATACAAATTTTAGACCCTTTAGAACTTACCGTAATAAATATTCTGGACATTAAAAATAAAACTACTATTCCCTCAAATAATAAAAGAATAAATAATTTTTACTTTCATAACAATACATTCTATATTTCAACTGACTATGGGATTTCAGTCTTTTATCTAGAGCAACTTGAGTTTGGGGATACCTTTTATATTGGGAATAATGCTGGATATTTAAAAGTTTCTAGTACTGTTGTTAATGAGCAATATATTTATGCAAGTTGTCTTGAAAATGGAGGCATAAGAATGGCAAATTTAGATCAACCTTTGATTGATTACAATAATTGGTCACAAATTTACTCTGGAAGTTTTGATAATTTAATTAAAACGGGAAATGGCATTTATTTCAATGATTCAAGAAATATTTATAAAATAACTAATGGCTCAATAACAAATGTAAAGTCTTTTAATAACGACATTTTAGATTTTAAAGAGGATAGTTTGGTATTTACATTAACTTTTGAGGAAAAATGTTTATTGTATGATCAAACATTTACAAATCCTTTGATTATAGTTGATAACAATGAAGAAAATAGCTTTAATACAGGACTTTTTGCTGATAATAGGTTATATATAGGAAGTGAAGAAAATGGTGTTTTGGTTTATAATAATTCTGCTTCTGAAGCTGACGCATCAATTTACCCTAATGGTCCGCTTGAAAACAATATTTTCTCTGTTGAATCTAAGGCAAATCAAACTTGGGTAACATTTGGAAATTATACAGAGTATTTTAATCCAAGTCCCTTGGATTACTCAGGAGTTAGTAGACTTGTAGAAAATAATTGGAATAATGTAGAATTTGATAGCTTACCTGAAAATTCTGTTAATTTGAACAAAATATCAATTAATCCGTTTAATAATAATCAAGTTTTTATAAGCTCATTTCATGGAGGTCTACTTGAATTTAACAATAATGAATTTCAGCTTTTTGATGAATCAAATAGCGATTTAGAATCTTTAACCCTTGCCAATAATTCAAGCTATCAAAGTATAAGAATTAGTGATACAGGATTTGATAGCTCAGGTGTTTTGTGGATTTTAAATTCCAAGGTTGACAGTCCACTAAAATCATTTGACTTTAATACTGGCTTGTGGGATAGTTATGATTTTACACCAATAATACCATCCGGATTAGATGATGAGCTTGGGTTTAGTGATATAGAAATTGATACATATGGTACTAAATGGATTGGAGGATTGAGGTCTGGTTTAATAGGCTTTAACAATAGCACTGGTAGTATTAAATTGAAAAAAATTAATAATGAAGAGCAAGTAAATTTACCTTCAAAAAACATTAAATCATTAGCCATTGATAAAAACAATCATTTGTGGATTGGAACAATTCAAGGACTAAGGGTATTGTATAATACTTCAAGCTTTTTTGACTCAAACCCGGTTACTCAGCAAATTATAATTTTAGAAGATGGATTACCGAGAGAATTGCTAGAACAACAATTTATTACTGACATTGAGGTTGACGGAGCTAATAACAAATGGGTTGGGACGATTGGGTCAGGCGTATTTTATTTTTCTCCAAATGGTCAACAAACAATATATCATTTTACAAAAGAGAATTCACCATTACCGTCAAATAACATTAATGATATAGCTATTAATGATGAAACGGGTCTTGTTTTTTTTGGTACAGACAAAGGTTTAGTAAGCTATGGCACAGGTAGTTCATCAACAAATGAAAGTTTTTCTGAAACATTCGTATATCCAAACCCAATAAGACCCGGTTTTGATATGCTAAATAAAAAAATTAAGATTTCTGGATTAACGGATAATTGTAATATAAAAATAACTGATATCGAAGGTAATTTAGTTGCCGAAGCCCAGTCAAAAATAAATAGAAGATATAATAATTTTAATTTAGAAATTGATGGCGGTACAGCTTTTTGGAATGGTAAAAACATGCATAACAACTCTGTTTCATCGGGTGTTTATCTTGTTATGTTGTCTGATTTAGATAGCTATGAGACAAAGATTTTAAAAATTATGATTATAAGATAATGGTAGTTTCAACATCTGCGATTGTAATAAGTAAACTAAAATATAAAGACAATGATTTAATTTTAAAATTGTTAACTCGTGAATTGGGTGTTTGTAGTTTTTTAGTAAGGAACCCGGCTGGTAAAAAAAGAAATAAAATTATAAGTTATTTTCAACCATTATCCATTTTAAATATTGAGTTTGAAAATCGAAATAAGTCAAATCTTAATTATTTAAAAGATGTTGAAATTAAATATCTTTTCAGGTCAATTCATGTTGATATTAAAAAGTCTGTGGTGGTATTATTTATCTCTGAAATTCTTAATAAAATTTTAAACTTTCAAGAAAAAGACGAATTATTGTTTGAGTTTATTAGTGACTCCCTTGTATTTTTTGATAAAAATGATTCATATAATTTTCATTTAATTTTCCTGATTCATTTAACTAAGTATTTTGGTTTGTTTCCACAAACTGATAATATTGAAGGTTTATATTTTGATTTAGAACAGGGTGTCTTTAGTTTTGAAAAGCCGCCAAAACATCACATAACAGGATCCAACTTAGATATATTTAAGAGACTTTTAGGCATAAAATTTGATCATATTGATAACATTAACATTAGTAATAATATAAGAAGAGATTTGATAGATGACATCATTACATATTATAAATATCATTTTGAGTCATTTAGTAATTTGAAATCAATTGATGTTATTAGAAAAACTTTGATATAGTTTTGAAAATATTTTTATTCTTATTTCTGTTTTTTTTTGGGATAAATTTTTCTCATGGAAAAACATTATTTTACCTACAAGACACCATTTCCCAGTTTAATAAAAATGATATTAGTTACTTAGTTGAGGAGCTGGACGAAGTTTTATTATCACCTTCTAAATTCTTAGAGCCGTCAAGAGAAATTTCCAAAAAAGTTGTCTCAATATATCAAAGCACAGTTGAACTGGCAAACCCCAAAACTAGTGCTGATTTGTTAGAAACTACTGGGAATATTTTTATTCAGAAAAGCCAATTGGGAGGGGGTAGCCCAATAATTCGTGGATTTTCAACTAATAGACTTGTAATTTCAATAGACGGGGTCAGACTAAATAATGCAATATACAGAGGTGGAAACATACATAATGTAATTTCTATATCTCCAATGACAATTGAAAATGTTGAAGTTATTTTGGGGTCTGAGTCGGTTTTATATGGAACTGATGCAATTGGTGGGGTAATGAATTTTTATACAAAAACTCCAGTTCTATCAGAAATCTCAAATAAGAGGATTAAGTCTAATATAAATTCCAGATATTCTACTGCTGCATCTGAAAAAATGTATCATTTTGATATTACATATAGCTCAAAAAAAATATCATTTTTGTCTAGTATTACCCAATCCTCATTTGGAGATTTAAAGATGGGTAGTAATGGTCCCTATGATTATTTAAGAGAAAATTATGTAGTTGCTTCTAACGATGATGAAGATGTTATTATTGAAAATTCTGATTCAAAGATTCAAAGATTTACAGCTTATAACCAGTTGAATCTGATGCAAAAGATTTTTTATCAGCCAAATGAAAATTTAAAATTTGATTTTGGAATTCATTTCTCTAAAACTAATAATATTCCTAGATATGATAGGTTAATTATTGAAGATGAAAATGAAGGCTTTATTTTTTCTGAATGGTATTATGGACCTCAAAAATGGTTATTAGTTAATAATCAAATAACTATTAATCCAAAAAATAAAAATATTTTTGATTTAATGAAAATTGGTACTTCTTTTCAGAATTTTGAGGAAAGCAGAAACAGCAGAAAATTTAGTGAAAGCAACTTAAATAATCGTCTTGAAAATTTAGATATCTTATCATTAAATATTGACCTGCTAAAAGATATAAATTATAAATCTAATATAAAATACGGAGTTGAATTTATTCATAACGGCCTTGAGTCCACAGGAAAAAGTACTGATTTAGATAATGGATTGGAAAGTTTAATTTCAACAAGATATCCAAATAATTCTTCTTTAAAATCCTTTGGTGCGTATGTTAATTTTAAAGATAAAATAATTCAGGATTTATTTTTCCATTCAGGATTGAGATTTAATTTTTCAAAGCTCAAAGCTGACTTATCTCAAAACAATGATTATTTTGATTTTGCTTTTGGAAATGTAAGTTTGAAAAACTCTGCACTTGTTGGTGGAATTGGATTAAGTTGGTTAAGAAATAATAATAATGTTTGGAAATTAAATATAAATACGGCCTTTAGATCTCCAAATATTGATGATTTAGCCAAGGTTTTTGATTCTGCACCGGGCAATGTATTGGTTCCTAATACTGAATTGGAACCTGAAAGGTCACTTGGATTTGAACTAGGAAGCTATTTTAAGACTAGCAACAATATTGAATTAGATTTTTCGTCGTACCTAACGTATTTATATAATGGAATGATTAGAAGGGACTTTGTATTAGAGAATGGTTTGACTGAGATAATTTACGATGGATCTTTATCACAAATACAAGCTCTTCAAAATAGTTCTAGATCACTTATTTACGGTTTTGAATTTGGAATGAAATGGCCACTTAGTCAAAATTTAATTTTAAAAACGCAACATAATATGATTACAGGATATGAGCTTAACGAATTGTCATTTTCATTTCCTGTAAGACATATTCCGCCCAATTACGGAAATTTTCATGTTGTATTTAAAAAAGGTAGGTTAAACTTAGATGCTTTTATTAATTATAATTCTGAAATTCCATTTAAAGACCTAGCAGAATCAGAAAGAGCCAAAGCATATTTATATGCTCTTGACAATAATGGAAATCCTTACTCTCCCTCATGGTACACTATTAATTTAAGAACTAAATATTCATTTTCAGAAAAGATTAATTGTAGTTTTTCGTTTGAAAACATTTCAGACAAACTTTATAGACCATATTCCTCAGGGATATCTGCACCTGGATCAAACTTTATTTTTTCATTGAATTATGCCTATTAAACTTTCAAAAGATGAGAAGGTAATTCTTGAAAAAATGCGATCATATTGTATGTATCAAGAGAGATCTATTCAAGAGGTTAAAAAAAAACTTACTTGCTTACAAGTAATTTCTAAAACTAAATCAAAAATTATTAATCATCTCATAGACAATGACTATTTGAATGAAGTGCGATTTGCCAAATCATTTATACAAGGAAAATTGAGAATAAAGAAATGGGGAAGAATTAAATTAAATTATGAGCTAAGGATAAGAGGTGTTAAAAAATTTATTATTGATGAGCAAATCAATAAAATTTCCAATGATGATTACTACGACTATTTTAATGAATTTTCAAATAATAAAATTAAAATTTTAAAAGGTTCAAAAGATCAAAAGAAAAGATCATTTATCAATTATTTTACATATAGAGGCTGGGAGAACAACCTTATTTATGAAAAATTAAATGAGATTAATTAAAATGAATATTTAATCTCAGCTAATGAATTAAATCCTGGCATTGGCACGAGATTAGTTTCTGAATATTTAGCATCTAAAATATTATTTAATACTACTGTTAAAGTAAATTTGTCAAAATTATAAGAAGATCTTAAATCAACAACAGAGTATTCCTTCTTGTTTATTCTCTCAGCTTTTTTGTATGCTAAAGTATATGAAATTTTTTCATTAATCTCAGAAATGTATGTGGCAGTAATTTGATTTTTCAAAGAATTTAAAGCGTATCTAGAAAAAGTAAAATCAGTTTCTAAAAGATTATCGTCAATATTACTAAAGCCGATATTAATACTTTGTTTTCTAAAATTTCCCAAATAGAATTTATACCCCATATTTAATTCAAAACCATTAGTTATTATTTCCCTAATATTATTTGCCTGCCATGGGTCAGATTCTTCGTTCTTTACATAATCAATAATATTTGATGCATCTCTTTCATAAAGAGATATATTAATATTTAAATTATTTCTCATATACTTCAACCCGATTTCTTTGGTTATGGCTTTTTCTAGCTTTAATTCTTGGTTACCTATCGTTGTTGGACTACTATAAAATAAATCTGTGTAAGTAGGAATCCTGTAAGTATATCCAATATTGCTATAGAGTTTAAAAAATTTATTTAAATTAAAACCAAAGTCAATACCAGGGTAAAAGAAAAAATTCTTAAAGAAATTACTTTCAAAATTTAATTTTTCAGAAATATCTGAAAAGTAACTTAATGCAAATCCAGGTGTAATATCAATTTTTTTAGCAGCAAACTGAATTTGTTGTTCCAAAAATAAATTTATCATTGTCCTGTCTCTTTGCCCTAAATTATTACTAGATAAAAAAACTTTTGAAATGTCAAATCCAAATCCAATAGATCCAAGCGAATTTTTTTTATTTGCGTTTATATCTATTCCTATTTTATTTGAAATATGTAAATTTCTATAAACAGAGGGATCATGCCTTAAGTAAACATACATGTCTTGATTTCTTTTCCAATAAAGTTTAGGTTTAATTGTCAAGTCGTTCTTTTCATAGGATGTGCTAATGCCAATTAAGCTAGCTTGCGTTTCTTCATATTGATCAATTGCAGAAGGGCTTGCATAGAAGCCATTTGCACCAAATTTTCGTTCATTAAAAGCTGCTATTGCAGATATCTTGCGATCTTTTATTTTAAAATTACTTTTGATGAAAATTTGATTGTTTTTGAAGTCTGTATTATACCTATATCCGTCAGAATCTTTTCTTTTGAAGTTAAATATAAAGCCTAATTTTTCTAACTGATTTTCAACTGTAATTCCAAATCTATTTTGATTAAATGATCCTTTACTCAATCCCACAGAAATATTATTATTTATATTTTTTTTAGTAATAATATTAACAGCTCCAGTAAAAGCATTTTGTCCGTACATTCTTCCAGTGGACCCTTTGATAATTTCAATTTTCTCTATCACTTCCAGCGGTAAAGTCATATTCATTGTATGATGCCCCGTTTGAGGATCCTCAACTTTTATTCCGTCGATTAATAATAGTGTTTGATCAAATGATCCACCTCTTATATAAAGATCTGCTTGCATCCCTTCAGCACCTCTTCTTCTGATATCTAATCCAGCTACTTGCTGCAGTAATTCACTAATATTCGTTGCAGTACTTTTTTCTATTCGCTCTTTTGATATCGTTACAATATTGATAGAATTATCTAAATAGGGAATTTCAATTCTTGGACTTGATATTATTTCTACTTTTTCCAGTTGTATCCCCTTTTCAATCTGTGCAAATCCAGAACTCAAGGATAGGCTAAACACCAAAATTATAATCAATATTCTTTTCATTATTATTTTTAACAAATTCATTTTATTAAATGTACTTATTTGCACCTATTTATCAAACTATTTTTTTGTTAAATAAGTCCCTGAAATAATACATTTTTTAAGCTGATAAAAAACTATATTTATATAATGTTTGCTTTAATTGATTGTAATAATTTTTATGTCTCTTGCGAGCGGGTGTTTAATCCCAGTTTAAACGGCAAGCCTGTTATTGTTTTGTCAAATAATGATGGTTGTGCTATTTCTAGAAGTGATGAAGCTAAGAAATTAGGCGTTCCAATGGGGGCCCCAGTTTTTAAATATAAATCATTAATCAATCAGCATAATATTACGGTATTATCTTCAAATTATCCGTTGTATGCTGATATGAGTAATCGCGTAATGACAATCGTTTCAAAATTTATTCCTGACAGTGAAATCTATAGTATAGATGAAGCCTTTTTAAAGTTTGAAGGTTATCAAAATTATGACTTATTTTCCTATGCTTTAAAAATGAGAAGTGTAGTTTTAAAGTGGACAGGAATTCCTACTTCCATAGGAATAGCTCCAACAAAATCACTGGCAAAGATTGCAAACAAGATTGCAAGGAAGTTCCCAAGTCAAACAAAAAATGTATACATCTTAGATACAGATGATAAAAGGATAAAATCCCTAAAGTTTTTTGGCTTGAGTGATATATGGGGTATAGGAAGAAGGCTTTCAAGACGTCTTGAAAATATTGGATGTAATAATGCTCTAGATTTCATAAATTTACCCGAGTCATGGGTTAGAAATAACCTGTCAATAGTTGAGTTAAAAATTCAACAGGAATTAAAAGGTACTTCAAATTTAAATTTGGAGTCATTAAAAGTAAAAAAGTCAATAGCTACTACAAGGTCTTTTGAAAGGCCCATTTCCGATCTATACAAATTAAAAGAAAGGGTGTCAACATTTTCCCTTTCTTGTGCTGAAAAGCTGAGAAGACAGAATTCTCTTGCCAATGTAATTATTGTATTTATCAGAAGTAACTTTTTTAGAAAAGATTTGAAGCAATATTCTTGTTCAAAGGTTATTACACTTCCTTATCCAACAAATTCTTCTTTTATTTTAAATCAATATGCTTTAAAGGGAATTAAGGATATATATCGTTCTAAGATAGATTATAAAAAAGCTGGTGTTATAGTTTCTAGTTTAGTGCCAGATGACAATTATCAGCTTAGTATTTTTGAAAAACAAGACTACAGGCATAAGCCTTTAATGAAAACAATAGATTACATTAATCTGAAGCATGGAGATAAAATTAAACTAGCAAATCAGGATTTACAAAGAAAGTGGAAGATGAAACAAGAATTTTTGTCCCCTTGCTACACAACAAAAATTAGTGATGTAATTACAATTAAGTGAAAAAAAAGAATACATTAAATTTTTTTACGCCAAGTCATGGCAGATTAGAAGCAATTTTAATTAATGCAGGTATTTCTGCAGGGTTCCCTTCCCCTGCTGGAGATTTTAAGCAAGAAAGAATAAGCTTAGATAAAGAATTAATTAAGAATAAAGAAGCAACTTTTTTTGCTAGAGTTTCTGGGGAATCAATGATAAATGCTGGGCTAGAGGATGGAGATTTAATTGTTATTGATAGAAGTCTTGAGCCTACAAATAATAAAATTGCTGTATGCTTTATCGATGGAGAATTTACAGTGAAAAGATTACAGGTGAAAAAGAATAAAATTTGGCTAAAGCCAGAAAATACAAACTATAAAGCTATTGAAGTGAAGGAAGACAATGAGCTTATAATATGGGGTATTGTAACTAACGTAATCAAAAAGTTATAGAAAATAACTTCATTCAACAAGAGCAGTTACCTTATTGTTTTTTACTTCAACAGTTCCGGAGTTAATTTCGAGATGGTAACCTCTATCACCCTTTTTAAAAATTTTTTTTTGGTTATCATCTAGCTTAATATTACCATAAATCTTGATAGCTCCTTTTTTTAGATTGGATACTATGGAAGCATGATTATTAAGCATTTCAAACTCCCCATTTACTCCAGGAACTGCAACAGATATGACTTCACCTGTAAATATTATTTTTTCAGGGGATATAATTTCTAAAACCATAGGAAATTATTTATACTTCAGCTAACATTTTTTCTCCTGCCTCAATTGCTTCTTCAATTGTTCCTTTTAGGTTAAAGGCAGCTTCTGGTAAATGATCTAACTCGCCGTCCATGATCATATTAAATCCTTTAATGGTGTCTTTAATATCAACAAGAACACCAGGAATTCCTGTAAATTGCTCAGCAACATGAAAAGGTTGAGACAAAAATCTTTGAACCCTTCTAGCTCTTCCAACAGCCTGTTTGTCTTCTTCAGAAAGCTCTTCCATTCCCAGAATTGCTATAATATCTTGTAGTTCTTTGTAGCGTTGTAATAATTCTTTCACTCTTTGTGCACAGTTATAGTGTTCATCCCCAAGAATTTCGGGGGTTAAAATTCTAGATGTTGAATCTAGTGGATCAACTGCAGGGTAAATACCTAATTCTGCAATTTTTCTTGAAAGAACTGTTGTTGCGTCAAGGTGAGCAAATGTTGTTGCTGGTGCAGGATCTGTCAAATCATCTGCAGGAACATATACAGCTTGGACGGATGTAATAGATCCATTTTTAGTAGAGGTAATTCTTTCCTGCATGGCACCCATCTCGCTGGCTAGTGTAGGTTGATACCCAACTGCAGAAGGCATCCTTCCAAGAAGTGCAGACACTTCTGATCCAGCTTGAGTGAATCTAAAAATATTGTCAACAAAGAACAATACATCTTTTCCTTTTCCTTCCCCAGCACCATCTCTAAAATATTCTGCAACTGTTAAACCAGAAAGGGCAACTCTGGCTCTAGCTCCAGGTGGCTCATTCATTTGCCCAAAAACAAAAGTAGCTTTGGATTCTTTTAATGCTTCTTTGTCAACTTTACTTAAATCCCAGCCTCCATTTTCCATAGATTCCATAAAATCTTTACCATAGTTTATAATACCAGATTCTAGCATTTCCCTAAGCAAATCGTTACCTTCTCTTGTTCTTTCACCAACTCCTGCAAAAACAGAAAGGCCACCATGTCCTTTTGCAATATTATTAATAAGTTCTTGAATTAAAACAGTTTTACCAACACCCGCACCTCCAAATAATCCAATTTTACCTCCCTTGGAATATGGCTCAATTAAATCAATTACTTTAATTCCTGTAAATAAAACTTCAGTTGATGTAGAAAGGTCCTCAAATTTTGGTGACTCTCTATGGATGGGTAATCCGTTATCACCGCTTTTAGGAAGATCTCCAATTCCATCAATGGAATCTCCAATTACATTAAACAATCTTCCATTAATTTCTTTTCCAATAGGCATTTTTATTGGATTATCAGTAGCAACAGCTATTGCTCCTCTACTTAATCCGTCTGAGGAATCCATTGCAATTGTTCGAACCATATTTTCTCCAATATGTGCTTGAACCTCTAAAACAAGCTTACTGCCATCAGCTTTTTCAATTTCTAGTGAGTCATAAATTTTTGGTAGCCCAGAATCTGATTCAAATTCAACATCAATTACAGGTCCTACTATTTGTGCAATTTTTCCTGATTTCATTTATTGGTGAGATTAAGATTTAAAAGAATTATTAAGTGGCAAATATAATTTTTTTATAAAAAAAATTCAATAGATTTTAAAACAAATAATAATGTGTTATAAACAAAAAAAAGCCTGGATAAATCCAGGCTTTTAGTTTCTAGTTTGTTTGTTTTAAAACTATATTCCGTCAGGGAAATTTGTTGGAAAATCACCAATATTTACTCCTGAGTCAGAAAGGTTAGATCCCCAAACTGCATCAATCGCTGCCATCATTCTTTTAGCAATTAATGCGTTTCCTCTTGCTGTTGGATAGTAGCCATCTAGACCAAAGAATCCACCAAGTGCATAATCACTGGTCATTGTAAATGTATCCATTGTAATTCCTGTATTTACCACTTCTTCGTACAAAGCTGCCAAATCAAATAATGCCCATCCATCAGGAACTGAGGAGGATATTAAATCATTTGCTGCTGCAAGTTGTGATTGTAATGTTGCTATTTCTATTTCTGTCAAAATAGCCCAATCAGGAGCTGGGACAGAAACTCCCCAAATTAGATTAGGATTATTATTCATTACAGAGCCTAATAAAGGACTAGCAGAGAAACTAACTTTATCATTCTCAGTTGTTTGTCTTAACTGTGGTAAATCACCCAAAGGCGTAGACAGAGTAGTAAGATTTTCATCTACAATAAGCAGTGGATTATTACCTTCAACATATACGATTGTTCTTGCGGCTACTTCCTCCGGAGATAAAGCTCCATAAAAAGGATTGGGTACAGGAACACTTGTTGCGTCATCACAAGCGGCAGGTACAAAGTTACCATTAGCCACTTCAAGACCATTCAAACAAGGTACTAAAGCTAGTTGTATGACGACATTATATCCCAGCGCACCTTGGCTTGGATCTGCATTATTAAAAACAGCATTCAGCTGCGCAGCTGTTGCTGCATCCAGTGGAATTGCATTCCAAGGAACAGTAGTAAATGTAGCTGTAATTGATGGATCAGGAAGTGTTGTGATAACACCTGCTGGTACATTTGCAGCCAACGTTCCAATAACAGCCTGCACTCCAGCAACCATTCCAGTTGCGCCTCCTAAGGCAACCTCATCGGTAGGTCCTCCGAATAATGCCCAACCATTAAAATCATCCCCAGGAACTAATGTTACAAAAGATGGTGTTTGGGCTAATACATCCCCTAAAATTGTTGCACTAGGGCTTGATGCTGCTCTTACAAACCAAGGATTCGCAGTTCCTACTCCTAATCCACTTGGATCACCAAATCCAGGCGCTACCATTGTTATTGCTCTTACAAATGGGAAGCTCATATTTGAATATGGACCTGGTTGAAAGTCTAATGCATCAGTTGTAATTGCTCCACTCGCACCTTGTGGAGTAAAACTTTGTGTACTGAAGAAAAATCTTTCACCTGCAACTTCTTGTCCTCCAACAAGCATACCCCCAACATTGTCATTAACGTAAGGTTGAGTAAACTCACCACCCCCAGCTTGTGACATAGCACCAGCTAGGATATTGGGAAAAGAATTTAGCTGTCCAGCTATAAATAAAGCGTTATCCATAAAACCTGATGCATTTGAAGCACCAAGAGAAACATAAGAGCTAAAATCTGCACTGCCTGAAACAATTTGTACTGCTTCTGGGATTGAGTCATCATACATGTTGTAAGGATACTCATCTTCATTTTTATCACAAGCACTCACAATAAAAATGATAAGTAATAAATATAAATATTTGAATTTCATAGTTTTTATTTTTTAATGATTAAAAATTATTTGCAGTCCAGGAAATATAATATTGTTGTCCAATAAATCCTGTTCCTAAGGCTGTAAAGTAATCATCTCCACCTAAGTTAGTTGCACCAAGTTTAACAACTGATTTAAGTTTCGGTAATGTTAGATTGATTTGTGCATCAACAACTTGATATTCAGGAACAGGTCCTTCAGCAAATGTCGCTTCCCAGTAATAGTCACTAGAATATCTGTATGCAACATTAAAACCAACATTTTTGAAAATATTTCTATTTCCAAACTGAACTTTGACTCTGTGCTCAGGAGTATTCCAGTTCGTATCAAAATCAGGATACTGATCTCTATCAAAATCTAGTTTAGAGGTTGAATAATTACCGGAAATATCAAATCCCATTAGCTTTGCATCAAATCCTATCGTTGCTCCCCATGATGAAACTTCAGCATCAGCGTTGGTATAGACACTCCATCCACTCCAGTCGTTATTAGCAAGTGCAGCAACAGCTGATCCATCCGCAACTTGACCATATAAAGGAGTTATGACAGTTAATGTATTTATGAAATTTTCAAAGCTATTGGCAAATACATTCGCATCAATAGTAAGGTTATTAGAGATTTTACCCCTATATCCTATTTCAACTTGTTGCATTTCTTCGGGCACAACAGTTTCAGCACCTGAGGATTGAAGTAAAGTTGGGTCAGGAGCTCCTGCTGCCACAGAATTACCAAAGGCTGTAAATGAAGATACAGAGTAAGAATTATCATATGCATTTTGACCAGAAATTGTCACTGTTTCAGGAATTCCCAAGTTTTGACCATTGACTGAAATACCATAATCTGCTGTAAATCTTTCAGCATTTCCTGGAGCTCCACCAACAAGCCTTGCAATTCCCAAATCAAAACCAATGAATAGCCCTTGAGTACTTGGATTTCTAAATCCAGTTTGATAAGAAGCTCTAATATTGTGGTTTCTATTTTCACCAGCTGTATATGATACAGAAACTCTAGGTGTTACTCTACCATCAAAAAATTCTGATTTATCAAATCTCGCAGAAGCTGTTACTTTTAACCTATCATCTAATAAATCTTTTACAAATTGAGAATATATTCCATATTCTTCATATGAAATTGGACTTTCAGCATCTGTAAAAATAGAACCATTTGAATTCAAATTATATTGTCTGTAAGAACCTCCAACTTGAACCTCGGCCCAGTCCCATAAATGATCGAAATTATAATTGAAGTCAGAATGATAGAATTTTGAATTATCTTGCAATCTTGAACCTGTTGCAGGATCAGGATTTGCTGCAATTAAGGCTTTAGCCTCTTCAAATTCTGATGAACCTGGTAATAATCTACCTTCATCAGCTGCAGCTCTTGCAAATGCATGTGCTGCATCATCTGAAGCGCCGTTTAATGTGGCAATACCATAGTTACCTGCATAAGTTCCAAACCAGGTGCTATCATCTTTCCAATATCTATTGATATTCCACGCTGCAAAAGCCATATCATATGAGTCACCCGCATTATCCTCGGTTACATAAGCTTTGAATAAAAAATTATCATTTTTAATTTCAAGCTTATTTTGGTTCAATAAGAAGTTCTTTATAGAATATCTATTTGTTCCTTGATATACAGTTTGACCAGTTCCCCATTTACCAACGTAGGATATTTCTAAATCATCTCCAAATGGTCTATAAAATAGGCCCCAATCGGCTTTTTTACTCATGGCAACATAGTCCGTTAAATCAATTTCTCTATAACCAGTTCTCGAAACTGTTACACTTGGAGTTAAGTGGCTTACATCAGCTGGAAGCACACCAGCAGCAAAGGCTGCTTGTGCAGCATCTTTAAGATTAGTAGCAATTTCATCACCATAAATATTAATTCCGTTGTATCCATAATGTGACCTGGTTATATCTCTTCCTTGAATATCATCATAATTAGTAGCGTACCAATCAGTCCCTTCCATGTATGCAAAATTAACTTTTGCAGCTAATTTATCACTAAATTTGTGCCCCCATCTTAAATTTAAATCCTGAAATTCGTTATCACCTGCTGCATCTTGTGAGGTAACACCGCGTTTATATTGACCACTGATCCCTTGATAGTCAAAGGGACTCTTACTTCTCATTAACAAAATACCATTCATTGCATTTGCACCATACAATGCAGAATTTGTCCCTGGGATTAATTCAATATTAAGTACATCAGTTTCAGTCATTCCTAGTAAATTTCCAAGTGGGAAATTTAGTACAGGTGCTGCATTATCCATTCCGTCCACCAACTGAACGAATCTAGTATTTGTAAAAGTTCCAAATCCTCTTGCATTTATAGCTTTAAATGTTAAACTGTTAACATTTATATCTACTCCTTTCAAGTTTTCAAGTCCATCATAAAAATCAGCAGAAGCTGTATTTTTAATATCATTTGTATCAAATCTTTCTATTGTAACTGGAGATTCAAAAACTCTTTGAGGTTTTCTAAAAGCAGAAACTACTACCTCATCAAGATTTGTATTTTCGTTTAGTACAAAATTAATTGTTGAACTGCCAGAAACTTCAGCTTGCATAGCTTGGAAGCCAACACTACTAGCCTCAATACTAAAAGCCTCTGAATCCTCTGTTATTGAATAATTACCATCAAAATCAGCAACTACACCGTTTGATGAATCTACAACAATTACAGTTGCACCGGAAAGTGGTTGACCATTACTATCTGTAATACTACCTGTTACAGTAGTTTGAGCATAAGTAAATACGCCAATCAACATAATAAAAATTTTAAGAATTGTTCTCATAATTAGATTATAGTTTAATTTTTAATTGGTCAAATATATGTTAATAATATGTTAAGACAATAAATAATCAAAAAAAAATGGACTTTTAAAATATAGTATTTTTAATAATTTATATCTTATTTTCATGAATCTTTAAAATATATATACTTATATCATGAATCCTTAAAATTAATTGTAAAAAATTAACATTTTTTTTGAAGAATTATGAATGGGGGTGAAATTAGCTTAAAAATCGACTGAAAAGCCGAAAGATGGGATAATTGTGTTTCTATCGATGTCTACTTCAGATAATGAAATAGGATTAATAATTACTCCTTGACTATCTCTGGCTAAGCCATATTCTTTAGGGACCGGGACCTTTTGTGCTAAAATATTTAGTATTTCAAAGTAAAAACTAAAAGAGAAAGCCTCTCTATTCCATTTTTTATCAACTCTTATATCCAGCTGATTAAAGTTTTCAAGTTTTTCACTGCCAAGCTGTGAATAATCAAGGATCATATTTGGGTAGCTTTGAAGACTTTCTTCCAAGTTATATGGCACAAACGGTGTTTCTCCTAAAAATCTCCATCGGGAACTAATTTCCCAATTTCTTGAGAGTTTATATCCTCCAACAAATGATATTAGATTTCTGCTATCCCAAACGGATGGTAAATATTCACCAGTAAGTCCTGAAAATTTGCTATGAAAATAGGTGTAGGAGAATATTCCATAGAACTTATTAAATAGTTTTTGTTGAAATAAAAATTCTAACCCATAGGCTTCCCCTTTTCCATTTGTGATAATTTCTTCATTGCCTAATACTTCAAAATCAGCTCCTTTATTTGCTAAGGAGATACCATCCAAAACAGATATTGGATATTGACTATATTTTTTAATAAAGCCTTCTATTGATATTTTTGAAGCTGCACCTACACTGTAATCAAACCCAGTTACAATATGTTCACTTTTGGTATATTTATTTGTCTTATTTATAAAGATTCCTGATGTATTCTTAAATCCAAGAGAAGTATATGTAGGAAGTTTATAATATATTCCAAAACTAGAATTCCACTTGAATTTCCCATCCCTTGATAAGCTTAAAGATTTAGAAATTCTGGGAGATAAATTATCAATGAAATTTGATCCTTTTGAATAGGTGTCTTCATCTGCTCTTATCCCTGCAGAAAAACTTAATTTATTATTGAAAAATTTTCGAGATGCATTAGTGTAAATACCGTATTTAAAAAAATTGAGTTTAGAACCATAGGTTAAATTATTCACTAAATCATTAGTTTCATTATAATAGTCAGAGTATTGTAAATTACCTCCCCAAGTTATTTTCCAATCATTAATGTAACTTATTGTTTTGGCTCTAATTTTAGTTTCCCACTCATGGGAATCATTTTTAAAGTATGCATCTTCTTGATTAATGTTATCATTATATCTGGTAAAAATATTTTTCAGCTTATTGGAGCTAATAGCAAGAATAAATTTCCCTTTACTTTCTTTAAATTTTCTGGTCCAAGAAACACCCAGTGTAGTTGAATTTTGTTGAATTATGGGTACTTGTTCTAATTGAGCTTGCTGTGTTGCGTCAAAATCATCAGGCGCCTCAACTGTAAAATCATCTATGGCCCCAATACCTAGAAATGATAATGAATTATATTCATCAATTCTATGATCAATTTTCCAATGATAATCCCAATAATCTGGTCTAATGGGAAGACCAATGAGTTTGAATAAAAATTGCAAATAACTTTTTCTTGCTGAAAAAATAAAGTTGGTTTTATTTTCAGCTGTTTTGGAAAATGGCCCATCAATGCTGATCCCTGACTCACTGGCACCAAATCTGAAATTACTGTTTAGTGTATTTGGATTTCCTGTTCTTTGTCTAAACTGAAGAACTCCACTTAATGGATTATCATACTCTGCACCAAAAGCTGAAGTTGATAGCGTTACATCTTGAATAAATGCTATATTAATCATTCCTCTGGGTCCTCCAGAACTGCCTTGTGTACTAAAATGATTGATATTTGGAATTTCAATTTCGTCTAAATAAAAAACTGTCTCATTAGGTGCTCCGCCTCTTATGATAAGATCATTTCTAAAACCACCAACAGAGGGTGACAAGCCTGGCATGCTCTGTACCACTTTGGTTATGTCGTTATTAGCTCCAGGATAACTTTCTATTTCAACTGAGGAAAATGTATTAATAGATAGTGGTGTTTCAATGGGTTTATTAAAAGGATTTTCAAATAAAAGAACTTCATCAAGTTCCTCCGCAGACTCTATTAAAAATACCTGTAACGTCTGATTCCCTTTACTTTTAACAATTGTGTTATAGATTTTTTTTGATTGGTAACCAACATAACTAACAATCAAATTATACGTTTTCGGATTAATATTTAAAATTTCAAAAAACCCATTTTCATCAGAAACTGCTCCTTTATTTAATCCTTCTATAATAATGTTTGCACCCAATAATGGCATTTCACTCTCTGCGCCATATACAAAACCGTTTAATGTGCCATCTGCCTGAGAAAAAATAATCAAAGGGGTAAAAAATAGTATTAAGAAAATTTTCTTCATGAATGCAAGCTGATAAATTTTACAATACCAAAGCTAATCCAATTTATGAGAGCCATCACAAAATGGAAGTTTTTTGGACTTCATGCAACCGCATAAAGTAAATTTTTCACCATGTGGAATCTTATTTCCATCAACATCTGTTAAATGAACTTCTCCTTGAATAACAATTTGACCTTTTTCTTTTCGAAATATGTGAGGCATTTTCTTTTCCATTGACTAAAGATTTGAGGCGTATTCCATAATGTAGGTACAAATTATTGCTCCATAGGTGCCAACTACATATCCAAAAACAGCAAGTAGAACGCCTACAGTTGCCAGAGATGGATGAAATGCTGAGGCTACAATGGGAGCTGAAGCAGCGCCCCCTACATTTGCTTGACTCCCCACAGCAAGAAAGAAATAAGGCGCCTTTATAATTTTAGCAACAATAATTAATAGTACTGCATGAATGGTCATCCAAATAAGTCCAATTAGCATTAGCTTTGGCTCATCTAATATTGACCCTAAATCCATTTTCATTCCAATAGTCGCTACTAATATGTAGATGAATACGCTACCAATTTTGCTGGCACCTGCACCTTCATAATCCCTAATTTTTGTAAAAGATAGCCCTATACCAATAAAGGTTGCAATGGAAATCATCCAGAAAAATTCAGACCCAAATGAGGAAAGTCCAGAAGACTTATCTGCTATTGCATCAAAATTTGAAATCAAAAAATTAGAAATTTGTTCTGCTCCAAAATGTGAAATCCCAACGGTTCCAAAAGCAATAGAAAGAACAATCATCAAGTCTGTTAGATTTGGAATTTTAGCCGTACTTTTTGTAAAGGAAGATACTTTTTCTTTTAAGTCTTCGATTGCAGTTGTGTCTGCCTTGAGCCATTTATTAATAGAATCTCTTCTTCCGATGCCAAATAATATCATGGCCATCCAAATATTTGCTACTACAATATCAACAAGCACCATGGCTCCGTATTTTTGCGGATTGTATTGAAATATTTCAAGCATTGCAGCTTGGTTTGCACCACCACCGATCCAGCTACCAGCTAGTGTTGAAAGTCCACGCCAAATGGCATCAGGACCTGCCCCTCCAAAAAGTTCTGGATAGAAAGCTGAAAGAATTAATATTGCAATTGGACCTCCGATGATTATCCCAATGGTCCCTGTGAAAAACATAATGAGTGCTTTGTAGCCAAGGTTATAAATAGCCTTGAGATCTATGCTTAGTGTCATTAATAGCAGAGCTGCTGGCAGCAAATATCTACTAGCTATAAAATAGGTTTGTGACTGCTCAGCTGAAATAATCCCAATGGAGTTGAATATAGCAGGGATGAAATAGCACATTAACAGGCCTGGAATAATTTTATAGAATTTCTTCCAAAAACCACTATCCCTGGATTCTGTGTAGAAAACAAAACCTAGGGATAGCATTAATATTCCAAATACTACTGCATCATTTGTAAAAGGCATTTATTTAATAATAATTAATATCAATTGTAGAGCTATAACTACCTTGAGTAACAATTACTTGTCTTGGATACCCATCCTCATTAAAATCATAGGCATAATTATATGCAAATACTTCATCTTCATCACTATATTCTATAGAGTAATAGGTACAATTATTATACGCATTAAATTGAAGAATTTCTGACCCTAATTCTACTAACATTATGGCATCCATTCCAATAATATTTTTAAATGGGCTATTTTGATTATCGTATTGAAAGGAGGCATTAACTGTTACTGTTACCGGGTTTCCAGAATTATCAACATCTTGATATGAATCATTTCCACTAACAATATTACCATTATTATCTAATTGTAGAGTTAATGTTCCTGCATCTTCATAGTCTGTACCAACATTATACACATAAGAATTAGTAACCAATCCATTTGAAGAATAAGTAAAATTATTTGTATCATATTCTTCACAGTTTCCACTGCTATCAAAGTAACAATAATCATAAAAGGAAACTCTTCCTTGATTGTCATATTCAAAGTTATATCTTCCTTCTATTCCTGTACTAGTATCTCCATAATATTCATCAACTCTTGAAATTTTATTATTGGTATAAATAAAATTGTACATGTAATCGATTCCTGAATTTCCATTTTGATATGAATATTCTTCTACTATGGAAGTTAGTTTATTCCCATCATAAAAATATCTGTCGGTATATACATAGTCAGATACTTCAGCATCAGTTGAAATAATTTCGGAAACTAATAAATCATTTGTTGAATTGTTATTTCCTCCGCTATTGTTGTTGTTTCCGTCATCCGATGAACTATCTGAAGAGCAGGAAAATGCAAAAAGGGCAATTAGAATTAAATAAATTTTTGATTTCATAATTTCTATTTTTTTATAAATATAGTTTTTTTAAAATATTGATTTATTCCACGGTAACAGACTTGGCCAAATTTCTTGGCTGATCAACATTTTTACCTAGCATAACAGCAATGTGATAAGAAAGTAGTTGTAGAGGAATAACAGTGATGAAAGGTGTTATGGATTCAATGGAATCGGGCACTTCAATGGTGTAATCAGCAATCTTCTTAACTTCTTTATCTCCCTTTGATACAATGGCAATAATTTGTCCTTTTCTAGATTTAATCTCTTGAATATTACTAACAATTTTGTCATAATTTATTTTATTAGTAGCAATGACAATTGTTGGCATATTTTTATCAATTAAAGCAATGGGCCCATGTTTCATTTCAGCTGCTGGATAACCTTCAGCATGTATGTAGGAAATTTCTTTTAGTTTCAAAGCTCCTTCAAGTGCTATTGGAAAGTTGTACCCTCTTCCTAAGTAAAGGCAGTTTTTAGATCCTTTTATTTTTTTTGCAACTTTTTTAATAATATCATTACTTGCAAGTATCCTATGAATTTTCTTATCAATTCTTGATATCTCAAGAAGATATTTTCTATAATTCTGCTCTGAAATAATTCCCTTGGACTTACTTAGTTTAACCGCCATTAAATACAATACTGTAATTTGAGTAGTAAATGCTTTTGTAGAAGCAACTCCAATTTCTGGCCCTGCATGAGTATAGGATCCCGTATCAGATTCTCTTGCAATGGAGGAGCCTACCACATTACAAATTCCGTAAATAAATGCTCCTTTCTCTTTGGCTAATTTTATTGCTGCCAAAGTATCTGCAGTTTCTCCTGACTGAGAAATGGCAATGATAATATCCTCTTTTCCAATAACAGGTTCTCTATATCTAAATTCAGAGGCGTATTCTACTTCAACAGGTATTTTAGCAATTTTTTCAAACATGTATTCAGCTACAAGGGCTGAGTGCCACGATGTTCCACATGCAATTATTGTAATTTTTTTGGCAGATAAAAACTTGTCAATATAATCATCCACACCAGAAAGTTTAATTACACCCTTCTCCGCAACAATTCTTCCTCTTAATGTGTCACGAATAGCTTTTGGTTGTTCATAAATTTCTTTGAGCATGTAATGTTCAAATCCTTTTTTTTCAATTTTATCAAGGCTTAATTCTAAATTATTAACCACTGGAGAAAATGTAGCGTCGTCCTTGGTTTTTCTAAAGATAGTTGATTTGTGATTTCTTATTATTGCCAATTCTCCATCTTCTAAATAAATTACTTTTTTAGTAAATTCTAAAAAAGGAGTAGCATCACTTCCAATAAAATGCTCTTTTTCTCCAACCCCAATACAAAGTGGGCTTCCAAGTTTTGCAACGACAATTTCATCAGTCTTATTATTGTCAATTACTGCAATTGCATAAGCACCAATAACTTGCTGTAATGCAATTTGAACTGCTTCTCCTAACTTTACGTTTTCTTTTTCTATAATAAATTCAATTAAGTTTACTAAAACTTCAGTGTCAGTGTCCGAATGAAACTCATAACCTTTTTTGATAAGACTTTCTTTAATAGAATTATAGTTTTCGATAATTCCATTATGAACTAAACACAAGTTGTTAGAATTAGAAAATTGTGGGTGGGCATTTATGTCGTTTGGCACCCCATGAGTTGCCCATCTAGTGTGGCCAATACCAAACTTACCTTTTAAATTTTTTCTTTTAGTAATACTTTTTTCAAGCTTGCTAATTTTCCCTTTCGATTTGCAGGAAACAATTTTAGATCCATTGAATGTGGCCACTCCAGAACTATCATATCCCCTATACTCAAGTCTTTTTAAGCCATTTATTATTATTGGTAAAGCTTCTTTATTTCCTATGTATCCGACTATTCCACACATATTTGACAAATATATAAGAGGTTATTCAAAATATTAAAAACAATTAGTATTTATTGTTATATCTGCTATTCAATATCAGGCTCTGTATAGTAAATTTTGATTCTTGGTCTTTTATTCTCACTATTACTCATATTACCATGTAGAATTGTTCCTTTTGGAGACAAAAGGGATCCAGTAACGATACTTCTTGTAGGACCATTTTCACTTTGAATCACTTGATTTTGAATTGCTGCGATATCAGATATAACGGCTAATCCCAACTTTGCGTTACTTGAATCTCTCAAAATTATATTATTCAAATGTTCAGTAATCCTAATTTTGTATGAGATGCCCTCGTTATTTGAAGTACTATCTCTTTTTAGCGGCTCCAAATGATTGATTTTTGCATTTATTGTTGTTGAACTAATGGATTGATCCAAATAATAATCAATAAGTGGTGTATTATTTTCATAATTATAAATATAAACACGTTCTGGTTCGTCTTCGTTACTGAAACTAGAATTTACAAAGAACTCTATGAAAGCTTCATTAATTATCCTTATAGGTTCATTGGTTTCTTCATCCACAAAAAAGTTTTTAAAATATTCAAACTCATTAACTTCTTCTCCATTTTCATTTTCCATCAAAGCAGAAAATAAGTCCAATTTTGTAATAACCCCTTGACCACCTGATAAGTATATATTTTCACTTCCTAATTCTTCATTGTTTTCAGAAAAGTTAAATAATTGCTCATTCTCCATGATATTTACCAAATTACCAGAAAAATTAAGAACATATTCATGTTGATTGGTTTCAATGAGATTTACATTGTCATCAACAATAACTGAGTTGTCAGAAGAATAGTGAATCGTAATTCTTGAATTGGATGAGGCTAAATTCAATAACATCATACTTCCATCTGAGTTATTTTGCTCAGCTTTAATATAAATACCACGGAAAAAATCTTTGAATTTATTTTCACTGCTTAACACTTGGTTTTCTTCATTTTCAATAAAATTCGTTTCCCAAAAGTCATCTCCAGGATTATTTAGTTTAAATCTGATTGAAGGTGAAAGTTTTTGTGAGACATATGGCTCACCAGTAGAAGTATCAATTTCAGTAAGATTGATTTGTTGAGCAGATGGAGTAAAGTCATTTATTTCAAAAAGTAAATCTCCCTCAAGTTGAGACGGATTTAAAAATTCAGAACTTGACAAAGATCCATCTGTAAAATATTTTTGTGAGATGCCAAATTCGGAGTAGGGATCAAATGTTCTTAAAAAGAAATTATTTCTATAAACAGAAATTTTAATTGGGTCTTCACCGTAAACCGAATCAATTTCATAAGTTATATCACCATCATCACTTGTTTCAACACCTCTAGAGTAGAGTGGTATTCTCAAAATAACAGAATCAATAACGGCGTTTTCTCCAAAATTGTGATTGTAATTTGCCGGCACTAATTGTCCAACAAAACTACTCTTAACAGTCCCAAATTGAGGATGGTTATAGCTTCCAATTAAATACGATGGTAATCCGTTAGATTGAACAGGATTCAGATTTTCGGAATTATTCTTGACCGAAAACAGCAATTGATTTGTGGAAAAGTTAATTGCATTTTCTGAATTTATTACTCCAGATTCAAAACTTATTAAATCTTTTTCACAGGAATAAACTAATAATATTAGAATTAAAAATTTTATAAATCTCATCAGTTGTCTAAGAATTTTTCATAGAATTCGAGATAATGATCTGAAAAAGAATCTATTGGGTGGTATTCTAAGTTAGGTTTCTTTGATTGTTTCAAATAACTTGAAATTTCATCAGAAATATTTTCAGACCCAATGATTAAGCCGTCAGAAAAATTGATAGCAACTTTCATTAAATTTTCATAAGTGGCTTTTTTTAAAACCTCAACTTTCCCTTTGTCTATTTCGTCAAACATTATTTTGCTCATCATTTTATCACTTAAAGTTTGATCAAATTCGTTTTTATACAAAGAAGTTATGATTTTACTTTTTTGGAAAATGGGTTCATTTTTATACAATTCGTTCATGTACAAAGGCAGCAAAGAAGCCATCCATCCATGAATATGAATAATATCAGGAGACCAGTTTAATCTTTTTATTGTTTCCAAAACGCCTTTAGCAAAAAATATAGCTCTTTCGTCGTTATCTTCAAATAATTTTCCCTCTTTGTCAAGAAAGGTAGATTTTCTTTTGAAGTATTCTTCATTGTCAATAAAATAAACTTGAATTCTTTCTTTAGGAATAGAAGCAACTTTGATAATAAGGGGCATATCTAAATCATCAATGACTAAATTAAGACCGGAAAGTCTAATCACCTCATGAAGTTGATGTCTTCTCTCATTTATATTGCCATATTTAGGCATAAAAATTCTAATTTGACCACCTTGTTTGTTTACCATCTTAGGTATTTCAAACGACATTTTGGAAATTTTTGATTCGGGCAAGTATGGTACTACTTCAGAGGAAACGTATAAAATCTTTCTATTTTTCATTAAATCACTGTTTTTGAATCGTCCTTTAGAGCTAGCAAAATTACAAAAATTATGTAGATTAATGGCAATGTATTAAGTTTACAAATTGATAATTTTCATTAAATGCTAATAATCAGAAGTATTTCGGCCTTAACGAAGTATCTTGAAAAATTTTCAGATTCTGAATCTAAAATTGGATTTGTTCCTACAATGGGGTCTTTGCATGAGGGCCATATTTCTTTGGTTGATAAATCCATACGAAAAAGCACCCTTACTGTAGTTTCAATTTTTTTAAATCCCACACAATTTAACGATAACAAAGATTTGAATGATTATCCCGTAGATAACGATGCTGATTTTAGAAAACTGAAGTTATATCATGATCAGCTGATTTTATTTGTTCCGGAGATTAAAGAGGTGTATGGAAATAATGTTAAGACTAAAAAATTTAGTTTCAGTGGTTTAGACAAGTATATGGAAGGAAGCTCAAGAACCAATCACTTTAATGGTGTAATCACTGTAGTTGAAAAGCTTTTTGAAATAGTAAAACCAGATTATGCATTTTTTGGAGAAAAAGACTTTCAACAATTAAGAATTATTGAGTCATTTGTTAACGATAGAAGTCTAGGTATTGAAATAATCAGGTGCGAAACCAAAAGAAGTTATAATGGGTTGGCCTTAAGTTCAAGAAATAAAAAATTAAATAATTCTTCAAAAAAAATAGCTTCAAATTTGTATAAAGCTCTTAGATTTGCAAGAGATAATTTTAATAAGCTTGAAATTCCTGAAATTGTTTCTAATATTGAAAAAAAATTTCACAAAATTTCAGAGATATCTCTTGAATATTTTTTAATAGCTGATGAGAATAAATTACATCCGACAAATCAAAAATCTAATGGGGTTAAATACAGGGCTTTTATTGCTGCAAAAATCAATAATATAAGATTGATTGATAATATAAATTTAAACTAAAATGAAGGTTCAAATTCTTAAATCTAAAATTCACAGAGTCAAAGTTACAGATGCAAATCTCGACTATATTGGAAGTATCACAATCGATGAAAGATTGATGAAAGCAGCCAATATTCTTGAGGGAGAAAAAATTCAAGTTGTAAATAATAACAATGGTGAAAGATTTGAAACATATGTAATAACTGGCAAATATGGGTCGGGTGAAATAACCGTTAATGGTGCAGCAGCTAGAAAGGTTAATATTGGAGATATTTTGATTTTAATTACTTATGCAATTTTAGATTTGGCTGAAGCTAAAAATTTTGAGCCTTGTGTAGTTTTTCCAAATGAAGAAAATAATCTTTTAGAGTAAATTGAATTTAAAAAATAAATTAAGCCTTAAAATATTTCTGCCAATTTCAATAGGCTTATTTTGCATCTATTACTCCTTTAAAGACATTAATTTTTTAGATTTTAAAGAGTTATTCATCGGATTAGACTACATGTGGATTTTATTTGGACTTGTTTTAGGAGCACTCAGTCATATTTCAAGGTCATATAGATGGAAATTTCTTGTTGACCCATTGGGCTACAAGTTGGGTATAAAAAATAGTATTTTATCTGTATTTGCTGCGTATTTAATTAATTACACGATCCCAAGAGCAGGTGATGTTGCAAGAGCATCAATTATTTCTAATTACGAAAAGATTCCATTTGAAAAATTAATAGGGACAATAATTGCAGAACGGATTGTTGATATGATATGTATTTCTGTATTAATTTTAATTTCTCTTCTTTATGAGTTTGAAAGAATTTCTGAAAAAATTATGACTCTTTTGACATCTGTTAATTTTGGCAACTTATTAATATTTTTAATTACTGTTTTTCTAATTATCTTTTTAGCATTTAGAATCCTAAAGAGATTTAAGTTTCATAAAAAGTTTTCTAATTTTTTAACAGGATTAAAGTCGGGATTAACTGTTATAATGAGAATGGAGCAAAAGTTTGCTTTTATAGCGCATAGCATATTTATTTGGTTGATGTATGTATTTATGTTTTATGTAACATCATTTGCGTTTTCTGACTTACATGGAACTAATTTTTTTCATTTACTAATCTCTTTTACCTTGGCAGCACTATCTATCATGTTTTCTAACGGCGGTATAGGAATATATCCTTTAGCGGTGGAAGAGTCACTATACTGGTATGGTATTGAGGCAGTAAATGGTTTAGCTTTTGGTTGGGTTATGTGGTTATCCCAAACAATTATGGTAATTATTTTTGGAGGGTTATCTTTATTTATATTACCTTTCATTAACACATCAAAATCTAGAAATTGAAAAAGCTTTTTTTAATAATCTTTCTATTTTCATTAGTTGGTAAAGCACAACAACTAGATACGATTAGTTCATATAGATTACTAGATACTATTTCGTCAAAATATTTGAAATCAGATCGCGCAATAAAAATTCAATTACCAAGGTCTTATGATTTAGAAACTAAGAAAAAATATCCGTTAATTATTGTTATGGATGGAGATTATTTATTTGATATTACTAGCGGTAACGTGGACTATTTATCTTATTGGGGGGATATTCCTGAAAATATAGTTGTTGGGGTTAACCAATTTGGGTCAAGATTTCAAGACTCAAGTGTTCTTGACGAGTTTAATTTCACCCCCATTTCCTCAACTTCAAATTTTTATGACTTTTTGGTTAAAGAAATGCTACCCTATGTATCAGCTAAATACAGGGTGTCATCTTTTTTAATTGCAGTTGGCCATGAAAGAACAGCAAACTTTATTAATTTCTTAGTTCTTAAAGACAAACCCTTAGTAAGGGGTGCAATTTGTGTTAGCCCAAAATTTAGTGAAAATATGCAGGGATATATTGTGGATTATTTTAAAAAATCCAAAAACAGGATATCGTATTCAATATCTACCTCTCAAAAAGATTTTGAATCCATTTACCAGGATGTTCTCAGCGTTTCAAAATCACTAGATTCTATAGACAACAAGTATTTAAATTTTAAGTCAATAGTTCTAAAAGATGAAAATCATTATGTTGTGCCATCTGTTACTATTCCTAAATCAATCAAAAATATTTATTCTAAATATTCAGATATTGACAAAATTGAATACGATTCAATAATCTCTAAATTGGAGACTTCACCAATTAAATATTTGATTAACAAATATGATTTGATTAAAGATTTTTATGGAATTGAAAAAAAAATATCTGTTAATGATTTTATGGCGATTGAAAAATATATTGAGACAAATGAAAAATATAGTTTATACGACGAATTAGCTAAGAAATCAGCTAAGTACTATTCCGAAACAATTCTACCGAGCTACTATAAGGCAAGATTTCTTGAAGAGTCTGGTAAGCCTGAAAAAGCTATGTTGCTCTACCGGTCTGCCTACAATATGAAAGAGGTTCAGGGTTTAACAAAGGACTATTTATTAAAGCTAGCAGACCAAATTCAAAGCGATTTTAATTTGTAAGTTATGCTTAAAAGTAAAACTACATTTTTTTGTCAAAATTGTGGGGCACGATATCCCAAGTGGCAAGGTCAATGCCAGAAATGTGGTAAGTGGAACACAATTGAGGAGCAGATGCTCGAAAATCCCTCTAAAAAGATTTGGGATACTTCAAAATCTGAACTCACTAAATCTAATACTTCTCCCGTTTTGATTAGTGAAATTAATATTCAAAGTGAAAAAAGAATTATCACAAAGGATTCTGAGTTTAACAGAGTAATGGGTGGTGGAATTGTGCCTGGATCAGTTGTTTTATTAGGCGGTGAGCCAGGAATTGGAAAAAGTACACTTTTTTTACAATTGTCTTTGACTTTAAATCAAAAGGTTCTTTACGTTTCTGGCGAAGAGAGCGAAACCCAAATAAAATTAAGAGCTGATAGAATAAATCACTCAAATAATAGCTGTTTTATTTATTCTGAAAGTAAATTAGAAAGTATTTTTAATCAAGCTGAAAAAATGGGACCAGATATTATTATAATTGATTCCATTCAAACATTGACAACAAATTCGATCGATTCAGTTCAGGGGAGTATCACACAGTTAAGATCATGTACAGCTGAGCTAATAAATTTTGCAAAAAAAACATCCATTCCAATTTTTTTAATTGGACATATCAATAAGGATGGAAATATTGCTGGTCCAAAAATTTTAGAGCACATGGTTGATACTGTTTTACAATTTGAGGGTGATAACAAGCATCTTTACAGAATTTTGCGGGTTAAAAAAAATAGATTTGGTTCAACAAATGAAATTGGTATTTATGAGATGTTTTCTGGGGGATTAAAAGAAATTTTAAATCCCTCGGAAATCTTAATTGGGAATAAAAATGAAAAGTTAAGTGGTACAGCAATTTGTGCCTCAGTTGAAGGCTCAAGACCAATTATGATAGAAGTCCAAGCGCTAGTAAGTACAGCTGTATATGGAACTCCTCAAAGAACAACAACAGGCATAAATTCCAAAAGACTTAATATGTTACTTGCTGTTTTAGAAAAAAGAGCAGGTTTTAATGTAGTTTCCAAAGATATATTTATCAATATTACTGGAGGGTTGAAGGTCGAAGATACAGCCAATGATTTAGCAATTGTAGCTGCAATTCTTTCATCCAGTGGTGATAAAGTAATTGATGAGACTTATTGCTTTGCTGCTGAAATTGGTCTTTCTGGTGAGGTGAGACCAGTAAATAGATTAGAACAAAGAATAAAGGAAGCTGAAAAATTAGGGTATTCAAAAATTTTTATTTCAAAATATTGTGATAAAATACCTAGTGATAAAATCAAAGTTATTTATTTGTCAAATATTACAGATTTGACGAATATGTTAACTATTTAGTTTTTCTAAATTTGTAATTTCGTTTTCTTAAATATATCCGATGATTTTTCCAGAATACAAAAATTTAGATCTCTCTAAAATATCCAAGGAGGTACTTAGTTACTGGGAACAAAATAATATTTTTAAAAAATCAATTGAAAATTCTTCCGAGAGAAAACCTTTTGTATTTTTTGAGGGGCCTCCTTCAGCAAATGGTCTTCCTGGGATTCATCACGTATTGGCTAGAACAATCAAAGATATTTTTCTAAGGTTTAAAACCATGAAGGGTTATTATGTTGAAAGGAAAGCTGGATGGGATACTCACGGTTTGCCTGTAGAACTTGGTGTTGAAAACAGTCTTGGAATTTCAAAAGAAGATATCGGAAAAAAAATTAGTGTAGAAGAATATAATGATGCTTGTAAAAAGGCTGTCATGAAATATACCAATATTTGGAATGATTTAACAAAGAAAATGGGGTATTGGGTGGATGTTGATGATCCCTACATTACTTACTCTTCAAAATACATGGAGTCTGTTTGGTGGTTGATTTCTAATATTTATAAAAAAAATATGATGTATAAGGGTTACACAATTCAGCCCTTCTCCCCAAAAGCTGGAACTGCAATAAGTTCACATGAATTAAATCAACCCGGCACATATCAAGATGTGACAGACACAACTGTTACCGCACAGTTTAAGTTAGTAGAAGAGGCTTTACCCGATTTTTTGCAAAGTGAATTGGACACTTTCGTATTAGCTTGGACAACTACTCCTTGGACATTACCAAGTAATACAGCCCTAACAGTTGGGTCAAAAATTGAATATTCTTTAATAACATCATTTAATCAGTATACAGGAAATAAAGGAAATTTTATAGTCGCATCAGAACTGGTTGCTAAACAGTTCACTGGAAACTACTATGAAATTAATGAAATCAATGAAATCAATGATTATGAATTTGATTCGAAAAAAATTCCATTTATAAAAGTTGGTACTTTCAAGGGAAAAGATCTTGAAAATATCAAGTATCATCAATTACTAGAATATTGCAAACCTTTTCAGAACCCTGAAAATGCATTCAGATTGATTTGTGGTGATTTTGTAACAACTTCCGACGGAACGGGAATTGTACATACGGCTCCAACATTTGGTGCTGATGATGCAATTGTTGCCAAACAAGCAAAACCACCTATTCCACCAATGTTGGTAAAAAATGAAAATGGAGATTTAGTTCCGTTGGTTGATTTGACCGGTAAGTTTAGAAAGGAAATGAATGAACTTTCTGGGAAATATGTAAAAAATGAATATTATAAAGATCAAAATCAGCCTGATAAATCCGTTGATGTTGAGATTGCGATTAAATTAAAGGAGGAAAACAAAGCATTTAAAGTAGAAAAGTATAAACACAGTTATCCAAATTGTTGGAGAACGGACAAGCCTATTTTGTATTATCCGATAGATTCTTGGTTTATCAAAGCATCTTCTATCAGCAAAAGAATGGTTGATTTAAACAAGAAAATTAATTGGAAACCCAAATCAACTGGTGAGGGAAGATTTGAAAAGTGGCTTGAAAACGTAAACGATTGGAATTTATCTAGGTCAAGGTTTTGGGGAATTCCATTGCCAATTTGGAGAACAGAGGATGGAAGTGAGGAAATATGTATTGGATCAATTGAGGAATTAATCCATGCAATTCAAAACTCTGTAGAAGCTGAATTCATGGAAAATAATATTTTTTCTGATTTTAAAATAAATGATTTTAGTGAAGAGAATTATAAAAAAATAGATTTGCACAAAAACGTAGTTGATAAAATAATTCTTGTTTCCAAATCAGGGAAAAAAATGTTTAGGGAGGCAGATTTAATTGATGTGTGGTTTGATTCTGGTAGTATGCCATACGCACAGTGGCACTATCCTTTTGAAAATAAAGATTACATAGATAATAATAAATTTTTTCCTGCAGATTTTATTGCTGAAGGCGTTGATCAAACTAGAGGCTGGTTTTATACTTTACATGCAATTAGCTCATTAGTGTTTGATCAAATATCATATAAAAATGTAGTTTCTAATGGACTAGTTTTAGACAAGAATGGTCAAAAGATGTCGAAAAGATTAGGAAATGCAATTGATCCTTTTGAAACATTAGAAAAATTTGGTCCAGATGCTACAAGATGGTATATGATTTCAAATGCAAACCCGTGGGATAATCTTCGATTTGATTTGACTGGAATTGATGAAGTTAAAAGGAAATTTTTTGGAACACTTTATAATAC
>CENP01080540.1_pt1 | contig 45873 bp, 51 predicted proteins | sample 361281 | NCBI WGS metagenome assembly CENP01 (sample SAMEA2591122, study PRJEB7988) | marine metagenome | biome: marine biome (ENVO:00000447); feature: deep chlorophyll maximum layer (ENVO:xxxxxxxx); material: saline water (ENVO:00002010), including plankton (ENVO:xxxxxxxx) | depth 70 m
GCTGAAGCAAAATCAGAATATGATGTTGTTTTAAAAGCAGCTGGTGGTTCAAAACTAGCAGTAGTTAAATTGGTCAAGGAGTTAACAGGATTAGGGCTTAAAGAAGCTAAAGATCTTGTTGATAATACTCCAAGTTCAATTAAGGAAGCAGTATCAAAAGACGATGCTGAAGGACTAAAGAAATCACTTGAAGAAGCTGGTGCTGAGGTTGAACTTAAGTAAGTTAAAATAATATCATTTTAAGGCTTTTAGAAAAATATCTAAAGGCCTACCCTTGTTTGAATTAAACTCTAAAATATGACTGATAATAAATTAAGAACAAATTTTTCTGATACCAAAACTGTAAATGTTGAAACTGATTTTTTAGATATTCAAATTAAATCATTTCAAGATTTTTTTCAACTTGAGACTAAATCTGACGAGAGAGTTGAAGAAGGTTTATTTAATACTTTTAAAGAGAACTTTCCTATAACTGATGCAAGAAATCAGTTTGTTCTAGAGTTTTTAGACTATTTTGTTGATCCTCCTAGGTATTCAATGCAAGAATGTATACAGAGAGGTTTGAGTTACTCTGTTCCTCTTAAGGCACGATTAAAATTATATTGCACTGATGCTGAACACGAAGATTTTGAAACAATTGTTCAAGATGTTTTTTTAGGTTCTATTCCATATATGACCCCAAGCGGTACCTTTATTATTAATGGTGCTGAAAGAGTGGTTGTATCTCAGTTGCATAGATCTCCTGGTGTATTCTTTGGACAATCTTTCCATGCTAATGGAACTAAACTTTATTCAGCAAGAGTAATCCCTTTCAAAGGGTCGTGGATTGAATTTGCTACAGATATTAATAATGTAATGTATGCATACATTGATAGAAAGAAGAAATTACCTGTAACTACACTCTTTAGAGCTATTGGATATCAAGGTGATAAAGAGATTCTTGAAATTTTTGATTTAGCTGAGGAAATAAAAGTATCTAAAGCTGGTCTAAAAAAAGCATTAAACAGAAAATTAGCTGCAAGAGTTCTAAGAACATGGTTTGAGGACTTCGTTGATGAGGATACAGGTGAAGTTATTTCAATAGAAAGAAATGAAATTATAATTGATAGAGATACTGAAATAGATAAGGATCATATTGAACAGATAATTGATGCCGGCGTTAAAACAATTTTAATTCACAAAGAAGACTCTCAGAATTCAGATTATGCAATCATTTATAATACATTACAAAAAGATCAGACAAATACCGAAAAAGAAGCTGTAGAGTATATTTACAGACAACTAAGAAATGCTGAGCCACCAGATGAAGAAACTGCGAGAGGGATTATTGATAAATTATTCTTTTCTGACCAAAGATACAACCTAGGTGAAGTTGGTAGATATAGAATGAACAAGAAGTTAAATCTTGATGTTGATATGGAGGAAAGAACCCTAACAAGACTTGATATTACTACCATAATTAAATATCTGATTGAATTAATCAATTCAAAAGCTGAAATCGACGATATTGATCATTTATCTAATAGAAGAGTTAGGACTGTAGGTGAACAACTATCTTCACAATTTGGTGTTGGTTTAGCAAGAATGGCAAGAACAATTAGAGAGAGAATGAATGTTCGAGACAATGAAGTATTTACACCTATTGATCTTATTAATGCAAAAACTTTATCATCAGTAATAAATACTTTTTTTGGAACAAATCAACTTTCTCAATTTATGGACCAGACAAATCCATTAGCTGAGATAACTCATAAAAGAAGATTGTCTGCTCTAGGTCCTGGTGGGTTATCTAGAGAAAGAGCGGGTTTTGAAGTAAGAGATGTTCATTACACTCATTACGGAAGACTTTGTCCGATTGAAACTCCTGAAGGCCCAAATATTGGTCTTATATCTTCATTATCTGTTTACGCAAGGGTTAATAATCTTGGTTTTATTGAAACTCCTTATAGAGAAGTGAAAAATGGAAAAATTGATCTAAAAAATATTAAATACTTATCAGCCGAAGAAGAAGAAAATAAATTAATTGCTCAAGCTAACATTGACTATGATAAGTCAGGTAAAATTAAATCTAAAAAAGTTATAGCTAGAGATCAAGCAGACTTTCCTGTTGTAACTCCTGATAATATAAATTATACAGATATAGCTCCAAATCAAATAGCTTCAATTTCAGCCTCTTTAATTCCATTCTTAGAGCATGATGATGCGAACCGTGCGCTAATGGGATCTAATATGATGCGTCAGGCAGTTCCACTTTTGAAGCCTGAGTCTCCCATTGTTGGTACTGGTCTTGAAAAATCTGTTGCAACAGATTCCAGAGTATTAGTAAATGCTGAAAGAGACGGAGTTGTAGATTACGTTGACTCTAAAAAAATTATAATAAAGTATAAACTCTCAACTGAAGAGAGATTATTAAGTTTTGATGATGATACGAAAGTTTATGACTTGGTTAAATTCCAAAAAACAAATCAAGGTACATGTATAAATTTAAAACCAATTGTCAATAAAGGCGATCAAGTTTCTAAAGGACAAGTACTATGTGAAGGTTACGCAACTCAAAAAGGAGAATTAGCTCTTGGAAGAAATCTTAAAGTAGCATTTATGCCATGGAAAGGATATAACTTTGAAGATGCTATTGTTATATCAGAGAAAGTTGTAAGAGAAGATATATTTACTTCCATTCATATTGATGAATACTCACTAGATGTAAGGGATACAAAACTTGGTACAGAGGAATTAACTGATGACATTCCAAATGTTAGTGAGGAAGCAACAAAAGAGTTAGATGAAAACGGAATGATAAGAATTGGTGCTGATGTAACAGCCGGAGACATTTTAATTGGAAAAATTACTCCTAAGGGTGAATCAGATCCAACTCCAGAAGAAAAACTGCTAAGAGCAATATTTGGTGATAAAGCAGGAGATGTTAAAGATGCTTCTTTAAAAGCCCCACCATCACTTAATGGAATAGTTATTGACAAGAAGCTATTTATTAGATCTTTTAAAGATAAAAGAAGAAGATCTCAAGATAAAGTTGATCTTGAGTTACTCGAAACTAAATATGAAAAAATTCTTGAAGATTTAAGATTAAAATTAGTCAACAAACTTTCATCAGTTGTAAATGGAAAAACTTGTCAAGGAGTATTTAATGATTTAGGTGATGAAGTTTTATTAAAGGGAAAGAAATTTTCAAATAAAATGTTGTCTAGTGTAGATGATTACACCCATCTTACTAAGGGTGTATGGACTACTTCTGATGATTTAAATACATTAGTTTCAACATTACTTCATAATTATCGAATTCAAGAAAATGATATCCAAGGTTCTTTAAGAAGAGAAAAGTTTACTATTAGCGTTGGAGATGAACTTCCTCCAGGTATAAAAAAACTAGCTAAGGTTTATATAGCTAAGAAAAGAAAACTTAAAGTTGGAGATAAAATGGCTGGTAGGCATGGTAATAAAGGTATTGTCGCAAGAATTGTAAGGCAAGAAGATATGCCTTTCTTGGAAGATGGAACTCCTGTTGACATCGTTTTAAATCCACTTGGTGTTCCCTCTAGGATGAATATAGGTCAAATCTATGAAACTGTTTTAGGATGGGCAGGTAAACAACTTGGAAGAAAGTTTTCAACTCCAATTTTTGACGGAGCTACTTTAGATGAAATTAATTCTCTTACTGACGAGGCAGGTGTTCCAAGATTTGGACATACATACCTATACGATGGTGGAACTGGTGAAAAATTTGATCAAGCCGCTACTGTTGGTGTTATTTACATGCTGAAACTTGGTCATATGGTTGATGATAAGATGCATTCAAGATCTATTGGTCCTTATAGTTTAATTACTCAGCAACCTCTTGGTGGTAAAGCTCAATTTGGTGGTCAAAGATTCGGAGAGATGGAAGTTTGGGCCTTAGAAGCATATGGCGCTTCAAGCGCACTTCAAGAAATTTTAACTATCAAATCAGATGATGTAATAGGTAGAGCAAAAGCCTATGAATCAATTGTAAAAGGTGAAAACCTACCTGAGCCTGGTCTTCCTGAATCATTTAATGTACTGATGCATGAGTTAAAAGGGCTTGGACTAGATATAAGATTAGAAGATAAATAATTTATAAATTTTAAAATGGCAAAAAATAACGAAATATTGACACAACAGAGATTTAATACCATTTCAATTGGTCTTTCTTCTCCTGAAGTAATTCTTGGAAACTCTAGAGGAGAAGTTCTCAAGCCAGAAACAATTAATTACAGAACACATAAACCTGAAAGAGATGGGCTTTTTTGTGAAAGAATTTTTGGACCTGTAAAAGATTATGAATGTGCATGTGGTAAATATAAAAGAATAAGATATAAGGGAATAGTTTGTGATAGATGTGGAGTCGAAGTAACTGAAAAGAAAGTTCGTAGAGACAGAGTGGGTCATATTAACTTAGTTGTTCCAGTTGCTCATATATGGTATTTTAAATCTTTGCCTAACAAAATAGGTTACTTATTGGGGTTACCATCCAAAAAGCTTGATATGATAATATATTATGAAAGATATGTTGTTATTCAACCAGGGGAAGCAAAAAATTCTGAAGGTGAACTTGTAAATAAAATGGATTTTCTTACGGAAGAAGAATACTTAAATATAATGGAGACTCTCCCTGCAGATAATCAATTCTTAGATGATTCAGATGAGAGAAAGTTTATTGCTAAGATGGGAGCCGAGTGTTTAATCGAATTACTTTCAAGAATTGATTTAGAAGAGCTTTCATATGAGTTAAGACATAAAGCAAATACTGAGACCTCAAAGCAAAGAAAAACAGAGGCACTTAAAAGATTACAAGTTGTTGAGTCATTTAGGGAAGGTAACGAAAGAAAAGAAAATCTACCAGAGTGGATGGTAGTGAAGGTGATTCCAGTAATTCCGCCAGAGTTGAGACCTTTAGTTCCTCTTGATGGAGGAAGGTTTGCTACATCGGACTTAAATGATTTGTATAGAAGAGTTATAATAAGAAATAACAGATTGAAAAGGTTAGTTGAAATTAAAGCTCCTGAAGTAATTTTAAGAAATGAAAAAAGGATGCTTCAAGAATCTGTTGATTCATTATTTGACAACACTAGAAAATCTTCAGCGGTTAAAACTGAATCTAATAGGCCATTAAAGTCTTTGTCAGACTCACTTAAAGGAAAACAAGGTCGTTTTAGACAGAATCTTCTTGGAAAAAGAGTAGACTACTCTGCAAGGTCTGTTATTGTAGTTGGACCTGAGCTCAGATTGTATGAATGTGGATTACCAAAAGATATGGCGGCTGAGTTATATAAGCCATTTATTATAAGGAAACTTATAGAAAGAGGTATAGTAAAAACTGTTAAGTCAGCGAAAAAAATTATCGATAGAAGAGAACCTGTGGTTTGGGATATATTAGAGAATGTTTTAAAAGGTCATCCTGTTTTGCTAAACAGAGCACCAACCCTTCATAGGCTTGGTATTCAAGCATTTCAACCAAAACTTATTGAAGGAAAGGCTATTCAGCTTCATCCTCTAACTTGTACTGCTTTTAATGCAGACTTTGATGGTGATCAAATGGCAGTTCATCTTCCTCTTGGTCCAGAAGCTATTCTTGAGGCCCAGTTGTTGATGTTAGGATCACATAATATTCTAAATCCAGCAAATGGTTCTCCTATTACTGTTCCGTCTCAAGATATGGTTTTAGGATTATATTATATGACTAAGTCCAGGAAATCATCTGAGTCGTTAAAATTGAAAGGTGAAGGGTTGACATTTTATTCTTCTGAAGAGGTCAATATGGCTTACAATGAGAAAATTGTTGATCTTAATGCTATTATTAAGTGTAAAGTTCAAACATCAGAATCTGATGATTCATATGAAATTATTGAAACTACTCCTGGAAGAATTTTCTTTAACGAAGTTGTTCCAAAAAAGGCTGGCTATTTTAACGAGGTTCTTACAAAAAAGAATTTGAGAGAAATTATAGGTCAAATTCTGCATGTAACTAGTGTTCCTGAAACTGCTGACTTCCTTGATAAAATTAAAGATCTTGGATATACCTTTGCATTTAGAGGTGGTTTATCTTTCAGTTTAGGAGATATTATTATTCCAGAACAAAAACAAAATCTTATAAATGATGCAAATAGTCAGGTAGATGGAATTATAGGCAACTATAATATGGGTCTAATTACTAATAATGAGAGATATAATCAAGTGATAGATGTGTGGACTTCCGCTAATGCAACATTAACTGAGCTGGCTATGAAACAGATTAGTGAAGATCAACAAGGATTTAATTCTGTTTATATGATGCTTGACTCTGGAGCAAGAGGATCTAAAGAGCAAATTAGACAATTAACAGGAATGAGAGGTCTGATGGCTAAACCTAAAAAGTCAAATATTGGAGGTGGAGAAATAATTGAAAATCCAATTTTATCAAACTTTAAGGAAGGATTGTCAATTCTAGAATACTTCATTTCAACTCATGGTGCAAGAAAAGGTCTTGCTGATACCGCATTAAAAACTGCAGATGCTGGTTATTTAACCAGAAGACTAGTCGATGTATCTCAAGATGTGATTGTTAATGAATTTGACTGTAGTACATTAAGAGGAATTGAAGTTACAGCACTAAAAAAGAATGAGGAGGTAGTTGAAACCTTAGGCGAGAGAATTCTTGGTAGAGTTGCTCTTAACGATATAGTGGACCCATCATCAAATGAAATTATTGTTGAAGGTGGAGATTTAATTACTGAAGATTATATTAGTAAAATAGAATCCTCTTTAATTACTTCAGTTGAAGTAAGGTCTCCTTTAACATGTGAGACAAAACGAGGTATTTGTGCAAAATGTTATGGAAGAAACCTTGCTACATCAAAACCTGTTCAAATAGGTGAAGCAGTTGGAGTTGTTGCTGCTCAATCAATTGGTGAACCTGGAACACAGCTAACTTTAAGAACTTTCCATGTCGGTGGTGTTGCTGGTAATATTTCTGAAGAAAACTCATTAATTTCAAGATTTGACGGAATTGCTGAAATTGAAGACTTAAAAGTTGTTAAAACTAAAGACAATGAAGGAAATCTATCAAACATTGTTATTTCTCGTACTTCAGAAATAAAAATATTGGATTCTAAAACTAGGAATATTTTAAGTACAAAGAATATACCTTATGGATCCTATCTTAACATAAAAAATGGACAGAAATTATCTAAAGGAGATATAATTTGTCAGTGGGATCCGTTCAATGGGGTTATTGTTTCAGAATTCTCAGGTAAGATTATTTATGAAAACATTGAAATTGGAAAGACTTATCAGGTTGAGATTGATGAGCAGACTGGTTTTAAAGAAAAAGTTATTACAGATTCTAGAGATAAAAAACTTATCCCAACACTTCTTATTCAAGATAAAAAAGGAGTAACTATTAGATCATACAACCTTCCAGTAGGTGCTCATATTATTGTTGATGAAGATCAGTCTATTGAAAAAGGAAAGATTTTAGTTAAAATTCCTAGAAAATCTGCAAAGTCGGGTGATATTACTGGAGGTCTACCTCGAGTTACTGAATTATTTGAAGCAAGAAACCCTTCAAATCCCGCTGTTGTTTCTGAGATAGATGGAGTTGTTGCTTTTGGTAAAATTAAAAGAGGTAATAGGGAAATTATTGTAGAATCAAAATTTGGAGATATAAGGAAATATCTTGTTAAACTTTCAAATCAAATTCTTGTTCAGGAAAATGACTTTATAAAAGCTGGTATGCCTTTATCTGATGGTTCAATTACTCCTAATGATATTTTAAATATTAAAGGACCTTCTGCTGTTCAACAATATCTTGTTAACGAAGTTCAAGAAGTTTATAGACTCCAAGGTGTTAAGATTAATGATAAACACTTTGAAGTTGTAGTTAGACAAATGATGAGAAAAGTTAAAATAATTGATCCAGGTGACACATTATTTTTAGAAGACCAATTAACTTATAAAGATGAGTTTATTTCTCAAAATGATAATTTATATGGTGTTAAGGTTGTAGAAGATTCTGGCGATAGTGAAAATTTAAAAGTTGGACAACTTATCTCAGCTAGAAATCTCAGAGATGAAAACTCTATTCTTAAAAGAGATGACAAAAAACTGGTAGATGCAAGAGATGCTAAACCAGCTACTGCTTCTACTCAATTACAAGGTATTACTAGAGCATCCCTTCAAACAAAATCATTTATTTCAGCTGCATCATTCCAAGAAACAACTAAGGTTTTAAATGAAGCTGCTGTTAATGGTAAGAATGATACTTTAGAAGGTCTTAAAGAGAATGTTATTGTTGGTCATAAAATTCCAGCTGGAACAGGTATGAGAAAATACAATGATATAATAGTAGGTCCTAAAGACGAATACAACAGCCTGCTTATTAACAAAGAAGAGGAAGAGCTAAATTATTAAGTTGACTCAATGTCAGACGATAAAGTAATTTTGGTAGATAAAAATGATAATCAAGTTGGATTAATGCCTAAGCTTGAAGCTCATGAGAAGGGTCTTTTACATAGGGCTTTTTCAGTTTTTATTTTTAATAATGAATACAAATTATTACTTCAAAAAAGAGCAACATCTAAGTATCATTCGGGAGGTCTATGGACAAATACATGCTGCAGTCATCCTAGAGAAGGTGAAGATATATCAGAGGCAGCTAACAGAAGACTATTTGAAGAAATGGGAATTAAAACTAGCCTTAGAAAGGTTTATGATTTCATCTATAAGGCAGAACTTGACAATGGACTAACTGAAAATGAATTTGATCATGTTTTCTATGGTGTTTATGATAAAGAGCCTAAAATAAATCTAGAAGAAGCTGATGATTATAAATGGATGGACATGGATAGTCTCAATGACGATATAAATAATAATGGAGGAAACTATACAGTTTGGTTTAAAATAGCTTTTGAGTATTTTTATAATTATTTAAAAAAATGAAAGTAACAGTTAGTAGAAAAGCTCATTTTAATGCAGCACATAAATTATTTAGACCTGATTGGACAGATGAAAAAAATAATAAAGTTTTTGGAAAATGTGCTAATAAGAATTTTCATGGTCATAATTATGAGTTAATAGTAAGTTTAACAGGTGATATTGATAAAGAAACAGGATATGTATATGATCTAGGTAAACTAAAAAAAATTATAAAATTAGAGGTTGAAGATTATCTAGATCATAAAAATTTAAATTTAGATATAGATGATTTTAAATCATCCAATCCTTCTGCCGAAAATATTGCTATTTTAATTTATAATAAATTAATTAGTTATTTTGATGATAGTTATAAGCTCAAAATAACTTTGTATGAAACCCCAAGAAATTTCGTTGAATATAGTGGCTAATTAGTGATAATTTCCTCTAAAATTTTACCATATTTAGATTCTCTAATTTCCATAGATAAAGTGTCATATAATTTAATAAGCAAATCTTTGTTAGCATCAGGAATCTGACTAACTGCTATATAAGGTGATACTTCATATAAAGAATTAGTTATTGAGAAGTTTAAACTGTATAAGTATTTTCTTTTTATTAATTTTTCTATTTGATTATTTACAGAGTCAATTCTATCTTGGTTTTGTTCTATTTGAGCATTATAAAAAATTTCAAGCAAATCAAGATTTTGAAGATTATAATTTCTAATAATAGAAAAATATTCAAGTAACAAATCAGTATTCTTTGAACCTGATATTTCGAAGCTAGAGTCAAAATTTATTAATCGAGTATTAATATTGATTTCCCCTTTGTTTCCAAAGAATGTTATTATATCATTTAATGAATCACCATCATTTTTATCTAGGTATAAATAGAATATATCTGGTTCATTAATAACTGCTTCAAGTTTAAATTCTGTATTTCCCTTCATAATAACAGAATCTAACGATACTATTGTTGAGTCGATTTGTTTCTGAAGATAAAGAGTTCCTTTTTTTAGTCCATCAACCTCACCTGTAATAATCATATTATTTTTGTCATTACTACATGAGATAGATAATAGGGTAATTATATAAAATACTATTTTTCTCATCTTTAAATATTTAGCCAATATTTTAATTTAAGATTAATTGATCTAAGTTGAGGTATTATTTGGCAATAAACAAGCAAAAAAAATACAATGTAAATTTTCAATGGTTTTTTTATCATCTAAAATTAATATTTTACACCTAAATAAGATAATACTTATTAGAGTATTATATTTGATTTAAATTAAGTTAAAAATTATGAAATTTGTAATTTTTATTGTTCTTAGTATCTTATCTAGTTTAAATTGGGGATCGACTGGTCACAGAGTAATTGCAGAAGTTGCAACTAATTACTTGACAGATAATGCAAGATTTAAAATTAATAAAATACTTGATGGAGAGACTCTTGTAAATGCTTCAACATTCGCCGATGATATAAAGTCTGATAGTAGATATGATAAGTATTATGATTGGCATTTTTTAAATATGGAATTAGATGATGAGTATGAAGAAATAATCCCATCTAATAAGGGAGATGTTTATTTGGCTATAAATCAATGTATAGATATCATAGAAAGTGATTCGGCATCTGATTCAGATAAATCATTCTATCTTAAATTACTTGTTCATTTCGTTGGTGATCTTCATCAGCCCCTACATATTGGAAGATATGAGGACAGAGGTGCTAATAGAATATATGTAAAATGGTTTGGAAGAAATTCAAATCTTCATAGAGTATGGGACTCAGAGATGATAAATAGTCATAATATGAGCTATAGTGAGCTAGCATTAAATCTTCCAAATCCAGATTTTTTAATATTAACAGAAAAAGCTAAAGATTTTGAAAGGAATGATATCTTAAATTGGGTAGATGAAATCCATGAATACACTAACAAAATTTATCGTGATGTATCAATTGATGATAAACTAGGTTATGAATACCAATACAAAAACTTTGGAACAGTAAAAGACCTTTTACTAATTGGTGGAATTAGATTATCTAAAATTCTAAATTATTTATTTGATTAAATCAATACTTCTATTTATAAATTCTGTAAGTTCCTTTCCAGTAAGAGTATTCTGAGAAAGTTTTGCTAGATCTACAGATTGTTTTATTAGACTATTTCTTTTTTTCTCTGTCCTGGTATTTAATATTTTACTCACTAATTCATGATTAGTATTTACGATTAGAGAGAACATATCAGGCATACTTCCCATTCCACCACCACCTGTTTGTTGCATCTCTTTCATTCTTCTCATAAATTCAGGTTGAGCAAGCATGAATGGTAAAGACTTACTATCTAAAGGCTCAAGTTGAACTGTGTATTTATCATCAGAAACTGCACTCTCAATCATTGGTTTTAATTTATCTTTTTCTTCATCAGATAATTTAGATACTACTTGATCATCTTTTTTGATTAGATTTTCTAATGTGTCAGAATCAACTCTTGAAAATTTGAGTTTTTCTTTTTTTGATTCAAGTTTCTGAATCAAATGAGGGATAATAGGTGAATCTAATAACAAAACCTCATAACCTTTATCCTTTGCAGATTCAATGTAAGTATATTGCTCATCTTTATTTTGCGCATACAAAATAATTAAGTTGCCATCTTTATCAGTCTGTAAATCTTTAGTTTTTTTCTCTAGCTCCTCGAACGTATAGTAATTTTCATTAACAGATGGATATAAATTAAATGATTCAGCTTTATCATAGAACTTATCTTCTGTAAGCATTCCGTACTCAATAACAACTTTTATGTCATTCCATTTACTTTCAAGATTTTCTCTTTCATTTTTAAATATTGAACCTAATTTATCTGCGACTTTTCTTGTAATGTAATTAGTAATTTTTTTTACTGACGTATCAGATTGAAGATAACTTCTGGAAACATTAAGTGGAATATCTGGTGAGTCTATAACTCCTTTTAATAAACCCAAAAATTCAGGAACAATACCCTCTACATTATCAGTTACAAACACTTGATTTTGATAAAGTTGTATTCTGTCTTTTTGAAGATTAAGATCATTTGATATTTTTGGAAAATATAAGATTCCTGTAAGATTAAATGGATAATCGACATTAAGATGAATGTGAAATAATGGTTCTTCAAATTGATATGGATATAATTCTCTATAAAATTGATTGTAATCCTCATCTTTTAACTCAGATGGAGGTCTTGTCCAGGCTGGATTAGGATTATTTATGATATTATCAACAGTAACCTTTTTATCTTTATCTTTTTCTTTCCCTGGAGTAGACTCCTCCTTTGTGCCAAATTTGATTGGGTGAGGCATAAACTTATTATACTTGTTAAGTAGTTCTGTAATTTTACTATCCTCAAGATAATCTTTCGAATCTTTTGAAATATGAAGTATAATTTCAGTACCCCTTTCTTTTTTATCACTCTTTTTTATGCTGTATTCAGGAGAACCATCACAAATCCAATGAGCACCAGGTTCATCTAAAAAAGATTTTGTAATGATCTCAACTTTGTCAGCAACCATAAAAGATGAATAAAAACCAAGACCAAAGTGACCAATTATACCAGTATCATTAGATGTTTCTTTATATTTTTCTAAAAACTCTTCTGCTCCTGAAAAAGCAACATCATTAATGTATTTTTTCACCTCATTTAATGTCATTCCAACTCCATTGTCAATAATGTGAAGTGTTTTTTTCTTTTTGTTAATTCTAATATCAACCCCAAGTTTTCCAATTTCTCCTTTAACTTCTCCTACGCTTGACAAATGTTGAATTTTTGTTAATGCATCTGTAGCATTTGAAATAAGTTCTCTTAAAAAAATTTCTTGATCACTGTATAAAAACTTTTTTATAAGTGGAAATATATTTTCAACTGAAACATTAATTTTTCCTTTAGCCATAATAATTTTTATTTAATTAAATACAAAAAAAATACCAATTGATAAACATGACAAAGTGACATTATTTTCTAATTAAATAAAGCCCTATAAAATTAATTAATCCATTAAATGGCAGAAGTTCATATCCTATTGAGTATCCTCCAATTAGATCTTTAGGAATATTTCCAATCAGTATTATTAGAATTATATTAATTATTACAACTAAATAGACTTTATTATCATCTATTTTAAATCTGGTAAATATTCCAAAAGCAAATAAGCCCAATAGTGGACCATAGGTATATTGAGCTACAGTTAACAAACTATCAATAACATTTTTATCTAAGTAGTACCTAAAAAAAATTACTACTACTATGAGTAAAATGCTCATAAGTACATGTACATATTTTCTAGTTTTTTTTGAACTGGACTTAGTGCTATCAACTTTTAATATATCTACACAAAAAGAGGTGGTTAGAGATGTTAATGCACTATCAGCACTACTATATGCTGCAGCTATTAAGCCTAAAATGAAAGTTATTCCTAAAAATCCACCAAGACCAGATCTTAGAGCAATTTCAGGAAATAGAAGATCACTTCTAGGACTATTATCAACTAATGGAATATTAATGCCATTTTGATTTGAATAGATAAATAAAAGTGCTCCTAGAAGTATGAATAAGAATGTCACTAAAGTAAGAATAAAGCTAAAAACAATCATATTCTTTTTGGCTTCTTTCAAATTCTTACATGTAAGGTTTTTTTGCATCATGTCTTGATCCAAACCAGTCATACAAATTGTTATAAATGATCCTCCAATAATTGATTTTAAAAAATAATTTCTCTCCATTATACTTTCTGTTATAAATATTTTATTAAACTCTTTAAAATCGCTTGAGGTAACAAATTCAGTAAATGACCAACCGATATCTTTATTGATATAGTGGATAGATAGAATAACTGCAAGAATCATTAAAGTTGTTTGTATTGTGTCTGTCCAAACAATTGTCTTAATTCCACCTCTTCTTGTATATAGCCATATTAATAAAATTGAAATAATTACAGTTATTTCAAAAGGTATTCCAAAGTCATCTAAAACAAATTCCTGAAGAACAATAGCAACGAGATATAGTCTAAATGATGCACCTAAAATTCTTGATATTAAAAATGAAATTGATCCAACTAGATGGGATTTTTTTCCAAATCGTTTAAATAAGTATTCATAAATAGATGTTAATCCAAGGTTATAATAAACAGGTAATAACAAGTTAGCGACTATTAAATATCCTATTAAATATCCAAGTACAACTTGAAAATATGTAAATTGAGATTCACCAACCCATCCTGGAACTGAAATAAAGGTAACTCCTGAAAGAGAAGCTCCAACCATTCCAAAAGCGACAACAGCCCAATTTGAGCTTCTTTTAGCATTAAAAAATGTTTCATTACTATCTTCTTTACCGGTAAAATAAGAGATTACAGTTAATATCAAAAAATAAGATATTATAGCAAATAAAATAGTTTGTGGAGATAACATTTTTATAAATATACGAAAGAACTTACAACGAATATTTCTAAATTTGTATAATGGAATTCCCATCTAAGCTACTCGAAAATTTAGTATATAATATTTCACAATTATCCGGGATTGGAAAAAGATCTGCTCTTAGAATAGCATTAGAAATTTTGCGAAAGCCAAAAGAATACTCAAGAGATTTATCTGAAAGTATTTTTGATTTTAAAACCAAAATTAATTATTGCAAGCAATGTCATAATATTTCAGATAAGGAGGTTTGTGATATATGTTCTAATTCATCTAGAGATCAATCAATAATTTGCGTTGTAGAAGACATTAGAGATGTTATAGCAATCGAAAATACAAACCTTTACAATGGTCTTTATCATGTATTAGGTGGGGTTATTTCTCCTATTGAAGGAATAGGTCCAGATGACTTAAATATTTTAAGCCTTGAAAAAAAGATTACTGATAAAAACATTGATGAAATAATTTTTGCTTTAAGCTCAACAATAGAGGCTGATACAACAAGCTTCTATTTATTTAAAATACTTAATAAATTCGATGTTAAAGTTTCAGTCTTAGCAAGAGGAATTCCAGTAGGAGATCAATTAGAATATACCGATGAAGTTACTCTTGCAAGAAGTATTCAGAACAGACGTCCTTATGAAAACAATATTTCAAATCAGTAAAAATTTAATATTGTAAATTTGCAAATGTTATTCTTATGGGAAAATATCTATTAAAGCTTCCAAAGATGGGAGAAAGTATTGCAGAAGCGACAATAACCAAATGGTTAAAAGATGTTGGCGATTTTGTAGAAATTGATGAGTCTTTAGTTGAAATTGCTACAGATAAAGTGGACTCAGATGTTCCATCTGAATTTAAAGGAAAACTTATTAAAAAAAACTTTGAAGTAAATGATATAGTAAAAGTTGGAGAAGTAATAGCAGAGATTGAAACAGATGGTGAAGATAGTAATGAGTCTGCAATTATTCTTAAAGAGTCAAAAAATGTTAAAGTCTTTGACGAGGTTGTGGAGAATATAGTTAATGAACCAGATTTAACTGATATCCCTTCTGTTGATCTACTTAACACTAATGAGCCAGAAGTTATTAGCAATATTGATCTTAAAAGTGATAAATTTTATTCTCCATTAGTTAGAAATATTGCAAAAAAAGAAAATATTAGCCAACAAGAACTTGATTCAATATCTGGATCTGGGAAAGATGGAAGAGTAACTAAACAAGATATCTTAAATTATTTAAGTTCTGGCTCTACCAGCGTTTCTGATAATAATTTAATTGATTCAGAATCCTCTAACAGTGATCAAATAATAGAAATTGACAGAATGGGCAAAATAATATTTGACCATATGACAAATAGTAAAAAAATATCAGCTCACGTTCAATCATTTGTTGAAGTAGATGTAACTAATCTTTGGGATTGGAGAGAAAAATACAAGAATTCATTTCTTGCAAAAGAAGGACAAAAACTCACATTTACCCCTTTATTTATTAATGCAGTAATTAAATCACTAAAAGATTATCCAATTTTAAATAGTTCTGTAGTTGATGAAAAAATTGTTGTGAAAAGATCAATTAATATTGGAATGGCAACGGCAGTTGAAAATGGAAATTTAATTGTTCCTGTGATAAAAAATGCAGATCATCTTAATCTCAAAGGTTTGACTTTGGCTGTTAATGACCTTTCAAATAGAGCAAGATCCAAGTCTTTAAAACCTGAAGAAATATCTGAAGGAACCTACACTGTTACTAATGTTGGTAATTTTGGTTCTATTATGGGTACTCCAATAATTAATCAACCTCAAGTAGGAATAATTGCAATTGGTGTGATTCGTAAAGTTCCATCTGTAATAGAAACTGATAAAGGTGATTTTATTGGTATTAGAAAAAAACTTATACTATCACATTCTTACGATCACAGAATTATTAACGGTTCAGTAGGTGGAATGTTCGTTAAAAGAGTTGCAGATTATCTTGAAGATTGGGACATGAATCAAACCATTTAAGATGAAAATTAAGCTAAATAGACCAATTTGTTTTTTTGACCTGGAGACTACAGGCGGTAATGTTGGGAAAGATAGAATTGTTGAAATTGCAATTTTAAGAGTCGATGTTGATAAAAAAGAATCAAAAAGAGTTTGGAGAGTTAATCCTGAAATGGAAATCTCATTTCAAGCAATTGAGGTGCATGGTATAACAAATGAAATGATTGAGAATGAACCTAATTTTGCTCATTATTCAAATGAAATATATCAATTTTTAAAAGGTTGTGATTTAGCAGGTTTTAATTCAATAAGGTTTGATATTCCAATTCTTGTTGAGGAATTAATAAGAGCTAATGTAGAATTTGATTTTACCCAAATTAGGATGATAGATAGTCAGGTAATTTATCATAAGAAAGAACCTAGGAATCTTTCTGCAGCATTACAATTCTACTGTAATAAAGAGCTTAAAAATGCTCATTCTGCAATGGATGATACAATTGCAACATATGAGGTATTTAAAGCTCAAATTGAAAAATATGATGATTTAGAATCAGACATGGATTTTCTAAATAAATATTCAAATCGTTATAATAATCTTGATTTTGCTGGTAAAATCAGAATTGATAATGATGATGATGCAATTTTTGCATTTGGTAAATATACTGGTCAAAAAGTTGTTGAGGTATTTAGAAAAGACAAGGGTTATTATTCATGGATTATGAAGGGAGATTTTCCTGAGTATACAAAAAAAATATTTACAAAACTTCAACTTAGTCTAATTAACTCTAAATAAGGTGAAAATAATATGCATAGGAAGAAATTACTCGGACCATATTAGAGAACTATCTAATGTAAAACCCTCTAATCCAGTTGTATTCTTAAAACCTGACTCTTCGATAATAGCAAAGAATCAAAACTTTATTATTCCTTCTTTTTCTGATGATATTCATCATGAGGTTGAATTAATTATAAAGATAAATAGGGTCGGTAAACATATTGATAAAGCTTTTTCAAATAAATATTTCAATGAAATTGGCCTAGGAATAGATTTTACTGCAAGAGATCTTCAAAATAATTTAAAGAAAGATGGTCATCCTTGGGAAAAGTCTAAAGCTTTCGATAACTCATGTTTAGTTGGAGATTTTATAAATAAAGATAAATTTCAAAATCTATCAAATATTGAATTTTGTATGAAGAAGAACAATCAAATAGTTCAATCAGGAAACTCTTCAGAGATGATATGGAATATGGATGAATTAATTTCATATGTATCTCAATATTTTACACTTAAAATTGGAGATTTAATTTTTACGGGAACTCCAGCAGGTGTTTCCAGTGTTAAGACTGGAGACTTTTTGGAAGGTTTTATTAATTCTGATCAAATGTTTTCATTAAAAGTTAAGTAGAAATGATAAAAAAAGTTTTTGAATACCTGATTTCAAATAATGAGACAATTTCATTTGCTGAAAGTTGTAGTGGTGGAAATTTATCATCGTCAATATCAAAGATTCCAGGTGCCTCAAAAATTTTTGTTGGCTCAATAGTATCTTATTCTAAATATTCTAAAGAAAAGGTTTTAGGTATTAAAAGAAATGAACTTAATGCTTTTTCAACAGTGAGTCAAGAAACAACAATTAAAATGGCTGAAAAAGTTAAAGAAAAATTTAATTCTGATTATTCAATTGCTATTACTGGCAATGCTGGGCCAACCTCTGATTCTTCTGAATCAAATGTAGGGGATTGTTTTATAGCTATTTCATATAAAAATGAGATATTTTGTGAAAAATATCATCTAGTTATGACAAGAGAAGACTTTATAAAAACAGTAACCAATAAATCTTTTAAACTCTTCTATGATAAAATTATTAACCAATAAATTTATTTTTTTATTAAACTTAAATACGTTAGTTTTGCACGTTACAAAAAATTAGTAAGTTATGTCTAAGACATGTGAAATTACTGGAAAAAAAGTTATGTTTGGAAACAATGTTTCTAAGTCATTAAATAGGACAAAAAGAAGATTTGATGTAAATCTTATCAAGAAACGTTTCTTCATTCCTGAAGAGAATAAATGGGTTACTCTTAAGGTTTCAGCATCTGCTTTGAAAACTATTAATAAAAAAGGTATTTCTGAAGTCTTAAAAGAAGCAAGAAAACAAGGCTTAATCAAATAAACATGGCAAAAAAAGGTAATAGAGTTCAAGTAATTTTAGAGTGTACTGAGCACAAAGATTCAGGTATGCCAGGTACTTCCAGATACATAACAACTAAGAATAAAAAAAATTCTCCAGATAGATTAGAAATTAAGAAATTTAATCCTATAATGAAGAAAATGACTGTTCATAAAGAAATTAAATAACATGGCAAAAAAAGCGGTTGCTAGTTTACAAACTGGCTCAAAAAAACTTGCAAAGGCAATAAGAATGATAAAAAAAGATGGCTCTAATAGTTATTCTTTTGAAGAAAGGATTCTTCCTCAAGATCTTGTTAATGATTGGCTTGCAGGTAAACCAATTGTAACCAAAGCACCAGAACCAGTAGAGCCAGCTGCAGAAGAGGTTAAGGTTGAAGAGCCAGCTGCAGAAGAGGTTAAGGCTGAAGAGCCAGCTGCAGAGGAAAAAAGTTCAGAGTAACTTTTAAAATTTACTTTCAAATCTGTTCTAATTTATTGCTCCAATCCCATTTTTCCATAACTCAGAATTCAAACTAGGTATTCCATAATTATTTATTTGATCTATTTCTTCCTTTAAGATACTCCAATTTTTATCTAAATTTTTAATGGACTTTAAAATACCCTCACTAACATTTGGAATATCACCTTTGATTTCATCTAAAATAAATAAATAGTCAGCCAAAAACTTATTTGGAAAATTTTCTACATCATCATAAGCTAATGATTTTCTTTGCATCATCTTTTTATCCCAATTATCCATTTTGTTTAATAGTAACTGTCCGGCTTTTTTCAGGTCTTCATTATTCTCAATATTATTAATTACTTCAGTAAGTTTATCAATTGAGTTTTTATTATTATTTATGTATTTAGCCATTTGATTAAAATTATTTTCCATATGGCTAGCATATTTATCAAATTCAGCATAGTCCATTCCAGAAACATTAAAATTTGGATTTTCTAGTATTTCAAAGTTTGATAAATATTCAGTATCTCCTACCTCTAATGAGATTTTATATTTTCCAGGAATAGACTTATGGCCACTAAATCTTCCTTCTATGTATGCATATGGCACGCCAATTAATGACTTATGTCTAGTATTCCAAACAAACCTATTCAAACCAATATTATTGGTTAAAACTGGTTCTCTTGAAGGACCTCCATTATAAGAGATAAAGTTTTTGTTAATTTGACTGTTTAATTCTCTTATTAAATTATTGTCTTCATCAAAAACTTTAATTGTTACTTTTTTATCAGCATCATTTTTATTTAGATTATAATAAACAACGACACCATTAGCCGGATTAACGCCCGTATAAGTTGCTGTACCATCTGAATCATTTGAATTTAACTGACTATACCAGTTACCTATAGTTGAATTTTCAGGTTTATAAATTTTAGTTTCTTTAGTATCATCGATTTGTCTAATTAGACCCATATCATCTAAGATCCAAAATGATCTTCCTTGAGTAGCAATTATTAGGTCATCATGTTTAATCATTAAATCTGTTATGGTTAAAGAAGGCATATTAAGGTTAAATCTTTCCCAGTTTTTCCCATCATTGAATGAAATATATACTCCCAATTCTGTACCTGCAAATAATAACCCTTTTCTTTTTTGATCCTCCCTAACTACTCTAGTATATGCACCATATGGAATATTACCAGTGATTTCTTTCCAAGATTTTCCATAATTAGTTGATTTATATAATCCAGGAGATTTATCATTAAATTTATATCTAGTAGTTGCTATATAGACTGTTCCTTTTTCATGTGGTGAGATATCTATTGAATTAATAATTGTTTCCTGAAGGCCTTTTGGTGTTATATTATCCCATGTTTCACCTCCATTTCTTGTTATATGAACAAGCCCATCGTCTGAACCAGTATATATCGTGTTTGGCTCGTGTTGAGATTCTATTACATAACTAATTGTTCCATAATTTTCAGCTCCAACAGCTTCATTTGTATATGGTCCTCCACCATTACCTTGTTTTTCATCTTCATCTCTAGTTAAATCAGGTGACACAACCTCCCATGATTTACCTAAATCTTTTGTTTTAAATAGATGCTGAGCAGCATGATAAAATGTGTTTGGTTCATGCTGAGACCAAATAATAGGTGCATTCCAATTAAACCTATATTTCATATCTCTGGATGCTTTACCAATATAATTTATAGGCTCTATCATCACTTTTTTTCTAGCTTTTGCTTTTGTATCATAAATATTAACGCTTCCTAGATAGCTTCCACCCATAACTAATTGAGGGTCATCAGGATCAAATGCTAAAAAGGCACTTTCTCCACCTGCTGTTGAAGACCAATCACTCTCAGAAATTCCTCCACCAGATCCAATACTTGCAATTTTAACAGTAGAATTATCTTGTTGACCACCATATAAATTATAAGGGTACATGTTATCAACATTAACTCTGTAAAACTGAGCAGTGGGTAAAATATCAATACTTGACCAAGAAACCCCTTTATCAAAAGTTATTTCTCCACCTCCATCATCAGAAATAATCATATTCTTTGAATTATTTGGATTAATCCATAAGTCATGATAATCTCCATGACCACTGTAAATCCTTTCCCATGTTTTACCTCCGTCAATTGATCTAAAAGCTCTTGCACTTAAAACATAAACTGTATTCTCATCTTTAGGATCTGCAAATACCTCAATATAGTACCAAGATCTTGATGTAAGTTCGGCATATTTACTTATTCTAGACCAACTTTCACCTGCGTTGTTAGATACAAATAGTCCACCAAGTCTCTTATTCGTATCACTCTCTGCTAATAAATAGACTTTATTTGAATTAGCTCTTGATACTGAGATTGCTAATTTACCTAACTCATCAGGAAGACCATTTTCTATCTTTAACCAACTTTCCCCTCCATCTATTGACTTATACACTCCACTTCCATCTCCACCTGAAATCACTTTCCATGGAAGTCTTTGGTGTTCCCACATAGTTGCATATAAAATCTTAGGATTATTGAAATCAATTGATAATTCTGATGCTCCGCTTAATTCATTGACAAACAAAACGTTTCTCCAGGTTTTTCCACCATCTATAGACTTATATACTCCTCTTTCTTTTGTTGGTCCATTTACGGCTCCTTGGGCAGCAACATAAATTGTATTATTATCATCTGGATGGATTATTATTCTTGAAATCTGTTGAGAGTTCTCTAATCCAACATGCTCCCATGTTTTTCCAGCATCTGTCGATTTATATACTCCATCACCATATGAAGTTGTTACTCCTCTTGGGGAGTGTTCTCCCATACCAACATAGATTATTCTGCTATCACTTTCTGAAACAGCTATTGCTCCAACTGATGAAGTTTTAAAATAGTCATCTGATATATTAAACCACTCGCTACCTGCATTAGTTGTTTTCCAAAGTCCTCCTCCAGCAGTTCCCATGTAATAAGTCAAAGGATCATTAACAACTCCAACTGATGAAACAGATCTTCCACCTCTAAAAGGGCCAATATTTCTGTATTTAACTTCTTCCAATTTTTCTTCAATATTTTGGGAATGAGAAAATGGAGTAATAACTAAAAAAATAAAAATTAAATTAAAATTCTTCATGAAATAAATGTTAGTTTACACTAAGTTACATTCAATTTTCAAAAATTCAGATATATTTACACAAATTAACTAATGAGAAGTAAAAATATTCAAAAAGACCTTAGTTTACTTGGCGATAAACTTATAAATAGTTTCTTGTTAGAGAATAAAAAGTCTTTAAATATTATCGACTCTTTTTTTAGTGAAAAAAATATTTTAGAAAAGTCTAAAACAAAAAAAAAGAAATTTGAAAATCATTACAGGAATATTTTAGTAGAACAGTTAAATAAACAGTACTCAAATTTTAAAGTTTCAGAGAACACTTCAAAAAATATAAATTCTCTTGAAAATTCAAATACATTAACAATAACAACTGGTCATCAAATTTGTTTATACTCAGGATCTTTATTGCTTATATATAAAATTGCACAGGTTATAAGTATTTCAAGATTTTTAAATTCTAAGATTAAAAACTTTAATTATGTCCCCGTTTTTTGGCTTGCTACTGAGGATCATGACTTTGACGAGATTTCAACGGTAAATATTTCAAAAAATAAAATTAAATGGGATATTGACACTAATAATTCTTCAGTTGGAGAAATTTTGTTAAGTGAAATTAATGAACTGAATGAATTATATAAGAATTCAATAATTGATTTAAACTTTAAAGATAAACTTGAAGATATTATAGATTATAGCTATCAAAATGGAGATACTCTGGCAGAATCTACTATTAAGTTCATAAATTCCATATTTGGTAAATATGGATTAGTTATAATCGATGCCAATAAGAAGGTATTTAAGGAATTATTTATTGATGACTTTAAGAATGAGATTATAGGCAATAGATGTTCAATTGACACAAATACTCAGATCTCACAAATAAAAAAACTATTTAATTCCTACAAGCCACAGGTTAATCCATCTGAAATTAATTTTTTTAAAATAACACCAAAAGGAAGGAAAAGAATAAGAAAAAAGAAAGATTTATTTAAAGTAGATGATGAAAATGAGTATACATCTGAGGATTTGATTAAACAGATTGAAAGTAACCCTGAATTATTTTCTCCTAATGTTTTAATGAGACCTTTATACCAAGAAAGAATTCTTCCAAATATATGTTATGTTGGCGGTCCTAGTGAATTAGGTTATTGGATGCAACTTAAACTATATTTTAATAATTCTAATCTTGAGTATCCAATTTTAAAGCTAAGAACTACTGCATACATTATTGATAAAAAAACCTCATCCAAAATTAAAAAGAGTGGTGTTGAGTTAAAATATTTCCTTCAAAAATTAGATAATCTAATTGACTACAAATTAAAAAAATTATCAACTTTAAGTTTAAGTTTTGATTCTTTAAAAGGAACATTAAGCTCTCAGTTCGATGAATTAAGAGAAATATCAATAAAAACAAATAAATCTTTTATAGGTGCACTAAATGCTCAAGAAAAAAAACAATTGAAAGGTATTGACGATCTTGAAAAGAAATTGATAAAAGCTGAAAAGAAAAATCATGAAGATCAGATAAATAATATTAAAATGATTTTTGAATCACTTCATCCTAATAATGTAGATCAGGAAAGATACCTAAACTTTGCCAATTTCTATTCTGCTGAAGGACAAACACTAATTGACTTTTTAGTTGATAAAGTACTTATTCCAGATGATAAAATATTAGTCATAAATCTTGAAGATTAATTTATAGTTGTATTTTTGTCCATGCAAAATAAAGTCTTAATAGTTGATTTTGGTTCTCAGTATACCCAGCTTATAGCAAGAAGAATCAGAGAGTTATTTATCTACTGTGAGATCTCACCTTTTAATAATATTCCATCTGATTTAGATCAATTTAAGGCAATAGTTCTATCAGGATCACCTTTCTCTGTTAATCAAGTGGATTCGCCTGATATAGATCTTGAAAGATTAATTGATGGGAGACCTGTAATTGCAATTTGTTATGGAGCTCAATTAATTGCTAAGAAGTTAAATGGAATAGTAGAAAACTCAAATTCAAGGGAGTATGGTAGAGCTAAACTTTCTTTTATTGACAGTAACTGTTCTTTATTTAAGGATATTAATTTAAATAACCAAGTTTGGATGAGTCATGGAGATACAATTACTAAACTTCCAGAAAATGCAAAACTTGTAGCAAGTACAGATTCGGTTAATAATGCTGCTTACAGCATTGAATCTATAAATTTATATGCTTTGCAATTTCATCCTGAGGTTTTTCATACAGAAAACGGCTTAAAGATTTTTGAAAACTTCTTTATAAATGAGCTAAATTTTATTCAAGAGTGGAATCCTGAATCATTTATTGATAGAACAGTAGATTTTCTAAAATCTAAACTTAAAGATGACAAGGTTATACTTGGATTATCAGGAGGTGTTGACTCAAGTGTTGCAGCAGTTTTATTGCAAAAAGCTATTGGTGGTAACCTTCATTGTATTTTTGTCAATAATGGTTTGCTAAGAAAAAATGAATATGATGAGGTGCTTGAACAATATGTAGGTATGAGACTAAATGTAAAGGGAATTGACTCTTCAGATTTATTTATAAATGCGTTAAAAGGGATTACAGATCCTGAAAAGAAAAGAAAAATCATTGGCAATATGTTTATTGAGGTTTTTGAAAAAGAATCAAAAAAAATTGAGAATGCTAAATGGCTTGCACAAGGAACAATTTATCCTGATGTTATCGAGTCAATATCAGTCAAAGGCCCATCAGCAACTATAAAATCTCATCATAATGTAGGAGGTCTACCTGAAAAAATGAATCTAAAGGTAGTTGAACCATTAAAAATGTTATTTAAAGATGAAGTTAGAAAGATTGGTAAATCCCTAGAGATGTCTAGAAATATATTAAACAGACATCCTTTTCCTGGACCTGGTCTTGGAATAAGAATTCTTGGAGAAGTTGATATGGAAAGTGTAAGGCTGATTCAGGAAGCTGATAAAATATATATTGATGGACTTAAAAAGTGGAAATTATATGATAAAATATGGCAGGCTGGATCTATTTTATTGCCAGTAAAAAGTGTTGGAGTCATGGGTGACGAAAGAACATATGAAAGATGTGTTGCACTTAGAGCAGTAGTCTCAACCGACGGGATGACAGCAGATTGGTATGAATTTCCCAATGATTTTCTAAAAGAAGTATCTAATAATATAATTAATAAAGTATCAGGGATTAATAGAGTAGTTTACGATATAAGCTCCAAACCCCCTGCAACAATTGAATGGGAATAAAATCCATTTTTATGAAAACTTTTCATTTTTTTTTAATTTGGGTATTTGGATTTTTTGTTTTATTATCCTTCGACTTGTTTATGGAAGGTATAGTATTTAGTAGGTTAGAGTGGAATGGAACAACCAAAAACGATTGGTTTTTTGCATTGTGGTGGGGGATTGTAGCCATTTGGTTTTTATATGGTATTAAAATTCTACATGAAAAAATGAAAAACAAATAACAATATGTGTAAAAACAAATTATATAAATCTTTTCAACCAATGTTAAGTCCAATGCAAATGCTTAAAAAAGGAATTTTTGGTGGTACATATTTTAATCAATTGGTTGATTATACATTATTTCCAAAGGAGTGGTTTTTAGACTTAGACAAAAGTTATTTTTTATCAGAGAATTACAACAAAAAGATAAATTATTTTAATATAAAATCAGGACAATCTCAAGAAGAATGGGAGGCTAAAGGTTGGATTCACAAAGACGACCCCAGGGGGTGGTTTGAATGGTACTGTAAGTTTTTCAATGGAAGAAGACATGAAGATGATGAAAGACAGATTAAAAGGTGGTTAGCATTTTGCGGTCCTAGAGGAAGATTTAGAAACTCTATTTATAATAAAATATTTAAATCTGGATTTGAAATTCAAAATTCAAAAACTATTTCACCTAGAATTCAACAGTCTTTACTACATTGGTCTTATATTGTTAATAATGAGGACTACGAGATATGGAAACTTGAAAAACAGAAGTAAGTGAGAAAGGTATTTTTAATATTATTATTTATAACACAGACAATATTTTCTCAAAATATTCTTTCTGATACAATTTCTCATGAGGTTGAAAGAAGAGAAACTCTTTTTTCAATTTCTCAAAAATATAATATTAATGTTAATGATATTTTAGAGTTAAACCCAGAACTTAGAAATTCAAGATTAAGAAGAAAATCAACAATTCTAATCCCAGTATTTGATACTATTCAAGTGATTGAAATATTAGAAAAGGATTCACTTCAAATATCTAGTAGTATTTTGAGTCTTGATTCAATTTATGCAAAAAAAAGAAATAAAAGTGATCAATTAAATGTCTCTGTATTACTACCCTTTAGATCTTCAACTGTTAACTTTGATTCTATTAAAGAAGTTGAATCCTTATTCGAGGACAGAAATCTTTATACTATTTCATTAGATTTCTATTCTGGTATTTTGTATGCATTAGATGACTTAAAAAAATTAGATGTTACTGTAAATCTTAATCTTTTTGACACTAACAATTCATTGAATCAAATATTAGAAATAGCTAATAATAAAGATTTAATTAATTCAGACGTTATTCTTGGTCCTTTGATACCCAGAAATTTTGAAATTTTTTCAAACATTAAGTTTTTAGAATCAATTCCAAAAGTTTTTCCATTATCAACAATTCCTATCAAAATTATTAAGGGAGTTATTCAAACTGTTACTCCTAAAAAATTATTAAGGGAAAGAATGCTTGAATATTTAGATAGAAATCTTGATAGAGAAGAAAATATTGTGATTATAGCGGATTCTTTAAATGATATAATTAATAATAGATTATCTAAAATTTTCCCTAACTCAATAGATATCAAACCTGAATTTGAAGGATATATTCTTCCTGAACTTCTTGATTCTCTTCTTGTTGATTCTCTTCCTAATAAGGTTATTGTTGAATCTGAAATATTCACATTGATTTCTAGTGTAATTTCTCAGCTTAATTCGCAAATAACATCTGAACGTGATGTTAGATTATATACTACATATAGGGGAAATCAATATGATGATCCTAGTATTAATATTAAGGATTTAGGTAATCTAGGATTTACTTATACTTCAATTTCAAAGAAAATAAATTATGATTCAATTTCTGAATTTGAGAGTAACTATTTAAATCTATTTGGAAGCCTACCAAACAAGGATATAATTAGAGGTTATGATGTAACTAAAGATATTCTATTAAGAGTATTAATAGATAATAATTTAAATAGAACAGTTAAATATGATGAACAATCTTACACTGAATCTAAATTTTTATACGAAAAAGATAGTTTAGGCGGCTTATTCAATTCCTCAATCTTTATTCTAAAGCATAAAGAATACGAAATTGAAGAGATTATTTTCCAATAATTTATATTATCCTTTAATATTTTGTAAATTTGAGTCCGGAAATACTATTCTATCCGGATGAATAAACCTAAATATATCTTTGTTACTGGTGGCGTTACATCTTCTCTTGGAAAAGGGATTATATCCGCATCGTTAGCTCGCCTTCTTAAAGCTCAAGGTTTAAGGGTTTCAATTCAAAAGTTAGACCCATATATAAATGTTGATCCTGGAACACTTAACCCATATGAACATGGTGAATGCTATGTCACAGATGACGGCGCAGAGACTGATCTTGATTTAGGTCATTACGAGCGTTTTCTTAGTGAAAATACTTCTCAAAGAAATAATATTACAACTGGAAAAATCTATCAAAATGTAATTGAAAAAGAAAGAAAAGGTGAGTTTCTGGGTAAAACAGTTCAGGTTATACCTCATGTAACAAATGAGATAAAAGAAAATATTAGGAATTTAAATCACAAAAATAATTTAGACATAATTATAACTGAAATTGGTGGAACTGTTGGTGATATTGAATCACTTCCATTTTTAGAAGCTGTAAGACAAGTAATTTATGAAGAAGGACCTGAAAATTCAATGGTTATTCATTTAACATTGATTCCATTTTTATCTGCAACAGGAGAACTTAAAACCAAACCTACCCAACACTCTGTAAAAACTTTAATGGAGCTTGGTTTAAAGGCTGATGTTTTAGTTTGTAGATCTGAAAGAGAATTGTCTAAAGAAATAAAAAATAAATTAGCACTTTTCTGTAATGTTAAATTTGACTGTGTAATTCAGTCAATAGATGTAGAAACTATCTATGATGTACCAATTAAAATGATGGATGAAGGTCTAGATAAAGTTACTCTTGAGAAATTAAAAATAAAAGAAACAGAACCAGATCTTGATAAATGGAAAAACTTCTTACATAAATTAAAAAACCCCACACATCAAGTCAATATTGGATTAGTTGGAAAATATATTGAATTAACTGACTCGTATAAATCTATTTTAGAATCTTTAATTCATGCTGGAACTGAAAATGAGGCGAAAATTATTGTTAAATCAATACACTCTGAGCATATAAACAAAGAAAATATTTCAAAAGATTTAAAAGGTCTTGATGGAATTATTGTTGCCCCAGGTTTTGGGCAAAGAGGTCTTGATGGAAAAATTCTTGCTGTTGAATATGCAAGAAAAAACAAAATTCCTTTTTTAGGAATATGTTTAGGTATGCAAATGGCAGTTATTGAATATGCCAGAAATGTCAAAAAAATTAGATATGCTAATTCAACAGAAATATCTGAAAAGTGTAAAGATCCAGTTATAGATCTTATGATTTCTCAGAAAGAAATTGTTAATAAGGGAGGTACAATGAGGCTTGGAGCGTGGGATTGTGAAATTCAAAAAAAGACAAACTCTTATAATGCTTACAAGAAAAAATTAGTCTCTGAGAGACATAGACATAGATATGAGTTTAATAATAATTATTCAAAAAGAATATTTGATGATAAATTTATTGTATCAGGGTATAACCCTGAAACAAAACTAGTTGAAATTGTTGAAAATATTGACCATCCTTGGTTTGTTGGAGTTCAATTTCATCCAGAATATAAAAGTAGTGTATACAATCCTCATCCAATTTTTGTAAACTTTGTAAAAGCTAGTCTTAAAAATTATCTAAATAAATAAGTATGGAACAGAATAAGTTTGATCCTCTTCAGTTTATAGGTTTTTTACTTATATCGGCAATATTAATGTTTTGGTTTTACGATAACCAATCTAACATGATAGAGAATCAACAACAAGAACCAGTTGAAAGTGTTTTGAATGAAACTCCTGAAACCTCTTCAATAATTAATGATTCCAGTTATAACACTGACACTATCGATATCGAAGAAAATTTTAAGGATGAGATAATTACTCTAGAAAATGATAATATTTTGATAGAATTAAGTACGAGAGGTGCTAATCTAAATAAATTATTACTTAAGAATTTTAATAACTATAATGACGAGCCTTTATTCTTAATAGATGATAATAAATCAATATTTAATTATAACATACCAATTGGTAGAAATTCAACAATAAATTCAGCTGATTTAAATTTTACCTCTCAGATAATAAAGAGAAATTCCGAGGTTAAACTCACTGGTATAATTGATCAACTTAGGTCATTAGAGCTTACATTCAAATTGGAAGAAAATTCCAGTTTAGTAAACTTTGATGTAAAACTAAATGATACTAATAAATATGAAGAGAATTATGATATTGAATTAATTTGGGGAAGAGACTCTTTTAGAAACTCAAAAAGTATTGACTACGAGAACAGGTATACTGCTCTTTCATATGGATTTGAAGAAAAAAAAGATTCATATCTATCTGTAGCTGGAACAACAAATAAGAATATTAATAATGTAAACTGGGTTTCATTTAGGGAACATTTCTTTAGTTCTATTATTATTCTTAATGACCAAATAGATGATGTTGATATTAGTTCAGAAGATCTAGCAAGTAATGAAACTTTAGATAATAAATTTACCAAGCGATTTAAAGCTAATATTCCTTTAAGCTTAGATTCAAACAATAACCTTAGCTTTCAAATGTATTTTGGGCCTACAGATTATGAAACGCTTAAACAATACAATCTTAATCTAGAAAATTCTGTCCAAATTGGTTGGGGAATTTTTGGTTGGTTAAATAGGTTTATATTTTTCCCATTATTTTCATTTTTAACAAATTATTTCTCATACGGTATTTCTATCATTCTTATGACAATAATCGTGAAAGTTGCAATTGCACCTCTTACATATAAATCTTATCTGTCTCAAATTAAAATGAAGATTTTAAAACCTGAGTTAGAAGTAATAAACGAAAAGTTTAAAGATGATCCAATGAAAAAACAACAGGAGACAATGAATCTTTATACTAAGTCTGGGGCTAATCCAATGTCTGGATGTCTTCCAGCATTTCTTCAGATGCCATTGTTCTTTGCCCTTTTTGTTTTCTTCCCCGCTGCATTTAGTTTAAGAGGAAAAAGTTTTTTGTGGGCTGATGATTTATCTTCTTATGATTCAATACTTGATCTAGGTTTTTATATACCACTTTATGGTGATCATGTTAGTCTTTTTCCAATATTAGCATCAATTGCAATATTTTTCTACACAAGAATGACAACCGGTCAACAGATGATGCCAGCTTCACAAACAGGTGGAGTTAATATGAAAGTAATAATGTATTTGATGCCATTAATGATGTTATTTTTCTTTAATAATTATGCAAGTGGATTAAGTTTATATTACTTTATTTCAAATGTGCTTACAATTATTCTAATGCTTATTATCAAAAACTTTATTATTGATGACAATAAAATATTGACTCAAATTGAGGAAAATAAAAAGAAACCTGTCAAAGCTGGTGGTTTTAGAGCAAGACTTCAAAAAGCTCTTGAGGAAGCTGAAAAACAAAAGAAAAGTAGAAGCAAGTAATTTCTCATGAAAAAAAATAAAGTTGTTATCGCCTTATCTGGTGGTGTAGATTCTAGTGTAGCAGCATTTCTGCTTAAAGAGCAAGGATATGATTTGATAGGTTTATTTATGAAAAACTGGCACGATGAAAACGTAACTATTTCAGATGAGTGCCCATGGCTTGATGATAGTAATGATGCAATGTTAGTTGCAGAAAAACTTAATATTCCCTTTCAAACAGTCGATTTAAGTAAAGATTATAAAGAAAAAATAATTGATTATATGTTTAATGAGTACTCAGTTGGTAATACTCCAAACCCTGATATTCTTTGTAATCGAGAAATAAAATTTGATGTATTTATGGACATTGCAATTTCTCTAGGAGCAGATTATGTTGCAACTGGGCACTATAGTTCAATCAAAAAAAATAATTTAAATGAAGACAGCTTAAAATATGAATTACACTCTGGGATTGATCAAAAAAAAGACCAATCATACTTTTTATGTCAATTGAATCAAAGTCATCTCAAAAGGATAATATTTCCATTAGGAGAATTAAAAAAAACAGAGGTTAGAGATATTGCAAAAAAAAATAACCTTGTAACAGCTGAAAAAAAAGATTCTCAAGGCTTATGTTTTGTTGGAAAAGTCAGCCTTCCTGATTTTCTTCAACAAAAATTAAAGAAAAAAAAGGGGAATGTCATAGAAATATCCTCAAAGTCAACCATTTACAATAAAGAAAATATATTTAAAAATGACTATGAAAGATTAATTAGTATGACAAATAAAATAAAATACTCAGCTGATTTGGGAAAAATAATTGGTGAACATAATGGTGCTCATTATTTTACCATTGGTCAAAGAAAAGGTTTAGCAATTGGAGGGTATAATAAACCCCTTTTTATAATTGAAACAAATACAAAAACTAATGAGATATATGTTGGTGAAGGTAAAGAGCACCCAGGTCTTTTAAAGAAGGTCTTAAAAACTAAATTATCAGATATTAATTGGGTTAACGATGATTTCAATTATAACAATTCTAAAGATTTAAAGCTTAAAGCTAGAATAAGACATAGGCAAAAACTTCAGGATATTTCAATTTATAAATACAATAATTTTTTATACGTAGAATTCGATCAATTACAGTCTGCCGTAACACCTGGTCAATTCGTTGCTATATATGAGGATACACAATTAATTGCCTCTGGCGTAATTTGTTAAGTTTTATAATTGTTTTTTTTTTAAAAAAACATGGAATTATAGACATAATAACCAAAAAAAAATTTTAAATTTGCACGCTTTAATACGGAATTTAATAATTATTGTATGCCAACAATATCGCAATTAGTAAGAAAAGGAAGAACTTCTTCAACTAAGAAGAGTAAGTCTATTGCTTTAAACAAATCACCCCAAAAAAGAGGTGTTTGTACTAGAGTTTACACTACAACTCCAAAAAAACCAAATTCTGCAATGAGAAAAGTAGCAAGGGTTAGGCTTACCAATGGTAAAGAGGTTAATGCATATATTCCAGGTGAGGGTCACAACCTTCAGGAACACTCTATAGTTCTTGTTAGAGGTGGAAGAGTCAAAGATCTGCCTGGTGTTAGATATCACATTGTTAGAGGAGCACTTGACACAGCTGGTGTAGAAGGGAGACTTCAACGAAGATCCAAGTACGGAGGAAAAAAACCAAAAAAATAATTCCCTAAATGAGAAAGAAACAATCAAAGAAAAGACCTCTAATACCTGATCCAAAGTTTAATGATCAACTTGTAACCAGATTTGTTAATAATCTCATGCTTCAGGGAAAGAAATCTACAGCCTACAAATTATTTTATGATGCTATTGAAATAGTTGAAAGTAAGAAAGATAATGAAGAAAAATCCTCACTTGAATTATGGAAGGATGCACTTTCAAATGTAATGCCTCACGTTGAAGTCAGAAGTAGAAGAGTTGGAGGTGCAACATTTCAAATCCCAACTCCTATAAGACCAGATAGAAAAATTTCAATTGCAATGAAATGGTTAATCACTGCATCAAGAAAGAGAAATGAAAAGTCTATGGCAGTTAAATTAGCGCAAGAGATCCTCTCTGCAGCAAAAGAAGAAGGTGCTGCTGTTAAGAAAAGGGTTGACACTCATAAAATGGCTGAAGCTAATAAGGCCTTTTCACATTTTAGATTTTAATATTAGAATATGTCAAGAGATTTAAAATTTACAAGAAATATTGGTATTGCTGCTCACATTGACGCAGGTAAGACTACTACTACCGAAAGAGTTTTGTTTTATACCGGAGTAAGTCATAAAATCGGTGAGGTGCACGATGGTGCAGCTACAATGGATTGGATGGAGCAAGAGCAAGAGAGAGGAATTACTATTACTTCTGCTGCTACAACTTGTAATTGGAATTTTCCAACTGACCAAGGAAAGTCAATAAACGAAACAAAAGCTTATCATTTTAACATTATCGATACTCCAGGTCACGTTGATTTTACAGTTGAAGTTAACAGATCCCTTAGAGTTCTTGATGGTCTTGTCTTTTTATTTTCAGCAGTTGATGGAGTTGAGCCTCAATCTGAAACTAATTGGAGATTAGCTGACAATTATAAAGTTCCAAGAATAGGTTTTGTTAATAAAATGGATAGGCAAGGATCTAATTTTCTTGGTGTGTGTAAACAAGTTATTGAAAAACTTGGCTCTAAAGCTGTTCCTATTGTTCTTAATATAGGAGATGAAGAAGATTTTAAAGGCATAGTTGATCTTGTTAAAAATCAAGCTATTGTATGGCATGACGAAAATTATGGTTCAACATTTGATATTGTAGATATTCCAAATGATCTAAAGGATGAAGCTGAAAAACTTAGAGGTGAATTAATTGAAGCAGTAGCAGAATATGATGAAAATATTTTAGAAAAATATTTTGATGATCCTGATTCTATTACCGAGGATGAGATTCATAATGCTTTAAGAGCTGCAACTCAAGATATTAGTATTATACCTATGGTTTGTGGTTCTGCATTCAAGAATAAAGGTGTTCAATTTTTATTGGATGCTGTTTGTAGGTATTTACCTTCACCAGTAGATAAAGACGCTATATCAGGTACTAAACCTGATTCAGAAGAAGAAATTTCTAGACTTCCGAATGTAACTGAACCTTTTTCTGCGCTTGCATTTAAAATTGCCACTGATCCATATGTTGGGAGATTAGCTTTTTTTCGAGTTTATTCAGGTAGACTTGATGCAGGTTCTTATGTTTTAAATAATAGATCAGAAAACAGAGAGAGAATTTCTAGGATATATCAAATGCATTCTAATAAACAAAATGCTATTGATTACATTGAAGCTGGGGATATTGGTGCAGCAGTTGGTTTTAAAGATATTAAAACAGGTGACACTCTATCATCAGAGAAACATCCTATTGTTTTAGAAAGTATGGTTTTCCCTGATCCAGTTATTGGTGTTGCGGTTGAACCAAAAACTAAAGCTGATGTTGATAAATTAGGAATGGCTTTAGGTAAGCTAGCTGAAGAAGATCCAACCTTCCAGGTAAAAACTGATGAAGCATCTGGACAAACTGTTATTTCTGGAATGGGTGAGCTTCATCTTGATATTCTAGTAGACAGACTTAGAAGAGAGTTTAAGGTTGAAGTTAACCAAGGTCAACCACAAGTTGAGTATAAAGAGTCGTTAACTCAATCTGCAGATCACAGAGAAACATATAAAAAGCAAACTGGAGGTCGTGGTAAATTTGCTGATATAGTTTTTACTATTGAGCCAGGAGAGAAAGGAGTATCGGGCCTTGAGTTTATTAACCTCATCAAAGGAGGAAATATACCTAGGGAATATATTCCATCTGTTGAGAAAGGTTTTAAAGATTCTATGAAAAATGGTCCTCTTGCTGGATTTGAAGTAGACTCAATGAAAGTAACACTTAAAGATGGGTCTTTCCATCCAGTAGATTCTGATTCTTTATCATTTGAGCTTGCTGCAAAAATTGCTTTTAAAACTGCAGCAAAAGCAGCAAAAGCAGTTATTATGGAACCTATTATGAAGCTTGAAGTTATAACCCCTGAGGAGAACATGGGTGATATAGTTGGTGATTTAAATAGAAGGAGAGGTCAGGTTAATTCAATGGATGATAGAGCTGGAGCTAAAGTAGTGCAAGGAGAAGTACCGTTATCTGAAATGTTTGGATATGTTACATCTTTGAGGACTCTTTCATCTGGGAGAGCAACATCAACGATGGAATTCTCTCACTATGCTGAAACTCCGTCTAACATATCAGAAACTGTTATTTCAGAGGTTAAAGGGAATTTAACAGAATAAAGTAATAAATATGAGTCAAAAAATTAGAATAAAATTGAAATCTTATGACTATAATTTAGTTGATAAATCAGCTGATAAGATTGTAAAGACTGTAAAAAATACAGGTGCTGTTGTAACGGGTCCAATACCACTTCCTACACATAAAAAGATTTTTACTGTTCTAAGATCACCTCATGTAAATAAAAAATCTAGGGAACAATTTAAGTTATGTTCCTACAAAAGACTGTTAGATATCTATAGTTCATCATCCAAAACAGTTGATGCATTAATGAAATTAGAACTCCCAAGTGGAGTTGAGGTAGAAATTAAAGTATAATTATTATGTCTGGTATTATTGGAAAAAAAATTGGAATGACAAGTATATACGACGAAAGTGGTAAGAATATTCCTTGTACTATACTTCAGGCAGGCCCATGTACAATTACTCAAATTAAGACTGAAGATAAAGACGGTTATTCATCCTTTCAATTAGGTTTTGATGAGAAAAGAAAAAATATTACCAAGGCTTGTGAAGGACAGTTTAAAAGGAGTAAGTCTAAACCAATGAATAAATTGGTCGAATTTAAAGGATTTGAAGGTGAACTTAAGCTTGGTGACAAGATTACCGTTGATCACTTTCTAGAAGGAGAATATGTTGATGTATCTGGTTTAAGTAAAGGAAAAGGTTTTCAAGGTGTTGTCAAAAGACATGGTTTTGCAGGTGTTGGAGATTCAACTCATGGTCAACACAATAGACTCAGAGCACCCGGATCAATTGGTGCTGGTTCTAGTCCATCAAGAGTATTTAAAGGTATGAGAATGGCTGGTCAGACAGGTAATTCTAAAGTCAAGGTACTAAACCTGAAGGTTGTTAAAGTGATGTCAGAAGATAATATTTTAATTGTGAAGGGAAGCGTTCCGGGTCATAATAATTCATATATAATTGTTCAGAAGTAATGGAACTTAAAGTACATAATATAAAGGGTAAAGAGACTGAAAAAAAAGTCAAACTAAATAATTCAATTTTTGGAATTGAACCAAATGATCATGCTATTTATCTTGATGTAAAGCAGTATCTTGCTAACAACAGAAAAGGTCTTCACAAATCTAAAGAAAGAGCGGAAATTGTAGGTAGTACTAGAAAGATAAAAAAACAGAAGGGAACTGGAACTGCAAGAGCAGGAAGTATAAAAAACCCATTATTTAGAGGCGGAGGTAGAGTTTTTGGTCCAAGACCTAGATCTTATGATCAAAAAATAAACAAGAAGGTTAAAAAATTAGCAAGAAAATCTGCTCTTGCTTATAAAGCTCAAAATAAAGAAATACTAATATTAGAAGATTTCAAGCTTTCGAATCCAAAAACTTCTGATTATCTAAATATTATTAAAGCTTTTGGTCTTGAATCAAAAAAAACTTTAGTGGTGACTAGTGAATTAAATAATAACATATATTTGTCGTCACGAAATTTAAAAAATTCTAAGGTTATAATTAACTCAGAATTAAACACTTATGAAATAACAGATGCTAACAGTATTTTAATTTTAGAAAGTGCGGTTGAAGGAATTGAATCAACTTTGAAATAAATTATATTATGGATATACTTTTAAAACCAATATTAACTGAAAAAGCAACTAATGAAAGTGAATTAAGAAATTCATACACTTTTATAGTTTCTAAAACTGCAAATAAAGTTGAAATAAAAAAAGCAGTAGAGTCCTCTTATGGGGTTTCGGTTTTAAAAGTTAGAACAATGATATATGGAGCTGAATCTAGGACAAGATACACTAAACGTGGTATTCAGAACAGTAAAAAAGGTTCATATAAAAAAGCAATAGTAAAAATTTCAGAAGGAGACAGAATTGACTTCTTTGCAAATCTATAAATATGCCTGTAAGAAAACTTAAACCGGTTACACCATCTCAGAGATTTAGAATCGTAAATGGATTTGATTCTATTACAACAGATAAACCTGAAAAGTCATTACTTACTCCTAAAAAAAGAACTGGAGGTAGAAATAATCATGGTAAAATGACATCTAAGTACAGAGGGGGTGGTCATAAGAAAAGGTATAGATTAATTGATTTCAAAAGAGATAAGTTTGATGTAACAGCAGAAGTAAAATCAATTGAATATGATCCAAATAGAACTGCATTTATCTCATTGCTGGAGTATAAAGATGGAGAAAAAAGGTATATAATTGCTCAAAATGGCCTTAATGTTGGTCAAACTGTTTTATCCGGTGAGTCAGCAACCCCTGAAATTGGAAATGCTATGCCAATAAATAAAATACCGTTAGGAACAATTATTTCATGTATTGAATTAAATCCCGGTAAAGGAGCTAGTATCTCTAGAAGTGCAGGCTCTTTTGCGCAATTAATGGCTAAAGAAGGGAAATACGTTACCATAAAACTTCCTTCAGGTGAAACAAGAATGATATTAAAAACTTGTTACGCTACAATTGGAGCTGTTTCAAATTCGGACAATCAACTTATATCTTCTGGAAAAGCAGGAAGAAAAAGATGGTTGGGTAGAAGACCAAGGACTAGGCCAGTTGCAATGAACCCAGTTGATCATCCAATGGGTGGTGGTGAAGGAAAAGCATCTGGAGGTCATCCAAGGTCTAAGAAGGGAATACCTGCTAAGGGTTATAGAACTCGATCAAAAAAGAAATTCTCTTCTAAGTTTATAATCGAAAGAAGAAAAAAATAAATAGTATGTCAAGATCACTAAAAAAAGGACCATATGTTCATTTAAGCCTTCTTAAAAAGGTTAACAAAAATATTGAAGACAAAAAGAAGGCTGTAATTAAAACATGGTCTAGATCTTCAATGATTATTCCTGATTTTGTTGGGCAAACAATTGCTGTACATAATGGTAAACAATTTATTCCAGTATATATAACTGAAAATATGGTTGGTCATAAGCTTGGTGAATTTTCTCCAACAAGATCATTTAGAGGTCATACTGGTAACAAAAGATAATAGAATATTGATTAAAAAGTAAATGGGATCAAGAAAGAGAAATAGCGCAGAAAAAATTAAAGAAGCAAAGAAAGATCTATCTTATGCGAAACTTAATAATTGTCCAACTTCACCAAGAAAAATGCGTTTAGTTGCAGATCAAATTAGAGGCGAGAACATATCAAGTGCTTTGTCTATATTAAAATTTAGCCCAAAGGAAGCTTCAAGAAGACTTGAAAAACTCCTTATATCTGCTATTTCAAATTGGCAGTCTAAAAATGAAAATACCAATATCGACTCTGCACAGCTTTTTGTTAAAGAGATAAGAGTTGATGGTGGTAGTATGTTAAAAAGAATAAGAACAGCTCCTCAAGGTAGAGCTCATAGAATTAGAAAGAGGTCTAATCATGTTACATTAGTTCTTTCATCAAAAACAGTTAATTAAATGGGACAAAAAACAAATCCAATAGGAAATAGATTAGGAATTATTAGAGGTTGGGACTCTAACTGGTGGGGAGGTAGAGACTATGGTGATAAGATTGCAGAGGATGATAAAATTAGAAAGTACATACATGCTAGACTTTCACGCGCAAGTGTTTCGAGTATTATTATTGAAAGAACACTTAAATTAATTACTATCACTATAACTACTGCTAGACCTGGAATAATTATTGGTAAAGCTGGATCAGAAGTTGACAAGCTTAAAGAAGAGTTAAAGAAAATTACTTCAAAAGATGTACAACTTAATATTTTTGAAATTAAACGCCCTGAATTAGATGCATTTTTAGTTGGTAACAGCATTGCAAGACAAATTGAAAATAGAATTTCTTTTAGAAGAGCTATAAAAATGGCTATTGCAGCAGCTATGAGAATGAATGCTGAGGGAATTAAAATTCAGATATCTGGAAGACTTAACGGAGCTGAGATGGCAAGATCAGAATCTTACAAAGAAGGTAGAATTCCGTTATCTACATTTCGTGCTGATATTGACTATGCTATAGTTGAAGCTCACACTACATATGGAAGACTAGGTATTAAGGTTTGGATTATGAAAGGAGAAGTATATGGTAAAAGAGAATTATCGCCACTTGTCGGTATGAAGAAATCTTCTAATAATTCTAGAAAAAATAATAGACAAAGAGATAGAAAAAATTAACTAGATATGTTGCAGCCAAAAAGGACAAAATATAGAAAAGCACAGAAAGGTAAAATGAAGGGTATATCTCAGAGAGGGCATAGACTATCAAATGGAATGTTTGGAATTAAATCATTAGAATCCAAATTTATAACTTCAAGACAAATTGAGGCTGCAAGAATTGCTGCTACAAGATATATGAAAAGAGAAGGTCAGCTTTGGATTAAAATTTTCCCAGATAAGCCAATTACTAAGAAACCTCTTGAGGTTAGGATGGGAAAGGGTAAAGGTGCTCCTGAATATTTTGTTGCTGTTGTTAAACCTGGTAGAGTTTTATTTGAAGTATCGGGTGTTCCAGTTGCAGTAGCAAAAGAGGCTCTTAGGTTAGCTGCTCAAAAATTACCAGTAACAACTAAATTTATTATTGCTAGAGATTTTAAAGGATATTATGAAAATTAGTGAAATTAGAAATATGACAATTGACGAGTTAAACGAAAAATTAACTGATACTTCAATGAAGTTATCTCAGTTAAAATTTAATAACTCTGTTCAAACAATTGAGAACCCTCTTGAAATTAAAATTTTAAGAAGACAGCTTGCTAAACTAAAAACAGTATTAAACGAAAAAAAAGAATATTAAATGTCAACTAGAACTTTAAGAAAGGAAAGAATAGGAATAGTATCCTCAGATAAAATGGAAAAGTCAGTGGTGGTTTCAGAGGTTAAGAAGGTGAAACATCCTGTATATGGAAAGTTTGTTTTGAAAACAAAAAAATATGTCGCTCATGACGAGAAAAATGATTGTAATGAAGGTGATACTGTAAGGATAATGGAAACAAGACCGATAAGTAAGACTAAAAAGTGGAGAATTGTAGAAATAATAGAAAGAGCAAAATAAAATGATACAATCAGAATCAAGACTTAAAGTAGCAGATAATACAGGAGCAAAAGAGGTTCTTACTATTCGTGTTTTAGGTGGTACTAAAAGAAGATATGCCAGGCTCGGTGATAAAATTGTTGTAACTGTAAAGGATGCAACCCCTAATGGAACTGTAAAAAAGGGTCAAGTATCTATCGCTGTTGTTGTCAGAACAAAGAAAGAGGTAAGAAGAAATGATGGTTCATATATTAGATTTGATGAGAATGCATGTGTATTGCTACAACAAACGGGAGAGATGAGAGGAACTAGGGTTTTTGGACCTGTTGCAAGAGAATTAAGAGATAAACAATTTATGAAAATAGTTTCACTGGCCCCAGAGGTTTTATAATAAAAAGATGAAAAAGATTAAAATTAAAAAAGGAGACCAAGTATTAGTAATTGCCGGAGTCAATAAAGGTGTTAAAGGATCTGTTTTAAAGGTATTATATAATTTAAATAAAGCTCTCGTTGAAGGAGTTAATACTGTCAAAAGGCATACAAAACCTAATTCTGAAAACCCTAAAGGTGGAATTATTGAAAAACAGTTACCAATTGATATCTCTAATTTATCTTTAATGACTAAGGAAGGTGAGAATACTAGGGTTGGTTTTAAAATTGAAGATGGAAAAAAAGTACGTATATCAAAAAAATCTAAAGAAATTATTTAATTATGTCATACATTCCTAGGCTTAAAGAAGAATATTCTAATAAGATTATTAAAGATCTCAAAGGAAATCTAGAGCTATCAAATATTATGCAGGTTCCAGCTTTAGATAAGATTATTTTATCTAGAGGAGTTGGTGCAGCTGTTAGTGATAAAAAATTAATTGATCATGCGGTTGAAGAGCTTACCTTAATTTCAGGACAAAAAGCAATTGCTACATTATCAAAAAAGGATGTTGCATCGTTTAAACTCAGAAAGGGTACTCCTATTGGTGCGAAGGTAACTCTTAGAGGAGAAAGAATGTTTGAATTTCTTGACAGACTTATTACTATAGCTCTACCTAGGGTAAGAGATTTTCAAGGGATAAAGGCTAATGGGTTTGATGGAAGAGGAAACTATAATCTTGGTGTTAAAGAACAAATTATCTTTCCTGAAATTAATATAGATAAGGTAAATAAAATAGCTGGAATGGATATAACATTTGTCACTAACACCAATTCTGACAAAGAAGCAAAAGCATTATTAACTGAATTAGGATTACCATTTAAAAAATAATATTATGGCAAAAGAATCAATGAAAGCAAGGGAAAGAAAAAGGGAAAGAATAGTTGCAAAGTATGCATCTAAAAGAAAGTCTCTTATTGAAGCAAAAGACTATGTTGGTCTTCAAAAACTCCCAAAAAATGCATCTCCAATTAGGCTTCATAATAGATGTAAACTTACTGGCAGACCAAAAGGTTATATCAGACAATTTGGTATTTCAAGAGTGATGTTCAGAGAAATGGCTAATAAAGGATTAATCCCTGGTGTAACAAAAGCTAGTTGGTAAATTAAAGATTATGTATACAGACACTATTGCAGATTATTTAACAAGGTTACGAAACGCTAGCATGGCTGGTCATAAAGTTGTAGATATACCTTCATCAAATATTAAGATGGATATTACTAAGATTCTATTTGATCAGGGGTATATATTAAGTTATAAGTTTGAAGATACTGAAAACAAGCAAGGCAATATTAAGATTGCTTTAAAATATGATTCTGTATCAAAGCAACCTGTTATAAATGAAATTCAAAGAATTAGTAAACCAGGTCTTAGAAAATATTCTAATTCAACTGATTTTCCAAGAATTCTTAATGGATTAGGAATTTCCATTGTTTCTACATCTAAAGGGGTTATGACAGGTAAACAGGCTGCCCTTCAAAATATTGGTGGTGAATTAATTTGTTATGTTTTTTAAAAATATTTTATGTCAAGAATAGGTAACAATCCGATAAGTATTCCAGAAGGCGTTTCTGCAACGGTTAGTGGAAATCTAATTACTGTTAAAGGTAAAAATGGTGAAATGAATCAAGATTTTGACGGTGTTAGCTTTGATATTTCTCCAGATACTATTTTAGTAAAAAGAAATTCTGAGTCAAAAGATCATAAGTCCAAGCATGGTTTATATAGATCACTTGTGTCTAATATGATTGTTGGTGTTTCAAAAGGATTTACACTTGAATTAGAACTTGTAGGTGTTGGATATAGAGCCACCTCCTCTGGACAGAAGTTAGACCTTGCCTTAGGATATTCTCATACTATAGTTATGAGCATTGCATCTGAGGTAAAAGTTGAATGTGTAAATGAAAAGGGTTCTAATCCGATTATAAAATTGACCTCTGCTGATAAGCAATTGGTAGGACATGTTGCAGCGAAGATTAGATCTTTTAGAATTCCAGAACCTTACAAAGGAAAAGGTATAAGATTTGTTGGTGAACAAATAAGAAGGAAAGCAGGTAAATCAGCATAATATGAAAAACACAAAAACATATAGAAGAAATAGGATTAGACAAAGAATTAAGAAAGTAATTTCTGGTACTCCAGATTATCCAAGGCTTTCTGTATTTCGAAGTAATAAAGAGATCTATTGTCAAGTTATAGACGATGTCAATGGCAAAACTCTTATGCAGACTTCATCTAGAGACAAAGCAATTTTAGATCAAAAACTAAAAACAAACTCTGAAATTTCTTTTAATGTAGGAAAATTAATTGCTGAGAAGGCAGTTAAAGCTGGAATTGATAAGATTAAATTCGATAGAGGAGGATACCTCTATCATGGTAGAGTTAAATCTCTAGCTGAAGGCGCAAGAGATGGTGGACTTAAATTTTAAATATGTATAAAAATTATAAAAATATTGAACTTGTTAAACCTGCTGGTTTAGATCTTAAAGATAAACTTGTTGGTATTCAAAGGGTAACTAAGGTTACAAAAGGTGGTAGAGCATTTGGTTTCTCTGCCATTGTAGTAGTTGGTGATGAGAATGGCGTCGTAGGTCATGGATTAGGTAAAGCTAAAGAGGTTACTACTGCTATTTCTAAAGCAGTAGAAGATGCAAAGAAGAATTTAGTAAGAGTTCCAATTGAAAATGGAACTTTACCTCATGAGCAAAAAGGTAAGTATGGTGGTTCAAGAGTATTTATCAAACCTGCAACACCTGGTACTGGTGTTATTGCAGGTGGTGCAGTTAGAACAGTTCTTGAAGCTGTTGGTGTTCAGAATGTTCTTTCTAAATCTCAAGGATCTTCAAATCCTCATAATGTTGTAAAGGCAACATTTGATGCATTATTAAATTTAAGAAGTCCTCTGATGATTTCAAGACAAAGAGGTATATCTCTAGATAAAGTTTTTAAAGGATGAGTAAAAAAATAAGAATTAAACAAGTAAGAAGCACTATTAAAAGGTTAGAGTCTCAGAAAAGAACTCTTAAGGCACTTGGTTTAAGAAAAATTGGAATGGAAGTTGAACATGAACTTACTTCATCAATCTCAGGTATGATAGATAAAGTTAGACATCTAGTTGAGGTAAATTCTGTAAAATAATTAATATGAGTCTAAACAATTTAAAACCTGCAAAAGGATCAAATAAAACTAGTGGAAAAAGACTAGGAAGAGGACAGGGTTCAGGAAAAGGAGGCACTTCTACTAAAGGTCACAAAGGTGCTCAGTCAAGATCTGGTTATTCTAGAAAAATTGGTTTTGAAGGTGGTCAAATGCCTCTTCAAAGAAGAATACCAAAGTTTGGTTTTAAAAATATAAATAGAGTTGAATACAGGGCTATAAATCTAGATGATATTCAAGCTCTTATTACAAATAAAAAAATAAAGAAGGACTTAACAATTGATAAGATGGTTGAATTAAGACTTGCAAAAAAAGGTGATCTTATAAAAATATTAGGCAGAGGTAATATTGATGAAGCTGTAAACGTAACTGCTCATAAATTTTCTGCATCAGCTGAAAAACTTATTGAAAAAGTTGGTGGAAAAATCATAAAAATATAATGAATAAATTAGTAGACATAATAAAGAGTATATACAAGATTAAAGAGTTAAGGGAAAGAATCCTTTTTACTCTTATGCTTTTATTAGTCTATAGATTAGGTGCTCAAGTTGTGCTTCCAGGAGTTGACTCACTCGCATTATCAGATCTTTCATCAAGATCAGATGGTGGAGGATTATTAGGTATTCTTAATGCATTTACAGGTGGTGCTTTTGCTAACGCTTCAATTTTTGCATTGGGAATTATGCCTTATATATCTGCTTCCATAGTTGTGCAGTTAATGGGTGTTGCACTACCTTATCTCCAAAAACTTCAAAAAGAAGGAGAGAGTGGTAGAAAAAAAATTACTCAAATTACTAGATGGTTAACTATATTTATTTGTGTGGTTCAAGCTCCAGCATACCTTTATGGTCTAAGTGCATTAGGAGTCCCAGATAGTGCTTTTATATTTGGTAGAACTCCAATGTTTATTTTTTCATCTATAATTATTCTTGTAACTGGATGTATTTTTGCTATGTGGCTGGGAGAAAAGATTACTGATAGAGGAATAGGTAATGGAATATCACTTCTTATAACTGTAGGAATTGTAGCTTCGCTTCCTCTTTCTTTTACTCAAAATTTAATATCTAGAATCTCTGAAAGCAATGGTGGTCTGATAATGGTTGTTATTGAACTAGCTGTATGGCTAGTAATAATTCTATTAAGTATTCTTTTAGTCATGGCAGTCAGACAAATTCCTGTTCAATATGCTAGAAGAAACTCTGTGCCTGGATCTCAATCAGCAGGAATGGCAAAAAGACAATATATTCCTTTAAAGCTAAATGCTTCGGGAGTAATGCCAATTATTTTTGCACAAGCTTTAATGTTTGCTCCAGCAACAATTGGAAGTGTTTTTGGTACATCTTCTATAGGTCAATGGTTACAAACCAGTTTTAGTGACATATTTGGTTTGTGGTATAATATTTTATTTGGTTTATTGGTTGTTATTTTTACGTTTTTTTATACTGCAATAACAGTTCCAACAAATAAGATGTCTGATGACTTAAAAAGAAGTGGTGGATTTGTTCCAGGAATAAGACCTGGGAACGAAACTTCAGAATATTTGGATTCAGTTATGTCACAAATAACTTTTCCTGGATCTTTATACTTAGCAATAATTGCAGTTTTTCCTGCTATAGTTGTTCAGTTAATAGGAATGCAGCAAGGATGGGCTCTATTTTTTGGAGGAACATCACTTTTAATTATGGTAGGAGTAGCAATAGATACTATTCAGCAGGTAAATGCATATTTACTTAATAATCATTACGATGGGCTTATGAAATCTGGTTCAATGAGAAGTAAACCAACAATTTAAAATGGCAAAACAGAAATCAATAGAACAAGAAGGTAAGATTATTGAAGCACTATCAAATGCTATGTTTAGAGTTGAGCTAGAAAACGGTCATGTTGTTACAGCTCATATTTCTGGTAAGATGAGACTTCATTATATTAAACTGTTACCTGGTGATAAAGTTAAGTTAGAAATGAGTCCTTATGATTTGACAAAAGCAAGAATAACATTTAGAATGTAAAATATATATAAAAATGAAAGTAAGAGCATCAATAAAGAAAAGAAGTAGTGAATGTAAAAT
>CENP01195153.1_pt1 | contig 45749 bp, 43 predicted proteins | sample 361281 | NCBI WGS metagenome assembly CENP01 (sample SAMEA2591122, study PRJEB7988) | marine metagenome | biome: marine biome (ENVO:00000447); feature: deep chlorophyll maximum layer (ENVO:xxxxxxxx); material: saline water (ENVO:00002010), including plankton (ENVO:xxxxxxxx) | depth 70 m
TTTTTCCCCAAACAGAGGTAACCCAATTCCGAATCAATTAAGCATGAAACATTCTATCTGATGGCGAGGAGCCTCTCTTAGTATTTTTAAATTTGCATACTAGCGGCGATTATGCTCGTGGCAAAAAATTTAAAAGTGAAACTTGTTTGGCCAAGAGCTTTGCCGTGTATGCTCGAGATTTTTTTGATCATCAGTAACAGCCTAGTACTCGCCTCAAGAGAGATAAATTTAGTTCTAATTCTAACGAAGAATAGTTAGAGAAATATTACTTGCTCTAAATGGTTCCATATGAATTCATGATTAAAGTTTAAATTAATTAGATGATTATATTGGAGAATTATTATGAATCTTGAGGAAGTCTATTTTATAACACAAATTGGAGTTGGAATTGCAATTATAGTATCAATTGTCTTTGTTGCCCGTGAGTTAAGACAAAATTCTTATCTATTACGCAAGTCAATGGCTGATAATCGCGTACAACGAATAAACTGGCTCTTTGAGACACTGGTCACAGATAATGAATTTCGCAACTTTCATCAAAGGATAGATAATGACTATGATAATTTTACTGATGACGAAAGATACCGTGCCATGTGTTTAGGAATAAGAAGTTTGAGAAGCATGCTTGACGAGTTGGGTGCATATTTTGAAGGACAGATTTCAAAAGAGGAATGGGTTAGCTTAGAGTGGAATATGAAATATGCTGCGAGAAGACCTAATATCCATAAAGCCTACCAGTTCATAAAAGACAGTTACCCCACGAAAGTTCAGAATTTTTGGGAGTCGTTACCCCAGAAAACAATTTCTGGTGATCCCAAAATGTCATAATAGTATTAAGAGCTATCCTAAACCTTTAACTACATACCTTTGTAGCATTCTTATATCCTTTGACTGCGTCAAATTACGTTATATTTAATCATTATTTTCTACCCGCCATTTGAGTATGGCTATCCTATCTTGACCAAAGAACGGCTCGCCCTTATGTACCATCAAGGGGACCCCCCAATGCCCCGATGCATTCTGATCCTTTTGATTTTTCTGAATTAAATCATCATATTTTTGAGCATCATTAACAATAGCTTGGTCCATATTTGCCAGTTCTAAACCGGCTTCAGAAACTGCTGACTCTAGGTGATTACCCTTGGTCCAATCATCTACCTTGGCATTAAAAATCAAACTACTGACCGCATATGTAAACTCCAATGATTTTCCTTGAAGAACAGATTCTATTCCCAATCGTGTGAGACGATGGATATAAGGTTGCTCTTTGGGAATATTAAGAGGGCTAAAGGTCATGGTAACTGGATCAGGGTTTGGCCATTTATAATCAAGATCTAAGAAATCAGCTGTGCGATTTGTATCCATTAAAACGTAAGCGTGCCCTAAAGGATTTAATTTATCAAAAAAATCTGGTGTGCGAATAGCAAGAGGATATACAGGTCTAATAATTATATTAACCCCAGTTTCCTTATGCCAATCATATAGCTGACCAATAGCGAGATAACTGTACGGGCTTCTATACGAATAAAAAACTTCAACTTCTTTATTGCTTAAATCCATCAATTAATCCCTGTTTCTATTCCATGGGTATAAAGTCCACGTGTCATTAACAACATAGTCTATAAATAGAAATACTGGTGGTATCCAAGTCATTACTCCTGCGACTAGTACCCCCCTAATCCTAGATCACCAACAAGCATATTTTCTAAACCTCTAACAACTTTGTCAGTGCCACCATCTATTATTGCTAGAAGAAACAATCCCAAGAACCAAGAAAGACAAAAAACAATATCCAATGAATTCCCTTAAATAGTCTAACTAACATGCAGTCACCCCAACTTCTTAGCTAAAATCTTCTAAACTTAAATATGTGTCCCTTCTCAGCATTCTAAGATCTTAATGTCCTGTAATGGTTGAGACCTCCATAAGATCAACCCCTTCGCAAAGAATCTGCTGGTGGTCTAATGTCTGAGGTCTTAGAGGTGTTACCAATCTTTAATAAACATCTTTCCCCGATTTTGTCTAGCAGTTCGATGTGTTAACAGTGCTACGATAATAAAAAATAATACGATACCCCATTCGTCACTTAGCTTATCAGCAATCCAAAAATTAATAGTTGCAATAAATACCATCAATTTAAAAAACATATCCAATACAGCTAAGGCCGAAACTGGTCTAAATCCTCCTATATATCTAAATATAAAATAAGCTACAGTCAGAAAGGTCGTGAAACGAACCGTTTGCCAACGATGATATGGAATTTCTTCAGCAGAACCTATATTAAAAGGAAAATACACTTGTAGCTTAAAAAGGCCTAAAATAACTACCATTACCGCCCAAACACCTAATAAGCCAAGTAATATTTTACAGTAGTTCATGTTCACCTTTATGCAGATATCTTATTATACAGTTATAGTGTCATAAAAATATCTAGATGGAAACTACTCAAGCTTCTTGGCTAAATCTTCAACTATTAAATGTTTGTATCTTTGCAAGATTCTAAAATCCTTATGTCCTGTAATTGTTGCAACCTCCATGACCTTCAATCCTTTTTCAAAGAACCTGCTGGTGGCTTCATGTCTGAGATCATGGAAGTGTAAATCAGTAATCCCTGCTCTTTCACAGGCTCTGTTCCAGAGACCTCTTAATGCTGTGATGGATACAGGAAATACACAACCACTAATATGCTTAGGAATAGATTTTAATTTCATCATAGCTTTTAAACTCAGGGGGACATCTCGTTCAGTTCCATTTTTAGTATTAGGTAATCTTAGTAAACGAGAATGAAAAGAAACATTAGCCCAGCTTAAACCCAACAACTCCCCTCGCCTCATCGCAGTCTCAATTGCTACGGTAACAATTGGTTCAAGCCAAAAACTCTCACTTTCATGACAAGATCTGAGTAGCAATTCTAAATCAGCTTGGTCTAATCTTCTTGATCGAGATCTATCAGGTGATGGTTTCTTAACTACACGAACAACATTTTCAAAAATATTAGCACCCCACTCCCTTTTTGCTAGATCCAGAGCATGTAATAGCAGAGTGAGTTCCTTAATAACTGATGTTGCTGATACCATCTCTAGCCTTTGATCTCTATATTGTGAAATATGGGATGTAGCTGGTTTGTCTATGTAAATAGAAGCTATGTCATTACGTATGATTTTATCTAATCTATAACCCTCTGGAATTGCTCCACGCTTTTTAACAGTTATCTTATTTCTATATCTGCATAAGACGTCTCCTAAGGTTTTCAACTGATGATTGTATATTGGAATTGCACCCTGAGTTTCTATCTGAAGTTCTAATTTTTTAGCCCATAATTGAGCATCTTTCTTCTGAATGAAGGATTTAGTTATTTGAGGACATCCAGATTTTCTTATTTGAACATGCCATTTCCCATTTCTTTTCCTAAAACTCGCCATGAATCCATCCTAACTGTGCCAAGATTGTGCCCAGCTATTCATTCATGAATAAAAAACTTCTTGAGAACCTGCTTCTAGCCGTTTAAAACCACGCAACCGGAGAGGTGGCTGAGTGGTTGAAAGCACTGGTCTTGAAAACCAGCAGGCGTGCGAACGTCTCGGGGGTTCGAATCCCCCTCTCTCCTCCATTATCTGATAACCTTTTGTTAATAAAATAGTTATTTTATTAAATACTAATTATTCCCACATTTTGACCATAATAACAAAAAGTTTGCCATCGAATTAGCGCTTGCGAAAATATTTTATTCAACGCCCTTATTCGTTCCATAGGCAAAAATTTTGTCTTAATTGGTTGATGTCTGCTTTCGGGAGCAAAGCTGCCATCAATTTGGCATTGTCTGACGGTAGCTAATAGCCATTTGTGGGCGGGTTCCGTTTGGCAAGGATTATTTTGACGCTGATTTAGAACTAGGTTGGTGCTGCCATGTGTATCCGGCCTGTTTGTGCGATGCTGTTACTTGTCCGTTGACCATAATGCTCTCTACAGATCAGGTTCCGATCAAAAGCACGCAGTCAATTTGCTTCATTGGCTAACATAGAGTGCCCTGATCTTCCGATCAACCGGCTTCTCCGGCTAGCTTGTTTATAACCGGATAGTCTATTGTCTTTTATGCCGTGAGGTTATAAAATGGCTGAGTCCTTCGGGATTATTGGTGGGATCGAATAGAAATGAAACAGTCGGGAATTGGTGGCTCGGTTAAGCGATTAGAAGACGAGACCTTTTTATTAGGGCAGGGAAATTTTATCGGAGATATCGATCTGCCACTGCAATCCTATGGCTATATTTTAAGGTCATCGCATCCCCATGCCGAACTGTTATCCATCGATATTTCTAAAGCTTTAAAATCGGATGGGGTTCTGCTGGTCCTTACGGGCGACGATGTTCGAGGGGACAAGCTTGGCGGGATACCGTGTGCGCAATTGCAAGGTGATGGGGGAAGGCTCAAAGGGTATCGAACCCATCAGCCCATTTTGGCAATTGATAAAGTGCGCTTCGTCGGCGAAGGCATCGCATTGATTGTGGCGGAAAGTTTAGAACAAGCTAAAGATGCCGCCGAGCTGATCGAAATCTCTTATGAAGTCAAACCGTTTGTAACGGTGTTGGATCAGGCGATTAATTCAGATACGCCCTTAGTCTGGCCGGAAGCGAAAAATAATGTTGGTTTCCAAATGGCGATGGGAGATGCCGAGGCTGTCAGCTTGGCAATGGAAAGTGCTTACCATGTTCAAGAATTGTCAGTTCGTAATAATCGATTATCGGCAGTTGCAATGGAGCCGAGAGCAACCCTAGGCGATTATAGTCTTGGGCGCTTTACCCTTCATACCAGTTGTCAAAAACCTCATGTCGCGCGCCAATTACTGGCTTCCGCCATATTTCAAAAACCTGAGGAAGAGTTTCGCGTTATTTGTCCGAATGTCGGTGGCGGATTTGGCCTAAAAGGAACCCTCTATCCTGAGGATGCCTTGGTGCTTTGGGCGGCAAAAAAACTGGGACGTCCGGTAAAATGGGTCGGCGAGCGCCAGGAAAGCTTTGTCAGTGATACCCATGCCCGTGACCAAATAGCAGACGCAAAAATGGCATTTGACAAGGATGGAAATATTTTAGCCCTTGAGGTGGATATAATCACCAATCTCGGCTCTTATCTATCTATTTCCGCGCTCGTTCCGACCGCCCGCTGTGTCATGAATTTATCACATGTTTATGATATTCCAGTGATCAGCGTTTTGGCTCGCTCGGTCTTTACTCATACGGCACCGCTTGGACCCTATCGTGGCGCGGGGCTACCCGAAGCCGTTAATTTGGTTGAACGACTTATCGATTTTTCGGCACACGCCTGTGACAAAGATGCCGTTCAATTACGCCGCCAAAACCTTATTCGCAATTCCAATCTGCCTTATCAAACAGCACTGCAATACCAGTATGATTCGGGTGATTTTGCGACCGTTTTGGATAAAGTTTTGCAAGCCGCAGATTGGCAAGATTTTAGTCTCCGAAAAGTCGAAACCGAAAAACGCGACCGGTTGCGAGGATTTGGGCTGGGCTTTTATATTGAAGCGATTACGCCTTTTAACGAGCGCATGGAAATTCGATTAAAAGGCAATGGCGAGGTGCTAATTCTAGCTGGAACCTTTTCCTATGGTCAGGGACATGCGACCGTTTATGCGCAAATGGTCGCCGAATGGCTGGGCGTGGCGCTTGATAAAATTCATTTGGTTCAAGGTGATACAGACCGGGTCTCGATGGGACGAGGTTCCTTCGGATCGCGTAGCATAACCATGGGCGGTTCCGCTTTAAAAAACGCTGTTGATATTGTTATTGAGAAAGGGATAAAAATCGCCGCACAGGTCTTGGAGGCTTCAGAACAAGATATCCTTTTCTCAAATGGCTTGTTTAAGGTTACCGGAACGGATCGCTCAATTGACCTGATATCGGTTGCGCAAAAATCCTTCGCCCCTCTTGGGTTGCCATCTGGTACGGGCATCGGCTTGGAGGGAACGGGCTATTTTGACGGCCCGTTCAATTTTCCCAATGGCTGTCATGTCTGTGAAGTGGAAGTGGATCCTTCAACGGGTCTTATCGAGCTAAAAAAATATATGGCGATTGACGATGTCGGAACCGTGGTTAACCCGCTCCTCGCCCGAGGTCAAATACATGGCGGCATTGCTCAAGGGGTTGGTCAGGCCCTGCAAGAGAACATGATTTACGATAATTCGACCGGCCAATTGGTTTCCGGCTCATTGATGGATTATTCAGTCCCACGGGCTAAGGATTTACCGGACTTTCAAGTTGATTTTCATGAAGTACCGACCGAGACCAATCCGTTAGGTGTAAAAGGGGCAGGAGAAAACGGTTGCCTCCCCGCCCCGCCGGCCATTTTAAACGCCATCCTGGATGCGTTAGCGCCGTTGGGCGTTAGGGATATCGACATGCCGGCGACGCCAGAAAAAATTTGGCGGGCAATTCGCCGGAGTTCATCGAGGAAGTAACTCCTCTAAAGTCTGTTTTACCCTGAGTAGCGGACATTAAAATCTAGAACTCAATCAGTCCTCTAATAGCGGTGGTCTAATTTGATTGACGCAACACTTTATCTTAAACGCAAAAATGGAGTGTTTAATTAAGGTTCACGGAAGACGTCGGATTAATTTTACTAGTGAACAAAAGTCGGCGATATGAGATCCCTGGCAGCGTGGCGAGTCGATGAGTTCCATAGGTCGCAGTTTTGATCGAGATTTATCATCGATTTATCCGTTGCTCTCTCGTACAAGCGGTATTCGCCCGCCTTTTCGCAAGCGTTCAAGTTTAGCACTATCTTTTTATCTGAACGTGAAGAAATATAGCACAGGATCGTGGCCTGCACATACGTTACAGTGAATATAAGAAGGATCGTATGATTATAAGATAATCGCTTTAATCTTCAGTGTCAGGCTGCTCCCGCAGTAATTGAGATCCCCAACTATTAAAGTTTCCTTTTACGACCCCATCACTTAACTGAAAATCATGTGCTTCTTGAGCTTGCTCATCTTTAATTGGTTTAATTGTGCCCACGCTTTCAGCTAGTAACTGCAATCTAGAGGCCCGTTCGAATTGCATTGCTAATACAGTCGCCGTTTCGATGTTTTTGCCCGCTGTGAGTATACCATGGCTCGCTAAAAGGAGTGAATGATTATCACCAAGCGCCTTGGATATTATTCGGCCTTCCTCATCGGCCAGAGGGACCCCAGGCCACTCAGGTAAATAAGCGCAGTCCTTATAAAACATTGCTACGTCCATGTGTGCTACCGCTAACTCTTTACCAGTCATGGCTAGAGCTGAAGAAAACGGTGGATGCGTATGAACAATAGAATTAATATCAGGGCGTACTTTATACACCCATAAATGAAAGCGCATGCCTGGATTAGCGATACCATTACCTTCAACAACTTCAAGATCTTCATTAACTCGAATAACAGTACTTTGGCTCGTATTACCAAAGCCCACCATTAACTGATTTACCCAAAATGTATTATTTTCTGCTCGCACTGTAACATGTCCCGCTAAGGTTTGGGCATGCTCCTCACTAGCCAATTTACGACATGCCAATGCAATTTTGAGCTGTATTGGCCAGTTATGTTTGGCTATGCTTTCATTAATACGCTTTTCTATAAGATTCTTTTCTGATCCGTTTTCTTTGTTTTTATTCGTCGTGTTATTTTCTTTGTTCATATGCGTCTCCCAACAGTGGATAGCTAATCTAAAACTATAATATGATGTTTAGCCCTCGGTCAATTCAGCGATAACCAACAAAAATAATGATAGAAAAATGGTTATCTTCATATTAAATTATGGGTAAAAATCAATCAAATTTCTATTCTGTTATTGTATCAAAAATATTTCTTGTCAAAAATTAAAGTCTATTTAGCAATCGATTACACGTTGACTATTCTGAAAATACTATAGTGGCGTAATTTCATAAGCTACGATAGAGAGTGATAAACGCTTTTATTTAGCGGCCTACTGACGTAATCTCTAAAGGTTACCCCGGCCCGGCAAGACGCGTTTGACAGATTGTCTGGACGAAGCGTGGTATCGACACACGCTTCCCAAATTTCGTTTATAAGATCAAGTTCGCGAATATAATTTAGCCAAATAATTTCCGAAAGAAGACGTGATTTATTATTTCCAACTGGGGCGAGTTGTTTGTCAATGTTGACCCGAACTTCATGGGTCTGCTCTTGAATGGGAAGAAACCAATCATTCGTTATTTGGCCAGACAAATATATTGCCGTTATGTTTGACGGCCTGGCTCATACGGCTGGATATTTCATAGCGGGTAATAGCCATTTTTTCTCACTATTTGACGAAGCTTGGCAGCCATAAAGATAGACTTGGAACCAGCATAATAAATGCCAAACGGAATAAGTCGGCTATCCAAAAGGGTGTAACTCCCTTAAAGATTTTTGAAGTACTGACATCTGGTAAAACACCGCGCAGGACAAAAACGTTAAGACCTACGGGAGGTGTGATCAAACTTATCTCGGTAATTACAACGACCAAAATACCAAACCAAATTGGATCAAATCCTAATTCTTTAACTAACGGAAAAAATATTGGAACTGTCAGTAATATCATGGATAAACTCTCAAAAACACATCCTAAACAAACATATGTAATCAAGATTGCTAGAATGACGAGTTGAGGCTGGTCCATAAAAGTTTTCGCTATTTCTAACAAGGCGTCAGGGAAGTTCGTTAAATTAATAAAATTTGCAAAGAGTAAAGCACCAATCAAAACTGTAAATAACATGGCCGTCGTGGAGGCACTTTCAATTAAAACTTGATAAAAAGTTTTTATGGTTAAAGTTTTTCTCGCCAATGCAAAAATGAATGCGCCGAATGCTCCAATGCCGGCCGCTTCGGTAGGACTAAAGATACCTCCGTATATTCCGCCCATAACAAAAATAAATAGTATGATAACGCCCCAAACACCCCGTAAGGAATTAATTCTTTGAATCCAGGAAGACCGTTCACCGGGAGGGCCTAATTCCGGTTTAATCTTAATCATCACTTTAACGGCCGCTAGGTAAAATAAGATACCTATAATGCCAGGGATAATGCCGGCGGCGAATAACTTGCCAATACTCGTTTGGGTTAAAATTCCATATATGACCAACAAGACGCTTGGTGGTATTAGTATACCTAGAGTGCCACCTGCTGCAATTGAGCCGGCCGCTAAACCATCATCATATCCAAATTTGCGCATGGAAGGCATGGCTACTTTAGACATTGTGGCAGCTGTAGCAAGCGATGAACCACAAACAGCGCTAAAACCTCCACAGGCAACAACCGTTGCCATGGCAAGTCCTCCCCTTCGGTGTCCAAGGAATGCATTTGATGCCGTGTACAACTCTTCTGATAATCGTGCCTTGGTAACAAAATTTCCCATTAGAATGAATAAGGGAACTACTGAAAGTTCATAACTAATGGATGAATCAAAAGCTGTTTGTCCGACATTGGCAAGAGCACCCTCCCATCCATTCACTATGACCATGCCAAAGAAACCGACGATTATCATTGTAAAAGCTATGGGAACACGCAAGAAAGATAATACTAGTAACGCAGCAAATCCAATCAATGCTATAGTCATTCTACCCTCATTCTGACTTTTCGTAAATTTTACTGTTACAAAAAATATAGCCAAAAGTATTTGAGAGCAGTGCAATTGCTGCAATGGCCGATAACACGGCTATAAGCAGGCTGAATGGCCATAAGATTAAATATAAATCATCTGTCACTTCACCAAACTCATAATGTGACGAAGACTTTTCCGCTAAACGCCAAGCAAGAAAAAACATAGCGCCAGAACTTATAAAATTTACAAAAATTCCCTGCAACCTCTTTAGCCAAGTTGGAACGAAGACATCCAACAAATCTATTGTGACATGTTGTTCCTTACTGCACACCAAAGGGAGAATGCAGAATATTAAACCTGGCATCATAAAAGAAATAATTTCATGTAAGGCGGGCAGAGGACTATTAAATACATAACGTCCAGTAACGTCTATAAATGTCAATAGCATCATGATAAATAGTATCGAACATGAAAGGAGAGTCAAAGTCCGGCCCGGCATTGTGCCGAGCCAGAATGTTAAACGACTTGATTCACTTGCTACATTAGAGTGATTTTTGATAGACAAACTCTAGTTACCCTGCAGTTTTGCGACTTCCCCTTTGAAATACTTCAAAACTACAGCGCCATCGATACCAGAACCTTTAACCGAAGCAATATATTCTTTGCTAAATTCGGCATTTAACTTCTTCACCGCATTGATAATCGCAGCAGGGGCAGTAATCATTTTATTGCCAGCTTTTTTAGCACCAGTTAATCCAGCGTCATTAATAGTATCCCATCCCCTGCCAGCTAAATCAGCAAAGTTTTCGCCGGACAATCCATCAATCACTTTTTTATCCGAAGCGGAAAGCCCATCGTATTTCTTTTTACTAATAACTAAATAGTGGCTCGAAGAGTATAATCCACCTGGTATATAAGTAGAATATGGTACTAATTTTGTTATTTTAAAACTATCGAGTGATTCGTAAGGAAAGGTAATTCCATCTACGATGCCGGCCGAAAGGACTTCATATGACTTAGAGGCAGGTTGGCGAATAGCCACACCTCCCCAGGCTTCAACAATTCGTTTAGGAATAGGGCCGCCTGTTCGCATTTTCTGACCTTTCATATCACCCGGCACAGTGAAATTCTTCTTTGAGTGATGAATAACACCGGGCCCATGAGTATTCATTCCAACTAGATGGACCCCCTTATATAAATTTTTATCGGCAAAAAACTTGGCGTGAGTCCGGGCTAAAGCAACGGAGGAAGCTCTCGCGCGATCACCAAGAAATGGATGCTCAGCAAACATATAAGCTGCGAATCGTTTTGGCGAATAACCGTGCACACTCATGCCAGCATTAGCTTGACTCGTACGAACGGCATCAAGATGGGCTCTCGGATGAGCAACAGCCTTAGGTAAATGTCTAAATTTAATACGCCCTTCGCTACGTTTCTCAACCTCCGACATCCATTTTAAGTAAATGTTAGTATTTACCGGGTGCGTCCAAGGCAACCACGACGAATAGGTAAATGTGGTAGTGGCTTGAGATGAAGCAATTGATGAAAACATCGCTATTGAAGCAATAGCTATGAATGATTTAATTTTCATTGGGGGTCCCTCCAGTTAATGTAAAATTTATAATGGTTTTACTTCTTGGTCACAGTAACAAACCTAAGGTAATGTGTAAACGCGACAAATAACAACTAAATCGGTTATTTTAACAGTAAACTCGAACGAATAATGGCGCGTAAATTAAACAAACAAAAATAAGAAGATAAAAACCATACTCAACCAATATAATTATTCTTTTTAAAGGTCAGCATGCGAGTATGTCAATATCATACAAAATAGTAGGAATCATGTGAGCGTCTTAAAGTCTCGTATCCTTATCTCTTTTCTCGATTTTACTATGAGTATTAAAAATATTTTTTAAAAAAGTATACTTTTAAATATTTAGTTGTAAAATAATCTAGAACAATTTCCGTCATTAAAGAAAATAACTAAAAATAAATGATGAAACGGAGCTTTTGAGTTAGGAATAAAAAAGCATGAGTGACCGTAACTTCTCCAAATTGACCGGACCCAATGTTTGGGTAGGCCCTGACATCCAAAATAGCAGTAATTGGATACATATTTTAAGTCAGGAAGCGATCAAAGATTTAGACAAAGCATTAAATAGCGTCTTGAATAAAAATTTAAGCATCCCATTTGAAAAGGAAGACTTTTCAGCGCCAATTGCAGTATCGGAGTTAAAAAAGATTATGTTAGACGTATGTGATGGCGTCGGCTTCTCAATTATCCGCGGCATACCAAGAGATAAATATACCGATGAAGAGTGTGAGATAATATATTGGGGTATAGGCGTGCATATTGGTCAGCCTGTCTCACAGAATGCAAGAGGACACCTTTTAGGGCACGTAATTGATGAAGGTCGTGATAAAGCTGATCCCACTGCGCGAAATTATCAAACAGCAAGACGGATGGACTTCCATTGCGATTTATTACCTGTGGACGTTCTGGGTCTTTTTTGCCTACATCAAGCAAAATCGGGTGGAACAAGTCATCTGATCAGTTCAATGACCGTTCATAATGTAATTTATGAAGAACGCCCAGAACTACTTGAAGTATTGTATAATCCATTTTATATGGATTGGCGTGGTGAAGAGCCCTTAGGAGAACAACCATGGTTTTCAATACCATTATTTAGTGAGAAAGACGGATATATATCCTCTCGATTTACAAGTCGAAACTATTGCGAGTCTTGCTCAAGATTTGGCGATGAATACAAATTAACTGATATTCAAAGTGAAGCGTTAGATGTTGTCCAAGAAATATCAAACCGAGAGGAATTGAGAGTTTCAATGAGAATGGAGGATGGTGATATCCAGTTTGTTAATAATCATGTTACCCTTCACGCTCGAGATGCATATGAAGACTATGAAGAGTCAAATTTTAAAAGACATCTGCTAAGAATGTGGATAGGACTTCCTGACAAAAAGAGGCGACCATTGGCGTCTTCAATCGATGGCCGCTATCAATTAGTGAAGAATGGCGGAATACCAATACAAAAAATCTAAATTATTATTTTTAAAAATTAAATTAAAGTCCTTTAATTTTTTCACTATAATAAAAAAATTTTATTTTAATAAATAATAGCTAGTCTAGCTAAACATTACTTGCTACATTCAAACTGAAGTTGAGAAAGATAGAATTCTTACTAATTAACAAACTCAACACAGGAGGTTTTAATGAAAATTTTAAGTACAGTAATTATCGGCACAGGCATTATACTTGCGGGTGCAGCTCAAGCAAAAGATGTATACCGATTTGGCGGTGGTCCGTCTGGTGGTGGTTGGCACCCCGCTGTTAGTGCTGGTACCCAATTAATTAATAAGGAGCTAAAAGGAAAGAATTTTAAATTCCAATATCAGCCAACAAATGGTTCCGTAGATAACGTAAGACGCGTTGGTCTTGGTGCAGTAGATACAGCTTGGGGCCATATAGTGCAATCATACCAATCGTGGTATGGCGTCGGCTTATTTAAAAAAGATGGCAAAAACAGAGATTTCCGCGTCGTTGCTAACGTAAGAAATCAAACTCAAATCGTGGCTGTCCTCGATAGAAGCCCAATTAAAACCTTTTCTGATATGAAAGGTAAAGTAGTTAACCTTTTAAGCAAAGGGTCTGGTAGTAACGTAAACTGTGAGAATATTTTTAAGGGCTTAGGTCTAATGAATCAAATCAAACCTAAATTTTTAGGCTTTGCAGCATCGGGTCGAGCTCTAGGTGACCGTCAAGTTGACGTTTTCTGCTCAGCAGGAACCCCTTTTACTATTCCTGCTCTGACAGAATTATCAATACGTAAACCGGTTCGATATATTAGCTTGTCACCATCCGAACAAAAGCAGCTTACCTCACAATTTAAATTTTATTCCCCAAAAACAATACCTGTACAAAAAGATGTGCGAGGAATGAAAGAGCCTGCTTTATCCTTTTCCTACCCTGTTTTTTGGTATGTTCATAAAACGATGTCCGATGAGGCAGTGTATGAAATGATCAAAATAGCTGCAGATCCTACGAATCTAAAAAAACTAGCGAGTACAGCTGGGTATTGGAAAACTTTAAATGGCGATTTTTCTGCTCTTCAAACTCACAAAATGCTCATTCATCCAGCGGCAGCACGATATTGGAAAGAAAGAGGCATAAATGTCCCTCAGGAAATCGTCAAAGGTTTCTAAGCGTCTAAAGACTAAAATATTTTAACAGGAAGAGGCTTATTTCTTCCTGTTAAAATATTATTTTTAGCAAGAGTTTAATTTTTCAAGCTTACCTTGAGGGAACGTTGATATGGCTGGTGGAACACTCAAAGTCTTAATGAAAATTGGTCTTATAAGCGAGGAAATGTCAGCTCCTCGAACTTTGACTGGTCCAACGAAAATTCTTTTATCAATTGTTTCTGTTTTATTTTCTTATTTTTTTATTCATATATCGTTTTTTGGCTCTCCCGTAGCTGAGATTTTTAAGGGTACCTTTATGGTCGGTGCCATGGTTCTATCAATCTTGCTTTACATGGGTAGAACGAGTAAGGTAAATGAGAGTTTCGTGTGGCTCGATGAAATTTTTTCATTTGTTGATACAACAGCTATAACTTCCCTACTCGGGGTTTGGGCTTATTGGACCTTTTTTAAACCAATCGAACTTTGGAGAGATTTTAGTGGACAGGACGTCGCTATTGTTGCCGTTATAGGAGCTCTAGTTGGTGTTTTTATCTATATTTATGAAGGTTTCATTCGACAACCTAGCAATAAACCGTCGTTATCAGACTGGCTTTATTTAATCGGAGCGGTTTCCGTTACCATCTGGTGGATGATGTCGGCTCAAGAACTTACCATTAGAATTGGAGGCCCCGTGCCGGCTCAAGTTGTATTTTTCTCTGGAATGTTAGCTGCTGTAAGTTTTGACGTTGCAAGACGCGTTGTTGGGCCAATAATTCCACTTATAGGCTCATTATTTTTTATTTACTCATTTGCCCCCGTAGCGAAAATTATGCCCGGATTGCTCGAACATCCCGGCTTTCCTTTTGAGAGGGTTATGGAATTTCTAATGTTGGCAACTGATGGTATTACGGGCCTAATTATGGATGTTTTTGCAACTTACGTGGTTATATTCGTCATACTCGGCGCATTTCTTGAGAAAACTGGTCTCGGCGCTTTTATAATTGATGCAACGTATCGATTAACTGGAAGAAGAACGGGAGGCCCTGGACTTGCCGCAGTATCATCAAGTGGTCTTTTTGGAATGATTTCTGGATCTGGGGTTGCGAACGTAGTCACAACGGGAACCTTTACCATCCCGCTAATGAAAAGAGTTGGCTATAAACCAGAATTTGCTGGAGCAGTCGAAGCCGCGGCCTCAACTGGAGGAGCATATATGCCGCCCATAATGGGAGCTGGTGCTTTTCTACTGGCTGAGCTAACTGAGACAAGTTATCTTGATGTTGTAAAAATCGCTATAATCCCGGCTGTGCTCTATTATCTATCAGTTGGTTTAATAGTTTATATTAGAGCTGTTCGAAATGGTCTCCACGGTGTGCCTGCTAATGAACTTCCACCATGGAGTACTATCCTAACTCGCTTACACCTTCTTTTACCAATTCCTGTGATGATTTTCTTTTTGGTTATCGGTGATTCAGCTTTTCTCGCTGCAGCTAAAACAATTGTTTTAATTATATTACTCAAAATAAGTGATCTTCTTCTTTCAATTAGAACGCCTTATACTCCCTCAGTTGAAAAACATGTTATTGGCTTTTCTTTGCTTGTTGGTGTTCTGGTTTATTTTCTTGGCGAGCAGATTGGGGGACCATTCATCTGGTTTGTCGATGATTTTATTGGCATCTCATTGGGTGATGCACTTTATTGGACAATTATAACATTTATATTTCTTAAAATATTTGAAGTCTTGGTTGCAGGCAAACAAGCAGAAATGCCTACAACAATAAACCAAGAGCAACTGCCGCCTAATGCTTCAGGGGCCACCCAATCGCTCTATGCAGTGCTTAAAGAAATAATAAGTAATATTTGGGTGTCACTGGAGGCAGGAGCTAAAAATATGCTTGTAGTTGGAAGCATTGCCGGTGTCTTGGGGATTTTACTCTCAAGCGCAACACAAAGTGACCTTCCGGGAAGGGTCTCCGGACTCCTAGTAGAACTTAGCTTTGGATTGCTTCCCCTAACGATTTTTTGGGTTATTATTGCAGGATACATAATCGGAATGGGTCTTCCCATTGTGGCTAGTTATGTTATTTTAGCTATTTTTGCCGTAGGTGCCCTAACAGAATTTGGTGTTCCTACAATGGCAGCCCATATGATCAGCTATTGGGTAGCAGTAGTAAGCGCTGTAACACCTCCGGTTGCACTCGCGGCATATGCGGCAAGTGCAATCTCCAATGCAGATCCAGTAAAAACAGGTTTTGAAGCGTTAAGACTTGCATCGATGATATTTGTTATGCCATTTTTATTCGTATATTCGCCGCTTCTTTTAACTGGCACCGTAACCGAAATCGTAATAACAACTGTGGCTTGTGTTCTCGGTGTTATTGCATGGGCAGGTTGCCTTGAAGGATATATCATAAGAAAAGCTATTTCGATCGAAAAGGCAATATTAGGAGTTGCTGCGGCTTGCTTATTATTGCCAGTTGCAGAATTAATAGCTTTCATTTTTAAACTTCAGACTAATCTTGATTACCAAGTCTACCTTGCTGGCACTCTGATTTTGTTAGGTTCTCTGGCTTGGCAGAAGTTTAAACCAACAGAATAAAAAAATATTAGGAATTGGTTTCTAGCTTTTCGCATATTGCATTACCCATAATTTGCGTTGAACTCCTGCCACCTATATCTCTTGTCACATATTTGGCCTCGTTAATTACCATCTCTACAGCGGAATCAATTATATCTGAAGCATTTTGAAAGTGTGGATCCGAGTTCTCTCTACCAAACCATTCAAGTAACATCTTTCCCGACATTATTATCGCGAAAGGGTTCGCAATGTTTTGCCCCGCGATATCTGGCGCTGAACCATGAGTTGCCTGAGACATAGCTTGATTATCTCCGACGCATAAACCCGGAGCTAATCCAAGCCCCCCTACTAACCCAGCACCCAAATCAGTAAGAATATCTCCGAATTGATTAGTTGTTACCACCACATCAAAGTCCTGTGGATTCATTACAAGGTGCGCAGCGATAGTATCTATGTGAATTTCTTCAAATTCGACATCAGGAAATTCATGGGCTACTTTACGACACTCTTCAGCAAACATTCCACACGTTAAACGATATACAGCTTCTTTGTGAGCAACCGTTACTTTTTTTCGAACTCTTTTTTGGGCTATTTTAAAAGCTTCACGTGCCACCCTATTAGAACCCTTTCGCGTTATAACTCGAGAACCAATAGAAATCTCATTATTAGGCCGGTATTCTCCAGATTCTGACGTAATTGTTGTATCACGCGACTGCATTCCCTCTGTAACCTCTCGAACAAAAACAATATCAACATTTTGATGCAGAGAATAAATATTATCATATGATTTAACTGGTTTAATACTTGCAAATAGATCAAAAATTTTACGGATTGGCGGCATAATCCAAGTTGAATCATTGCGAGGATATGCTTGATGTCCAATAGGTCCCATTATCCAGCCATCCATCTCCTTAAGTCCCTTAACAGTTACTTCTGGCGTTGTATTTCCATGAAGATCGTGCCCCTCCTTCCCTATTGGAAAACTTGACCACTCTACTTCGCATTTTGAAATTCTAGCCGCTTCAGATAACACCTTTATGGCTTCAGGAACGACCTCGTAACCAATATCATCGCCCATTAGTATCCCAATTTTCATACTTAAACCTTTTAAATAAATTCTAATTCAATTTGCTAAATGCTTTTAACCTTAAATTTGAATCTCCAGCAAGGTGACACCAGATCATGGCATCTCTAACTAATTTATCTACTCGCGGATTTGAACGACAGCCGTATACACCATGAATATCCATATTTAATTTTGTTACTTCTAATACAACATCAGTGGAGTAATTAACCATCAAAACTCCATTAGCTGACCGACTTCCCTGATCATGCTCCCAAGCTACCCTCAGAACAAATGATCTAAGCGCCTCCGTTAGCATATTCATCCTTGCAATAGACAACTGAACGAGTTGATGTTCGACGAGCTTCTTACCACCCTGTTCCGTATCCCGTGCATAATTCATGACGAGTTCATTAGCATCATCACAAATACCGACCGCATTAGCTGCGAGTTCAAGGTCACCAAACAAATCACCACCAGTTGTATCACCCCCCGCCGCTTTTACCGACCCCGTGCCCACCTTACCAACGACATTATCATTTGGAACTCGCGCATCTTCGAATATAAGTTCAGCGTTCTGATAAAAACGCCAGCCAGCTTTATTAAATATTTTACCAATCCTAAACCCAGGAGTATCCCTAGGAACTAAAAATAACGTGCCTCCCCGAGTTATGTCAGCATTTGGGTCTGTCCGAGCATCGATAAAAAATAATGAACCAACACTTCCATTAGCTATGAACGTTTTTTCGCCATTTAGAATCCAATCGTCTCCATCTCGCTCGGCTCTCAGACGATATCCCGCTTTAGGATCCTTCTTTGGAGGTAACCGGTTATCGCATCCCGCATTTGGCTCTGTAATACCCCTCCCGAGCATATACCTATGATCTTCAATAAAAGGGGTTAGAAACCTCTTCTTCTGTTCGTCATTGCAGGCATTTAGAATTAAATGACTCCATTTCCAATTCTGACTAAATGCTTTGCAAATTGCACTATCTCCGCGCGCCAATTCCATCATTACAAGTGCTTGCGTTACAAAACCTGTACCTGCTCCGCCCCATTCTTTTGGTACAGCTAAAGTACGAAAACCAAGTTTAGATCCCTCTTCTATCACCGACCAATCAAAGGGATCAAAACCACCTTCTATTTGATCACGAGGCACTGAAATTGGTCTAATTTTTTGTTTCGAAAAATCGTGGGCTTTGCTTTGCCAGCTTAACTCTTCATCATTCAAGGAAAAATCCATTTTAAGCCCTCTTTACTGATTTAGATTTGCCACTGCGTCTGCAATGCGAAGTTTTGTACTTAAATTATGTGTATCGGAATTTAGAAAAATCAGCGAGTCGTTGAGATATTTCTGAAGTGGCATATCTCTCATAACGCCCATAGCCCCGAAGCACTCGGCTGAGAGGTGCGCCACCTCCTGCATTGTTTCCGCAGTAAAGCTACTCGTGATAATTTCAAATGGTAAATTATTAATGCTGAAATCACTAATAGTTTTCGCATTGTCTATAGCCCATGCTGTTTTCCATAACATTGTCCTCGCGTGCTCAATTTTTATTGTCATATCGGCAATCATTTTACCAATAGCTTGATGCTCAATTATATTTGCCCCACCTTGATAACGAATTTTAGCGTATTCAACTGCTGCTTCGAATGCAGCTCTCCCCACGCCCAAATTAATTGCGGCCTTTTGTACTAATTTTCTCTTAAAAAATTCAATATTATTATCTAATGAATTCAGCATATTATCGACAGATATACGGCAATTAGAAAACTCTAGAGATGAGCAGATCCCATGGTGCCAGAGTGTTTCTGTTGGATTAATAGTAGATATTTCTTCTCCACATTTAATACCGTTATTACACTTTTCTATAATAAATAATTTATAGTCTTGATCTAACTTAACAGGAGCAATAATCAAATCAGAAATGGGACCATTTATTATAAAATCTACTGAGCCGTTAATCACAATCTCATTGGAAACGACCTCAGCCTTCAACGTCATATCGATTTCTTGGTTTTTACCTTCGGGATAATTCCATCCATCAGAAGCATTATTATATGAACCTGCGAAACACAAATGGAATTCTGGGTCCTCAAGAAAACGATTCAAATACTTGTCTTTTTGATTATCTGATGCCAACTTTTCAAAAAATAAACCTGCAAGCAAACTTGTTTCACCAATTGTTATCGCTAAATCCACATCACCAACTGATATTTCTTCCAGAACAACGCACGACGTTAGAAGATCACCGCCAACTCCCCCCAATTTTTCTGGAATTGTCAAACTTCGCAAACCTAATTCTGAGATTTCATTGAGAAGCTCTTTTAAAATAGGTTTATGAAAGCTCTGCAAACGATCTGGATTCAAAGCGAGTGTCTTAACTTTTTCGTTAACAAATTCTTTAAGCATGCTTCTAAATTCAAGCTGTTCAAAGGTAAGGTTCATATTAAACATTTACCTAATCTCTCCCTAGTTAAGGTCTCATAAGTAATCTGAGTATATTCTATTCAAATTGCCGTTAACCCTCCATCAATAGCAATATTTTGACCTGTTATATTTTTTGAATTAACTAAAAATAACGCTGCATCTGCAACATCGACATCTTCAGGAAACTGTCCAAGGGGTATCCTTTTTAACATATTTTTTCGAGCCTGATGATCCAAAGATTTTTGCCTTGATTCAGTCATTACCGTCGCAGGAGAAATGGTGTTAACGCGAATATTATCTTTAGCCCATTCAATCGCTAGCATTCTAGTCATTTGAATCATTCCACCTTTAGATATTCCATATACTGTTCTCCCAGCTAGACCAACCAAACCATGAGTAGACGAAATATTAATTATTGAACCATTCTTTTTATTAGTAATGCAATGATTTGCAAAAAGAGTAGACATAAAATAGGAACCTTTAAGGTTTGCATTCATTACTACATCCCACTCATCCCAACTAACATTTATTGCAGGTTTTATGAGCGGCGTGGCTGCATTATTGACCAGCACATCAAGGCCTCCAAATTCATCAATACTTTTTTCTATAACTTTATTAATGTTTTCTTTTGAACGTAATTCTAACTCTATCGGAATAACGGTTACATTTTGAAAATCTTTATGATTAATGACATTCGCTAGTTTACTAATATCGCGACTAGTAATGGTGATATTAAAACCGTTTTTTGCAAGCACACGTGCTATCCTTAGCCCAATACCAGTTGACCCACCCGTGATTAGAGCCGTCCGCGAAAGTATTCTGCTCATAATAAAAATCTCCAAAAAAAACTATAGTTTATTCGATTTTACACTATTAAAAGAAAGTAGAAATGTAAGCTTTCTATATATACGCAAAACAGCTTATCCCCAATTTATTAGCGCTTCAATTAATCTTTTTTTTCTCCTTTCTCCACTTCCATGGGGCAATAAACTGGCTACGCCAAATGCCTTTTTTATGTTTTTTAGCTATTTCCTCAGCGTCAACATAATCTGATGAATACCGGCGATAAGCCATAGCCCAACCATTCTCAACCATGTATAAATTCACATCAACAGAACCAACTGTGCATGTAGCAACTAAACGCCCATAACGATCAATATCCTTTTTATAACATGTTACCCAATGATTGGTGACAAGGTTAGCTAGAGCATTGGTGGATTCCCAGCCACATCGCCATTTTGACTTTTTTGCCCCACATGTCTGCATTCGTTCCGGAGCGTCTATTCCATAAAGACGTATACGCGTTTTACCAATTCGCAAACTATCACCGTCTGTTACTCTTGGTTTTCCAATTAACATTTCCATCGACGGTTTGAAATTATCAGTTGAAACCTCTTCTGATAGAAATACGCATAAAAAAACTAATATAAAATATATATAATATTTTTCCTTAATAAATTGATTTGATCGAATTAACCTCATTAAGTACTTTCTATTAATTCAAAAGACTAGTATTTTGATAATCTATCTCTCATCTATTATTCGTTTTGCTTTGAATTCAGTTTTTGGCAAAGTACCGGGTTTAAGCACTTCTGCATTAATTGTTACCTCGCACCTCGTTTTAATTTCGTTAACCACTTGAGCGGAAACGTCATTTATGTGTTCAACTCGAGCGGTCATAATATCCAAACCAGAATCGTTTGTTTCAATAAGTATTTCATACTCATCCCCAACGCCAGGTACCGCTCGGATCGCTTGCTCTAATTGAGTTGGGTACATTTTAATGCCGCGTAGATTTATAAGATCATCGGCCCTTCCTGCAAAAGATCCCATTGCTCTAACGTGTGTCCTTCCACAACCACATTCATCATAAGAAAAAGTTGTATAATCGCCAATGTTAAAACGTAACTGCGGAGAACTCTCTGAATTGAGGCTCGTGCAAACCGTAATGCCTTTCATGCCTTCCTCGACTGTTTTCAGAGTTTCAGGATCAACAAGTTCCCAAATTTGATGGTCTTCCATTAAGTGAGTAGCGACAATATCATCTGAAACTTCAGAATGGGAGCACGAGTAGCCCCCACAGTGAGGAGAAACCTCCGTGCAACCATAGAACTCTCTTACTTCAGCTCCCCATAAGGTTTTAAGCCTATTTCGAGTATTTATAATACCAGCAGCAGGTTCTCCGCCAACGAAAATCATTCGGATAGCACTCTCTGAAGGCACCATTCCCATTTCCTCCATTGTGCGCGCTAAATGTAGAGCATAAGAAGGAGTGCAACATAAAACTGTAGGAGAAAACCTATTGATGATATTTGCCCTCATTTCAGTTGACATGCCTCCCCCAGGAATGCATGAGACGTTCATTCTTTGCAGTGCATATTGAACTCCCCAAGCAAAAACATGGGGACCATAACCACTAGCAAGAAAAACCGTATCACTTGATCGAATTCCGAAACTGTACATCGCGCGAGCATTTGCCCACTCCCATAAGTCTCTATCTACGTGAGAGTAACGAAATACACGCGGAACTCCGCTCGACCCCGAGGAGGAAAATAACATCCAACCACGCTCCTTCCATATTTTTTCATCTATCGTACTGTAACTTCCATATGGAGGAGTTTTTTCCACATCTTCCATCATTTCCCTTTTGTCGATTACAGGCCATTTGTGAAGGTCATCTGTTGATTGTATGTCTGAAGGAATCAAACCTAATCGATCAAAACGTCTCCTGTAGAAATCACTATTTTCATACAAAAATGGGGTAACCAAACTAAGTTTGGCGTTTTGAATATGAGTAAGCTCGTCCCTGCTCGCACATTCGAGCCTTGGCGACCATATCTGATCATCCGCAGGAGTATGTGCATCATATTTATACTTATCTAATACTTCCAACCACTTGTTTCGAGTTTGTTCTTGGCGATTATCCATCATTCATGACCCTTATCATAATTTTGATTGATCTATTCTACAATAAATATAGTTTAACTACACTTGGTTCTCAAAAAAAGGATAATCTATCAATGTCAGTGTCGAGCAAACCTCTGTTCCGAGCAGATCATGTTGGAAGTTTATTGCGTCCGAAAGCAATTACAGATGGTTTCAAGAAATTCAATAACAAAGAAATCAGTAACGAAACATTCCTCGAGATTCAAGATTCTGCAATAAAAGACGTTATAAAACTACAAGAAAATATCGGTTTGCAATCTATAACAGATGGCGAATTCAGGAGGGCTTCATATTGGTCGACTTTCGTTGAACGGGTTCAAGGTTTAGAGGTAGCAGAATCACGATTTTCTTTTTATGATGATCATGGCCATGAGCAACAGTTTACCGCTCCAATAGTAACAGAAAAGCTCTCGCGACCAAACTCAGTGGCTGGTGATGAATTTAATTTTGTAAAGGAAAATACAACTCAGACACCAAAAACAACTATTGTGTCTCCCCCTACAATGCACATGTGGCGCCTCGATGAAACCATCGCCAATGACTGCTATGAATCGCGTGAAAAGTATTTCTCAGAGTTGGCTAATATCTTCAGAGAAGAAATTCAAAGTCTCTATGAACTGGGCTCAACATATATTCAGCTTGATGATGTCCCCATTCCAATGATGAGCGACCCCAAAATTTTAGATATTATTCGAAATGACGGAATTAACCCTGATGTTTTGTTAAACGATTATATTAAATTATTTAATGACTGCATTGATGAACGCCCAAAGGAACTAAAAATTGCTGTTCATATGTGTAGAGGTAATTATAAGGGCAAGTTTCTCTCCGAGGGAGGCTACGAGACTTTGGCTGAGAAAATTTTTAACGAGCTTAATGTAGATACATTCTTTTTAGAGTATGACTCACCTCGATCCGGTGATTTTGAACCTCTTAAACATGTTCCTAAAAATAAATCTGTTATTCTCGGTATCGTATCAAGTAAAACATCTCAGATTGAGTCCAAAGACAAATTAAAGACCAGGATTGATGAAGCGAGTCAATATATTGATATAAACCAGTTAGGATTAAGTCCACAATGTGGTTTTGCGAGTACTGTCGCTGGAAATCCAGTGACTTTAGACGTTGAGAAATCGAAATTAGCTTTAATCGTTGAAGTAGCAAACGAAGTCTGGGGGTCGAAGTGAAAAATTTTATAAAATCAGCTCTAATTAACTAAAATCAATTAATACTTTACCATCAAATCTAGTTGTACGTTCGAACACGGGCCTAACCCCATATTCAAATATTAATAAGTTAGAACAGAGGATAAATTATGACTACAGCTAAACCATCCTCTATTCGGATCCTTCTTACTTTGAGTGGATTGACATTTCTGGGGCCATTCGCCTTGGATGCTTTTTTACCCGCTATAAAAGATGCCGCTCGAGATTTAAATACAACCGAAGGACAAATAATGATTTCTTGGGGAATGTTAGCAGTCGGGAGTGGCTTGGGCCAAATATTCTATGGCCCGATCTCGGATAAATATGGACGAAAACCAATTATTATTTTTGGTCTTATGCTATATATAACGACCTCAGTAATTTCCTCCACTATAACTAAGATAGAACCATTATTTCTTCTAAGGTTTTTACAAGGGCTTGCTGTGGCTTCATCAATGATAATGATGCGCTCTGTTGTCAGAGACTTATTTAATGTAAAAGAAGGTGCAAAGTTATTTTCCAATTTATTTTGTATCCTCGCATTTATGCCTATTATTGGACCTGTCATTGGGGGATACCTAACGAATGAATTTGGATGGCAATCCCTCTTTATTGGTATGGCATTCGCTTCCGCAATTAGTTTAATAATTATAATATTTTTTCTTGATGAAAGCCTGCTCAAAAAAGATGAGAATGCATTACAACCTAAAATCTTAATAGATAGTTTTAAAGAAATTATTTCAGAATATAATTTTCTAACATTTCTTTTGATTGGAGTAGGAAAGTACATAGGATTATTTGGAATATTAGCGGGTATCACTACTGTGCTCACAGGATCATTGCAGCAAAATGCAGATATGGTTGGATTTTATATTTCCATCATAATGACAGGACATTTCATTTTTGCTGTATTGGCGGGCGCAATAATACAATACATTGGAATTAATCGTATTATTTTTATAGGGATCCTTACCAGTTTATGCGGCGCCATAATTTTAGGATGGTGGGCATTAAACGGAACAACCACGATTTATACTGTACTAATTCCAACCACAATTTACCTTATGGGTTTTGCACTCACAATGCCTGCAATGAGCGCTGGTGCAATGTCAAATTTCCAACATATGAGTGGCCGCGCTTCCTCACTTTTGGGCTTTATTCAGCAAGTTGCAGGGGCATTAACCGCGATAGTTATAGGATTTGTCGTTGATGGGACACAAATACCAATGGCTATAGCGCTATTTGCTGGCAGCTTATTTACTTTTTTAATTTATTTAATGAGAATTTCAAAAGTAAGATTTGAAGATTAGTATATGAGCAAAAAACAAAAATATCTCTTTTATGCATTAATTCTTGGTTTTCTGACTATGACAGGAACTGTTGCCGTTGATTTATTTATTCCAGCAGTTCCTCTAATATCATCAGATTTTAAAACAGGTATAGGCTCCATTGAGTTGTCTCTTGCATCGTTATTTATTGGAAATGGCATAGGACAAATAATCTATGGCTCTATATCGGACCGTTTTGGCCGAAAACCCGTAATATTAGTTTCATTATTGATTTATTTTATAACAACAATTGGAGCAGGATTATCCACAAATATCGAAATATTAGTTATTTGGCGATTCTTTCAAGGCTTAATGATGGCATCAGGCCGAATTTTAGCAAATGCAGTAGCAAGAGATTTATTTGAGCGTGATAAGTTAGCTCGATTTATTACTATTATCATGGGCGTAGGTATAATTTCGTCGCTTTTTTCGGCGCCCTTGGGTGGATTTTTGTCTGAAAACTTCACGTGGCGAACGGTATTTTGGTGTATGTCCATATATGCAGCCGCCACATTCTCTATCTTTTTACTATTCTTCAACGAGACGAATAAGAACAAAGACTATTTAGCGCTTAATCTTTATAATTTATATCAAAGTTTCAAAATAATTATAAATAACAAGCAGTTTATTTTAAATGTTACATGTGGAGGATTTGTTCTAGGTGGCGTTGTCTCTTTTCTAAACTCCTCATCTGGAATTTTACTGCAATATTTTGCAGTTAAGCCAACTGCTTATGGATTAATGTATTCCTTAGTAATGGTTGGGTATGGCGTATCAGCATTTATAAACCAAAAACTATTAGCTTTATTTGGATCTAAACAAGTAATGCTTATTGGCAGTATCCTAACCGCATTTTCAGGACTGCTGATGCTATCCTTGAATATTATACAATTTGATCACCCAACGACAATAATTCTTCCCATGTTTTTCTACATGATAGGCTTCGCGTTTGTGTGGCCAGTAACCGTGGCTACGTGCCTTCAACCTTTTCCTGAAAAGGCTGGAGCCGCCTCATCTTTACAAGGGTTTATTCAAAATACAATGTCAGCAGCATTCTCTGTATTACTTGCTCTAATGTATAATGGGACACCTATACCCCTGTGTATTGCTCTTTTAATTGCAGGTATTCTCACACTCATTACATGTTTGTTTTCAAATACGATTAGAGAGATCTAATGAACACCCTCCAATTAAGCATATTTGTAATTTTAATGGCTGGGATCTCTTCTTTAAACCCGGTGGCTGTCGATACATTTTTGCCAGCGGTGCCAGCGATAGCACAATCGTTATCCGTTGAACCGGGCACCATTGGTATTACCCTGGGTATTTTTACAATTGGGAATGCGATAGGACAGATTACACTAGGCCCCATGTCAGACCGTTTTGGCCGGAAACCAATCGTAGTCCTTGGATTAAGTTTGTTTGTTATCGCGGCCTTAACTGCACCCTATTGCACAAATATTGAGACTTTGTCGTTAACAAGATTGGTACAAGGAATAGGTGGCTCCGCTGGAAGAATATTAAGTGTTGCCATTGTAAGAGATTTGTATTCGCGCGAAAGAGCCGCACAACTCCTATCCAATATTTGGACTGTCTCGACAATAATGCCCATTTTAAACCCTTTCATTGGCAGTTTTCTTTTAGCATATTTTAGCTGGACATCTGTTTTTGTTTATATGTCTTCATTTGGAATTATTCTAATTTTGCTCTCCGTATTTGGCTTTAAAGAAACAATAAGGGAAATTGATCGGGAAGCATTAGGGTTTAAAAATATTATTTTAAATATTAATTCTATTATTTCAAATCGGATCTATATTTATTATACCTTAATTGGATCACTTTCAGTGAGTTCACTTTATGCGTTTCTCTCAATTTCTCCCGACCTACTCATAACACAGTTGCAGCAAACACCATCAACTTATGCATGGCAATTCGCAATTATAATGTGCGGGAGTATGATTGGTTCATTTATAAGTAGTCGAATTTCAGTTAGACTGGAAATAAATAAAATAATAGGGATTGGCGTATTAATTACAACTATCTCAGGCTCAATCTCACTTATACTTGCTTATAACGGTTTCTTTAGCCCATTAACAATTGTACTACCATATTTTGTGCAACGGATCGGTGAGAACATATTAACCCCACAAGCGATGGCTGGTGCCGTGACGCCATTTCCAGAAAAAGCAGGATTAGCTTCATCGATTTTGGGATGCTTCCGACAATTATGTGGCGCGACCGCCGCTATTTTAATAAGCTATTTTTCTGATGGAACACCCATATCCATGGCTATTGTTTTTTTTCTTGCCGGAACGGTGCCAGCTACCATCTTTATTTTTGGTACCTTAAGAAATAACAAACATTAAATAAGCAAAAACAAATAAACTTAGCAACGCGGAGAATTCTCCAGTAATTTTTAATAGTGACATCTATAAATCCCCATAATCAAAGATAAATTTTTATTAATATAAAGGTATCCATGCAGAATTCGTACCAAACACTATATTTTATAACCTACTGTTTTATCACGAAATTAAAAATTTTTTTAAATACAATAATGATACTTCTAATCATAATTCTGCTAAATAAGTCCAAATCATGGACTTATTTTCCTAGTGCAGCCTCACGATAATTTACTATAAATAATACTTCTTAATCTGGATTAGGCTTGGGAAAGTTCTTCGGCCAATTTTCAATGGTAGTTTGCAAATAACTTTTAACCTTATCTGGATCTAGATTAACAGATGTTTTTATCTTATCTACTTCATCTTGAGGTTCAACTGGTACATCTAAGGAGTCCATTAATCTATTGAAAAAATTGAAGAAACAAGAAATTAATGTTAAATCTAAGATTTCTGTTTCGGTAAAAGACTTTTTTAATCTATTGAATATTTCAATTTCATTTTTAGCCGTATTAAGAGTAACGTGTGTGCCCCATAATATTGCTACCTTTTCTCGTTCTGAAAACAAATCAGAAGTCAAATATTCATCAGTACCAATTTGAATGACCTGTTCTTCCGTAATTCCAGCCGCTTGACCAAGCGACGTATTATGAGCAAATCAATAATTACATTGATTAATATGACTAGTTTTTATTACAACCATTTCTTTGATTTTAGCGGAAAGAACACTTCCCGCACCCTCTCTTTGTATAGTTGCATTAAATGGAACAAGCATCTTTGCTACCAAAGGAGATTTAGCGAGTGTTCGATAAGAATTAGGAACTCTTCCTAACATTTGCGTAACGGCATGAAACATATTCTGTATTTCTTGATCTTCAACATCCAGATCAACCATCTCAATTCGTGACATTTCAACCTCTCCTTGATTGCAAAAATATTAATTCTAATAACCAAAAGCCTTTATAGTATAAAATATAATGCAACCAAAAGACTTGGTAAATGAAATACTAAATTAATTGAAGGATCATAACCATATATTTAAATAAATATGTTTAAGTAAAATTAATCATTGTTTTTTCGAGCATAATTTACCAAAAAAATAGCTGATAAAACGCATACCAATCCAATAAGAGCACTAGTAGTAATTGTCTCACCTAAAACTGGATAAGCGATGAAAATTGCTGAAATGGGGTTTAAGGTCAAATAAACCGTCGCCCTGGTGGGAGTTAACCATTTTAAAGCCCAGGTATACGCAGTAAATTGAAATGCGCCACCAATGATACCTAAAAATATAAGGGAAATCCAAGAATAATAATCCAGACTTGTGATAATTGATAAATCTCGCATCAACCAAACGAACGGAAATAAAGTTAACATTCCCGTAAGCATTGACAACGCTGAAAAAAATACCGGTCCATAATCCATAATATACCGCTTGCAAAATATCGAATAAATCGAGGCGACGGTTGCTGCACAAACCATTAAAACAATACCCAAGATATGATTTTGATTTGACTCAGAATTATCTAAACTTTGGCTAACAGCTATTACTACACCTATAAAAGCTAGTAAAACCCCCATAATTTTTAATGTATTTAACAACTCCCTTTTAAAAAAAAATGCTACAATGAGTGTAATAATGGGGAGAGTAGCCAAACCAATTGCACCAAAAGCGGCCGAAGTATAAAATAACGATAGAGAAAACAACCAAGGGAAAAGAGCATATAGAAGAGAGCCCAAAGAAATAATAGGGATAATATCATATTTTTTAATTTTGAAACGAGTAAAACCCCACATAAGAATTGGAATTAGACATATTGAAGCTACCAAATAGCGATAAAATGCGAGGGAAAGGGGTTCTAAATCACCAACAACAAAACGCGTTGCAACAATTGATGCACCAGCACTAAGTGAGGCGACCGCGGCAGCGCAATTGGCTAGAATAACATTATTCATTAACTAAACGATCGGTAAATTATAATTATTAAACTGTAGTATTTTTTTTATAAAAAAAAAGCTAAATAAAATTTAAATCATAGAACAAAATTGAACAAATGATTTAGCGATTAAATTCGCCCAGGTCGTTCCAAACCTCTTGAATACAAATTTTATTCTTATCAAACGTAAACTTATCTATAAATCTAATATTGTTAAATTCTAGGCCATTTAGCCATTCACCAAATAGCATTCCATTACAATACACTATATTTCTATCTTTATGCTTTGCTGAGACAAAAATATCATATGATTTTTTTATCCATTTATATCGAGTTTTACCCCACTCAATCATTTCTTCAGTCTTAAAAAATATTTTTCCACCTGGAAACAGCATCTTAAAGTCTTCACTTACATAATTGTGGGCAACATTAAGTGAACGCGACTCCATCGCATCAAGGAAGGATCGTACTATTTTTTCATGACTTTTATATTCTTCATTGAGCATATAATTTACCTAACTTTTTTAAGTAACTCTTTGGCATTAGTTGACAGAATCAGGTTTTTATCGTTATCACTTAAGTTAGAATATTTTATCGCATCTAGGGATCTCTCAGTGGAGAAAATTGGACAATCTGTTCCAAAAACGATTTTGTCTATACCAAATATAGCCGCTCCTAGTTCAATTGACCTCGAACCTAAAGAAGAACAGTCAACGTATAGACCACGAACTTTTGTGCTTGGAAGCGCAGCATCAGGAGTGCGTGTGAATGATACGTTATCCATTCTTTCTATTACCATTGGCAATGTTCCACCTAGATTTGCCACATGGATTGAGACATCGGGATAATTGGTTAAGAAATCACTGAATAGCAGTGTGACCATGCAATGTCCGACGTTATGTTGAACTGTTAAAGCCAATCTTTCCGCCATTAAATCATCAAATAATGTTTTTTGGGGTGAATATTCTTCAGGAACTTCATCGGGTCGGCGTCCTGGATGAATAAAAATATGCCCTCCTATCTCCTGCGCTATTTTAAAAATTGGAGAAATAGACTGGGCATGTTCTTCTGATAAAAAGTAATTATTTGGTAAAATTGCTCCCAAAAGTCCGAGTTCAAGACGCGCCCTTCTATATTCTTTAACGGCAAGATCAATATCTGCCATGGGAAGTGAAGCTAAACCTGAATATTTATCAGGAAATTGTTTTTGAAGTTTTGATACATTATCATTAAAAATTTGTACCAGCGGAAGTGACTCGATCACATTAAGACTATCGACACCAAACAAACCAGGGAAAGATAGCAACTGATGGTCGACCCCCGCTTCTATCATAAATTCAAGTCTTAGGTCCATATTAACGAAATCATCTCCAAACTGCAGAATACCATGGGGCATTTGGAATATTCTGTCACCAGAGTTATTTTTCTTTACAAAAGGTGGAATATTTCTTTTTGTTAACTCTTCAACTAATTCTTGGGGTGCAAAGTGCGCATGTAAATCAATCGTCAATATAATCTCCATAATTCTAAAAATAAGGCTATGCCGTTATAAACGGATTTTTAGCATTCATGTATTCATATGTTTCAACGACTTTAAACGTTATTTCACAAGTTGAAAACATAGCTTTTAGTAACAATTCAAACCTTTACACATAACAATTTTATTTATTAAAATCCTGAAGTTCTAAATATCATCGAATTATAACCTGAGATAAAAAATAACATATTTAACTTTCAAAAACCGGAGAAATAATTATGAGCTATGAATTTGATACGTTTTGTGAAGATTGTAAAAAATCGTATGACCAAAATAGTGGAAAAGCAGATATAGAAGCTATTCGTCAAAAACTTGAGCGACTACTTGGCGAAAATCCAGAATTCATAGAAGAAACCTGTGGTCCAGATGCCGGGTATGGTGTCAGCGAATTATATAAAGATGATGATACAGGCTTTATTGTCTATGCCCATAAATTTAAGGAAGGCCGTAAATCGCCCCCTCATGATCATGGAGCATCTTGGGCCGTATATGGTCAGGCCAAAAAATTTACAGATATGACTGAATATCGCAGATTAGATGATAAATCAAAGGCTGGATACGCAGAAATACAAGAAACAAGAAAATATAGATTAGAAGTAGGCATGGTTGGAAAATTTGGCCCCCATGATATTCATCAAATACATTTTGAAGATGAAGCTCGATTTATTCGAGTTACCGGATCTGATTTATTCAAAGAAGATACTCTCACGTATGATCTTATAAATAATAGTGTCAATATTATAGGAACAGGATCTGCCGCAGATAATAGTCGTTCAAGTGCAGACTCTTAAAATATATCACCAAGTAAACAAAAGGATCAAATGATGGGTTCGTTAAACACAGGCACTAACAATATCGCCGATCGCAACACGCCACTAATCAGAAATTGCTGGTACGTTCTCGATTGGAGCCATGACGTAAAATCAAAACTCAAAAACCGTATGGTGCTTAATCAAGATTTAGTTTATTTCAGAACAAAAAGTGGTGAAGTAACTGCCCTGCAAAATAGATGCGCTCATAGATGTTTCCCATTACATAAAAGTACGCTCCACACAAATGATACCATTCAATGCGGATACCATGGACTTACTTATAATGTTGACGGTGAATGTGTACAAATCCCATCTGCTATAAATATAAATCCCTCTTTTATTTCTATTCAAAAATATATCATTGTAGAACGTAAACCAATGATTTGGATTTGGACAGGCGATCCAGAAAAAGCCGATGAAGACCTTATTCCTGATTACGATTGGATTAATGACGATCAGTGGGGTTACGGAAGCGGATTTTACCACGTAAAAGGTAATTATTTGGCGATACATGAAAATCTTATGGATATAACTCACTTCCAATACCTTCACGGTGCTGCATTAGGCACCCCAAAGCACGCTGAGGCACAAATTGAGGTTACGGTTGAAGGTAATACAGTTAATAATTACAGACTAAATGAGGGCGAACCTGTACCAGAACTTCATAAGGAAGCGTCAGGCCTTGGAAATGTTCCAATAACTAGGCATGCTCATTCAACATTTGTCACTCCTGGCTTTCATAACGCAATAGCGTTATTTGAAGACAAGGAAGGTACAAATAACGGTCGAGTAGAGTATAGCCCACGCATCTTGCACTTCATCACTCCTGAAACCCAATACACATCTTTATACTGGTGGATGTTTGCACGTGATTTTTCTGTGCCAGACAAAAATCTCGACGACTGGTATACAAAGGTAACCGGAAAAGTCTTTGAAGAAGATAAAGATGCGATTGAATGGATTGAAGATCTATGGGTAAAAGATGAGCGTCCAAATTTTATAGAAAATAATGTTCCCTCAGATGGTGGCGCAGTAAAAATGAGAAAAATTATTCATCAATTATCCCTTCAAGAATCAAATGATAGCTAGATATCTAATGCTTTAAACAAAACATTAAGAATAATAATTTTAAATTAAAAGGAAACCCTGAAAAATGGCACTTATACCAATTCCCAATGACGAAGAAGCTACCCCTTATCAAAAAACGATTTTTGAACACTCAAAAAAACTATTTGGCAGAGTTGCAAATGCCGTAAGAGTTGGGTCCCACACACCAAAACTTATGCATACATTATTCGGGTTTATAGTATCAAGTTTAAGAGAAGAAATAACGGAAAACCTTCCTGTAAAGACAAAATGTTTAGTGATTCTGAAAACTTCTACCCTTAACGGCTGTGCCTATTGAACTGGTCATAATGAAACGCTTGGTCGAGCGTTAAAGTTCAGCGATGAATTAATTAAAGAGATCACTGGTGATTATATAAATAGTGCATTATTTAAGCCTGACGAAAAAGCTGCGATGCGTTGGGCAGAAGTCATGACAAATAAACTTTATCAAGGTTCGCCTGAGTCTCCACCCCAACATTACGAAGCACTTAATGAATTAAAAAAGTATTATAATCATAGTCAAATAGTTGAGCTCTCTTTCGTATCAGGCTTCTTTAATTTTTGGAATCGTTTTACTGATGTTTTGGAAATTGATATTGAACAGGGATCACTCATGGAGTCATTCTCCAAATCAACTAAAATTGATCCAAAACAGTTTGAAGAATATATGAGAGACGGTTGGTGGAAAGAAAAATAAAATTCTTCAAAAATTATAATTAGGAAACTTATTTTTATTGTGATCTAGTAGGCATTTAAAACCTTTAAACGAATAAGGTACTAACAAAAACTAGAAGTTATCATCAAAGCCATCGTCAGCAACATTATCATCAAAACTTTGTTTTTTTGATGCAACTGGTGCATCACCCGTAGCCGCAACATTAACACCCGTTTTATCAAAAAACTCATCTCCAACACCAAGAAGATCCATCTCATCCTCATCCGGATCATCAGGCTCAACATATTGTTGAAGACCTTTTATCAAAGTCTCCTCAACATCCGATACATTTATAGCTTCCTCGGCTATTTCGCGCAAAGCTATCACGGGATTTTTATCATTATCCTTTTCAATCGAGGGTTCAGCGCCGGACGATAAATAACGAGAACGTTGAGCAGCTACCATGACCAACTCGAAGCGATTATTAATTTTTAAAATGCAGTCTTCTACGGTAACGCGAGCCATAAAAATTCCCTTCAATCTGAAGTTAAATACAATATTTTGAATAAGTAATTATAATTTACCCAACCTTTAAGCGTTATAGTCTCATCTTTCACAAACGCAAGCAAATGAATTTTATATTTTTGCAATTTTTTGACCTTTAACTCGTTCCAGCATTGTATTTATACTTAAGTTAGTCAAGGGATGCCTCCATTCAGGAATTAACTCAGATATAGGTAATAAGACAAAAGCCCTTTCAACCACTCTAGGGTGAGGTAAAGTTAAAAGGTCAGTTTCAATTATTTCATCATTATAAGCAATAAGGTCCAGATCGATAATGCGATCAGCATTTTTAATTGACCTAATTCTACCCATTTGAGTTTCAATAGCTTGTAATTTAAGCAAAAGATCGTAGCTTTTTAGATTAGTATTTATTGAAATCACCCCATTTATAAAATTTGGCTGACCTGAAATTGGGACTGGAACAGATTCATACCAGCTCGATTTATCAACTAACGTTATTCTTTGATTAAGCATCATTTTAATAGAGGCTTCACAAGCCTCAATAGAGGACTCATAGTCAGCTGATATTGAATTAGATCCGATCGCTATAATAATCATCTAAAAAAACCTACGTGTTAAAAAAGTTTTTTAGTAATAGAAATTGATAGTAATTTAGTTTATTTGTGGGGTAAGTCATTCTATAACTAAATAAATACAAATAATAAATTGAAAAAATGTAAAAAATTATAAAATTTTGATATCGCTACAATGGAACACATACAAATCCCCAACGAGAATTGCAATAAATGTCATCGACTTGAACTATTGCGGTCCAAAAATAAACAAAAGTATCCAGCTTGGCACAATGCGCCGGTTAATTCATTTGGTGATGTATATGGAAATTTGTTGATAGTTGGTCTTGCTCCGGGCTTAAACGGCGCTAATCGAACTGGAATTCCGTTTACAGGTGACAACTCTGGAGACCTTCTTTTTAAAATGTTATCGAGATTTAATTTCTCAATAAATAAAAACCTTTCAAACACGGAGATGATAAAGCTAAAAAATTGTAGGATAACTAATGCTGTAAGGTGCCTCCCCCCCTCAAACAAACCAATACAAAGTGAAGTAAAAAACTGCTCAGTATTTTTAAAAAATGAAATTGACACTATGAAAAATTTAAAATTTATTTTAGCTTTGGGTAAAGTTGCCCACGATGCAATTATTTCCGTATTTGAAAAAACTAAGTCGCAGTATAAGTTTGGGCATAATAATCAATACAATCTTGGAAATATTAAATTAATTGATAGCTATCATTGTTCGAGATACAATTTGAATACACGAAGGTTAACAGTTGATATGTTTAGAAGAGTTTTTCAAGAAATTGTAATTAATCTCGATTAAAATAATAGAATCAATCGACACATAACATTTAAAGAAATATGGAGATGAAATTTTGACAATTGTGTGTTTGGACTTAGAGGGTGTACTGATTCCCGAGATTTGGATCGGGGTCGCGGAAAGAACGGGCATTGACAGCCTAAAAGCAACCACGCGAGATATACCTGATTACGATCAACTGATGAAACAGCGTTTGAGAATTATGGACACTCACAAACTTGGTATTTCTGATGTTAAAGAGGTAATAGCAAGCTTGGAGCCTCTAGAGGGGGCAATCTCATTTTTAGAAAATTTACGAAAAGATTTTCAAGTTATAATTTTATCAGATACTTTCTATGAATTTGCTGAACCATTTATGTTAAAACTCGGGCTACCAACATTATTTTGTCATAATCTGGAGATAAATTCTAACGGTCGCATCATAGATTATCACCTTCGACTAAAAGATCACAAGCGAAAAGCTGTAGAGAGTTTCAAAAGCCTTAACTTTACTGTTTGTGCCGCAGGAGACTCATATAATGATACCACAATGCTAGGAGCCGCCGACCGAGGCATTCTATTTAAGGCTCCAGATAATGTGAAAAATGAATTTCCTCAATTCCCAGTCGTTAATAGCTATGAGATGTTACGTAAAGAAATTGAGAAGACCTACTCCCATAATTTATAATTTTTATTTAAATAATTTTTAAATTATAAGTATCGATAAGCTTGATAAACCATTTTAACCACAGTTTAAGCATTTAAATCTAATATGGATTAATTCTTTTATCTCATTATTAAGTTACGTATTTTTATCATTTAAAAGCCTTCTTTGTGATCTTTTCCAATCCCGTTCTTTTTCAGTTTGGCGTTTATCAAACTGTTTCTTTCCTTTCGCCATACCTAAATCTACTTTAATAATTCCGCGTCGATTAAAATGCAAATTTAATGGAACTACGGTATAGCCCTCCCTATTTACGGCAACATAGATCTTTGACATCTCCTTTTTATGTAATAATAATTTTCGAGCACGGCGCGTTTCATGTTGCGAAACACCCCCTGCTTTATATTCTGGTATGTATGAATTTATTAAAAATAATTCACCATTTTCTTCCGATGCATAAGCTTCCTCTATACTAGCCCGTCCACTACGAATTGACTTAATTTCTGTTCCCATTAAGATAATGCCAGCTTCATAATTACTCTCTATAAAATAATTATGACGAGCCTTTCTATTACTTGCAGCAACATTATCATCCTTTCGTTTCTTTTTCGCCATAACCCGCGACCTTTACCTTAATAAGTCTAAATCTTTCATAGCACTCTCAACTTTTTGTTTGCTATTAATCGATATTTCACAAATTGGAAGCCTTGATAAACTCGATGCTAAACCCAGTAATTCAGCGGCATATTTTACGGGGCCAGGTGAAGTTTCACAAAACATTGCAGAATGTAATGGCATCAATAAACTTTGTAATTCCATGGCACGGCTCACTTCCCCATTAAACCACGCTGCCTGCATTTGTGCGCATAGCTTTGGCGCAATATTGCCAGTAACGGATATACAGCCATGCCCCCCAGCAGCGTTAAATGGGATGGCAGTGCCATCTTCTCCCGAGAGTTGGCAGAAATGTTCTCCGCACTCCGCAGAGGTCAAAATAGGACGATTAAGGTCACTGGTAGCATCCTTGACACCTACAATATTTGGCATCTTTGATAACCTACCCATAGTTTCGACACTCATGTCGACAATACTTCTTGCGGGAATATTATAAATCAGAATTGGAAAATCTCCCTGATCATGTATTTCCTTATAGTGTCGAAATAAACCTTCTTGAGTAGGTTTGTTATAGTATGGCGTCACAACCAAGGCTGCATCTGCCCCTGCCCTCTTTGCATGCTTCGCCAACATTATAGCTTCTTCTGTCGAATTCGACCCAGCGCCTGCTATTACGGGCACGCGACCAGCTGCTACCTCAATGCAGATTTCAACAACGCGCATGTGTTCGTCATGACTTAAGGTTGGCGACTCTCCCGTCGTTCCCACCGGAACCAGACCATTTGTTCCTTGCGCAATTTGCCACTCCACAAAATCACCAAAGGATTTTTCATCTATATTACCCTTGTTAAATGGTGTTATTAGTGCAACAAACGATCCTCTAAACATAACGCGCCTCCTAATGTAAATATTCTATACATATAGCAGATATTTTTAATAAAAAGCGACACAAATAAATAACCAAAAAAAACAAACAATAGCCTAGTTATCAAAAATACCTTTGAGGCTTCGAGTGCTTGCCTGTCACTCAGGCTAGCAATACACTAAAAGTTCAATTTACTTTTACAATTCAATTGAGTTAAAATTTCTTTTTATGAGAAAGTTAATGAATATTTTTAGTGTAATAAGCCTATCGTTCATAAATATTTTGATTATCTCTCAGTTTGTTTATGCGGAAAGTGGTAGCTTTAACAATACTAATTCAGAACAAATATCAAATTATGATAATAAAATTATAGAAAAATTGTACAATAACTCTAATTTAATAAAATGGGAAAGTCGGAATAAACAAATAAATCAAATTAAAAATAAACTTTTAAGAAAAATTGTTTATTGGAATAGTTTAACTCTAAAAAATTCGGGAGCCTCATTCCGTACAATACAGAATTTTATAATCAAAAACCCAACTTGGCCTCTAAATTATACGCTCCGAAAAAGAGCCGAAGAATCCATAAAATCGAACACAAAGAAAGAAGTCATAATCAAGTGGTTTAAAAAATATCCACCAATAACTGTGGACGGTTCCATAATGCTTGGCTCAGCCTTATTAAAAAATTTAAAAAAAGATGAGGCTATCAGCATCTTTCAAAAAACTTGGGTTAATGGTAATTTTGGTAAACGTCAAGAACGCCAATTTTATCGCAGATATAGAAAATATCTAACCAAGAAAAGCCACCTTGATCGATTAGATCGCCTCTTATGGATGGGACACTATTATCCAGTTAGAAGGATGTTTAATAAAGTTAACACGGATTACCGAGCACTTGCTTTTGCACGAAGCACTCTGAGACAATTTCGTGGAGGTGTAGACCGAGCTATTTCGAAAGTACCTAAAACGCTTATGAGCAATTCTGGATTACTTTATGAAAGATTGCGCTGGAGAAGGAAAAAAGGCCGACTCGATAGTGCACTAGAAATCTTAACTCAAAATCCAGATGAATTAAAGTATCCTGAGCACTGGTGGCGTGAAAGGTCATATCTAGTTAGACGAGCATTAAAAGCAGGCCATATAACTCAAGCATATAAAATTGCAGCCGAACATAAATTAAAATCTGGAAGAGGTTTTGCTGAAGGCGAGTGGCTTGCTGGTTGGATTGCTCTCAGATTTTTAAATGATCGGAATGCAGCGTTAGATCATTTTCAACGGCTTTACATGACTTCTAGATACCCCATAAGCAAGGCAAGGGGTGCGTACTGGGCCTCGAGGTCGTCCAAAAAACTGCCGCCACAAACGCAACGAGATATGTCAGAAAGCTTGCGCTGGATGAAAAAAGCAGCTGAATATCCCCTAACCTATTATGGTCAATTAGCATACTTTCAGCTTTACAAAAAAAAGATCAAAGTTTCTTTTAATTCTGAGAATAAAGTACAAAAACTTAAATTAAATTTTTTAACAAATGAATTGGTTCGTTCGATAAAAATAATACAAAAATCAAATGTAATCGAATTAAAAAAACAGATTAAACCTTTTATTAAAAAATTATATAAATTAAATAATTCGGTGTCATGGCGATATAATTTAGCAAAACTTGCGAAAAATAGCGACCGGAGAGATTTATCTATATACGTAGCAAAAAACGCTTACCGCGATAGTAACCAAATTCTAAAACTAGGTTTTCCTAAAATAAAAACACCTCATCAAAAAGGTTTAAGTAAAGCCCTAATACTCGCAGTCATTCGACAAGAAAGCGCCTTTAATGTTAATGCAAAAAGCAATGCGGGTGCTCTTGGCTTAATGCAATTAATGCCGCTAACGGCAAAACAAGTATCGATTGCAAATAACATCCCATATATTAAAGCGAACCTAACAAATGATAAAAAATATAATTTAATATTGGGAACAACATTTCTATCTAACCTATTACAAAAATTTGAAGGGTCTCACGCTCTAGCTTTAGCAGCTTATAACGCTGGACCTAGCCGAGTGAAAAAATGGATTGAGGATTTTGGTGATCCAAGACTTGAAGAAATAGAGACAATTGACTGGATTGAAACAATTCCTTTTAACGAAACTCGCAATTATATTCAACGCGTTATCGAAAGCAAGAATGTTTATGACTTCCTTTTGGATAATAATTTAAAAAGACAAACCTCAAAAAACTAATAAGGAGTTGTTAGATTTTCATTCCCCCAAATATTGACGACATCAAAAAAGCTGCCGAAGTTATCACTAGCCTAGTGGTGAAAACACCCGTTATCGAATCAGAAAAATTAAATAATAAATTTAACTGTAGATTTTTCATTAAAGCCGAAACTTTACAGCGCACTGGCTCATTTAAAATTCGTGGTGCATGCAATATGATAGCTAATCTCACAGAATCGGAGAAACAAAAGGGAATAGTTGCATTTTCATCTGGAAATCATGCACAAGGAGTGGCTGCCGCTGCTCGTATTTTTAAAATTAAAGCTACAATCGTAATGCCATCAGATGCTCCCCGAAGCAAACTTAGAAATACCAAAAAAGATGGTGCCAACGTAATATTATATGAAAGATCAGTGGGTAATAGAGTTGAAATAGCAAAGAAAATTGTTGCAGAAACAGGCGCTATATTAATACCGCCCTATGACGAACGAGATATTATATCAGGGCAAGGTACTCTAGGCATAGAATTTATCGACCAAATAAAATCTTTGGGGATCTCTGAGCTAGACTATCTTCTGGCACCTTGTAGTGGCGGTGGGATGATAGCCGGATGTGCTATAGCGTTTAATTCTCTTAGTCCAAATACACTGATTTATGCTGTTGAACCAGAAGGCTATGATGATACAGCTTTATCATTAAAAGCTGGCAGACGCATAAAAATAAAAATGCAAAAAAAATCATTATGCGATGCACTTTTGATTGAAACGCCAGGTGAAAATACATTTAAAATTAACAAAAAACTTTTATCGGGTGGACTAACCGTTACTGACTATGAAACAGCTATTGCAATGAGGACAGCTTATCATGAATTCAAAATTATTGTTGAACCTGGGGGCGCCGTAGCACTCGCCGCAGCCTTAACAGGAAAATTACCTTTTCGAAAAAAGCAAATAGGGGTTATATGTAGCGGCGGCAATGTAGATTTGAATACTTATACAGATATGATATTTAGAGCCTATGCTATCTAATTATTTTCAGTTAAAGGTTTTCTTTCTATTTTATTAATTGTTTTGTCTTTCGATACACCTTTAACCAATAATTTTAAAGTTCCATCAGTTTGCTTTTTTTCAACATCTATTCTTCTACAATGACCTTCAAGAAAAGCTCCTTGATCGATGGAGAGATTTCCGTGAAGGATATCTCCTTGAATATGGGCTGTCTTGGCTAATGAAACCGATTTCGCTCTAATTTCACCGATTACCTTACCATGAACATAAACTGCTTGAGCGCTTATTTCACCATTTATGTTTGCGCTTTTACCAACGGTAAGGGTCTCAGCAAAAATATTACCCGTTATAGTGCCATCAATTTGAACCTCTCCATCACTCTTAATATCTCCCGTTATTGTCATATCTGAACTAATATAAGTGGGATTAGCCGGCACTTTAAGTGTATTCTCAATATTATTTGTCTTATTACTTTTTATAAACATATCTACCAGCCTTAATTATTCGCCATGGATTGTGATTCTTGCCATTTAATACTATTTCATAATGCAAATGATTACCAGTACTTCTCCCAGTTGTTCCCATAAGACCAACTTTCTTTCGATACTTAATTTTTTGCCCCCGTTTAACAAATATCTTATTTAAATGGCCATATCGAGTTTTAAAACCAAATCCATGATCAATCTCCACTAATTTTCCATATCGCCCTTTTCGGCCAGCGAAGGTGACTTTACCTGGAGCAGTACTATATATTTTTGTATTACGAGTTCCTACCATGTCTAGACCGTTATGCATCGCCCATCTTTTGTTTAAAGGATCAAGGCGTTTACCAAAATGGCTAGAAATAGTGAAGTAATCTAAAGGTGGAGAAATTGGAATATGATTCATTAAATCATAAAGTTTGTTATAATATTTCAAGTTTGTGTTTAGAAGTGCTATTTTTGCTTTTAAGTCTTGCTTAGAACCAGTTGGATATTCAATAGCTATATAAGGCCCGCCTAAACCAATTTTTCTTTTAGAGTTAAGTCCCGATATCTTAATTAATTCATTCGCATTAAAGCCAGCCAGATCCAATATGTTTTCAATAGCTGTTATATCGTTCTGAGTTTTTCGATTAAAATCGTCATAAACTTTGAGCCTTTTATGATTTAACTCATGCATTTTTCTTTCGAGCTTACCAACCATAATTTTATAATCGTCATTTTCTTTCACCACTTTATTACGTTCTAAAATTACGTTCTCGAGATCGCTCGAAATAGTATTTAGATTGCCTTTTAAAGCAAAATTATGATTTGTCATTATATTTAATTTGCCCTGAATATCAGACAATTTGGTTTTTAGTGCCAACCTTGCTCTAGTTATTTCTTGCTGGCGAGATTGTGAAGATACTAATTTATTTTTAACGGTTTTTACATTTTGTTGTAGCGAAGCATTTTTTTCAACCAAACCAAGCATTAATCCATGATTTTTGCCCAAATCAGATGTTAGCTTGGAAAATTTAATTTGATATTCTTTTACTTCTGTTAGCAGGCCTCTGTAGGCTACCCTAGCCTCAATTAATTCCTTTTTGGCCGAAACAACAATATCATTGTGTAACAAAAAACTTAATGATGAATAAAAAACCCAGACTAATAATCCAATTAAAAATGTAAGTATATAAAATTGTAAAAGCTTGGAAAGGCGTAAATGCTTAACAACCCCATTTTTTCGTATGAGGAGGTCCCTTTCAGAAAACAAATCGAAGAACCATTCACGACTTTTAATTTTATTAAACAGACTACTATCCACAGACATAACTACCATTTTTAATTAAATGTAAAAACATAAAGGTAAAAAATTCATAAAGCGATAAATAAAGTTTGCTCATATTAATGACAACAACTCAATATATTTATGCTTTTCGAAGATATTATTTCTATGCATATTGTTTGGAGCCTAATATCAGTTAATATATTTTCTAAAATGATGAAATATATAAATTATACAAACAATAATTAAATTTATAGAAAAAATAAAACGACTCTCAATGTCAAATATTTTGAAAATAAAAGTTTCTTATATCATTGCTTATTGGTTTGGAATTGGCCTAATTCCAATAGCACCAGGAACCTGGACTTCTATCTTCACACTTCCACTAGCTTATTTCTTAGCAAAGTTCGGTAATTTAGAGATTTATATTTTTTTCACACTATTTATTACGTTTATAGGTATTTACGCTTCCAAAATAATATCAGTCGAAATGAAAAACTCAGATCCATCACAAATTGTTGTCGACGAAGTTGCCGGACAATTAATCACATTAATGTTCATTCCCCCCGAAACAATATGGTATATTTTTGGATTAATTCTTTTCAGGTTTTTTGATATCAAAAAACCGTGGCCCATTGGATGGTTAGATAAAAATGTTGAGGGCGGAATGGGAATCATGCTCGATGATATTATAGCAGGAATATTTGCAGGTGTGATATTATTGCTAAGCCACAAATTCTACATACTTCAAAATTGGGGATTTTAAGATGTTCAATCGAGACCTATTAAATAAAACCGGCGAATTAATAAAGATATGTAATGATAAAAGTTTAACTATTTGTACCGCGGAGAGTTGCACTGGCGGCCTTATAGCCGCCTGTATAACATCTGTGCCTGGCTCATCTAAAGTTTTTGATAGTGGTTTTTGTACCTATTCAAATAACGCTAAAATAAAAACACTTGGGATTTCAAATTCAGTAATTTTAAATCGTGGGGCAGTTAGTAAAGAAGTAGCAATTGAAATGTGTGAGAAAGCAATTAAAAAAAGTGGTGTGGATTTATCAGTTGCAGTCACAGGGATTGCAGGACCTGGCGGTGGTACAGCACAAAAGCCGGTTGGAACAGTTGAGATAGCATCCGCATATAAACATAAAGCGACTATTAGTGAAAATTTCTTTTTTACAGGTAATCGGGAAGAAATCAGACTTTTAACGGTTAAAGAAGCGATTATTATGCTATTAAAACAATTAAAATAGCATACAAAATTTAATATTTATTAACACCACTGATAGATGGATTAGGATATATAATTTTTGCTCTACTCTCAAAAGCATTCACCATAACCTTAACGGCCTCGCCAAAGATTGAACCAACCATTTTCTCCATAAACTTTGAATTGAATTCAAAGTCTACATAAAAATCTATAGCACATGAGCCATCTTCTTTATCTATAAAAATCCATCTGTTATTTAGATACTTAAATGGCCCATTTTCATACATCACATCAATTCTATCAGGTTTGTTCAGTTTTACCTTTGAAGTAAATTGTTCTCGAAACATTTTATATCCGATAACCATATCTGCAACTATTAAATCAGCGTCTCTATTGTTTATTCTGAGCCCTATACACCAAGGCAGAAACTCTGGATATTTTTCAATATCTGCAACTAAATCAAACATTTGCTGTCTGGAGAATTGCAAATGTCGCATTTCAGCATGGCTAGGCATTACTATGCACTTTTCAATAAATTCATACGTTTTTCTTTTAGCATCTCAAAATCTTTATCTGCATGATACGAGGACCTAGTCAATGGTGAGGAAGAAACCATGAGAAAACCCTTTGAATAAGCGATTTGTTTATACTCAGAAAATTCATCTGGATTAACATATCTCTCAACAGTGGCATGGTGAACTGTTGGTTGTAAATACTGTCCGATTGTTAAAAAATCTATTTTTGCTGATTTCTGGTCATCCATTACTTGTATTACTTCCTCTTTACTTTCCCCAAGACCAACCATGATACCAGACTTAGTGAATATACCAGGATTCAACTCTTTTACTTTTTCTAATAATCTTAGTGAATGATAATAACGCGAACCAGGCCTTATATTTTTGTATAATCGTGGTACAGTCTCTAGATTATGATTAAAAACATCAGGATTTGCATCAACAACAATTTCTAGAGCGCCAATTTTATTTTTAAAATCCGGTGTTAGCACTTCAATTGTAGTATTTGGCGACTTACTTTTAACCTCTTTAATACACCTCGCAAAATGTTCTGCGCCTCCATCAGGCAAATCATCGCGATCAACGGAAGTAATAACTAAATGTTTTAAATTAGCAGTTGCTACCATTTTTGCGATATTTTCAGGCTCAGATAAATTAATCTTATCTGGTTTTCCTGTTATTACATTACAAAAGGCGCAAGCTCTGGTGCAGGTATCCCCAAGAATCATGACTGTTGCGTGTTTCTGCTCCCAGCATTCTCCGATATTTGGACATGCTGCTTCTTCGCATACTGTCGTTAAATTTAGATCTTTCATTAAAGATTTTGTTTCTCTATACCCCTTAGAGACCGGAGCTTTAACTCTTATCCAATTGGGTTTTCGGCCACTAGGTCTTTCAGGCGTATTCTTAAATTGAGGATGTCTAATCTTATTTATATCGTTCATTGTCTTAAAAAAATCCACTTTCTCTGCTTAATAATTTAATAATGAATTGTGCGCTCGTAAGCGTTTAGCACTGACTCATGCATCATTTCAGAGAGTGTAGGATGAGGAAAAATAGTCTCTATAATTTCAGCTTCTGTCGTCTCCAAAGTCATTCCAATTGAATAGCCTTGAATAAGCTCAGTAACTTCAGTACCAATCATATGAGCCCCTAATAATTCTCCATTTGAAGCATCAAAAATTGTTTTGATCAATCCATCAGGTTCTCCAAGTGCAATCGCTTTGCCATT
>CENP01449909.1_pt1 | contig 45603 bp, 48 predicted proteins | sample 361281 | NCBI WGS metagenome assembly CENP01 (sample SAMEA2591122, study PRJEB7988) | marine metagenome | biome: marine biome (ENVO:00000447); feature: deep chlorophyll maximum layer (ENVO:xxxxxxxx); material: saline water (ENVO:00002010), including plankton (ENVO:xxxxxxxx) | depth 70 m
GATGTGGAAGCGCAGTAATGCGTGTAGCTGACCAGTACTAATAGCTCGATTGGCTTGATTAATGCACTGAAAAAAATTTTTGTTTAAAATTTTTTTTATGAAAATAGTTAAAAATAAATCTCGTATTAAAAGCAAATTTTTGGAAAAGGAAATAGTTAAAGATTTTAAAGGTATTACCAAGAATAGATCAATAAAAATGGGTTTTCTAAAAAAATATGCCCATACAAGTCTATTTGTATCAAAGTGACTGGAAAGATTATTCCTTATCTAAAATCAAAATCATGAATTTATTTCCTCTAAGAAAAGTTTAGTGCTACAAATATTAAAAAGCGTTTGTGTAGACGAGTCCTCAAACAAATTCTTAGAGTCTTTTTTAAAATTGGTTAAAAAATATTTTTTATTTAAATAATTATAAATTGGATTTTTGCTATCTTTATCAAAAAACCATTCCCTAAAAGATTTGTCATTAAAAGACAAGATAGAACTAAAAGAGGCATTGAAACCTTTCTTCTCTCTGTTTAACCTTATTCTTTCAGGTATTATATTTTTTGAACTTTCTCTTAAAAGATATTTATTAAATGAATTTTTCATTAAATATTTTGTGGGAAATTTGAATGAAGTTTCTACAAGATCCCTATTAAGAAATGGCGACCTATTTTCAATTGAATAATACATTGAATTCAAATCATCCTCTGTTAAAGCCAAGGGGATTGTTTGATACAAGAGTTCATTTATTAATTTGTTACGTAAAAGATTTTTAAGAAAGTATTTTTCTTTATACATTTCAATTTTTTTAAAATTTAAATACTTCTCATCAATTAATGAAAAATAACTTTTTAAATTTTTTCTTTTTAAACTTTTGTATTCTTTATTTCTTATTAGTGGCAGAATATTTTTTTCCCATTCTTTCTTAAAGGTTGCTTTAAATACTTTATTTTTTATAGAATTATAATAAAGATTGTAATGATGATAGTAGCCTGCAAAAAGTTCATCAGCCCCATTACCAGTTACGCAGACTTTTACTCCATCATCTTTCATTTTTTTATAAATGAGTGACTGAATATAAAGGCTTATCGTAGAAATGGGCTTATCATGGTAATTAATAAGTTTCCTTAGATTAGAAAGATTTTTTGTTTTATTTGTTAAATAGATTTTGCAATTTTTAATATTGTTTTTAGAAACTACTAAGTCAATTAAATTTTCCTCATCATACTTTTTACTATTTTTATCTATTATTGAGTAAGTATTAATTTTTTTATTTAAAAATTTTGTTATGTAACCAAGCACATAATTTGAGTCGATACCACCGCTTAAAGACAGTCCAATTTTTAAATCAGTATCACATATTAACTTAATTTTTTGTTGAAAATTAGTTTGTATTGCATCTTTACATTCGTCAATAGACTGTTCTTGTTCATTAATTTTAGGTTTCCAATAACGAATTTTTTTAAGTGAAAAATCATTTTTTAATAAATAATTAGTTCCTGGTTCAACTTTAAATATATTCTTGAAAAAACTTTCTTTTTCTTGTTCTAATGATTTGTAACCGAACTTTAAAAATTTCAAAATTTTCTTGTCATTTAATTTTTTGTAGTTGCCTAGTAGCGATCTTATGAATTTAGTTTCAGAAGCAAAAAAAAATTCATTAGGTTGTCTATAGATATATAAAGGTTTTTCACCTAATCTATCTCTTGAAACAAAAAGATGTTTTTTTTGATTATCGTATAATGCAAATGCCCACATCCCCTCAAAATAATTAACACAATTAGTGCCAAAAATTTTATACATTTTTAAAATTAATTCAGTATCTGATTGAGTTTTAAGTTTAATACCGTTCTCAAGAATCTTACTTCTTATTTTATCTATATTATATATTTCCCCATTGTAAACTATAGTAAGATTCTCATCTCTCATAGGTTGATTTGATCTTGGGTTACGATCAACAATTTTAAGTCTTGAGCTCAGCAAATAAATGTTATTCTTGCCTGATCTAATTAATTTGTACCCCTGGTGATCGGGTCCTCTATTTTTCATTTCAACTAACGTTTTGGCAATAATCTTCTCTGGTAATCTTTTTCCCCCAATATAACCGCTAAGACCACACATAATTATAATAAATCAGTCCTTTTTACTAAAAAACCATCTTTGACCGATTTTTTTAATTTTTTTCCTAATATTTTTTTTACATCATTTGCATAAAAATGTTTTGCTGGTCTTGCAAAACTCAGGTCAGTAATTTTAATTTTATGATTTTTACTAAGATCCCGGGAAAAAATAACTCCCTTTGAAAGTATTTTTTTATCATTTTTGGAGTTTAATTTAACTTCTTTATCATACTTTCCTAATAATTTATTAAATAAGTTACCCAGCCTTATTAGTCTTTTTACATCTAATTTATCCAAAGATAATTGATGATCTCTAAATTTTCTTTTTTTATTATCTGTGAAATGAAATTCTATAACTTTTGCACCGAGACAAATTGCAGAAAGGCATGCGTTTATATCAATTACATGATTAGAATAACCAACATTTAAATTAAAATTGTCCTTTAAAAAAGTTATACTTTTGATATTTGCATCGTCCTCTTTTACAGGGTAATTTGATACACAGTGTAAGAGAACTAGTTTTTTATTTATACCACTTTTGTACTTTTTTTTAATTATTTTTATAGCTCTTTTTATTTCGCTTAAATTAGAAATTCCAGTTGATAAAATTATTTTCAAATTCTTTTTTAAAATTTCTTTTAAGAGAAAATCAAAATTTAAATCACCACTTGCTATCTTAACAACATTGGAATTCTTTTTTACAAAACTTAACCAGTCATGTGATAGCGGTGTGAACAAGTAAGGTATCTTTAGTTTTTTACAATATTTTATGATTTGATTAAACTTAGCTTCACTTATGAAAAATTTTTTTATCCTTTTAAATTTTTCCTCTTCTTTTGAAACGTAGAATTTTGGGCTGTAACATTGAAATTTTACAACATCAGCTCCAGAATTTTTAGCATCCTTGATTAACTTTTTACATCTTACAATACTGCCCTCATGATTTACACCGATTTCGGCTACATAAAGAATTTCTTTATTAATATTTTTATTAAAAAGTTTCATCTAAATTTAAATTACACCAATCCTTTTTAGGTTAAACAAATTGCTGTCCTTAGTATTAACCCCTTGCTTTGCTGAAGGGCAAATTATAACACCATTTTTTTTCAAAAATTTAATTTCTCTTTTTCCAAATGTACCTCTAACTCCTTCTGGGTAGCTATAATGCACTATTGAACCCTTTATTTTTTTTTTCATTCCATCTAAAGAAATTTTAATTTCATTTTGTAATTGTTTTTTATTTAGATAACTTAAAATATGGTGCTTTTTAGAATGCCCTCCAATCGTGAATAATTCATTATTATAAATTCTTTTTACATGCTTCCATTCCATCTTTTTGAATAAAGAAAAATTTAGTTTTTTATAATTCTTTTCAAAGTTCAATTTTCTAGCAAAAAAATCAGTAAATTTATAAGGATCAATTGTTTTTGATGCTTTTAATTTTTTTCTGATTTTAATTAAAAGATCAATTTTAGAAACAATCGTATTTTTAAATTTCAAATTCCCAATAGGAGATGTAAAATTACCTTTTTTTGATTTCTCTAAAATATACTCTAACTGATCAGTCCAACTTGCTAAACCCTCGTTAACAAAATCATATGTAATATAAAAAACAGCAGGTAGCTTCATTTTGGTTAAAATTGGAATTGCTACACTAAAATTATTATAAAAACCATCATCAAAAGATATCGCATATGAATAATCATCAAAATTAATATTATTTTTAATCCTATAATGCACTTCATTAATAGAAATACATTTTCCTTTTTTACTTAATTTTTTTAAAACCATTTTAAAATAATTTTCATGTAGGTGTTTACGAGTATAATTCACAAGTTTATAATTGTTATTTTTATATACACCATGAAATAAAAAAATCGTGCATTTTTGTTTTTTTAAATATTTAGAATAATCTTTTTTCATTTTTTTAATCTGACTCTCAAGTTCTCTTTAAGCACAGCTGGCATAAATGAATAATATCTTCCTAAAGATTTTTGCCTAGTTAAAATAATTTTTCTACCTTTTTTAATATTATTAATAAACTTTATTGCAAATTTAATGCACAAATCCGTATTTTTCTTTCTAAGTTCATAAATTTTTGTGTTGGAATTAATTTTAATCTTTTTTCTGTAAACTATTTTGCCAGTATCAAGTTTTTGTTTGACCTGATGAAGGCAGGTTTCAATAGCACCAAAATCTTTGTGGTATAAAGCCCAGTAATGAGAATCTAAACCTCTATACTTTTCTGGATTACCACCATGAAAGTTAAAAATTCTATTAATATATTTTTTATAGATTTTCAGATTTATTTTGCCAGTGCCAAAAAGTAAAATAAATTTAACCTTTTTTCTTAAAAGAAAATTAAGAACTTTTTTTGAATTTATATCATAAAAATAATTTACTTTTGAATCAAAATTTGGCTTTGATTTTGCGAACCATATTTTTTTCTCAAAATTTTCTCTTTGCCTTTCAAAAAAAACTTTGCTTTTAAAATTTGGATTTATTATTTTTTTTTCAACAATACAAATGATATCTCTATTTTTTTTAAAAATTTCATTAACGAAGTGCACGTGATGTAACGTTTTTGTTGTGAGTATTGCAATCATAAAATTTTAATTTTATTTGAAAAATTTATTTCAGGAACAATTTTTTTTATTTCAATACTTTTTGATTTACATTTTATAAATATTTGCTTTTCGTTACCTAATTTAAAAAGTTCACCATTTTTAATTTTTGGGTTAAAATTTGTCATTTTGCATTCTAACAGCCGATATTTTTTTCTTTTTATAAAAAAAAAAGCACCTTTGTAGGGTGTTGATTGAGATCTCACCAAATTAAAAACTTCTAAATTTTTTTGATTAAAGTTAATTAATGCATCTTTATCATATCTTTGATGAAAATAACTTTTAGATGAAGGTTGTTTGATCATAGGTTTATTTTGAAGAATATTTTTAATTGCTTTTAGAGTGAGGTTCAAGAATAGTTTATTAGCCTTTTTTTGTATGTTCATTATATTATCTTTTTTTAAATTTTCAAATTCCGATTTACATACAATTTTTCCTTGGTCTAATTTATTATTTATTTTTATAACTGAAATCCCAATTTTTTTTTCATCATTTAAAATTTGCCAAACCAGAGGAGACCCACCTCTATATTTAGGGAGTTTACCAGCATGCAGATTTATTATCCCATATTTTGAAATATTAAAAAACTTTTTACTAAAGATATGGGGAAACCCCGCCGATATAATAAGGTCAAATTTTTTTTTATATATGAAATTGAAAAAATGCTTACTTTTTAAGTTGTTTATTATTTTTAATTTATTTTCATCAATTTTATTAATTATTCTTTTGTTCAAGAATTTTCTAGTAACAATATTAAAAACTTCAAAGCCTTTGTTAGACAAAAATTTAGAGAGATTTAGTCCTCTATAATTGTTATAAAAAATAAGTACTTTTTGGATTTTTTGCGTTTTTTTATGAGATAGTGCCATGGATTTATATTGCTCTATTAATTACTAATCTTATTTGTTGCTTTATAAGTAAAAAAGATTATGTTCATAATTTGAACGTTGTCAATATATTTGATATACAAATGATCAAAGCAAAAGGCGTAATATGAAAATTGATATAGGAAAAAATTATTCGAAATTTCAAAGAATATTCGATGAAGAAAAAGTTTCAGATACCATGTTTTTGATTGCAAAAAAAATTAAAGGATAAATATATTGTCAAAGAAACCAACAGTTGCAATTATTGGATTAGGTTATGTAGGTCTGCCATTTCTAAGACTTTTATGCTTAAAAAAATTTAATGTTTTTGGATTTGATATTGACGAGGACAAAATTAGACTTTTAAAAAAAAATGAAAGCTACATATCAGATATCAAAAATAATCAACTAAGAGTGGTAGAAAAAGATAAATTATTTTCTATGAAAAAAATAGAAAAAATAAAAGAATCAGATTTTATAATTTTATGCCTTCCGACACCCTTAGATAAAAGAAAAAGACCAGATATGTCGAAAATTATAAAGGCTTTTAATACTATGAAACCTTTTCTCAAAAAAAAACAAACCATCATACTTGAAAGTACTGTATATCCTGGAGCGACAAGAAATATTTTTTCTCCATTTATTTCAAAGAAATTTAAAATAGGTAAAAATTTTTTTATTGGGTATTCCTCAGAAAGGATTAGTCCCGGACAGACTGATGTTAAACATTATAAATTCTCTTTTGAAAATACTACCAAGGTAATAAGTGGTTATGACACAAACTCTCTTAAAAAGATAAGAGGATTATATAGATTAATTTTTAAAAGTCTTTTTTCTGCCGACACTTTAGAAGTAGCTGAAATGTCAAAACTAGTCGAAAATTCTTATAGGTCTGTGAATATAGGTCTGGTAAACGAGTTAAAAGTGATATGTAAAAAAATGAGAATAAATATAAATAAAGTTATAGAAACCGCTGGCACCAAACCATTTGGTTACAACAGGTTTTATCCCGGACCAGGAGTAGGAGGACACTGCATACCAATTGACCCAATTTTTCTTAAGTGGTCAGCCCAAAATTTTGGTGTTAACGCAAAATTTATAAGTTTAGCAAGATCAACAAATTTGAAAATAACTGACTGGGTTTTAAGGGAGATCTGTAATAATGAACCTAGAACAAAGAACTTAAAATATAAAAAAAAAATTTTATTAATAGGATTAGCTTACAAAGCTGATGTGAACGATTTAAGAGAAAGCCCATCTGTAAAAATATTTAAATATTTGTTAAAATATAAAAACTTAGTTCATTATCATGATAACAAAATAAATAATTTTAAAATCAATAAAAAAACTTATAATTCAGTAAATTTAAGTAATATAAATAGATACGACTATGTCATCATTGGCACTAATCATAGCGATCTTAATAAAAATTTTATATTGAAGAATTCAAAAAAAATATTTGATACCAGGGGACTATTTTCAAAAATAAGTTCCAGAAAGGTAGTTTCAATTTAAATATCCCATGATTAATTTTGCCAAACCAATAGTTAACCAAAAATCTCTATTAAAAATAAAAAAAATTTTTAAGACTGGTCATTTTGTTCATGGCGAATTTACAAGTCAATTTGAAAATAATTTATCAAAATTTTTTAATTTAAAAAATAAACAAATACTGACCACAGCTTCTTGTACAGCATCATTACATTTATTTTATCTTTGTTTAGGATTAAAAAAAAATGATGAAGTCATAATGTCTGCTCAAACTCATGTTGCAACTGCTCATGCCGTCGAAATATGTGGAGCCAAACCTGTTTTTATTGATTGTGAATTGGATACAGGAAATATTGACACAAACAAGATACAAAGAAAAATAAATTCAAAAACGATTTGTATATGTATTACTCATTTTATGGGCAAACCAACGAATATGAAAAAAATCCTTCAAATTGCAAAAAAAAATAACTTGAAAGTAGTTGAGGATACAGCTTTATCTATCGGAGCGAAAATCAACAATAAATTCTGTGGAACATTTGGTGATGCAGGAGCATTTTCATTTCATCCTGTTAAAATTATTACAACTGGTGAAGGCGGGGCAATAATAATCAAAGACAAAAAAATATTTAATAAACTACGCTCAGTTAAATCTTTTGGTTATGATATAGCATCACCCAAAGATAGGAAAATACCAGGTAATTATAATATTGATCATCTTGGCCTGAATTATAGAATGAGTGAAATTGAGTCAGCAATTGGAATTGATGAACTCAAAAATATTAAAAATAAAATTATTTCAAGGAAAAAAAATTTCCATTTATTGATGTCCAATATAAAAGAATGTAAAAATTTTAAAATTTTAAATACTCAGAGTGAACCAAATTATCAGTCGAGTTACTATGCTTTAACTATTATTCTTAATAGCGATTCAAAAAATTTTAGAAACAATGTAATATTAAATCTTAAAAAAGATGGAATACAAACCAGCATTTATTATCCCCATCCGGTACCTTTATTAAATTATTATAGAAAAAAGTATAAAAGTAATAAAAATAATTACAAAAACGCGAGCAAGATAGCCTATAATTCTATTTCTTTTCCTGTTGGGCCGCATGTTACAAAAAAAAACATTATGTACATGGCATATAAAATAAAAGAGATGATCGGTTAAAATATGAATAAATTTGATTTAGGAATTATAGGATTGGGATTAACAGGTAAAGAACATTTGAGTTTTTATTTAAAAAAAAAAGATATAAACAAAATTTACGTTTCAGATATTAAGAAAATAAAAAAAAACCAAAAACTTTATAAAATCGATAAAAAATTATCAGAATTTTCTAATTCCAAAAACAATAAAATACTTTCAATAAGCAATTATGACAAAGATCATGCAAAGCTGATTTTAAAAAACTATTCTAAAAGCCATATTTTCGTAGAAAAGCCAATGTGTAGAACTATTAAGGATTTAAAAGATATTCATAAAATTGTTAAAAAAAATAAATTTAAAAATCTCCTCTATTCTAATTTAGTTTTGAGATCAGCAAAAGTTTTCAATAAAGTAATAAAACAAATTAGATCTGGAAAATTTGGAAAAATTTATTATTTTGAAGGTGATTATTTATATGGAAGATTAAATAAGATTATTCAGGGTTGGAGAGGCTTAGACCAAAACTATAGTGTTTTTCTTGGAGGAGGAATTCATATGGTAGATTTAATGATAAGATTTCTAAATGAACTGCCAATCAGTGTTACAAGTCAATCTAACAAAATAGTAACTAGAAACAATAAATTTAAATTTAAGGATTTTGTTCAAAGCACATACTTTTTTAAAAATGGTGCATTAGGTAAAATTACAGCCAACTTTGGTTGTGTCCATAAACATCAACATGTTTTAAAAGTCTATGGAACAAAAAAAACATTTATATATGACGATATGGGAGCAAGAATATCAAATAAAAGAGACCCACATAAAAGCAATCATATTATTTTAAACAAAAAACTATATAAAGGAAAAGATTGTTTGCTACCTGAAGTCTTAACAAAATTACAAACTCAAAGAAATTTTAAAAAAGAGGTTTATAATGAACTTAATTTAATATCTGCGTCAATACATGCGGATATTTCATCAAAACGAAAAAAAAAAATTAAAATAAAATATTTAAAATGAAAAAAAAGAAAATTTTATTAGTAGGGGGTTGTGGTTTTATAGGTCACAATTTAGCAATTTATCTTAAAAGGAGAGAACACAATATTTTAGTAATTGACAATTTTAAAATAAATAATCTTGAATTTGTGAAAAATCATTTAAAAGACAAAAAAAAACAAATACTTTATAGATCTTTTATCAATGAGAGAATTAAGCTTTTAGAAAATTACAACATACCAATTAAAAAAATTGATGCTACAAATAAACAGCAATTAATGAAAGCTGTAAAAATTTACAAACCTGATATTTTAATTCATCTGGCCGCAGTATCTCATGATGGCAGATCAAATCAGAATCCAGAATTGGCCTATCAAAATAGTTTTAGAACACTATTTAATTCGCTAGAAAGTGTAAAATCTTTAAAAAAAACACACTTTATCTTCTTGTCATCAAGTATGGTCTATGGAAATTTTAAAAAAACTATAGTTCATGAAAATGAAAAATGTAGGCCAATAGGCCTGTATGGTTCTTTAAAGTTATCAGGAGAATTATTGGTTAAATCATTCACAAATGTATTTTCAATTAAACATACAATTATTAGACCTTCAGCTTTATATGGCGAAAGGTGTATAAGTAATAGAGTAATACAAATTTTTCTCGAAAACGCATTTCAGAAAAAAAGAATTATAATCAATGGTAATGGAAAAGAGAAACTAGATTTTACTTATATAGATGATTTGTGTCAGGGTATCTTTAAAATTATCCAGAATACAAATAAATCTGCAAACCAAACTTTTAATTTAACTTACGGATCTGCCAAGTCAATTCTGGATTTAAAAAAATTAATATTAAATAAATTTCAAAAACAAAAGTTTACAAATGTTAAAAGGAATAATTTAATGGCTATAAGAGGTACATTGTCTATCAAAAAAGCAAAGAAAATGATTAATTACAATCCCAAATATGGCATTGCTAACGGATTTGAAAAGTATTATCAATGGTATAAAAATTTTTATGGAACAGAAAGAACTAAATAAAGATAATCGAATTCATAATAAAAAAGAAATCTTATCTGCATCTGTTGTTAAAAAAAACTCGCGTGTAGATACAGAGAAGATCCTTTATGATGAACTATTCCCGAAGTTTGGAAAAAGATTTCTTGATTACAGAAAAAAATATGAAAATTATTTAAAAGACGAAGGTCATAATACTCTCCCGGATTATCCAATTTCAGTAATTTTGGAACTTGTAAATAGATGTGATTTAGAATGTACAATGTGTTACCAAGGATTTAGAAATGATGCAAAAAAATATACACTACAGCTCAATGATCTAGAAAAAATTTTCTCAGATTTTAAAAAAAACAAACTCGATGCTTTGTTGCTAAGTGCATCAGAACCACTTCTTTATAAAAATTTTGATAAAGTTTTGAAAATGGCTGATGATGCAAAAATTATGGATCAATTTTTGTTTACAAATGGCAAGCTTCTAAACGAAAAAAATAGTGAAATAATTTTAAATAGTTCTTTGACGAGATTATTTATATCTATGGATGCAGCTTCAGAAGAAACATATAACAAAGTTAGAATACCTGTGAATAAAAAAATTCTAAATACTAGAAGATTAGAATTAATAGAAAAAAATGTTAAAAATTTTGTTAAACTTAGAAATTCAATGAATAAAACATTACCTCTAGTTAGAACTTCTTTTGTAGCTCTTGAGCAAAACGCTCATGAGGTTGAAACTTTTATCGATAAATGGATTGATATTGTAGACACTGTAGAAATTCAAAGAGAAAATTCAATCGATTTTTATGATGATCTCAAATCAAACAAAGATGTTAAAAGCAAACGATTGCTTACAAAGTATAATTGCAATCAACCTTGGGGACAGGTAACAATCCACTCCGATGGCTATGTCGGTCCGTGTTGTAACACTGTAGGAAGAAATTTACCGGTTGGAAATGTTCTTAAAACAAGTTTAAAAGATATTTGGCATGGTATTAATATGAACAAAGTTAGGGATGGTTTCAAAAATAATAATCCAAATAAAATATGTCAGCTTTGTATAGAAAATGAAAAATATAATATTTAATTTAGTATCTTTGCTACCTTCACCAAGTCTTTAAATTTAAATTTATTTTCTTTTCTTAATTTTCTTAATTTTATGTAAATTTTCGTTAAATATTTTAAGTCTTTAGGTCTATCAATCGCAAAATTATATTTCCTTAAAGATCTTTTAAGGTAAAAATTTTTAATGATAAATTTATTTGGATTTTTGTAAATAAATGGAGTTACATGTTCTTTGTCATGCTTGCTTTTGGCAAATAAATAAACATTTTTTAACGTTTTATAGTTAAATATTTCTACACTCATGCCTTTAGGATAAGTTGGTCTAAACAAGTTTGTAACCACATCAAATTTTCCCTTATTAAAAATTTTACAAAATTTATCTATTATTTTGGGATCTATAAAAGGTGAGTCTGCAGAAATTCTAACTATATTTTTAATTTTAAATTTATTTGCAGACAAATAAAATCTCTTAAGAACATTCTTTTCAGGACCAAAAAAATAATTGCAGTTATTATCTTTGGCTATTTTTATAATTTTACTATTAGTTTTATTAATAGTACTTGCTATTATAATTTTATTTCTAAATTTAATTTTTTTAACTCGTTTTAAGACATGTTCAAGAACAGTAATTTTTTCAATTTTTTTAAAAATTTTATTTGGAAAGCGTTTTGATGTAGCCCTTGCTTGGATAATTATTCCTAAATTATTCATTGTTTATAAAAGAGACTTTTTTAAATTATTGAAAGCATCGTCTTTTTTATAGTAAATATTTTCAATATTTCTTATTTTTTTGGAAAATGTTTTGTAATTCATTTTTAAAATACTAGTTAAAGATTTTTCAAAAGATTCATAATCATAATTATTAAGACACATTGGACCATTAAACGGGAATTTTGCTTCTTTAATAAAATTACACCACAATATTTTTTTTCGGAAAGCAAAAGACTCTCTAAGTAAACTAGATGTACAACCTATAATGACATCACTTTGAATAATATTTTTATATGTACCAAATTTTAATTTGTTATTAAAACTAATTCTAAACTTATTATTTTTCAAATTATATCTATAAAATCTTTGCTCTATAAATCTAAAATTAGATCTAACATCATGTTTACCTGAAAATATTATTTTTTTTTTAAACTTTTTTGCGAATTTCAAGCAATGTTCAGCGACTAGTGCAACTTTTTTATCTATATTTTTTGAATTTAAATCACCTCCACCTATTTCAAGGTCAGGCTCAGAAATTAAACAAATATCATATATCTTTTTATCTTTGACTTTGTTTTTTAAATAATTTTTCGCCATTATAGATCTGATCGATCCCATTGGAATTATATTTTTATTTAAACTTGAATTTCGGAAAATTTTTTTTTCAAAATTACTGAATGTAAAATAATTGTTTAAGAATCTAAACTTCCGAATTTCAGGATCATTATCGTACCTATGAGCATTTTGGATTGCTATAAAATTTATTTTTTTATTTTTTAATATTTTTGCCTGTAAAAAAAAATCAATTGAGTTATCGGTAATTGTAATAATATTCTTAGGTTCAATTATAATAATTAGAGCAGAAATATAATTTACTTTTATGCTATTTTTAAAAAAGTTTTTTAATATATAGCTAATTATTTTTATTGTAATAAAAATCTCATTTATGTTTTCAATTCTAGATTTAAGTATAAAATAATTTTTTTTAATAAAGATCTTTTCAGAAACATTTAATTGTTCATCATCAAAAAGGATATTTTTCTTAGGGGGAGGGTTCGAAAATACAAATTTAGATTTTATAATTAATTGACAAAAAAGAATAATTTTTCTTAATTTTGAAAAAATAAAAATAATTATGCTTTGTTTAAATATACTTTTTGGTAGTATAAAATATCTTGGTTTATAAAAAAAATCCTTTAAATATTGATGTATCGTAATTTTCTTTCCAATTTTTAAATCTAAAAGTTGAATAGCGGTCTGTCTATCTGCCATATAATTCATTGTCCTTGACAATGTTCAATAAATGAACATTATAGATGTATGAAAGATTTTAATCAACAAGAATTTAATTTGTTAAGAAAGATTTCCAAAAAACCTGAGTCTTCCCAAAGAGAACTTGCCTCTAAAATGGATGTAAGTCTTGGAAAACTAAATTATCTTCTTAATGAGCTCAAGTTAAAAGGCCTTATTAAAATCAAAAACTTTAAAAGACACCCAAATAAAACTGGCTATCTTTATCTACTAACCCCAAGAGGAATAGCTGAAAAAACAAAAATAACCTTAAACTTTATGAAAAGAAAGCTTCAAGAATATGATGAGTTAAAAAAAGAAGTTGAAAATATAAATAAAAAACAAAAAAGAATAAAATAACTATGTGGATAGTAGTATCAACAAATAATATTAATCTATTGCGTTCTGAAATTAAAAAAAAAATTTCAGATATTAAGTTTTATTATCCCAAAATAAGATCCTCTAAAAATGGTTGCGAAAAAAATATTCTTGGTAATTATGTATTTTGTTATAGTAAAAATTTTTGTGAGGAAAATACTTCAATTTTTAATCTTAAATTTGTCAAAGGTTTAAAGAAAATTTTATTCTCTAAAAAAAAGTTTAATAATGAAGTTCTCAATTTTATTAATTACTGCAAATCACATGAAGACCAAAATGGTTTTTTAAAAAACACTTTTTTTAAAGAAGATATTTGTGATGAAGGTAAATTTTTAAACGGACCTTTTTCAAATTATATATTTAGTTTAATTAAAAAAGAAAAAAGAAAAATACAAGTATTGGTTGGTGCAATTAAAGTTTCGATATCAGATAAAGGAAAATTTAATTACTCAACTATATAAAAAATGACAAACCCATATCACATTCATAAGTTGGATGAGTGCGGAGCTATGTCTAAATATTAATCAATAATCCCAAGACTCAATTAATTTATTTGAAACTATGAATGTGTTTTCTAAAGTCCATCCAATCTTAAGCGGAAAAGATAGGACAAAATTCAATATGATTATTCTACTAAATTTCGTAATATTTTTTTTAGAATTTATTAGTTTAGCTTCTATTCCTTTATTTGTTAGCATTATTATAGACCCGTCTCTTTTACTAAACAAAATTAATGAATTTTTTACAATAGATATCATTCCCAAATTCAGCAATAAAATTTTAATTTCAATAGGTGCAATATTTGTTATATCAACATTTTTATTTAAAAACTCATTTCTAATATTTCACACTTATCTTCAAGGAAAATTCTTTAAGAATTTAAAGATTGATATAGCCACTAAATTATTTACCTATTATACAAATTCTCCTTATTTATTTCATCTTACAAAGAATCCATCAGAACTTTCTAGAAATGTTTCGAGTGAAATACAAAATGCCTATGGATACATGTTTCATTTAATAGCATTTACAAGAGAGAGCTTAACCATATTGGTAATTTTCTCTCTTTTGTTAATTGTTAATCCCCTCATAACTTTTTTTACTTCTATATTTTTTTGTATGTTAATAATAATTTATTTAAAAAAAGTTAAACCCTTAATAAGAAAAAGAGCGATTCAAAATCAAGATCTACAAAAGAGTATTACGCAAACTGTCTATGAAACTTTTGGAGCAATCAAGGATTTAAAAATTTTATCTAAAGAAAATGAAATTCGGGAACATTTCAAAAATAAAATAGATAATTTGGAGGATAACACCTATTTTTTTTCATTTTACGAAAAATATCCAAGAATTTTTTTAGAGCTGATATCGATAATTACAATCATTTTGGCATCTTTAATATACTTATCTTTAAACCCAAATTTTATAAATATTATTCCAATTTTGACACTTCTAGTAATATCATTTGTTAGATTTATACCTGCTTTTGGAGCAATAACTTTGAGTATAACTTATATGAAAAATTTTGAGCCAAGTATAGAGCTCATCAATAAAGAAATATCTAAAATTGGTTCAAGCACAATCAACTCAACAGAGATTAAAAACAAAGTTAATAAAAATTTAAAATTTACAAATAAAAAAGACTTTCTTTTATTGGACAATATCTCATTTTCGTATCCAGATAGTGAAATCTTCCCAATTAAAAATATTAACCTAAGTATTGATGAAAATAGCAAAGTTGGAATAACAGGGAAAACGGGGGCAGGAAAAAGCACTTTGTTTCATTTGATGCTAGGTTTGCTAACTCCAAAAAGTGGAAATATTTTTTATAAAGGACAAAATATATTTAACAATTTAGAAAAATGGAGAAAAGAAATCGGGTATATATCTCAAAATGTTTATTTACTAGACTCTACAATAAAAAAAAATATTGCCTTTAATTTTCTTGATGAGCCCGTTGACGAAAAAAAAATTATTAAGGCAATTGAAATCGCAGATTTAAAAGAAAAAATTTCATATTTACCAAATGGAGTTAATACCAAAGTTGGTACCGATGGTCTAAAACTATCTGGTGGAGAAAGACAAAGAATAGCATTAGCAAGAGCAGTATACAGAGAACCAAATATTTTTTTTATGGATGAGTCTACTAGCGCATTAGACTCAAAAACAGAAGAGACAATTATTCAGAATATAAAAAATAACTTTAAACATAAAACAATGATTATGATTGCCCATAGACAAAGTACTATCAAGTCGTGTGATAAAATTTTAAATTTAAAAGACGGAAAAATTTCTTAAAAAAATATGACAAAGAAAATTTTATTAATTGGTTTACCAGGATCAGGTAAGACAACTCTAGCTAAAAAGTTAAAATTTATTCTTAAAGCAGATTGGTTAAATGCAGATAGAGTAAGAACTAAGTATAAAGATTGGGATTTTTCTAAACCTGGAGTTTTGAGACAGGCAAAAAGAATGAGACTTCTAGCAAAAAAAAGTAAAAAAAAATTTGTTATAGCAGATTTTGTTTGTCCATACGAAAAAGGAAGAAAAGTATTTAGTCCCGACTACCTAATCTGGATGGATACTATTAAAAAAGGAAGATACCCGACTTTTGACAAAACATTTCAAAAACCCAAAAACTATAATATTAGACTTACTGAAAAAAATTTGTATTTAAATTTAATTCAAATTAAAGATTTAATTCTAGGCTATAAATGGAATAATAAAAAAAATACCATTCAAATGATGGGGAGATATCAACCATGGCATTATGGCCACAGAAAATTATTTGAGGAATGTATTACAAGAGCAGATCAAGTTTTTATCATGATAAAAGATGTCCATGGAATTAATGATAATCCATTAAACTTTAGCCAAGTAAAAAGTAATATTGAAAAGGACTTGATCAACTTTAAAAAAAGGATAAAAATTCAAATTGTGCCAAACATTTCAGAAATTTGTTATGGAAGAACCGTAGGCTATAAAATTAATAAGATTAAACTAAATAAAAATATTGAAAATATTTCAGCAACAAAAATAAGAAAAAAACTAAGATCCAAAGGTATTTTAAAAAAGTATAGGGCACTTTAAATGAAAAAAATTAAAATAGAGATAGGAAAAAAATGCGATATTTCTTTATTGAAAGGAATAAACTACAAAAGTTTTTATAAACAAAACTTAATATCAAAAATTGTAGCAAAGAATTATTCAAAAGCAAAAGGTAAAGATAAACAGAGAACAAATAATTGCATAATCTGCGGTAGTAAAAGTCTGAAGTTTGCTACTTCGGTTTTCTCCATTCAATATGTTCAATGCCAAAAATGCAGCCATGTAATGCGTAAGTATAACTATAGCAAAAAATTTTTGGAAAAATTTTGGAAAAAGAAAGGAGACATAATTGCAGTACACTCTGAAAAAGGTCAGCAAAAATATAGAAGTAAGTTTTTAAGCCTACCAAAAGTAGAAAAGATATTAAAATTCTCAAAAAAGAAAAAAAATTTCAATTGGCTTGATCTTGGTTGTGGCAATGGAGAATTTTTAAAATCAGTCAAAAGAAAAGGTATAAGAGGTTATGGTTTTGACTTAAATCAGAAAGACATCTTTTTAGCAAAGAAAAAAAAATTGAATGTTTTGAGATCAGACATTGAAGAATTTCAAAGTTATATTAAAAGTAAAAATATTAAGTTCCATGTAGTTTCTGCGACTGGTTATTTTGATGTAATTAATGATCCTGTAAAAGATCTTAAAATTGTAAGTAAAAACATGAGTAAAAATGGCATCCTGATGATCGATGTTCCTAATTATGAATCACCCACGCATGATATGATAAGGTTGTTCCCCAACGAGTCTATAAGACATTTAAGTGCAGTACAAAGAAGTTCATTTACATACAAAAGTTTAAAACATCTTCTAGCCAAAAATGGTTTTAAACTTATATTTAGATGGGTGTACGGATTAGATTTTTATATGATTATGAATTATTTAACTCTTAAAAATAAAAATATAGAAAATTCATCTGTAATGTCAGTGTTTGCAAAAAAGTATAATGATTTTCAAAAAATTTTTGATGAAGAAAAAAACTCTGGAACATTATTCATTATAGCACAAAAAAATTAAGACTCTAAATGTCAAAAATCAAAATAATCTGCACTCTTGGTCCCGCATCTTATAAAAACACTATATTGAATAAGTTAAAAAAATATAAAGTAGATATTTTTAGAATTAACTTATCACATACACCCAAAAATAAAATTTTACAAAAGATCAAATTTTTGAAAAAAAAAAAGATAAAAAACATTTGTATAGATACTGAAGGTGCGCAAGTTAGAACAACAAAAGTTAAAAAAAAACTATTTTTTAATAAAAATCAAATAGTTAAAGTTTTTGTATCTAGTGATTTAAGCGACAGAAAGAAAATTTGTCTATATCCAAAATTTAATCTCTTTCAATGCAAAGTTAATTCAAAAATAAAATTAGGCTTTAATAATTTAGCTTTAAATATTATTAAAAAAGACCAAAAAAATAATGTATTAGTTACCAAAGTATCAGATGCAGGATACCTTGAATCTAATAAGGCAGTACACTTTTCTCAAAATATAAAACTACCACCTCTTACAGAAAAAGATGAATTCGCATTAAAATTGGCTATTAAAAACGGAATAAAGTTTTTTGCAATGTCGTTTGTTAATAGATCAAAAGATATCCAAGAAATAAGAGAAATTATCAAGAAAAAAAATTTCTTAATATCAAAAATTGAAACGAAATCTGCTCTAACTAATCTTAAGGAAATTTCAAAAAAATCAAATGCTCTCCTTATAGATAGAGGAGACTTATCAAGGTACGTACCAATAGAGGAAATACCTGTAGCACAAGAAAAAATAATTGAACATGGTTTGAAAAATAGTCTACCAGTATATGTCGCAACCAATCTCCTTGAAACAATGATAAAGGAAAAACAGCCAACTAGAGCGGAAAGTCACGATATCTTTTCAACTTTGAAACAAGGAGCAAGTGGACTTGTACTTGCAGCAGAAACAGCAATCGGTAGAGATCCTGTGGGATGTGTAATGTTTATGAAAAAAGCTATTAAAGTTTTCAAAAAAAATACCTAAATGAAAACAATTAAATTAAAAAATTATTCTGATAAAGATAATATTTTAAAACAAATAGTGTTTATAGATGGTGTTACGAGATCTGGTAAATTACTTACAGGTTCACTCATTTCTTCGTTTCAGAAAATGGAAAGTTTGGTCTTTGGAGAGAACTTTGAACATTTTATGCCTGCACTAAAATTAAAAAAGTGTAGTTATGATTTTGCAAAATCTTATTTGAACAACTACATAAATCAGACTATTTACAACAAAATGATTTCAAGGGACGTAAACTTTAGGCCTAATGATATTACAAGCATTGAAAATTTTTACAATCCAATTTTATATAAAAGAAGGCTTGCCAATCCAGAGGGTGATATGGTTTTAAAAAAAATTAAATTATTAAATCCAATCCTGCCTTTTGTAACACATGATATTATGATGAATTATGATATTTTTAAAAAATTAAATATAAAAGTTAAATTAATTGAAATCTACAGAAACCCATTTGAACTAACTTATTCTTGGTTTCAGAGAAATCTTGCCAATAACCTAGAGAATTCAAAAAGATCATTTACCCTTAAGATTATGTATAAGCAAAAAGATTATCCTTGGTACCTTAAAAACCTTCCTAAAAATTGGAACAAACTTAACGATTATGAAAAATGTGCTTATTATGTAATTTTAAATACTACTGAAGCTATAAACAAACAAAAAAAAATAAAAGACAAAAATTTTTTATATACTACTACTTACACTGATATAATTGAGAATACTCAAGCAGAACTAAAAAAAATTGCAAATTTTTTAGGAACTAATTTCAGTAATAAAACAAAGAAAATTATCAGTAAAAAAAATTGTCCAAATTTAAAGGTTAGAAGACTCCTAAAAAAGAAAAAAAAACATTTAAAAAAAAAACTATCTAATCAAATTTATAAAAAATTAATTAAACTAGAAACAGATTATAATCTAAATATTTATGGTTTAAAATAATTTTAATTTTTATGAAAATTGAAAAAAATAAAAAATTTAAATCATTAGTTTTAAATAAAGATAGGCCTATTATAACGGCTATAAAAAGAATTCAAAATAATACTTTGAAGACTTTAGCTATTGTAAATAGCCAAAATAAATTAGTCGGTACATTAACTGATGGAGATATTAGAAGAGGAATATTAAAAGGAATCAATATTAATGATCCTGTAATGAATGTTGTGAATAAAAAGCCAGCTAAGAAAGTATTAGGAAAAAAAAATTACTATGGATTAGGAAAAAATATTAATATTTCTATACTTCCAGTAGTAAATAAAAAAAATATTTTAAAATCTATCGAGCCGAATAGTTACTTCAATTTTAAAAATTTTAGCGATAATACCCAAATAATAATAATGGCAGGAGGATTTGGGAAGAGGTTAATGCCACTAACAAGAAAAATTCCTAAACCTTTAATAAAAGTAAATAAAAAAACACTTATAGAAATAATTATAGACAATTTTAGAAAGTACGGATTTTCCGAGTTCAAGATATCTACATTTTATAAATCTAATTTAATAAGAAAATATTTGGATAAAAAAAACTTAGGTCTTAAAATTGAATATTTAAAAGAAAAATCCCCATTGGGCACAGCTGGATGTCTAGGTCTTTTAAATTACAAAAAATTGAAAGACAATGTTTTAATACATAATGGAGATGTAATATCAGATTTAAATATTTCAAATCTATTAAAATTTCACATAGACTCGCAATCAGACATAACCGTTTGTGCAAAAGAAAAAATTAATCCATCCCCTTTTGGTCAGATTTTTTTTAAAGGTCATAAGATAAAAAAAATATTAGAGAAGCCTAACAGTAAAAATTTTATAAATGCTGGTATTTATATTCTTAAAAAAAGTGTAATAAAAAATATTTTACCAAAAAGGCTTGATATTACTTCTTTAATTGAGACAAAAATTTCAGAGGGGTTAAACGTGAATATTTATCCCATATACGAATATTGGGTAGATATAGGTAGAAAAGATATTCTTAAAGAAGTACTTAGTAAAAAAAATACTTGAAATTTCAACTCTAATGAAAAAATTACTTAATTATTTGATATCAAAAAGAAAAAAACTAAAAAAAAACTCATTGCCTTTACATGAGCCAAATCTTACAAAAGTAGACGAACGAGAAGTAATCAAAGGAATTCGAACAGGTTTTGTTTCTACTGCTGGTAATGAAATAGCTAAATTTGAGAGTAAAATAAAAAAAATTACAAAATCAAAATATGTAGTCTCAACAATAAATGGAACATCTGCAATACACATAGGATTAAAAGCTCTTGGTGTTAAAAGCAATGATGAAGTATTATTACCCTCAATAAGTTTCATAGCACCTGCTAATGCAGTTTTATACACCGGTGCAATACCTCATTTTGTAGATTCAGAATTAGATCATTTTGGAGTTGATCCGAATAAACTAGATGAATATTTAAAAAAAAATACAGTAATAAAAAAAAATTTTTGTTTTAATAAAAAAACAAAAAGAATTATAAAAGCTATTGTAATTGTTCACGTATTTGGTCATCCAGCTGATATTGAAAAGTTAGTCTCTATATGTAAAAAATACAAGATTAGAGTTTTGGAGGATGCCGCAGAAGCACTCGGTAGTCACTATAAAAAAAAACAAGTAGGAACTTATGGTGATATTGGAATTTTAAGTTTTAATGGAAATAAGATAATTACAACTGGAGTAGGTGGAGCAATACTTACGAATGATCAAAAACTTGCAAAACTCTCAAAACATTTAATAACTACTGCTAAGAAATACCATAAATGGGACTTCATACATGACATGCCAGGTTATAACTACAGACTTGCTAATATAAATGCATCTCTGGGTATTTCACAAATTAAAAAACTAAATAAACAAATAAGACTTAAAAAAAAGTTATTTAAAAGATATAAAAAAATGCTAGGAAAGTCAGAAGATTTCTTGATATTAGATCAGCCATATAATTCCAAAAGTAATTTTTGGTTACAAACTTTAGTTTTGTTAAAACCTTCAGCCACAAAGAAAAATAAAATTCTTAAAAGTTTCCATAAAAACAATATTTTAGCTAGACCTGTCTGGAGGCCATTACACAAAATTAAATTTTTGAAGAAATATCCAAAAATGAATTTAAAAAACGCAAATATAATAGAAAATAAATTAATTAATATTCCTAGTAGTTTTTATTTATAAAATATGAAATTTAAAAAAAAAAAATTTCTTTAAGAAAATTTTTATTGATTATAAGAAAAGTAAAAAAATTCCTAAAATTGATATGCATGTTCACACCAATTGGACAGATGGGAAACATACTGTAAAACAAATGGTTAAAGCCGCAAATAAAAAAAATTTACATACCATATTATTCAGCGAACATTCTAGAGCAAATAGCAAAGGTTGGTTTTCAAAATTCTCTAAAGAGGTTAAAAAAAATCGTTTATACAAAAAAACAGCATCATGCAACTCACTAGTTGGTACAGAGGTAAAAATAAAAGACTTTGATGGATCTTTAGATCTAAATCAAAACATTAAAAAAAAATGTGATTTAATAATGGCCAGTGTTCACCGTTTTCCTGGAGAAAAAGGAAATATTTTTAAAAATAAATCAAAATTTACCAAAAATGAAGCAATAGAATTAGAGTTTCAATTAAGCATGAGTGCGATTAAAAATAGCAAATTTGATATTCTAGGACACCCTTTTGGTATGTCGATTAAAAGGTTTAAGGTAACTCCAAAATGGCATCTTTTTAAAAAGTTGATAAAAGAATGTAAAAAGAATGATAAGATTTTTGAAATAAATTTTCATTATCATAAAAATTATAGAAAACTATTACAAGAATGTTTACGAACAAAAACTTTGTTCTCACTTGGTTCAAACGCACATCACATGAATGAACTGGGAAAAATAACTAAAATTTAAATTATGAAAAGAATACGAGTCTTGGTTACAGGTGCAGGGAGTGGAGTAGGACAGTCAATAGCCAAAGCTTTAAAGTTATCAAATCTTAATTTAAAAATATTTCTGGCAGATATCAATTTACTAAATTCGGGCTTGTATAGATTTAAGAACTCAATCTTAACACCAAAAGTAGAAAAACCTGGTGCCCTAAAATGGTACTTTAAAAATCTAAAGAAACTTAAAATTGATATTTTGATGATCGGATCTGAATTTGATTTAGTTTTTTTTTCTAAACACGCAAATATTATAAAAAAAAAAACTAATTGTCTTGTATGTAGTTCAAGTCTTAAAACAATTAATCAATTCAATGATAAACTTGCCACTCAAATTTTTTTAAAAAAAAATAATCTTCCTTTTCTTAGGACATATGCTCCAAAAAAATTAAAAGAAGCTCTTATTAACTCTAAAAAATTAAAATTTCCATTAATTTTAAAAGGGCGGCACGGCACATCATCAAGAAATGTTTATTTAATAAAAAACTTGGACGGATTAAAGAAAAACTTTAAAATAGTTAAAAATCCAATTTTGCAAGAACACATAGGATTTATTAAAGATAATTTTAACACAGAATATACTTGTAGTTTTTTTAAGACCAAGCAAAAAACTATAATAGGTCCATTCATTTTAAAAAGAAAAATTTTGAACGGAACATCTTGGATCACCGAAACAATAAGTAACAAAAAAATATCAAAATTAATATTAAATATCGCCAAATTAATAGATTGTAACGGAAGTTTTAATATTCAATTAAGATTAACTAAAAAAGGCCCTATACCTTTTGAGTTCAATCCAAGATTTTCTGGAACAACATCAATTAGATCTCATTACGGTTTTAATGAGCCAGAAATGTATATTAAAAATTATTTTTATGGATCAAATTTAATGAATAACTTTAAAAAATTTAAAAGGGGAATTTGTTTTAGATATATTGAAGAAATTTTTCTTGAAAATTCAAATTTAAAAAATCTTAAAAATCAAATTGGCAAAGGGAAGATTAATAAATGGTTTTAAATACTAAGGTTGGAGTAACAGGGAGTTCAGGTCTATTAGGTAAACATGTTGTACAATATTTTTTAAAAAAAAATTGCGAAATAATTGGAACTAGTCGATCAAAACCAAAAATTTATCATAAAAATTTTCTTTGGAAAAAATTAGATCTTCGTAAAAAGATTAATAATGAAAAATTAAGTGTAATTTTTAAAGATATAAATTGCTTAATACATATGGGTGCTTACGTTCCAAAAAAAACAATCTCAATCAATAAAAATTTAATAAATAAAATTAATATTGATGCAACGATTAATTTGCTTAAGTGGTCACAAAGAAATAATGTACACTTTATATATATATCTGGATCAGTAGTTTATAACAAAAATAAAAAGAATTCAGAAAACTCAAAATTACTAAAAAAATCAAAAAATCTTTACATAGATTCAAAAATTAAATGTGAAAGAAAAATTTTTAGACTCGTGAAAAAGAAAAATAATAACTACACAATTTTTCGACCCTCTTCTATTTATGGTTTTGGATTAGATAAAAATAAGTTGATATCAAAATTTATTAACATATTACAAAAAAATAAAGCCTTAGAAATTTATAATTTCAAAAAAACAAAAGTAAATTTTATTCATGCCAAAGATGTTGCATCTGCGATATATCAATCATTTAAATTAAGAAAAAAAGGAATATTTAATATTGGCTCGAAAAATTCTTATAATTTTTTATCATTATCAAAAATTTTAGTAAAATTAATCAAAAGCAAAAGTATTATAGTCTTAAGAGATAATAAAAAAATTAATAATCTAAATTCTCTCGATGTTAAAATCAAAAAAGCAAAAAAAATTTTAAATTGGAAACCTATTTTGAGTATGAGAAGTGGTTTAAAAATGACATTACAAAAAAAATGGAACTAAAAAATACATATATCATTGCAGAAGGTGGGATAAACCATAATGGGAATTATAACAATGCAAAAAAATTAATTTCTGTTGCAAAAATTTGTGGAGCTAATGCAATAAAATTTCAAACATTTATACCTGAAGAGGTAGTTACAAATAATTTAAATTTGGCAAGTTATCAAAAAAAAAATTTAAAAAGAAATATTAGAATGATAGATATGATAAAAAAATATCAATTAAGTTTTTCACAACAAAGGAAACTTTTAAAAATAGCAAAAAGAAAAAAAATTGATTTTATTTCATCTGCCTTTGATTTAAAAAGTTTAGAATTTTTGATAAATGATCTTAAATTACGTATTTTAAAAATCCCCTCTGGCGAAATAACAAATTTTCCATATCTAAAACGTGTATCTAAATTTAATAAAAAAGTAATTTTATCTACAGGGATGTCAAATTTAAAAGAGATTAAAGCAGCTTTAAAAATCCTTCTTTCAGGTAAGCTTAAGAAAAAAAATGTATCAATTCTTCACTGCAATACCGCATATCCGACACCTATTAAGGATGTTAATTTAAAAGTTTTAAAAATTTTTAAAAATAAATTTAAACTTGTAACTGGTTATTCTGATCACACTTCTGGTTTTGAAGCATCTCTAGCAGCTGTAAGTCTGGGAGCAAAAATTATAGAAAAACACTTAACACTTAATAAGAAACAACATGGTCCCGACCACAAAGCAAGTCTTAATTCTAAAGAATTTAAATCTTTTGTAGACACTGTTAGAAAAGTTGAAAAAATCCTTGGGACTAACGTCAAAAAGATTTCACCATCAGAAAAAGAAAATATTAAATATGCAAGAAAAGTAATTGTTGCAAAAAAATTTATAAATAAAGGTGAAACTTTTTCCCATAATAATTTAACAACAAAAAGAGCGGGGCATGGTATTTCTCCAATGAAGTGGAGTAAATTAATATCAAAAAAATCAAAATATAATTTTAAAAAAGATGAAAAAATTAAATAAAAAAATTGCTATAATTACTGGAAGTCGAGGTGATTTTGACCTTCTAAAACCAATTATAAAAAAACTTTATAAATCAAAAAAATTAAAAGTTTACACTATAGTGACTGGATCACATTTAATAAAAGATTACCAAAATAAAAAATTATTTAAAAAAGATCTAATAAAAATAAATAAAAAAATAATAATAAAATATTCAGGTGATAATACTTCATCAATTCTTAATTATTTTAGCGATGGTATAAAAAAGTTTAATGAATATTATAAAAAATTAAAACCAGATATCGTGCTTGTGTTGGGCGATAGGTATGAAATTTTTTCTGCTGTTATAAGTGCATATTTTGATAGAATACCAATTGCACACATTTCAGGAGGAGAAGTTACCCAGGGCGCTTTTGATGATGGAATAAGACATTCTATAACGAAGCTTTCATCAATACATTTTGTTACAAATAAAATTTACGCAAACCGTGTGCACCAATTAGGAGAAAATAAAAAAAATATTCATGTAGTAGGAAGCACAGGTGTTGAAGATATAAATGAAATAAAATTTTACAATAAAAAACAAATTCAAAATATAATCAATTATAATTTTAGGGGTAAGAATTTTTTAATTACCTTCCATCCTGTTACCCTTGAGAAAAATTATGGATTGAAGGACTTTAAAACTATCTTAAAATACTTTTCAAACAAACCTAATATAGGTATCTTATTTACTCTGCCAAATACTGATACGAAAAACTATAAAATTATTTCATTAATTAAAACTTTTGTTAAAAAAAATAAGAATTCTTATTTCTTTAAATATTTAGGAAAACAAACTTATTTTTCAATTATTAAAAACTTTGATGGTGTAATTGGAAATTCTTCAAGTGGAATTTCTGAGGTACCAAGTTTAAAGGTACCAACTATAAATATAGGTACCAGACAGAAGGGTAGAATTATGGCTCCAAGTATCATTGATATAAAAAGATTATCCATAAAAAGTTTAGATAGAGCTTTAAAAAAAATTGAAACTGTAAAATTTAAAAAAGTTCTACTTAAATCTAAAAATCCTTATTATAAAAATTATACAACAGAAAATATAATAAAAATTTTGGAGAGAATTAATTTTGAAAATATTAATTATAAAAAATTTGTAGATATGGAATTAAAAAGATGAATAATACGAATAAAAATATTTTCTGGTGCAAAAATTGCGTTACTATGTCTACAAGGCCTAGAATAACTTTTGATAATCGTGGTTACTGTAGTGCATGCCAATGGACAGAAGAAAAAAAGAAAATTGATTGGTCTAAGAGAGAAAAAATGTTGAAGGAATTACTAAATAAACATAGATCAAATGGTAATAGATATGACTGTATCACAACAGTTAGTGGCGGAAAGGACGGATCATATGTAAGTTATAATATAAAGCACAAATATAAAATGGATCCGTTGGCGGTTACATTCAGACCGATAATGGAAACTGATATAGGTAAAGAAAATTTAAACTCCTTTATTAACAGTGGCTATGATCATATACATGTAACACCAGACCATGAAGCCATGAGAATCTTAAACAAAATTGGTCTAACAGATCTTGGTTTCCCTTATTATGGGTGGTTAATGGGTATTCATACAGCAGTTCTGAGAGTGGCACTGCAAATGAACATTCCACTAGTATTCTACTCCGAAGATGGCGAAGTAGAGTATGGGGGAGATGCAAAATTTAAAAATCATGGTGTTTATGACGTTAACTATCAAATTTCAAGATATTTGGAGGGAGGTTATGATAAAATTATTAAAAAAGCTAAAAGTTTTGGCTTAAATTCTAGACAGCTATATTGGTTTACTTATCCTAGTAAAGATGAATTAAAAAATTTCAAATTAGAACTAACTCACTACGGATTTTATGAAAATTGGGATCCTTATAGAAATTACGTTTTAGCTAAGGAAAAATGTGGGTTAAAAGAGGCGCCAACTTTAAATGAAGGAAGTTACACAAATTTTGCACAGACTGATCAAAAAATATACCTTTTGCATGTTTATTTTATGTATTTGAAATTTGGATTTGGAAGGACAACCCAAGATGCAGGAATAGATGTAAGAAGAGGTGCGATGACGAGATCACAAGCTGTTCAATTAGTTCAAATGTATGATGATATGTATCCAGAAAGTTTATTTGAAGAATATTGTGATTATTTCAAAATGAGCATGAAAGAATTTCAGGAGAACATTGATAAATGGGCAAACAAAAAATTATTTGAAAAGAAAAATAGATGGGTACCAAAATTTAAGATAACTTAATATGTCAAAAAAAATAAAGATAGGAATTATTGATTGTAATTTTGGTAATATAGCTTCATTGATAAATTCTTTTAAGTTTCTAAATCTTGATTTTAAAGTTATAGAAAAAAAGATTATTCTGGATGATATATCACATTTAATACTTCCAGGTGTTGGTTCGTACAATAAAGCTGCAAAGACCCTTAAAAAAATAGGTTTTGATGATCAAATAAAGGAATTCACATCTAAATCTAGACCTTTTATGGGAATATGTTTGGGAATGCAATTAATGTTCGACTCAAGCACGGAGGACGGAAAAGAATATGGTCTAGGACTTTTTCAAGGAGAGTGTAATAGGTTTTCAGATAATTTAAAAGTTAGCTTGCCTCATATTGGTTTCAACTTAGTTGATAATTATAAAACTAAAATATGGAAAGGAATTCCTGACCAATCTCCTTTTTATTTTGTTCATTCTTATAGAATTTCAGTTAATAAAAAAAAATCTAATCAAGCAAAATTATCCAAAACTTTTTATGGTGAAGACTTTGTTTCATTCATAGAACGGGAAAATATTTTTGGAGCACAATTTCATCCAGAAAAAAGTCACAAAACTGGATTGAACTTATTAAAAAATTTTGCAGCAATTTAATGAATTTTAAAAGAATAATTTATGCTTTATTGTACAGTAAAGGTCAATTTTATCTAAGTAGAAATTTTAGTTTACAGAAAGTTGGGGATGTAGAATGGCTTAAGAGAAATTATGGGTTTGGCGAAACTTGTAATTTTATTGATGAACTTATGGTCATAAATGTATCTAGAAATCTAACCGAAGAAGATAAAAAATTATTTTTTAAAGATATTAATGACTTAAGAAAAAAAATCTTTGTACCTTTAACTTTAGGTGGAGGTATCCGCAGCCTTGATGATGCTAAAAAGTATTTCGATAATGGGGCAGATAAAGTTTTAATTAATTTCCTAGCACATAAAAATTTAGAAGTATGTGATTCAATATCAAAAATTTATGGTGGACAAGCTCTATCTATAATGGCTGACTATAAAATAATAAATGAGGAAATCAAAATTTTTATTGATGGGGGCAAAGTATTTTCAAAAAATTTAGAAGATTATATTTTGTCAATTAAAAATATTAAGTTTGGAGAATTAATATTAAACTCAATAGACCAAGACGGAACAGCTGCAGGATTAGACAATAAAACATATAAATTAATTCCAAATGATTTTAAAAACCCTATTTTATTGATGGGTGGAGCGGGTAAACCAGAACATTTCGCAGACGTTCTTTGTAAAGATAAGGTTTCAGGAGTTATAACTGCAAATTTATTTAATTTTTTAGGCAAAGGATTAGAAGAAGCAAGAAATTATTCTATCAAGAATGAAATAAGATTGATAAAATTTGAAAATATATAAAAAATGAAAAAAAAGATCTTTATCTCAGGAGCAACTGGCTTTATAGGTTCACATCTTTGTGAGACCGCAGTAAAAAAAGGTTTTAGGGTTGTAGCTTTTGATAGATATAATTCCAACAATGATCTTGGATGTCTCAAAAATAGTAATTACTTAAAAGATATAGAAGTTATATTAGGAGATGTTCGTGACTATGACTCTGTTTATAAGTCTATGAAAGGATGTAAAACTATTTTTCATTTAGCTGCATTAATTGGAATTCCATATTCTTATGTTTCACCTTTGGCTTATGTCAAAACTAATGTTGAAGGAACATATAATATTCTGGAGGCTTCAAAAAATTTAAATTGTAAAAATGTAATTATAACATCAACCAGTGAGGTTTATGGATCTTCACAATATTTACCAATAGATGAAAAACATCCATTAAGTGCACAATCACCCTATGCCGCCTCAAAAACTGCTGCTGACCAATTATCTTTAAGTTATTATCGCTCTTTTAAATTGCCAGTAACCATCTTAAGACCTTTTAATACTTATGGACCAAGACAATCAGAAAGAGCAATAATTCCAAGAATAATCACACAATGTTTATCTCACAAATATAAAACTTTAGTTTTAGGAAATTTAAAACCTACAAGAGATTTCAATTATGTAAAAGATATTTGTGAGTCTTATTTTCATGTTTTGAAAAACAAAAAAATAATAGGTCAAGTAATTAATGTGGGTGGTAAAACAAATATCTCAATCGAGAACTTAGCTAAAAAGATCATAAAAATTATAAATCCAACAATTAAAATTCAACAAAATAAAAATTTATTTAGACCTAAATTAAGCGAAGTACAAAATTTAAAATGCAATAATAGCAAAATAATTAAATATACTAAATGGAAACCTTCAACCGAATTAAATGAAGGGCTTAAAAAAACTATCAATTGGATAAGATCACACAGATCTCAATATTCTAACAAGTATAAAATTTAAAAATGAACATTCTTTGTACGATTTGTGCCAGAAAAGGATCTAAAGGTATTAAAAATAAAAATCTTATAAAAATTAATAAGAAGCATTTAATTTTCTACTCAATAGATCAAGCAAGAAAAGTAAAGGAGATCAATGATATTATTATTTCAACAGATCTTAACCTTCCCAAGAGCGAATTAAAAAAGAGAAAATTAAAAGTCTTTTTTAAGAGAAAATCAAGTTTATCAAATCATACTTCAGGAAAAGTCCCAGTGATTAGAGATGCATTGAATAAAGCTGAAAAAATCTTTAAAAAAAAATATGATATAATAATTGATTTAGATATAACCTCACCACTAAGAAACGTTCAAGATATAATAACGGCAATCAAGAAATTTAAAAAAAATAAATCAAATAATTTAATTTCAATCTGCAAATCCAGAAAAAATCCATACTTCAATATGATCGAATTAAATAGAAATATACCCATTTTAAGCAAAAAAACTAAAAAAAATATTTTAAGAAGACAAGATGCGCCGAAAGTCTATGACGTGAACGCGTCAATTTATATATGGAAAAAAGAATACCTTATGCGAACAAATAAAATTTTTTCAAATAAGACAACTTTTTATGAAATGCCTTTTAATAGATCAATCGATATAGATAGTTTTCATGATTTAGAATTGGTAAAATATTTCATGAAATGGAATACTAGAAATATTGATATTGATAACATTTATGATTTAAAACCATCAAAATATTTTACAAAATATGAAAAGAAATAAGCTAGCGTTTGTATTGGGTGGCAACGGTGTAATCGGAAGAAAAATAGTTCAAAGATTACATCAGTCAGGTATTAAAGTCATAATATTGGATATAAAAATTGATAAAAAACTTTTAAATGAGAATGTTTTGTTTTTTAACTTTGATTCCTCTAAATTAAATACAGTTGAAAAAAAATTTAATAAAATAATATCAAAATATAAATGTCCTGATATTTTTATTAATACTTCTTACCCTTATTCTAAAGAATGGGGAAAAATTACTTTTGAGAATTTAAAAACTACACAATTAAGAAAAAATGTTGATCTTCACATGAATTCTTTTGCTTGGACATCCTTAAAAATTGCTCAACTAATGAAAAAAGAAAAGGTCAAAGGAAGCATAGTATTAATAAATTCTATTTATGGTGTCCTAGGACAGGATAAAAATTTATATAAAGGAACCAAAATTAAACCTAATCCGGTTTATTCACTTATCAAGGGTGGATTAATTGGACATGCGAAAAATCTTTCTTCATACTATGGAGAGTATGGGATTAGAATAAACACAGTAATTTCTGGTGGCGTTAAAGGTCACGTAGCAGGCTCTAAATTATTACAGAGTAGAAAATTTGTAAGAAAATATATAAACAAAACTCCTCTCAAAAGAATGGGAAATCCCAACGATATTTCATCTGCAGTTTTATTTTTATCATCCGATGAGTCTTCATATATTACTGGAACAAACGTATATGTCGACGGGGGTTGGACAGCTATATAATTTATGAATATTGTCATCATTGGTTACGGGTCGATTGGAAGACGACACGCAGAAATCCTAAAAAAATTTTTTAAAATCAGTAAAATTTTTATTTATTCCAAACAACAAATTAAAAAATTTACAAGCTTCAATAGTTTAAACTATTTAAAAATTATTAAACCACAGTATGTAATTATAGCTAGTGAGACTCATAAACATGAAAAACAACTAAAATATTTAGAAAAAAATTTTAAAGGGATAAAAATATTAGTTGAGAAACCAGTTTTACATAAATACACAAATTTAAAACTGAAAAATAATAAAGTTTATGTCGGTTATAATCTAAGGTTTCATCCATTTATAATTAAACTACATAAAATTTTAAAAAAAAATAAAATTTATGATATTCAATTTATAACAAACTCTTACTTGCCAAACTGGCGAAAAAATATTTCCTATAAAAACAATTATGCTGCTAGCAAATCGAAAGGAGGTGGGATTATTTTAGACTTAAGTCATGAACTAGACTTAATACACTTATTTTTTAAGAAAATTAAAATAAATTATGTATCATTTGGGAAAAAATCAAATCTCAAAATTAATACAGAAGACTACCTAAAATTTTTCGGCAAAGCAAAAAAAACTCAAATCACTTTAGACCTTAAATATTATTCAAAAAATGAATTAAGAATTATTTTAATCGATGGATTAAATTTCTCAATTTTTATTGATTTAAAAAAAAATATATTTAATTTTGCAACTTCTAAAAAAAAACAGATAATTCATAAGAATTACAATCCTAACAATACATTTATCGATATGCATAAAGCAATAATTTCCAATAAAAATTCAAAATTTCTCTGTTCGTACGATGAAGGTATGAATGTTTTAAAAACGATACAAAAAATTAAACTGAGAAAGTATTAGTATTATAAATAATTTTTTAATGTTTATCTTACTGCATCCATATAAATTTACAGAATTTCATCATATGCATTATGAATTAGACTTTTTCGAAAAAAAACTTTGTACAGAAATCGAAATTCATGATTTATCCCAAATAATCAACCCCAAATGGGATAAAGCATTTCGTTTGAAACGACATAAAAAAGCAAAAAGGTTTAACTCAATTATAGAATGGGATTTGTATATGAAAAGATTAGTTCAAAAAAAACATAATATTGTCGTCTTCAATAATTTGGACTTAAATTCATTTAAATCGTTAGTCATTCAAAGTAAATTAAGTAAATATTGTAAAAAAATAATTAAATTAGATGATCCTGCTCAACCAAATTATTGGTATGAAAAAAAGGGAAACTTCTCAATCAGTAATTATAAAAATAAAGTTTTAAATGTTTTAAAAAACCCAAATTCTTTTAAATTTTTTATAAAAACAAAATTTCTTGGGTTTCTATGCAAATTTATCGTTTTTGATAAGATTTATAATTTATATCATGGCAATAGTATTAACTTTAAGCCCAACCTTAGATGTAAAAAAGAATTTTTCGTTAATATACATTCTCCCGATTATTCTAGAATGATCTCATATAATAAAAAAAAAATAAAAATTAAAAAACCCTTTGTAATTTTCTTGGATGGTCCAGGACCACATTTTATAAATGACTACAATCTGTTCGGAGTCAAAATTAAATATGACAAAAAACTTTGGTATTCAGATTTAAACAAATTTCTTTTTAAAATTGAAAAAACTTATTCCTGCAAAGTAATTATTGTGCCTCACCCAAAAGTTAAAAGGTCGTTAAATCCATATTATAGTAAAAAGCTTAAAGTTTGTCATGACCTAGATGCTGCACATAAATTTATACCAATATCAAAATTTGTAATCTCTATTGCAGCAAGTACTGCAGTTGGTCTGGCTTGCGCAAGTAATAAGCCAATTATTCTCATTTATAATGACCAAATTAAAAAACTGAACCCATCTCAATTAGACTATATGAAATTTATGTCAAAAAAATATAAAACAAGCTTAATTAATTTAAATGAAAATGATCAAAATTATTTAAAAAAAATTAATAAAATAAACAACAAAAAAATTACTTATCAATATTTATCATCTAAAAATATTTCTAAGAAAAAAAACTATGAAATATTCAATAAAATATTAAAAGGTAATTATAATTCTTCAAAAATGAATTATAATCCAAGTAAGATTTTTTAAAATATGAAAATTATTAGATCAAAAATGTATAAATACGCCCCTCAAATGGAAGTGTATGATCGTTATACACACGAGTGGAAACCTTTTGTAATGTTTTCAAATAAAACAAATCTTAAATCAAAAAGATTAAATACAGATAAACATGGTCTAAGATTTAATGGATCTAATGAAAAATTCAATACGAAAAGTATATTTGAACAAGGAAACAATTCTAAAGAGCACGGTGCAGTTTTTGGCGCTTCAACAGCTTATGGATTAGGAGCTTCCAGCGATGACAAAACAATTAGCAGCATACTTTCCAAGGAAACAAATATACATTTTTTTAATTTAGGTGTTACTGCCTTTTCAGGATTTCAAGAAGTTATATTACATCAATCTTTAATAAATCATTTAGAAAAAATAAAATATATTGTTGTTCTCTCAGGTTATAACGATTTGTACATGTTAAATTATTTAAATAATTTTGATGTTGAGTATGGACCTCACTACTATGCAAATCAATTTAAAATAGGAATGGATAATAGCCTCCTTAATAGGAAGAGAAAAATAGCAAAATTCTTTTTTTCCCCATTTTTGGACAAAAACGTAGACTGGTCAAGTATATCTCAAAAACAAATTCTTAAGATGATTTTTAACAAAAGAGAGGAAATAAATAATTTTAATGAAGATGAAAAAGATAATTTAATAAAAAATTATTTAAATAGAAATTTAATATATTGGTCTAATATTCAAAAACTTTACAATGTTAAGATACTTTACGTTCTTCAGCCAGTTTTTGGTTGGTGTAATAAAAATTTAAGTTTAGAGGAAAAAGAAATTTTTGAAGAATTGGATATTAATAATCTTAAAGTTTACGACTCAGAAAAAACTTTAGAAAACTCTTATGAAAAATATTTAAATTTAGTTTCAAAACATTGTGAAAAATATAGGATTAATTTTGTCGATAGTAATCAATATTTTAGAGAAAATAACAAAAAGGACAACTGGTGTTTCATTGATAGATCACATTTGACTGATCTAGGCAATCAATATATATCTAATGTAATTAAAGCAAAATTATTAAATAGCTAAATAATAATGTCTTTTGAACTAATCATAATACTTGGAATAATAATCATAGGAGTGATTTATTTTTTCTATAGAAAAAGAAAAAAGAAAAAAGAGTCCTCTGATGATATTTATCCTATGTGGTAGGTATTCAAATGCTAGAAGATTTTCAAAAAAACGGTTTTACAAAAGTTTTTAAAGTAAATTTTGTTGATGAACTCACAAATTTACAAAAATTAATTTATGAAACAACTAAAAAAAACTTAGTTGATCATAATGGAGATATTTCACTTGAGGAGAAATTAAATTTAAAATTTAAGGATGTACCCAAAGAAAATTTTTTCTCTGAACTCATGAATTCTATTAATAACTCATCAGAATTAAATAACGTGCTTAATTCCAAGGGTATTTTAAATTCATTTAGATTAATTTTTAATAATCCAGAACCTTTTGATATAAGTACTTTTAGAGCAAGAATCCCAAACCAAAAAAGGACAATTTATAAATGGCATCAAGATGAAGGTACATGGCATTTAAGCAAAAATCCAAAACATATTAACAAATTTCCAGCCACTCTGTGGTTGTCGATAAATGGAACTTTTGAAAGCGACGGAATACAATTAGTAAGATACTCGCACAAAGAAAAATTACACAATCATTCTTTTGTAAAAGGGCAAGGATATTTTAATATAAAAAGTAAAAATCAGATTAATGAAAACAAAGTATTCAATGTTGTCACTAAGCCATCGGAGGCTGTAATGTTTCATCCACTTACACTTCATAGATCTATTCCAACTATCTCAATAAATTTTAGACCAAGATATACAATTGATGTTAGATACTTTGACAAAGAATTCAAACCAAAGTTTAGTGTTGATTTACTTTTTAAAATAAAAAGAAAATTTAAAAATCTATTTTAATTTTGACCCTCAAAAATACAAAAGTTTTAGAATTCTATAAAGAATTGCCATTTAATATATCTGGCAATTTAGATTTACACGAAGATCAGCTTAGAAAATTTAATCCTCTAAAAGTTTATCCTGAATTAGAAAAAATAATTTCCAATTATGAAAAATTAAAAATAATTGATTTTGGATGTGGTGCTGGTTGGTTGGTAAACTCGCTCTCTTTTCATTTAGGTAAAAAGGCAGAAATAACTGGTGTTGATTTTAACCCCAAAGCTATTGAGTACGCCAAAAACATTAGGGATAGAATGCAATTAAAATCAAAGTTTGAAGTATCTGATTTATCTATGTATGAAGACAGTAGTAATTATGATCTTATTATATCTTTAGGGGTTCTTCATCATACTAATGATTGTCTTAAAGCAATAAAATATATTTCTAAATTTGGAAATGAAAAATCAAATTTGTTTCTGGGTCTTTATCATAGATACGGCAGAAAACCTTTTTTAGACTATTTTAAACAAATGACTAAAAAAAGTGATGCGTACAAATTTTCAATGTATAAAAAAATACATAAAAATATTAAGGACGAGCAAAAACTTTATTCATGGTTTAGAGACCAAGTACTTCATCCACATGAGACCCAACATACTTTTGAAGAATTAATAGACGTATTTAAATCTTGTAATTATAAAATTATTTCTACAAGTATAAACAAATTCGAAAAGATAGAAGATATAAAAAAAATAATAAGTTTAGAAAAAAAATTATACGATGTGGGAATGAAAAAATTAGAACAAAATCAATACTACCCAGGTTTTTTTATAACCATAGGAAAAAAATTTAAAATTAATCAATAAAAAAATCCTAAAGCCCAACATACGATTTATATGAAAAAAAATTGTATTAATTGTAAAAAAAATAAACTTAAAAAAATTGTAAAATTAGGTACCCAACCGTTAAGTGGAATATTTTATAAAAGAATTCCTAAAAAGCTTAAAAGGTTTCCACTTGATTTATATTTGTGTCAAAGCTGTGAATTAGTTCAGTTAATCAAAACTGCTAAGAAAAATCTAATGTTCGGAAAATTTTATGAGTACAGAACATCATTAAGTAATCTTATGATTACACATCTAATGAAAAAAATTAAATATTTAAAAGAAAAAAAATTCATTAACAAGTATTCTTCAATTTTAGATATTGGTAGTAATGATGGAACTTTTTTAAATAATCTTAATTGTAAAAATTTATATGGTGCAGACCCTACAGCTTTGAAATTTAAAAGGTTTTATAAGAAAAGAATAAATATAATAAATAATTTTTTTTCAAAAATTAATATTGAAAAATATTTTTTAAGAAAAAAACGTAAATTAAATTTATTTGATTTAATAACATCTTTTGCAATGTTTTACGACGTAGATGATCCTAATTCATTTTGTAGAGATATAAATAGTTTACTAAAGCCAGATGGAATTTGGATGTTAGAATTATCTTATTTACCATTAATGTTAAAAAATTTAACCTATGACCAAATTTGTCATGAACATATTGGATATTATTCATTAGATGTTTTTCAGAAAATTGCAAAAAGAAACAATCTTAAAATTATTGATGCTAGTTTAAATGAAATAAATGGAGGTAGTATTCAAATTATTTGTTCAAAAAAAGATAGTAAAATTAATGTAAATAAAAAAAAAATAAATAAATTATTAAATGATGAAAAAAAAATAGATATTAAATCATATACAAATTTTAATAATAGAATTTATAATACCAAAAATTTGATGAAAAATTTTATCTTAAAAAATCCACATAAAAAAATTTTTGGTTATGGCGCATCTACAAAAGGAAACGTAGTTTTAAATCACTGTAAAATTAATAATAATCAAATTGAAAAAATTTGTGATGGTAGCATTAAAAAAATAGGAAATTATACTCCTGGAACAAATATTAAAATAATATCAAAAGAACAAATGCGAAAAGAAAAACCTGATTATTTATGGGTTTTAATTTGGTCATTTAGAAAAGAGGTTATACAACAAGAATTATCTTATTTAAAAAAGGGTGGTAAATTAGTTTTTCACCTTCCAAGATTTCACATTGTTGATATATCTAATTATAAATCTTTTTTAAAAAAAAATTTTAATAAACTGGCTTATAATTACTAAATATGTATATAGATAAAAAATTTTGGAAGAACAAAAGGGTCCTTGTTACTGGCCATACCGGTTTTAAAGGAGGTTGGTTGTCTGTTTTCTTGAAACTTCTAGGCTGTAAAGTTTCTGGTCTTGCATTGGATCCAGTTGGTAAAAATAATTTTTTTAAATGTACAAAAATTAAAAAAATTTTTAAAAATGATTTTAGACAAGATATTTGCGATAAAAAAAAATTAAAGAAAGCCATGATGAAAATTAAACCTGAAATCGTATTTCATCTTGCTGCTCAATCAAGTGTTATAGAGAGTTTTAAAGATCCTTCAAATACTGTTGTAACTAATGTGATAGGCACTGCTTCACTATTGGATGAGTTAAAATTTAACAAAAAAATCAAATCTATTGTAATTGTAACTACAGATAAAGTTTACCAAAATTATAAAACTAAAAAATATTTTGATGAAAATTCTATACTAGGTGGTGACGATGTTTATAGTGGAAGCAAAGCTAGCTGCGAAATTATTACAAATAGTTTTAGAGAATCTTTTTATAAAAATTCACAATGTAATATTGCAACAGTTAGGGCAGGTAACTGTTTTGGCGGAGGGGATTGGACACAGGATAGAATTGTAAAAGACTCACTAGAAAACTTTTACAGGAATAAAGAACTTATTTTGAGAAAACCAGATGCAACACGTCCATGGCAACATGTTATTGAGCCAATTTTTGGATATGTTTTACTTGCACAAAGACTGTCATCAAAAAAAGGAAAAAAATTTGCAAAGGCATGGAACTTTGGGCCTAGTTCAAGACAGAATATGAAGGTAGCAGAATTAGTTAACTTATTTAAACGTGAACTTAAATCTAAATCAAAAATTATTATAAATAGAAATTTTAAAAAAATTAACAATAAAATTCATATTTTTGAATCAAAAGATTTAAGTATAAACAGCAATAAAGTATTTAAAGCTTTGAATTGGAAACCTAAAATGTCTGTAAAAAAAGCTGTGATAATTACTGTTGAATGGTATTTAGCCTTTACAAAAAAAAAGGATTTATTAGCTATTACAAGAAACCAAATTTTAAGTTACTTGAATAAAGTTTAAGAAAATAAATTTTTATATGAAAGTAGTTATACTAGCCGGGGGTTTTGGAACGCGTTTGTCAGAATATACTAAAGATATTCCAAAACCGATGGTCCGAATTAAAGGAAAGCCAATAATTCATTATATTATGAAACATTATGCCAAATATGGTTTTAAAGATTTTATTATAGCTGTTGGATACAAAAAAAAAATAATTAAAAAATATTTTAAAAAAAATCTATATAAAAATTTTAAGGTCAATGTAATTGATACCGGTTTAAACACTATGACAGGCGGAAGGGTTAAAAGATTACAAGGACTTCTTAATAACCAGAGATTTTTCCTTACTTATGGGGATGGAGTTTCGAATGTAAATATTAAAAAATTATTAAGTTTTCATAAAAGAGGAAAAAAAATTGCAACACTCACATATGTAAGACCCCCCGCAAGATTTGGTGCAATAAAAATAAATAATAATCATGTTACTTACTTTAAGGAAAAATCAAGACTCGATGAAGGCTGGATTAATGGGGGCTTTTTCATTTTTGAACCTTCAATTTTTAAATATATAAAAAACGATAAAACATTTCTCGAAAAGGAACCACTTCAAAATATAAGCAAAAATAAACAATTATTAGGTTTTAAACATAATGGTTTCTGGCAGTGTATGGATACAAAAAGAGATAAAGAAATTTTAGAAAAAAGTTTTAATAGATTTAAGTAAATTGAAGCGCAAAAAAAAATTATTAGTATTTGGTGGAACTGGTTTTATCGGACACCATTTATTGAAAAGATCTGTAAAAGAAAACTTTCTTACAACTAGTGTATCTACATCTAGACCGACTACTTTAAGAAAGGTTAAAAAAGTAAAATATTTAGTTTGTGATGTTAGAAAATTCAACAATCTAAAAAAAAAAATAAAATCAGATTTTGATTATGTAGTAAATTTGTCTGGGTACATTCAGCATACAAACAAAAATACTATTATTAAAACACATCTTCAGGGTTGTAAAAATATTGTTAATATTTTTAAAAATCGCAATATTAAATCATTCATACAAATGGGAACTTGCTTAGAATATGGTAATTTAAAATCTCCTCAGAAAGAAAAAGCCAAATGTAGACCCAAAACTAAGTATGCTAAATCTAAATTAAAATCTAACGAATTTTTAAAAAAAATGTTTAATAAAAATAGTTTTCCATTTACATCATTAAGGTTGTATCAAGCATACGGTCCCAATCAAAAATTTGATAGACTAATACCATTTATTATAAAATCCTGTCTTAAAAATAAAAAATTTGCGTGCTCAACAGGAATTCAAATACGAGACTTTATATATATAGAAGACCTAATCAATTTAATTTTTAAGATTTTTAAAAATAAAAATGCAAGAGGAAAGTTATATAATGTAGGATCTGGTAAACCTGTGCAGGTAAAAAAAGTAATTAGAAGTATAGTTAAAATTTTAAAATCTGGCCAACCTCAATATGGCCAAATTAAAATGAGAAAAGATGAAATTAAAAACCTTTATCCTGACATTGGGAAGGTTAAAAAAGAAATTAAATGGTATCCCCAAACCTCTTTAAGTGAAGGTCTAAGAAAAACAATAATTAATTATAAAAAGTAAACCTATGTTACTATCTATATGCATACCAACATATAACAGAGTCGATAGTTTAAATGATTGTCTAAATTCAATATTTATTGCCGATAAAAATCAAAATGGTTTTGAATATGAAATTTGTATTTCAGATAATGGCTCAGAGGAAAATACTGATAAAATAGTAGATGCCTATAAATCAAAACTAAAAATAAAATACAATAAAAACGAAAAAAATCTTGGTTTTGCCCTTAATGCATTAAAAACTGTTTCGATGTCAGAAGGTGAATATATCTGGATGATAGGCAATGATGACTTGTTGATGCCAAACTCATTAAATAAATTGAATAAAATGTTCAAAGAAAATAAGGATGTAGAATATTTTTTTATTAATTCTTTTCATCTTCATTCAGATTTTATAAAAAAATTTAATAGACCTTTTGATACAGCTAATTTACCAATCAACAATTTAGAGAGTATTTCAAAAATTAAAGAGAGTAAGAAAGTCAAGTTTTGGGAAATTATAGATCCCGAGGTTTCTTGGGATTTCTTAATTGGTATTTTTTTAAGCATATTTAAGAGAGATAAATGGGAGAAATATAAGTCTATTTTGAATTCTGATGAAATTAAAGATTCAAGATATTGGTCAAATACGGATAATACTTTAATTCATCCTAAAATTATGTGCAGCGCATTTAAAGACTCTCCAGCTTTTATTTGTGCCGAGCCCTTAAGCGTTAACTTGGAGGGTGAGAGAGAGTGGGGTGATTTATATGAATTTATTGAGATTGTTAGATTGCCTGAACTTCTTGATTTTTACAGAAGTGAGGGGATGAGCTTAAAAAGATATCTTCTCTGCAAAAACTATGCTTTAAGAAATTTTTCAAATTACTTGATTAAAATTATTTTAGGTGGAGAAAAAAAAGGATTGAATTATATAAATTTTAAAAGGCATATATTTAATAATTTATTATTTCCAAATGTTTATTTTTCACTGATAAGAAGTACAGTAAATAAGATTTTTAAAAATGTTAAAAACTAAAACAGCAATAATATTATGTGGTGGTAAAGGAACTAGATTGGGTGTTCTTGGAAAAAAAATTCCAAAAACATTAATCAAGATTCAAGGTAAAGAAATATTATGGTATATTATTAATATCCTTAAAATTCATGGCTTCAATAATTTTATCATTCCACTAGGTTATAAAGGTAATCAGGTTAAAAAATTTTTTAAAAAAAACAATAATTTTGGTTCAAAAGTAAATTTAATAAATACAGGAATTAATACTAATATTGGAAAAAGAATTTATATGGTGAACAATTATATTAAAACCAAAGATGTTTTATTGTTAAATGGTGATGCTATTTTTGATTTTAATTTAACCAAAATTTTAAATAATCATGTTAAAAATAAAATTGGTATTACATTTATCTCTGGAGAAATTACCTACCAATATGGAACTGTTGGTGTAAAAAATGGTAAAGTTGTGGATTTTAGAAGAAATATTCTTTACGAATCATTGCTCACAAGAAAATCCAGAAATTATATCGCATTTAACTATGCTGGTATTTCGTTAATTAATTCAAGGTTATTAAATAAATACAAGAATATTTATAAAAAATGTGAAAATTTTGAGCAAAAAATTTTTCCAAAACTGATAAATAATGGAAAAAGTAATTTTGTTAAAATAAGTGGTTTTTGGCACTCGGTAGATAATATGAAAGATATTAAAGCAATTAACGAAAAAAAAATTGACTTTAAAAAGTTTATGGGAATTAAAAAAGTTAAAAAGAAAATTTTAAATTATAAATAATGAAAAACAAATATATTAGACTCTTTAAGCCTTCAGTTGGAAATGAGGAAATAAAGTCAATTAAAAATGTTTTCAAACATTCCTGGTTAGGTTATGGAGAAAAAGTAAGAGAATTTGAGAAAAATTTTAGTAATTTTATCGGCACCAAACATGCCATAGGGCTTAATTCTTGCACTGCTGCACTAGATTTATCATTGGCTGTTAATAAATTTAAGAAGAACAAAAAAGTTTTAGTTCCGTCAATTACATTTAGCGCAACTGCGGCTGCTATTCTATATAATAATCTCACACCCGTATTTGTTGATGTCAATAAACATGATCTAAATTTAAATATTGAGGATTTAAAAAATAAATACGATAAAGATTGTGTTGCACTAATAGCAGTACATTTTGGAGGACATCCATGTGAAATGGATAAAATTATGTTATGGGCAAAAAAGAAAAGAATTATAGTGATCGAAGATTGCGCTCATACCTGCGGAGGAGTTTATAAAAATAAAAAACTTGGTAGCTGGGGGGATTATGGATGCTTTAGTTTTGAGGATAAAAAAGTGATAACTACAGGTGATGGAGGCATGTTAGTAACCAATAATACAAAAAAGCTAAAACTATTAAAATCGTTATCTTTTCATGGTTGGGACCAAGATCCTTGGAAAAGACATCTAAAGAGAAGCGCTAAAAAAAGTTGGTATTATGAAATTCAAAATTTAGGTTACAAATATAATATGAACAATCTACTCGCATCTATAGGCCTCGTACAATTAAAAAAATTGAACAATCTTAATAAAAAAAGAATAATTATTTTAAAGAGGTATTTATCAGGCTTGCAAAATTGTAAAAATATAAATCTCGCATTTCCATACAAACTAGAAAAGTCTTGTTACTGGTTATTAACCTTCAGATCAAAAAAGAGAGATAAACTGATGAGTTTTTTGAAGAAAAAGGGTATTGCTACAAGCGTACATATTATGCCTCTTCCACTTCATCCAATCTATAAAAAATTTAACAAAAAAGTTAATCGTTCACTTAATATTTGGAAAGAATTATTTAGTTTACCATTTTTTCCTGACATAAAAAATTCGCAAATAGACTATGTGATTAAGTCAGTCAAAGAATTTGACAGAAAGTATTAAATTAGTGATTGAAGGCGTTAAAATAAATAAACTTAGGCAGATTGTGGATAACCGAGGAAAGGTGATGCACATGTTAAGAAATGATGACAAGGTTTTCCAAAAATTTGGTGAAATATATTTTTCTACGATCTATTTTAAATCAATAAAAGGTTGGCATTTACATAAGGAATCTTTTTTAAATTACGCATGTATAAAAGGGGAAGTAAAACTTGTTTTATTTGACACGAGAGAAAACTCTTCCTCAAAAAATTTACATCAAGAAATAATACTTTCACCGAAAAATTATAGTTTAGTAACTATTCCGCCTAATGTTTGGAACGGTTTTAAAGGGTTAGATAAAGATGAGTCGATAATAGCAAATTGCCTAACTATTCCACATAATGAAAAAGAAATGGTCAGAAAAGACCCTCTTGATATAAGTTTTAACTATAAGTGGTAATAAACTATAAATTTTTAAATTATCAAAATTAAATGAAAGAGATTAAAACTCAATCCAAGGTCATGATACTAAAATCGTGGCTGGAAAAAAATTTATTTTTTAGGTTATTTAAATTAATAATAAATCCTAAAAATTTATATTTAAAAATGCGAGATATAAAACAAATAAAAAATAAAAATTTAAAAATAAATTGGAGTAAAAGGGTTGATGAATTTGGGAAATATTCTGTTATAGATGCATATCAAACACCCAAAGCAGAATTTAAATATGTAACTAATTTTCAAAAAAAAATTTTATTAGGTAACTTAAAGAAATTTACCTCAGGAAAAGAGAAAAAAATATTAGATTTCGGTTGTGGGACAGGAAGATTTTCTAAAGACTTATCAAAATTAAATAAAAATGCTTCAGTGATTGCTGTTGACAAAGAGAGAAAGCTTATAAAACTTGCGAAACCATCAAATAAAATAAAATACTTTCACTTAAAAAAATTAAGTCAAATTAACTATAAATTTGATATTATTTTTATTGCAAATGTTTTAGGCGGTATTGATATTAAGGAAGTTAAAAAAATATCTAATTTTGTAAATTTAAAATTAAAAAAAGATGGAATTCTACTTCTTAATGAAAATGTAAATAATAATTATGATGGAGAGAAAAACTTTAGTTATTGGATGGCAAGAAGTGAAAATTTTTATTTAAAATTATTTAAAAATTTGTCCCTTAGAAAAGTGGACGAGTATAAATACTTACAGAATGTGACTTCTGTATTTATTGGTAAAAAATGAAATCACCACTTATTAGTATTGTTATGAACTGTCATAATGGTGAAAAATATCTTAAGGACAGTTTGAATAGTATAATTAATCAGACTTATGAGAATTGGGAATTAATTTTTTTTGATAATATTTCTTCAGATAGAAGCAAAAAGATACTTGATCAGTTTAATGATCAAAGAATAAAATACTATCAATCCGAAAAATTTATTAATCTTTACGATGCTAGAAATCTAGCAGTAGAAAAATGTAATGGAAATTTTGTTAGTTTTTTAGATACTGACGATATGTGGGTACAAGACAAATTGGAAAAACAAATAAATTTTATAAAAAAAAATTCAAATTACAAAATTCTCTACACAAATTATTATGTTCTTAAGAATAATGAAAAAAAAATAATGTACAAAAAGGAATTACCTTCAGGTTTTATTACTCAAAAATTATTAGATTTTTATGGAATAGGAATTAATACTGCTTTTTTAGCTAAATCTATTTTTGAGCAGTACAACTTTAAAAAAGATTTAAATATTATTGGTGATTTTGATTTTTTTATACAAACTAGTAAAAAATTTCAAATTGGTTATATTTCTGATCCTCTTACTTTTTATAGAATACATGAAAA
>CENP01132118.1_pt1 | contig 45400 bp, 33 predicted proteins | sample 361281 | NCBI WGS metagenome assembly CENP01 (sample SAMEA2591122, study PRJEB7988) | marine metagenome | biome: marine biome (ENVO:00000447); feature: deep chlorophyll maximum layer (ENVO:xxxxxxxx); material: saline water (ENVO:00002010), including plankton (ENVO:xxxxxxxx) | depth 70 m
TCTTTTGAAGAAGTTGATGGTAAACGCGGCAAATCCGCTAGCAACATCAAACTGCTTTAATAAAGTACTTTTTTTCTTATCCTTCGGCTTTTGAAGGATCTTTCATTGCATAAAAGAGCTTTGATTTTCTTAATATCACTCTAATATTATGAGTCTTATGCTTTGTAACTATGCCTGTATCTAGTTTTTTTCTATTACAATTTATGATTAGTAACACTTATCATTTGTATTCCATTTGGAATGCTATTTAGGTGTAGTATAATTATTTTACTTAATTTAGAACTTTGAATTTCAATAAATTTAGGAGTATAATACTTCACAGTTTTTTATGGCATCACTAATCGAACATAATCAACCCCTAGATAAAAGGCTAACAAAGCATTTGTTGCGAAGAGCTTGTTTCCAATTTTCAAAAACTCAATTAGATAATATGACTGGAAAAACTCCAGCTCAAATTTTATCAATTTTAAACCAGTCTTCGCCTTTTGCATGGATTTGGCCAAATGACCCTGTAACAAATGGATCAGGAGCTAATCCTTCTTGTGCAAATAATCAAGATGGCTATTGGCTTAATGACCAAAATTGGCAAAACAACTCATACCCATGTAGGCAAGGCCCTAAACGTGCAATGGTAGCTGGATGGTGGTGGTACAATGCATTGAAACAAAATGCGCTCATTGACAAATTGACTTGGTTTCTATTTACTACTTTTACTACAGCTAAAGATGATGGTTCTGGTAAAGCAGGCCATTTTTTTGATTACATTAATTTATTGCAGTTTTATGCTGGTAAAAGCGTTAAAGATCTTGCTCGAAAAATTACTTTTGATAACGCAATGCTTTATTATCTAGACAATGGAGATAATAACAAAAATAGTCCAAACGAAAATTATGCAAGAGAATTTTTAGAGCTTTTTACAATTGGAAAAGGCCCCCAAGTTGCCGATGGTGATTACACAAATTACACTGAACATGATGTAGTTCAGGCAGCTAAAGTGTTTTCTGGTATAAAATTAAAAAACAACCGTGATACAGTTGATAGCGGTACAGTCAAATTACCTCATTACCCCTCTGGCATACCAATGGGATATATAAATGTAAACAAACATGACACAGGTAATAAGACTTTTAGCCATGCTTTTAATAGTCAAACCATCTCAGGTGGAAACACAACGTCGGCAATTAATACAGAGTTAGATGATTTTGTTGATATGGTTTTTGATCAGTTGGAAACGGCAAAAAACTATGTTCGTAAAATATACCGTATGTATGTCCGCAGTGAATGGAATCAAGATGTTGAGGACGGAATAATAACTCCATTGGCTCAACAGCTAAAAACTAATGGATATAATCTTCTGGATATATTGCAAACACTTTTAAAATCAAAGCATTTTTATGATTTAGATGATTCAGACAGTACTAATGAAAACATTGGTGGAATTATTAAGAGCCCATTACAATTCTTAAACGAATTGATTACAATTTTGGATGTTAGAATTCCAAATCCAGAAACAACTCAAGTAGCTGAGGGTACAAATCAGACCAATGGAAAAAATAACGAGAATTACAGATTTTATTTGTTTTGGTGGCAATTTTGCCACAATACATTTTTTACGTTTAGTGGAATGAATATTTTTTCACCTGCTACAGTAGCCGGTTACCCAGCTGATTATCAACCACCTGCATACGATAAAGCCTGGTTCAATTCTAATAATATAATAGCACGTTACAATACTATTTTATCTTTTATAGGTGGTACATATAATAATGACAATTATGGTAATGGACAAAATCGTATTCAAGGAATTCAAACTACAAATAATGGATCCCAGTATTACTCCCGAATTTGGACAGATTTTGATGCAATTAACTTTATTGAAAACTGCATATCTGATCCATATGAAGCTACTAAAATCGTGGAAGAGTTGTCTGGGCTGTTTTACCCTGAAGATATAGATGCTAATAGAACTGCTTATTTTATTAAATTCTTAATACAAGACAATGAGCCCAATTACGTTTGGTATGATGCTTGGACTGCATATAAGACTGGAAGTGGAAATAATCAAGAAAATGCGGCTATTTTTATAAAAAATAGATTATCTGGTCAAGATGGTTTACTTCCGAAAATGATTAATGCCGCTGAATTCCAACTCATGTAATCACAGCATATGAAAAGAAGAGAATTTATTAAACTTTCAGTTACAGCATCAGCGTTGGGGTTACTCCCCCATGAAGTGGGTGCTGCATTGAAGTTGGCCAATACATCTTTGAATTGCAACATCTCTAATCGAAAACTTGTATTAATTGAACTCAAGGGTGGAAATGACGGTTTAAATACTTTGATACCTTATGATAACTACGGTTATTACAGCAATACTCTACGTCCTGATATTCATATTCCAGTGACCAACTATAACAACATGGCTGTTGATATTTCAAAGACCGGAACCAATCAAGATCTAATATTTAATCCTGCTCTTTTAGAGGGTAGTATTAATTCAGGTTTTAAGGGATTGTATCAAGACGGTATGTTAAGAGTATTGCAATCTGTTGGTTATCCATCTGCAAATAAAAGTCACTTTGCCTCAATAGACTTGTGGGCAACAGGCAATGACGGAAACAGCTGGGACAATGGAAAAGAAAGCGGTTGGATGGGAAGATTTATTGAGAAAGCTTATTCTGATTTATTTCCCTCAACTTTTCCTGTGGGTATTCAGCTTGGTTCAAGTAATACATGGCTTGGTTTTCATGGAGAACACGAGCATGGCACTGCTCTTAACATTGAAGGACAAAATTCTGAAAATTTTTATACTGTATTAAATGGATTAGCAGGTCAGGCACCTCAAAATATTCCGTCGAATTCTCACTATGGAACCGAGCTTCAATATATTGTAGATACTGATGCAAGTGCCAATATATATGCAGAGGCAATTCAAAATTCTTTTAATGCACCTGGTGCTACAAATTTAGTGGCATACCCTGATACCGATCTGGCAGATCAACTAAAAACCGTAGCTCGTTTAATAAGAGGCGGTATTGAAACAAAAGTTTATATGGTTACCATAGGTGGTTTTGATACCCATAATAATCAAAATCAGGGATCTGGTGACATAAACGGTAAACACACTGAACTACTTACAGAGCTGTCCTCAGCCGTAGATGCATTTGTTGCAGATATCAATTCAGATTCTGTCGGCGACGATATTATTGGACTTACTTTTTCTGAATTTGGTCGTAAGGCTATACAAAATGGTAATTATGGAACTGATCATGGAGAAATTGCTCCAATGTTTGTTTTTGGAAAACCTGTTCAAGGTGGTATTTCAGGTGTAAATGTTGATTTGAATGAAGCTAATTCAAATAATAATTGGCAAATCAAAACTGTTCAACATGACTATCGTCAAGTTTTTGCTACAATTATGCAAGATTTTCTTGGTGCTGATAATTCAATAATTGATAATGCCTTTTTTGACAACACGAACATGGAAAGTTTTTCAGAAAACAAGCTTTCAAGTATTATAAAGACCTCTCATTTTGTTGACTCTTCTTGTTATATAACTTTGGGCACTAATCAAATCAAAGAAGAATCTTTTTTTGCGGCATACCCTAATCCAGTTAATGATAAACTATTTATAAATCCATTATCTGAGTCTGCTACAATTATGGGTTATCGTATGATAGATACTAATGGTAGGACAGTAAAAAAAGGAAAACTCGATTTTGAGAATGGTTTTGATGTAATAGAGATGTCTTATCTAAAATCAGGAATCTATATTGTTCAATTAAGCGATGGTGAACGTACAGCTCACAAAAAGATTATTAAAGGAACTTCTTAACATCTTGTCATATCATTTTTTACATGACTGCCAATATAGAATGCGTATAAATTTTGATAGTATGAAATTATATTACCTACTAATTTTAATTGTTGTTATAAGCTGTCAGCAAAATCCAAAAGCGATTGAACAAGCCGATGGACATAGTTGTACTCCTATAAATAGCCGATTTTCAACTGAAATAGACCAGGGCTTTCATCAAGATCCAAATCAATCCACATTAAATATGGTTTTAATCCCTGGTGGTAACTTTAATATGGGAGCTGATGATGAGCGTGCATGGCGCGATGAATATCCGAAACATAATGTCCAGGTAGACTCTTTTTGGATGGATATTCACGAAGTGACCAACGCACAATTTTCCTCTTTTATTGAAGCAACTAATTATGTTACAACGGCTGAAAAGTCAGTTGAATGGGATGAAATTAAAAAAGAATTACCTCCAGGGACACCTAGGCCTATGGACAGTCAGCTAGCACCTGCATCTTTGGTTTTTGTGGCTTCTGAAAACAAGTTACCACTTGATAATGTGAGCCTGTGGTGGCGCTGGAAACAAGGAGCCAATTGGCGTCAACCTGAAGGTCCTGGAAGTAATATTATAGGCAAAGAAAATCACCCTGTTGTTCATGTAAGTTGGTTTGACGCTGTAGAGTATTGTAACTGGGCGGGTAAGAGACTGCCAACAGAAGCAGAGTGGGAGTATGCTAGTAGAGGCGGCTTACAAAATAAAGCTTATTCTTGGGGAGATGAAAATCTTTTAGATGGTATGCCAAGAGCAAACACATGGGAAGGAAATTTTCCATATCAAAACAACCAAAGAGACGGATATTATTTAAGTGCTCCTGTAAGGAATTACGCATCAAACGGATATGGTTTGTATGATATGTCTGGAAATGTTTGGGAATGGTGTGCAGACTGGTACCACGAAAATTACTACAAAACATTAATCAATAAAACAGCTATTAACCCAAAAGGTCCAGAAACCTCTTACGACTCAAACGAACCCTACACGAATAAACGTGTGACTAGAGGTGGTAGTTTTTTATGCCATAAAAGCTATTGCAGTGGTTATCGCAACTCTATGCGTATGAAAACCACACCTGATACTGGAAGTATTCACACAGGCTTCAGAGCTGTTAAGGACTTGTAATAGGCAACCTTATCTTTATGATAAATTCAAATAGCTTTACTATTATAGGTTTTTTTCTATTTGTTAATAGCTACTGTTTGGCCCAAAAAGTTTTTGCTGTGCAATATGCTAATCAAGCGGATGTAAAGTTGTTTGTAGTCGACTATCCTAACCAAGCCGATCTCAAAGTATATAAGGTAAAATATCAAAGTCAAACAGGGAAAAACAATGGAAAGTGGTTTTTTGCTAAACACAAAAATAAAGCAAATAAGAAAATTTATTTCGTAGATTATAAAAACAATGCAGATTTAAAAATATACTTTGTCAAGTATAGAAATCAGGCCGGATGGGTAAAAAACTCCAAAAAGCACTTTTTCTACTAAAGGATTTTGAAAATAGATTAAAGTTTAACTAGTCAATCTATGATTGGCTATTTTTTTATAATAATCTTATGGATTGCTTCGTTTTCCCCACTTTTCAACTTTAAGAATAAAAAACCATTTTTTAAGCTTGAAACATCCATTTTAAATTTGATACATTGTTTTAAAAGTTTTTGTCCATTTATGTTATAAACTGTGGCCTCAAGTGCTTCAGTATTTCCATTAATATATATAGTATCTGAAGCTGGGATTGGATATATGAAGGTATTTTTTAGAATGTTGTTTTGTACTGAAAGTGAATGGTTGGCATAAAAATTACCCAATTCGGTAAGTTGATTGTTTTCTGAAATTAAATCTGATGTTTTAAGTCTTGCGTATTTTGGGTTGTTGCTGTTTGGATCAAACCAGGAATAACGCTTTACGTAATCTAGTTGGTTTAAAGCATTAAGAACTTCATTCATAAAAGAAAGAACATATGATTCTGAATATTTATTTGGAGAGCTTGAAGTTGCATTGATATCTCGAACTGCAAACTCAGTAATCCAAATGGGTTTGCCATAGGTTTGATAAACTTCATCCACCAATGCTAAAAATTTTGAAGGCGTATCTTTATGGTAAATATGAATTGCGACAAAATCAATCCGGAGATCTTCGGCTGCAGCTTTTTGCATGAAATCACGCATCCAACTATTTAGTGGCGCAGAGGTAGCAGGGCTTGATATGGGAACATTTAAAGTCTCTAGTATAGGCCACAACTCAACTGCTTCATTAACGGTCATGTTTGCTTGTTCTTCAAGATCAGGCTCGTTAAACACCAATACATGTTTAATTAAATCTGTACTAGCTAAATTATTTAAGTAATCGATTTTCTCTTGAGTTGCAGCATCACTCCCCCAAATCATGGGAACGAATTCAACATTATTTGGATAATGGTCCCTATATTCCCAATTCCATGAATAATGCCAAGCGGGGTTTAGTTTATCAAATCTTTCATGCCAACTGTTTTCATAATTTAAGCTAAATGCAACTCCTTTTTTTGAAAGATTGTTATTTTGTGATTGAATTTTAGTAATTACTAAAATAAATAAAAGCAAGAATCTTATGTTTGTTTTAAAATACACTTTGTTTTCAGATTTTAACTATGATTTTTTCAACGAAATCCATTACTAATCTCTTTTTATTATTAAAGTTGGCACAAAACTTTATAAAGTTTTATAAAATCAAATATAGAGCTATTCTGTGCTTATATTTTTTTTATAAGCCGTGTGCAGGGTGGTTTTGAGTTCTATTACAACTTCTGCAAATTCTTTTTTATTTACAACATTGACGTTTTCATCTTTATTTTCTCGATGATCATAGAGCATAGAAGCAACAGTGGTATTATCTCTTGGTCTAATGAATTCGGTATAACTAAAGTCATTTGTTTTCAGTGTATAACCATTTCCTCTTTTTATAAAAACATGTTTTTTTCCTTTCGATTTTGGATTAGACATAACATCTACCAAACTCGTTCCATCCAATTGATTAATTGGTGCCTCAAGACCACATATTTCAGCCAGTGTAGGGTAAAGATCTACCAACGACGTCAAAGCATTTGTTGGACCCTTAGTTTTTGTCAGTGGATTATAAATAATCAAAGGCACTTGTGTTGAGGTATTGTAATTGGTAAATTTTGCCCATTGAGTGTGTTCCTGTAAATTGTAACCATGGTCTGAGACTAAAACAATAATTGTGTTCTTGTGAAGCCCTTGTCCCTTGAGCACTTTTAATATTTTACCAATCAATGCATCTGAATAAGAGACGGTAGCATAGTAGCCATGAATTAAATCTAATGCTATGCTATCTGAAACCTGGCCACGTTTAGGAATATTGGTATAGGAGCGCATTTCTGGCCAATTACTAATGCTCATTTTTGGAGCACCAATTGGTATATAATTATAATTTTCTGGTTGTTTAATATCAATTCTGTCGTATAAATCCCAGTATTTTTTTGGTGCATTGAACGGCAAATGTGGACTTATAAAACCAGCTGTTAAAAAGAATGGTTTGCCGTTTTTCTTTAACTGTTTAATGTCTCTAATGATTTTTTCAGTCATCAAACCATCAATATAAGTAGAGTCACTAACCTCCGCACTTTCATAGGCAGGTCCCCTATCTGTCTTTTTATAGTTTGCAATATTTTCTGGATTGTGATAATCTTTCCAAAGCGATTGCCAATAATCAGTTGGTGCTAAGCCGCGTTCGTTCTTATCAAATGCATAAGGACGCCAAACCTCATCCCAATCAGTTTCCCTATCATCTAAATGATGATAGATTTTCCCATTTGAAATGGTGGTATATCCATTTTCATTAAACAATTGTGGAAGGCTTACAGCATGTGGTGTTTCCTCTTCTGCAAAAGTTTTGTAGTCTAGGAATCTATTTTTAGTGGGTAGCATACCTGTTAGCATGCTTGCACGTGATGCACCACAAACGGGTACATTGCAATAAGCATTCGTAAATTTCACGCCATTTGCTGCAAGTTCATCAATGTTCGGAGATTTAATTTTCACTATACCAAAACTGTTAAGTTCAGGACGTAAGTCATCCATATAAAACAACAAGACATTAGGTTTTGAAACGGACTTTTTTTGTTTTATTTGTTCACATTGCAGCAAAGACAATGTAGCCAGAATAAATAGTTTTTTCATAATACTTTAATAATTTATGGCACTATTAAAAAAACAACTAAGAGTAGTCTCCCAAAAACCATATTAAAATTCTTTAATAATAAGCTTTTTTAAAATTACACTGTTACCATGATGCAACTGCAGAAAATAAATCCCTGTTGAAGCTGGCATTTGAATTCGATTGCTATTCCCTAAATGCTCATGAATAACTTTTCCGTCAATATTAAAAAGTTTTATACGATTAAAGTTTATATCGCTTTCAAAATTTAAATAATCTGTAACAATCGGGTTGGGAATATGAATATTTACTTGCCTGTTAGATGGAATAGATAATGACGAATTCCATTGCTGATCTTGTTTGTCGCCCCATAAATAGTCTACCAACTCAGGATGATCTATAAAAGGGTTCCGATTTTCTTGATATCCGTAAATAACGTTATTTCGATTCCGTTCAAAATCATCAACTGGATCTTGCGCGTGCCATTCGAGGAGCGTCGAACGCACGCCGTGTCGAGGTTGTTTACTAGAAGTTGACAAGACATCTTCTATCATCTCTAAATCTAACTCATCATCACCTCCTTCATAGCGAACGTCCATGTAAAAAATGATTCGAGCTACATCACCTTTGTCTTCGTCTCGAGGCTCAAAAATAAGTGCGGAGGAGCTGTAGTAATTGCCAAATGTATTCTTACAACTATTACTTGTACAATCATCAAAACTATAGTTTAAACGAGTCGAATTGACATTGATATTGCTTGCGCGCAAGTTATGGACATCCGTTCCTGCTCCAATTGCAGTGCCAAAGTCTCCTCTAGACTTTGCCCAAACATGCTCTCGGTTCCAACCAGCGCCACTAGCATATTCTTGCGAACCATTTACAGATTCTCTTGTATATATTAATAAAACGTTATTTGGATTACTTGGTTGTGCGTCTGCCTCCTTTAAAATATCCCATGTGTCTGTTTCTAAAGAACTAGTATAATCATACTCTACGTGGTCATTTATAATATTATGAAGCGCTGACTTTAAAGACTGCTCAGACTGGTTTTCAGCACTATTATAATAACCTGTTGGAATCTGACTGTAAACAACAATATTACAGGCACAATTCGCAAGAATAAAAAGGAAATGAGCCGTTTTCAATATGTAATTTTATTGCTTTAAAAATAAAACATTATCAACATAATAACCTCCATCTAAAAACGTATTTGTACCTGAACCGACATATTTAAAAGCCACATAGAGATTATTGCCTGAATAACTCGAAACATCTATGAGACCAGATTCTTGAAATGCATACCAAGACGTGTCTTCACCAGGAATATTAACATTCAATTTATTCCAATTTGCAGTTTTTACATTAGTTCCATCAAAATCAATAGAAACAAATACCTCTAATGTATTATTTTCCTCGTCGTCCAAGTGATGCTGAGCTAAATTAAATGAAACATATGCATTTGTGGCTGATGACAAGTCAAAAGCTGGAGTAACCAACCAACCAATATTAACATCATCTCCGGTTCTGTAACCACTGAACTCTGCATAACCATTCCCACCATAAACCTGTTCTGTCCAGTATTCTGATCCTACTTCACTAAAGTTTACCCACCCAGGGTAATCAAAGTTTGAGCCATCAACTGCATCATTAAATTGTTCGTCTAAAACAGTATCAAAATCTGAAAGCTGCAATAGCTCACAAGGGGGCCCGTTTAAATTAATATCTTGGGTTGAATTTAACATTAGGACCAAGTTGTCACCGTCATATGTTTTCGTTACAATTGCTTTAATAGTTCCTGAACCTTCGGGTAAAATATCTTGATTAAAATCAGCATAGGCGCTTGTTTCCAGTAAAAAAGTTTTCTTTGAAAACCCATCACATGCTTCAAGAGTACGTCGTGTGTCATAGCTGTCATAAGGGTCTACATAAGGGCTTCCAACGTCATAGGCATTAACATTAACATCTTCGATTTGAACCATAATACCTACATGGCTATCATTTATTTGTGAAAATGTAACATTAAGTGGTGTTATTTCGGTGGTCGTTGCAGCACGTAATATTTTCGCTTTCATTACCTCATCTCTTACATTTGTAATCCGGTTTTGAGCACTGTCCAGCTCACCAACTGTAATAACTCCGTCTCCAGTCCGGTATTCACCAACATATAATCCTTTTAAATCGACATAAACCTCTCTACCAACATTGTACATATTATAAGAGTCGGTAATATCTACCAGCATACGAATGGCTGCCGATGGAGAGCTAGGATTATCTTGAATATAAAATTCTTTGTAAAAATTTCCTGTAGCATCTGATGAAACCACATAGCCTTTGATTACAATATCAGATGTAATTTCTGTTGCCTCACCACTAACCGTCAAATCTTTTACGTAGTCTATTGATACTAAACTTTTTTGTCCAGCGTCGATGGTCGACATGAGTGTTGAAAGAAATGCATTTTCCTCATTCCCTAATGAATTAGGAATTTCAAAAATATCTTCTTGTTGACAAGAGTTAACAAGAAATATAAGGGCTATAAATGGGATGATTTTAGTAACTATATTCATATTTTTTTTTTAAAATCTTACATATAAATTCAAGAAGTAATTTGCTCCTCGGCCATACCAATACTTGGGGCCGAATTGCCTTTTAGGAGACGCGAAATCCTGTCGAAGCTCTCTAAAATTAGCATTTCTGGATTGCTCAAAACCACCCGTTCTGAACACACCATCAAAGATATTATTTACACTCAAGAAAAATCCAACATACTTGCCATAGGTAATTCTCCATGATTTGCCCAAAACAAGGTTTGAAACAAAATACTCTCCAAACTCTTCTTGTTGAAGCAGCTCACGTGCCAATTCAGGGTCGTAGTCGTTGAATGGTAAGCTATCGGTATCCAAAAAGAAATTTTGAGTTCGATTTATTGGACTTGCATCCACATATGTATTTCTGAAAAAGTTTGTAGTAAAACCAAACCACCAATAATTTTGTCTAAACTCAAAGCCTAGCGAGTATGCTTCCTGTGGACCATTTGCAATTCGAAGGTTTTTCATTTTGGCTGTACCAAAGTCTAAGTAGCCAAAATCATCTGAAGTCAAATAAACGCTTGGGTCGTTTGTGTAAATATGTCGGCCTACAGAAGCGGCGCCCTTCAGGGTTAGTACCGGCAATACATCAGCCTCAAAACCAAACTCAATCCCTTTATATTCTTTATCTATATTTTGAGAAATTTCCTGTACAAAAGATGAGGTATCACCTCCAATACCCTCTGCGAAGAAAAAGGATATTTCACTGGCGTTAGATAGTTTGGTATAGTACCCTGTTAGCCTTACAGATAGGTTGGGAGCCCTCAAAATATAGCTAAGATCATATGAGTTAATCTCCTCTACTTCCAATTCGCGACCTGCCTGTTCACCAACAATGTAATGATTTTCCCGTGAGTTTGCATACGTATTACGTAAGTGGGGCGCGCGTTGAATCCATGCTATATTGGCATCAAATAAATGTTTACCACTCAATTTATAAGTAAGACCAGCCTTACCACTCAAGGCATTAAAACTGAGTTTTTTTCCTTTACCGTAAGAGTTTTCCGCATAAGCACCATGTCTATACAGCCCCTCTCTTTGGTAATTGGTTTTCTTCAACGATGTTGAAACATATCCATCAAATCGATTTAAATTAAATTGTGTTTTGGCATATACTTCCGTTTGTCCTACGTCAAATATGTAGTTGTAGCGAAAACGATCTCCTACACCCGCCGTTGCATCTGGATCTTCAAGATTAAAGGCATAGCCATCAAAAGAATCACGATTAAGGTAAGAAGTAGCTCCAAGTAAATCTTGAATTTCTGCAAAATTCTCAGACGTTAAGTCTTGGTGTGTGACATTGAATACAAGGCTAACCTCATCCGTTAAGAACGTTTTTAATGAAGCGTTTGCCGTAAACTGTTTGTCATCTGCACGGTCTTCATAAAAAACATAAGCGGCAGGAAGACCGCTACTAGCACTAGTGAGGTTAGCATCATAAATACGATTCCAATCAATTTGACCATTATTAAGTAAATTTTCTTGTGATTGGTAGGCACTCGAATAATCAGGTCCATCAGAAGCTGCAAGGTGGTAACTTGGCAAGTTTTGATAGTATGTTGGACTTGGATTGGCGCCACCTGGGTAATCAAGTCTGCTATTTCCAAGTTCTCCAAACTGATAGGCAAGATTAGTGTTTAAGTTAGTTTTGGATGAAAGCTTAAGTTCGTGATTCAACATTATAATCGGCTCAACCAAACGTCTTACACGCGAGTTTCGCTGTTCACCATCTTGATTCCCCCAATACTCATTGTACTTGATTCCCATTAGGTCATAAACCTCTTGGGTGTTTGGAGATGATTTGCCTCGACGATTTGGAGCAGCAATAACAGTTAAGTTAAGGCTTTGTTTTTCCAAGACTTTTTCAACAGAAAGTAATAGAGATTGTGCGTCATAAAATGTTCCATCAATAAAGCCCGATTCACCCCAACGATTTCCAACGGAAAATGCATATGCCCATCCTTTATTACTTAAACCACTCGCATAACTAAACATAGCGCGATTGGTATACGAACGATTTGATGAAGAATAGGTAATACGGCTACCAACTCTATACTCAGAGGCTTTTGTACTGATGTTTGTGCTTCCAATAAGCCCCCCAAAATTGTAATCTGATGACTGAGCTCCTAAACTTAATTCCTGATTACGCATCATGTCATTAAGACCACCCCAATTACTCCATTGTGGGCGACCGTTATAAAACTTGTTCATAGGAATTCCATTCATCTGTACTGCGCCAAAGTCTGTATCTAGGCCTCGAACACGAAAGAATGAAGAACTAAACTCAAATGCCGCTGTTCTTGAAAATACGTCTTGAGAAGATTGTAGCAGGCCTGAGATATTTCCAGAAGCTTGGTCATCTTCGCTCAATTCGTCATCAGATAAAATTATTAGTTGTTGGTTGGTTGAAATATTTTCTGAAACGCTGGCATCTATTTGAAGCACGACAGATAATACCTCACCAGGACTAGCTTCCGTGACGTACGTTTCATAATTATCGGCAGTAAATGTCAGTAGTGCTTTTGTGTTTATAGGCAATTCAAATTCACCATTGGAGTTAGAGGTTGTAGAAACCCCAAGCTCTGGTGCTTGAATTAGAACACTTTTAACACTCTTACCCTTAGTGTCAACAATTAAACCCGAAACCTTTTCTTGAGCTAGTGCAAATTGAATTGTAATGAAGAAAATTAGAAAACTACGCAATCGAAAATTTTTATTTGATTTACGAATTTAAGCTTATTTTTGTTAAAATTTGAATAATATTTTGAGGAATATTTTAGCATTTTTATGTGTCGCAGCTTTTAGTCTTATTGCATACACACAAGAGCAAGCATATGCAGTCGAAACAATAGCTTTTTACAATGTTGAAAACCTTTTCGATCATTACGACGATCCCAAAACAAACGATGATGACCGTACACCAACAGGGCGTGACAAATGGACTGAAGAAATATTCGAAAAGAAACTCACCAATACTGCAGCGGTAATAGCCGACATTGGTAATGATATTACGGGCAGCGCACCTGCTATAATTGGGCTTTCAGAGGTAGAAAATAGGTATGTTATAGAGCGGCTTGTTGAACATCCCCTTCTCAAAAACTATAAGTATGGTATCGCACACTTTGAGTCACCAGACGAAAGAGGAATTGATGTGTGTTTGTTGTATCGTAAAAGTAAGTTTACACTACTTCGCGCCAAAAGACATTTCCTTTCCCTTTTTGATACAGATGGAGACCGTGACTATACAAGAGATCAGCTCGTCGTTTCCGGATTGTTAGACAATGAACTCCTTTATGTCATTATTCATCACTGGCCGTCTCGCAGTGGTGGGCAAGTAAGAAGCGAGCCGAAACGCATTGCTGCAGGAGAACTCAATCGAAAAACGGTGGACTCTATTAGAGGAATCAATCCTTCTGCCAAGATTATCAATATGGGTGATTTTAATGACGACCCCAATGATAAAAGCATCTCCGATGCACTTGGTGCAGTAGTTGATAAAGATGAAGTAACAGCGCAAACAACATTCTACAACCCCATGATGTCTTTCTACAGCCGTGGAATTGGAACAAGCTGCTACCGAGACAAATGGAATGTATTAGATCAGGTCCATGTGACCCCAAGCTTAATACTTGAGAGCGATTCGAACTGGTATTTTTGGAAAGCGGGCATTTTTAACCCCAGGTATCTTTACAACAAAAAAGGGCGATATAAGGGATATCCCTTTAGAAGTTTTGCTGGAGGTAAATTTACAGGAGGTTATAGTGACCACTTCCCTGTGTATGCCCTTCTTATCAAAAAAAAGTAAACAGAAAAAAACGGAACATTGTTCCGTTTTTGTTTTAGTAATATAGCAGTTCTATTCCTTTAACATTTTAAAGACTTTTGAACTATTTTCGTTTTTAATTTCAAGCATGTACAAACCTGATTTTAAAGCACTAACATCAAGTGTATTGATGACTTCAGCCTGCATGTGTAGCTTTCCTAACATATCAAAAACAGATATTTGTACAAGATTTGTTAGACCTGAGAAATTAAGGTTTGTTTGAACTGGGTTTGGATAAATAGCAAAACTAAGAACATCTAAATCTAAAAAGTCTAATGTTGTTTGATCGGACATTGGTATAACTTGTGGTGTTCCTCCAAATTCTGAAACAAAAGCATTAAAAGAAACCTGACCAGTTGTCATAATTTGATCAATATATACTGCTTCATTGAATGACGTTCTCAATGTCATCGAGTCCGTTCCATCAGTAATATTGTAATTAGTGTTTGGAGAAAATGCAGCAGTTCCGTTAGCTTCACTTATAGTAACGTTTTCAAGTCTAACAACCTCTGATTCGTAAGGCTCATGGTCAGTTAGTAAATCAGAAATTGTTACGGTTTGAGGGGTAACAGTGTTGCCATTTGAACTTGGCGCCCCTGGATCTTCTTCAGGAACAAATTGAAACAGATCATTGTACTCAGAAAGCTTCCCCTTAAGTCCTGTCATCCCATCGCCAGCAGTATATGAAGTTGTGATTTTTCCAGAACTATCATCAATCAATATCGCACCGCTTGCATCTTGAATATATTTTTGATTACGATTTGAGCGCGTATATGTAACCACCGCTTCTACTGTCAACTCGTAATAATCTCCAACGGTTCCAGCTCTCAAAGCAGAGATTGTGGCAACAGAGCTATATGTAATTGCAGAAGGTTCTGTGTTTTGAGCATTCGGAGTTGGAGTCATCGCAAAATAGCTGCCATCAGAAATTAGTTGCAAAGATTGGTTGTCTTTATCTGAATTCATATTCTCATCCCATTGAGTAGTTTCACCAAAACCACTTAAAAGAACTGAATCATCACCATCACTTGTGTCATAAACAACTACATCGATTAAATTTGTAGTTGTTATTTCAGTATCATTAGGAAAATTACTTGCATCATCTTGAAACAACGCTACGGCATCTGGGCCATTTTGTATTGCATTACTGTTAATTGTGATACTTGCCCCCGTAACACCCGAATTTCCAATCACAAAAAAACCATTAGCATCAGTTGAATATCCTGTTAGGTCAATAGGATTTCCCGTGCTCTTATCATCTGAACCGTTATAAAATACTACAGTATAACCAGTTAAATCTGTATTTGGAGTTGCTGAATATAATTCTATAAATTCTGCGGTATCAGTTCCAGGGGTATCAGCGTCAACTTCATTAATAACAATTTGGGCGTTTGCAAATATGGGTAAGAATAAGATTAATGTAGATAGTTTTTTCATTGAAATATTATTAAAGTTAATGTAAATCTAATTTTTTTGATCGATTAAACCCCATACAAAACAATTTGTTTTATAATATTTCATGATTTGTTAAATTGAAACCTTTGCTTATTAGAAGATGACAGGAAATAAGGTGTAATTTTATAATTAAAGCAAAAAAGTTATTAAACAGTTTAAAGTATTGAAAATGTACTTTTAATTTGATTCTATTGTTAGCTTAATCAACAAACTAGGCTGCAACTAAACCTCACCCTTTAGACACCTAGTAAAAAAAGGGAAATCATCAGTTACTACATAGTAATAAATCCCATCAGGAAATTCAGGCGTAGCTCCAAACCTTCCGTTACATTCATCTAAATCTCCAAGCCCTTCTATATATTCATAATCTTGGGTGAATGCACCCATAGAAATCGGTTTACTGATATTATTATTTGCATTTGGTCCACCTAGAATGGCTGTTAGTGTATTCGGGCGATTTTCATCAGGTTGAGATTTCAATCGGTAGCTAGGTATTAATACTTTTAATTTACTTTGTGAATCTTCAGCCTCAGAGTAGCCATACCTTGCATAGACAGGAAAACCGTCAGACGCCCAACCGATAAGTATCATGCCATTATTATCTCCTAAAAAATCAATAAGTAATTCAGGCATTCCATGATAATGATATGCACCACTGGGCTGAACGTGCGCATGATTCATGTCATCTCCAAAATTAAAGGTTTCATGTCCCAAAGCTTCAATATTCCAATTTCCCGTTCCTCTAGCTAATCTACATTCGCCAGCATCATTACATCTACCTGCTGTAGCTGGATCAAACTTTACACTATTTAATGCATAAGCAATAGCCATGGCAGGTCCAACCACATCTAGCCCACTTTCATAAATTATCGATGGGCATAGTGTAAAACTTTCGTTAATATTTTGTACACTTATGCTATTTGGGTTATTTGAATTTGGAAAGGTTCCAACTTGATGATTTGGAATGCCATTTCCATTCAAGATTCTGTTTGTTCCATCTGACGACCAAGAATACTTACTGTATGCCAACACGGACTCATCGTTGTTATAAATTTCCTCATTAATATTAACTAAAATATTTTTTGTAGAAAATCCTGTCGAACAATTTACAGTTCCTTCATCTTTTTGTGTTGAAGACTCATTTTTATCACATGACATTAACATCAAACTAACAAGGATGATTCTAATTCTAAAATTCATTTATTAAAGTATTTATAATTGTTAGACCTATTGAAGTAAAAAAAGTTTCAGAAAGTTACAATTAAAAAAGATTCCCAAGGATATAATTTTATTCTTGGGAATAAAAAGTGGAGTCGGAGGGAATCGAACCCTCGTCCAAACAAGTCAATTCAATGCTTTCTACAAATATAGTTTTCGTTTAATTTTCGAGTAGCTGCTGACCGAAAACCGCCCACAGCTAACTTAGCCTCTTTGTTTTGAGAACATGTCGAAGCCCCGTGTTCTCTATGTTGACTTTGATGGTGCCTTTTGGTAGGACGCCGTCAACAAGGGCTTCCCAAAGACATCTTGCCTTCCCGCCTCGCGGGACTAGGGCCAGTGACTTACTATAATTCAGTCAATTAGGCTGCAAGAGCGTAGTTATTCTCGCCATTTAAAATGGTGGTACTATGATATTAACGAGCTGTAGTCCAGCGCTCGACTTGCTTACACTGTCATGAATCTCGCTGTCAAAACCAGTCGACCCCATGCTTTCAAAGAACCCAAAAAATGGAAAACAAATATAAACTATTTTAAGAAATTTGATTTACTGCAGTCCGAAGAATGGATAATCTTTCGAGTAAAGCTTCTAAATGATGTAATGGTAACATATTTGCACCATCACTCTTGGCATTAAATGGATCTTGATGTGTTTCTATAAACAGCCCATCAACGCCAGCCGCAATACCTGCCCGTGATATGGTTTCAATAAGCTCTGGACGTCCTCCTGCTACACCACTTGATTGGTTAGGTTGTTGTAAAGAATGCGTTACATCTAGTATAGTAGGTGCCATGGACTTCATGATAGGAATTCCCCTAAAGTCAACTACCATATCTTGGTATCCAAACATGGTGCCTCTGTCTGTTATCCATACGTTTTTGTTTCCTGTATCAGTTACCTTAGAAACAGCATGCTCCATACTTTCTGGGCTCATAAATTGTCCCTTCTTTAAATTTACGTATTTGCCTGTATTTGCAGCAGCAATAACCAAATCTGTTTGCCTAACTAAAAAAGCAGGAATTTGAAGCACATCTACATATTGAGCCGCTTTTTCAGCATCTAAAATTTCGTGGATGTCAGTAATGGTTGGTACATCAAAAGTTCTACCTACTTTTTGTAGAATTTTAAGTGCGTTAATGTCACCAATTCCAGTAAAGCTATCAATACGAGTTCTGTTAGCTTTTTTAAAACTCCCCTTAAAAACAAGAGGAATATTCAGCTTAGTTGTAACGTCAACTACATGTTCTGCAATACGTAATGCCATGTCTTCTCCCTCTATAGCACAAGGTCCTGCGATAAGGAAAAACTGATCGGATTGTACTTGGCGTGCCGTAAATGTTTTCATCTTGTAAAAATAGGAATTATAAAGAAGCAATGTACATACAACAACATTTGAAATTAATGTACATTTATGCCGCCAAAAAAAGCTATGCAAAATATTCGAAATATTGCCATTATCGCCCACGTTGATCACGGTAAAACAACATTGGTAGATAAAATACTTCATCATTGCCAATTATTTCGTGAAAACGAAACCAAAGGAGAACTTATTTTAGATAATAATGATTTGGAAAGAGAACGAGGTATCACAATATTATCTAAAAATGTTTCTGTTCAATACAAAGACACCAAAATCAACATTATCGACACACCTGGTCACGCTGATTTTGGTGGTGAGGTAGAGCGGGTTTTAAATATGTCTGACGGAGTACTATTGCTGGTTGATGCTTTTGAAGGACCTATGCCACAAACACGTTTTGTATTGCAAAAGGCGATTAATCTTAATTTAAAGCCCATTGTTGTTGTAAACAAGGTGGATAAAGAAAATTGTAAACCAGAAGAAGTATACGAATCTGTTTTTGATCTGATGTTCGAACTTGGAGCAGAAGAATGGCAACTCGATTTTCCTGTATTATACGGATCTGCTAAAAACAATTGGATGTCTGACGATTGGAAAAACCAAACAGATTCTGTTGCCCCATTGTTAGATACTGTTGTTGCACATATTCCTCCGCCTAAAGTCTCGGAGGGGAACACCCAAATGCTAATAACATCTCTTGATTACTCTTCATTTACTGGTCGAATTGCAATTGGTAGGTTGCACCGCGGTGTGCTAAAGGCATCGGATTCTGTTTCGCTTGTTAAGCGTAATGGGTCTAGAGCTAAGTTAAAAATTAAAGAATTATTGGTTTTTGATGGATTGATTAGAAAAAAAGTAGATGAAGTAGCCGCAGGCGATTTATGCGCTGTTGTTGGACTTGAAGATTTTGAAATTGGTGATACCATAGCTGATGCTGAAGCACCAGAAGCTTTACCTTCGATTGCCATTGATGAACCTACTATGAGTATGTTGTTTACCATCAACGATTCACCATTTTTTGGAAAAGAAGGCAAGTTCGTTACCTCACGACACATAAAGGATCGTTTGGAGCGCGAGTTGGAGCGTAATCTAGCTATGCGGCTTGAAGAGACAGATGCATCTGATAAGTTTATGGTTTATGGGCGTGGTGTTTTGCATTTATCTGTTTTGATCGAAACCATGCGCCGAGAAGGCTATGAATTGCAAATTGGTCAACCACAGGTGATAATTAAAGAAATAGACGGTAAAAAATGTGAACCTATAGAAGAGTTGTCGATTGATCTTCCAGAAGAAGTTTCGGGAAAAGCAGTAGAAATAGTAACCATTCGTAAAGGCGAAATGACCGCCATGGAGCCAAAAGGTGGGCGTATGATGTGTTCATTTAAGATTCCTTCAAGAGGTATTATTGGCCTTAGAAATCAATTGTTGACGGCTACTGCTGGTCAAGCCATCATGAATCATAGATTTATTAATTATGAACCATATAAAGGAGAAATTCCAGGAAGAATCAACGGATCACTCATTTCTATGGAAAAAGGAACAGCAATTCCATATTCATTGAACAAACTCCAAGACAGAGGTAAGTTTTTTATTCCGCCTGGATATGAGATTTATACAGGTCAAGTAATTGGCGAAAATTCTCGTGCAGATGACTTAGTGGTAAATGTTACTAAAACCAAAAAGCTCTCAAACGTTCGTGCATCAGGCTCTGATGACAAAGTTAAACTGGCCCCGCCCATCACTTTTAGCCTTGAAGAAGCACTGGAATATATCCAAAAGGATGAGTATGTAGAGGTAACACCAAATTCACTACGCTTGCGTAAAATTTACCTTGATGAAAACGAACGCAAGCGCATTGGAAAACAACTTGGATAATTATTTTATTAAGTTTACGTTATCTTAGTTAGTTATATTTATGGTCTAACTCTGTTGATTACTATTTTGTTGATTCATAGATTTGTATAAAGTATTTTCTTTTTCGCTTGTTTCTATAACAATTAAGTTTTTCGCTGGCTTTGTGTTGACAAAGCTATTTGCTCTAATTTTAGGTCCCTCTGGAATAGCTGTGCTTGGTAACATGAAAAGTGTCATGCAAATTCTTATGTCTTCTACCAGCTTTGGGATGCAGCGAGGCATCATTAGGTTTACATCAGAGTTTAGAGACCAGCGTAAAGCATTTCAAAAGTTACTTGGTACCGCTCATATTATTTATGGTTTCATAGCCTTATTAGTTGGAGTTGTTATTTTTTTTCTTTCTGACCATTTATCTAATGTTATTTTACGAGACGATAATTATGCTTGGCTTTTCCAAATCTTAGCTATTGTAGTTCCCTTTCAAGGTTTTCATATTCTTTATTTTTCAATTCTCCAGGGTTTAGATAATTATAAAAAAGTAGTGTGGGTAGAATTAATCATGATATTTTGCAATTTTATATTTGTAGGCGTATCAACATTTAAATTTGGTCTTACGGGTGCCTTATTCGGGGTTGCATGCGTTCCTGTTTTTTATTTTTTTATAAGTGTTATTTTCTTAAAATTTGATATACCAAATTTCAAAATTGCATGGTATGGATCAACTGCAAAAAATCTGTTCCATTACGCTTTAATGACGCTTTTCTCAGGAATCGCATTTCCCTTACTTTTCATATTAATACGTAATCATATTTCAAGTGTTTTGGGAATAGATGTTGTCGGATACTGGGAAGCTGTAAACCAATTTTCTTATTTCTATTTCATTTTACTGAACTCAGTAATGTTAATGTATGTGCTTCCTAAGATTACAGCACAAACTGATAATTTGTTTTATCGATCACAAGTAATAGAATATATAAAAAAAATTATGCCCTTATTTGGGCTGTTTTTGATTCTGCTATATCTATTTCGTAAGTACGCAATACTTATTTTATTATCACCTGAGTTTTCTTCCACTGAAACACTTTTTGGCTGGCAATTATTAGGAGATTTTTTCCGTGCATTGACATTAATATTTTCTATTTATTTTCATGCACGTCGAATGGCGGCCCCATACATAATTATTGATGCACTACTTTTTGTTTTATTGCTTATACTCACAACAGTATTTGTTGACACTTACGGACTAATCGGAGCTGTATGGGCTCATTTTATTTCCTATTTCATTTATTTTGTAATTACTGTTTTTTGGCTTAGAAAAATACTTTTTTACACTAACGATAGTGTAAATGCTTAAATTTGTGGAGTAGTTTTTCAAAACAAATCCAAACTTTCTGATAATGCAACGCTTTTTGTCTACGTTTAGATTATATTTTTTTATTGTAGGGTTTTTAGCTGTTGCCTATTTTTTAGAGCTGTTTTTGAGTGGTTATGAAAAATATCGTTTATACAATGCCCTAGAGAATCTGATTTTAGCAATTGGATTACTTTCTTTTTGCAGATTAATTTTTCCACTCAGACTATGGCCATTTTTTCAGAATTTGACCTGTATTTTTATACTTTTTATAGCAATTCTTGAAGGAACATATTTTTTGATTTTAGGTGCAGTTTTTTCTCCATCTGCTATATTTATTGCTATGGAAACCAATTTATCTGAGACATTTGAATTTGCTCTAGATTACTTTTCATTTGATGTGCTCTTTTATATATTTTTGATTTTCACGTCAGGAATTTTTATCATCCGCTACGAAGCAAAACGTATTAGTGATTTTAATTTTAAGTGGCTATATTACGTAGGAGTTTTAGGTGCAATTGTTGGGTTGCGTCATCCTTTGATTTATCATCATAATTTACCCTACTCTCTATCTATGGGTATCATAGAATATTGGGCTACTTCTGTTGAGTTAAATGAACAAAAGACAAATAAATATGGAAGTTTTACAGATGTTTCAGCTAATCTTTCTGGTGACGAACTTTATGTTTTTGTAATCGGAGAATCAACAACTCGAAACCATATGCAAATTTATGGATATGGTCGAGAAACTAATCCAAAGCTGACGGCTATTAAAGACGATTTAAACATTTATAAAGACGTCATTAGTAGTCATTCGTATACCATTGCCTCTTTGACAAGAGCATTGCGATTATCAGATAAAATTAAAGGAGGAAATATTATTCAGCTTTTGAATGCTGCAAATTTTGATAGTTTTTGGCTTTCAAACCAAGCCCCTATTGGACTCTATGAAACATTGGTAACTAAAATTGGAATGACCGCCCATAGAACCAAGTTCACATCCTCAGAAACATGGTTCTATAAGGCACCTCATGATGATGTTTTGCTTACTCATTTTAAAAAATTTTTAAAAAAAGAAGGTCCAAAAGTAATTTTTGTTCATTTACTTGGAACCCACGCTGCTTATTATATGCGATATCCTAAAAATTTTAAAAAATTTGATCCTGATCTAAAACTTTCAAAAGACCCTAAAGTTGATCATTATGATAATGCTGTTCTATACAATGACCATATAGTTCGTGAAATCATCAATATTACAAAAGCACGTGACCAAAAAAGTTTTGTGCTTTATTTTTCAGATCATGGTGAGGAAGTATTTGATGAAATTGATTATGCTGGCCATAGCATTGATCAAAATATTACCAAAAATATGTTTGAAGTTCCCTTTGTCTTGTGGCAATCAAAATCATTTCAAAAATCGCATAATATTGAGCAAGACATAAACATTAAATTCTCTCTTAAGTATTTGTCACATGCCATTGCAGATTTATGCGGCGTTCAGTCCAAAGCTGTTGACTATTCAAAAAGTCTATTTAATAAGAACTTTGAATTATCTCCTCGAATTATTTTAGACTCAATAAATTATGATTTGAAATTTAACCAATAATTTTAGTCAGCAACTCTTGATGAAAGCTAGTCAAAAGAAGTAATTCGAATCCCTAAGATTAACATCTGTTTTTTTACGAAACGTATCAAGTCATAAATAGGTTTTGGAATGTAGAGTAATATTATTTGGCGAAACGTGAGCATTTGTTTTCGTGTAGATTTGCGTAATCGACAAAAATGATTATGCTCACCACTTTGCCTGTATCTCATGGCATACATATATCTTTTGAAATTCAGGTACTTGATAAGGCTTGTATTTTTAGAATTTTCAGATTCATACTTGTCTAAATCTGGCAGATATTGGTGAGTGAGTTTTACAACGGTCATTTGTTCAGGTCCTCCTACTCGAACATTGGATAAAGGCGCATGATAGTAAGCAGATTTATAGTTCAGATTTATTTTTATGTAAAAATCTATATCCTCACTGTACATTATGTCTTCATCAAAACCTCCAACCTCCTCAATGACGTTTCGTTTATAGGCGACACTACTCATGCAATACAGAGGCATTCCTAAGCTGTTTTCAAAAAAATCATTAACTATGAAGCGAGCATTTTCTTTATACAATGGTAACTTAGGTTTTGCCCATATTTTTTTGCCATTTGAGTATATTTCGTTAAACCCAGTACCAAATATTGAAGCTTTTGGAAAATTTACTACCATCTCTGAAATAGAACTCAAAAAATCATAACGCCAACTATCATCCGCATCGATCATGGTAATTAACTTGCCCTTAGCTTGACGAGAACCTGTATTTCTTGTAGCGGATAGTCCTTTATTTGTCTTGTGACTAATAATCTGAATATTTGGAATTTGTAAAGATTTGACTAGGCTTAAACTGTCATCTGTTGAACAGTCGTCTACAACAATAAGTTCAAAATCTTGACAAGACTGATTTATTATACTCTTTATTGTTTCTACAATATATGCCTGTTTGTTGTACAGTGGTACAATAACAGAAAATAAGGGATTCATGATTTTTTGGGATTGGAAAAATAATATAAACGGTACCAATCAAAAAGTATTAAGGGCTTTCCATAAAGTTTTAAAATATAATGTAAACACTTTCCAATTGGTAAAAACGAGTTACAAAAAATGAAATTAAGCCGATACTTTCTTAACTTTTCAAAGACATAGATTAAATTGTTTTGATCCGCTCCAATAATATTGGCTTCGTAGTAATTTCGAAGCGATGCCGAGCTGCTTTTTGTTTTTGATAAAAATAAGTTGTTATCATCAATACCGTGGTGAGTTGTTTCATTGTCTATATGAAGAATAGGAATATTTGATTTTTTAAGAGAAGAACCAAGTAGTAAATCAAGTCCGTAAACATCATCAAAAATTTTTGATGATTTCACAAACAACTTTTTGGATATTAACATATTTCCAGAAAAAATAAATTTGTAAGGAATTTTACTTCGATAATTAGCTTTTTTTTGTTCTCGATTTTTGCCGTAAATATATCTAAGATTTTTGTTAACAATTGTGTTTTCATAGCTATATCCTCCAAAAAAAGCTTGAACATTTGGATGCGCAGCAATATTATCTAAATAATTTTTGATAAAGTGTGGATTTGCAGGAGTCATATCAGAATCTATAAATAATATAAACGAGTTTCGACTTTGTTTCGCAAGTCGTATTCGTGTTAAAACACGCCCAAAATTCTCTTTCATTTTTATATAACGAAATCCAAAATCGTTAGATTTTTTTTCATTTTTTTCATGATGCACAGTAGATCCATCATCTGCAACCAATACCTCAATTTTATTATTTAATTGAACAAGTTCTTTTTTCAAGGCTTCTAATAGCCTAGTACAGTCGTTGTTATATGTTGGTATGCAAATAGATATCAATTTACCCGTTTTTTACAACAACTTCGGTAACCATACCCTTTTCACACTTAAAGGTCTTCCCAGGATATTTTTGAATGATCCCAAAATCATGTGTGGCCATAAGTATTGTGGTCCCTTGTTTGTTTACATTTTGAAGTACATTAATTATTTCTTCCCTAGTAATGGGGTCTAGGTTTCCCGTAGGTTCGTCGGCTAGCAATACTTTTGGATAATTAAGTAAAGCACGACTTATAGAAAGTCGCTGTTGCTCACCACCTGACAACGTTTGTGGAAATTTCTTCTCTTTTCCTTTTAAATTTACCAGTGTCAATACCTCGTTGATACGCTCATGGCGTTCCGCCTTGTTCTTCCAACCCGTTGCACGCAATACAAACTCCAAGTTTTGATACACATTGCGGTCAGGAAGTAGTTTAAAGTCTTGAAAAACAATACCCAACGAACGTCTTAATTTGTGTACATGGCGACTTTTAAGTTTTGCCAATGACGTGTTACAAATGTTAATTTCTCCAGATTTCAGCGGAAGCGCAGCGTAAAGTGTTCGTATCAAACTACTTTTCCCACTTCCTGTTCTTCCAATAAAATAAACAAACGCCCCAGCATCAATATCTAGTGATACATTATCAAGAACTACATTTTTGTTCTGCTCAATTGCTGCGTTTTGTATTGAAATGATAGGTGTTCCCATGTAACGTTAAAAGTAAGCATGTTTTTTAGAAGATTTTAAACATGAACAGACATTTATTTAATAAATTATTTTAAAATATCACATAAAATCAATAATTATATTTAATTATTAAACCAAATAATTAAATTATACTTAATAATATAAATAAATTTGACAAATTTGCGTATAAATTAAAACTATGTGTGGAATTGTATGTGCTTTAGATTTAAAGCAACCAACAGAAGAACTTCGACCGCAATTGCTGAAGATGTCCAAAAAAATTCGCCATCGCGGACCAGATTGGAGTGGAATCTATGCTGATAATAATGCCATATTTGCGCATGAGCGCTTAGCCATCGTCGACCCAGCTTCTGGAAAACAACCCTTGTATAGCCCAGACAAACAACTTGTGCTTGCGGCAAATGGTGAGATATACAACCACCGTGAGCTTCGTGATACCACCCCTAAATATGCTTATCAAACAGGGTCTGACTGTGAAGTTATCTTGGCTTTATACCTGCAAAAAGGCATTGACTTTATTGATGATTTGAACGGTATTTTTGGTTTTGCACTCTACGACGCTGCAAACAAAGATTTTTTAATTGCCAGAGACCACATGGGAATTATTCCACTATATTATGGTTTTGATCAGGCAGGAACACGTTATGTGGCCTCAGAACTAAAAGCTTTAGAAGGTGTGTGTCACACTATTGAAATTTTTCCTCCAGGACACTACATGACATTAAAAGACGATGCTCCTCAAAAATGGTATTCACGAGACTGGGAAGACTACGAAGCCGTTAAAGACAACCCGACCAGTATTGAAGACTTGGGCAAGGCACTAGAAGATGCGGTTCACCGTCAGCTTATGAGTGATGTGCCTTATGGTGTTTTGCTATCAGGAGGTTTAGATTCATCCATTACTTCGGCATTGGCTAAAAAATTTGCAAAGAACCGTGTGGAGGCAGATGACAAACAAGAAGCTTGGTGGCCACAACTTCATTCTTTTTCCATTGGTTTAGAGGGCTCTCCTGATTTGGCAGCCGCAAAAGTCGTTGCAGATCGCATTGGTACGATTCACCATGAAGTCAATTTTACCGTACAAGAAGGTTTAGATGCTATACGAGATGTTATCTACCATTTGGAGACTTACGATATTACTACTGTTCGTGCTTCAACACCGATGTACTTACTGGCACGTGTAATCAAATCTATGGGCATTAAAATGGTGCTTTCTGGTGAAGGGGCAGATGAGGTGTTTGGTGGTTATTTGTATTTCCACAAAGCACCCAGCCCAGAAGAGTTCCATAAAGAAACCGTTAGGAAGCTGGAAAAACTCTATCAATACGATTGTTTAAGAGCCAATAAATCGCTGGCAGCATGGGGTATTGAAGGCCGTGTTCCATTTTTGGATAAAGAATTTATGGATGTTGCCATGCGCATCAATCCAAAGGACAAGATGATTACACCCGACCGCATGGAAAAATGGATACTTCGTAAAGCATTTGAAGATGAATTACCCCAGTCTGTTGCTTGGCGCCAAAAAGAACAGTTTAGCGACGGCGTAGGCTACAACTGGATAGATTCTCTCAAAGCATTGGTAGAATCATCTGTAACAGATGTACAAATGGAGCAGGTGAACCATCGTTTTTCAGCGCAACCACCAAGAACTAAGGAAGAATATTTCTACCGTTGCATTTTTGAAGACCATTTCCCATCACGGGCAGCAGCGCTTACAGTACCCTCCGTTCCTTCAATAGCATGCAGTACACCAACCGCATTGGCATGGGATGCATCTTTCCAAAATATAAACGAACCTTCTGGACGTGCCATAGCAAGCATACATATGGATTCTTACGATTAATTTTTACACAGATTGTGTTGATAACTTGACTAACGAAAAGCCGCACTTTTAGCATTAAAGTGGGGCTTTTCCCGTAAATTTGTTAGAATAGCTTTTATTCATAATTTAATCATATGAGTGATCAATCTAACCGGAATTATTCAGCAGACAGTATACAGGCATTAGAAGGCATGGAGCACGTACGTATGCGCCCATCCATGTACATTGGAGATGTAGGCTTACGCGGACTACATCACCTTGTTTATGAAGTCGTTGATAACTCCATTGATGAAGCTTTGGCCGGTCATTGTGATTTAATTTCCGTCCAGATAAACGAGGACAACTCTATAACTGTTGAAGACAACGGACGTGGCATTCCCGTGGGAATGCACAAAAAAGAAGGTGTTTCTGCACTTGAGGTTGTAATGACCAAAATTGGTGCTGGAGGAAAATTCGACAAAGATTCCTATAAAGTTTCGGGAGGTTTACACGGGGTAGGAGTGTCTTGTGTGAATGCGCTTTCAGAAATGCTTAAAGCTACCGTGTACCGCGATGGCAAAGAATGGGAGCAAGAATACTCAAAAGGTAAGGCACAGTACCCTGTAAGGCAGGTGGGCGCTACAGACAAGACTGGAACATTGGTAACCTTTTCGCCAGACCCAACGATTTTTGCTCAAACACGAGAATACAACTACGACACACTCGCAAGCCGTATGCGTGAACTTGCCTATTTAAATAAAGGAATAAAAATACAGTTGACCGACAACCGTCAAAAAGACGAAAAAGGCGAATTTTTTTCAGAGCTATTCTATTCAGAAGAAGGATTAAAGGAATTTATACGTTTTTTAGACGCTAATAGAGAACCCATTACCAGTGACGTAATTTCAATGGAGGGTGAGAAAAACGATATACCTGTAGAAGTTGCTATGATTTATAATGTTTCGTTTACTGAAAACCTACATTCTTATGTAAATAACATCAACACTCATGAGGGTGGTACTCATCTTTCAGGATTTAGACGAGGTCTTACAACCACGTTAAAGAAATATGCCGACGCTTCTGGTATGTTGGATAAGCTTAAATTTGAAATATCAGGAGACGACTTCCGAGAGGGGTTGACCGCTATCATTTCTGTAAAGGTAGCAGAGCCACAATTTGAAGGGCAGACCAAAACCAAATTGGGTAATAGAGAAGTAAGTGCAGCCGTTTCACAGTCTGTTTCTGAAATGCTAGAAAATTATTTGGAGGAGCATCCCAATGATGCCAAATCTATAGTTCAAAAAGTGATTTTAGCTGCTCAAGCACGTCACGCTGCGCGTAAGGCGCGAGAAATGGTACAACGTAAAACTGTGATGAGCGGAGGTGGTTTGCCTGGGAAATTATCTGATTGTTCTGAACAAGACCCAAATCTTTGTGAGGTATTCCTTGTTGAGGGTGACTCAGCGGGTGGTACTGCCAAGCAAGGACGTGACCGAAACTTTCAAGCTATACTTCCACTTAGAGGTAAAATATTGAACGTAGAAAAAGCCATGCAACACAAGGTTTTTGAAAACGAAGAAATTCGAAATATATATACTGCCCTAGGAGTAACCATAGGAACAGAAGAAGATTCTAAGGCATTGAATTTAGAAAAGTTGCGCTACCACAAAGTGGTTATTATGTGTGATGCCGATGTCGATGGTAGTCACATTTCAACACTTATACTAACATTCTTTTTCCGCTACATGCGCGAGCTTATTGAAAACGGTTTTATCTATATTGCCACACCGCCTCTTTATTTGGTCAAAAAAGGTCAAAAGAAGCAATATGCTTGGGATGATGATCAACGTGACCGTTTGATGCAAGATTTTGGTCAAGGTTCTTCTGTACAGCGTTACAAAGGATTGGGTGAAATGAATGCAGAACAACTTTGGGATACAACCATGAACCCAGAATTTAGAACATTACGCCAAGTAACAATAGACAACGGAGGCGAGGCTGACCGTGTTTTTTCAATGCTCATGGGCGACGAAGTGCCACCTCGACGTGAATTTATTGAAAAGAATGCAATTTATGCTAATATCGATGCATAAGCTTTTAGTATTTATGCTCAAGCCTTACTTTTACAAAACCAAAATAACAAACGCATGAAAGTTACCATAGTTGGCGCCGGAAATGTTGGCGCTACTTGTGCAGATGCTATTGCTACAAAACATATTGCAAGCGAAGTAGTACTGCTAGATATTAAGGAAGGATTTGCTGAGGGTAAAGCACTTGATATGATGCAAACCGCTACCACCCTTGGATTTAATACAAAGATTGTAGGAACAACCAATGATTACACCAAAACTACAAATAGTAATGTTGTTGTAATTACTTCTGGTATTCCACGAAAACCTGGTATGACACGTGAAGAATTAATTGGTATTAACGCTGGCATTGTTCAGTCTGTTGCTGATAATATCTTAGCACATTCACCAGACGCCATTATCGTAGTTGTTTCCAATCCGATGGATACTATGACCTATTTAACTTTAAAGAAAACTGGATTACCAAAAAACCGCATCATTGGTATGGGCGGCGCTTTGGATAGTTCAAGATTCAAAACTTATTTGTCTAAAGCCCTAGATAAGCCAGCCAACGATATTCATGGGATGGTAATTGGCGGACATGGAGACACCACAATGATTCCATTGACACGATTGGCTTCGTATAACGGCATTCCTGTTTCAACAATACTTGAAGCGGACGTACTAAATCAAGTTGCTGCAGATACCATGGTTGGTGGTGCGACATTAACCAAGCTACTCGGAACATCTGCATGGTATGCGCCAGGTGCATCAGTGGCTTATTTGGTTGACAGTATCCTCAATGATCAAAAGCGCATTATACCATGTTCTGTTTTTTTGGAGGGTGAGTATAATCAAAAAAATATTTGCATTGGGGTTCCCTGTGTTATTGGACGTATAGGTTTAGAATCCATTGTAAATTTAAATTTAACTGTTGAGGAGCAAGCTGCTTTTGATAAAAGTGCTGCTGCGGTACGTAATATGAATACGGCTTTGGACGGCATACTATCGTAAAATTATAAAGCTAATTTTAGCAATTTGTTAATCAGGGAGGATACGCTATATTTGCTCGTCTCAATTACGATACAAAAAACTTTATCATGCAGAATAACGGACTTATCAAATTTTTCACCGTTTTGTTTGGCCTTGTTAGCCTCTATCAACTATCATTCACTTTTGTGACGTCAAAAGTTGAATCAGATGCTGACACATATGCTCAAGCTTCCGTCGACACAGATGACGCAGACTATTACACCCTAGTAGATATTGCTAAGCGCAACTATCTAGATTCTATTGCAGATCAAAGGGTATTTGGCGTTTTTAACTATGCTGCAGCAAAAGATAGAGAGCTAAACAAAGGATTAGATCTTAAGGGTGGTATTAACGTAATCCTACAAGTTTCCGTAAAAGATATCTTAAAAGGCTTGGGTGAAAACACCCGAAATCCACTGTTTAATCAGTCTCTTGCAAGGGCTGACCTTCTACAGAAATCGTCAGATGATACCTATGTAGAGAGTTTTTTCTTGGCTTTTGAAGAATTAAAAGCAGATGAAAACCTATCAAATCCTGACATTTTTGGTAACCGTACCTTAAGCGACGATATAAACTTTAACATGACAGATGATGAGGTTAAGCCGGTTATCCGTAGAAAAATTGATGCTTCAATTGTTTCTGCATTTGAAGTATTGCGTAAACGTATTGATAAATTTGGGGTTACCCAACCTAATATCCAACGCTTGGGTACTTCAGGACGTATTTTGGTCGAATTGCCCGGTGCTAGAGACGTTGAACGTGTAAAAAATCTTTTGCAAAGTACTGCTCAGCTTGAATTTTGGGAAACTACCTCCAACCAGTTGTTTGGCACTTTCCTTGGGCAAGCAAACGAATTGCTTAAAACAGTATTGCAGGCAAAAAAAGAAGAATCCGAAACAGAAGTTTCAGAAATTGATGATTTACTTTCTGATGTAGCTGCTGCCCAAGATTCCATTACAACCATTGTAAACCCCATTTATGACTACGTTAAAGGCACTGGTTATACTGGTGGTCCTGTATTAATTCAAGTTGATGTTAAAGATCAACCGATAATTGAATCATATTTAAACCGATCTGACGTACGTGCTTTGTTACCTCCAGATCTTCGTTACACCAAGTTTTTATGGGGAATACCAGATCTAAAAACGGATTTAGTTGATTTGTATGTAATCAAGGCAAACCGTTCCAACGAACCACCTTTAAGCGGAAGCGTTATTGTAGATGCTGCACAAACATATGACCAATTGGGAGCTGCTGCCGTTTCCATGCAAATGAATGGTAAGGGTGCACGTATTTGGGAAGAAATGACTGGTAAAGCATATCAAGAAAAGAGTAATATTGCCATTGTCTTGGACGATGTAGTCTATTCTGCTCCTGGGGTTTCTAAAGGAGCTATTTCAGGTGGCCGTTCAGAGATATCAGGACAATTCTCTCTAAATGAAGCCATTGATTTGGCCAACGTTCTTAGAGCTGGTAAGCTTCCGGCTGCTGCTGAAATTATTCAATCTGAAATTGTAGGCCCATCACTTGGTCAAGAGGCTATTGAAAGTGGTGTTAATTCATTTGTTATTGCATTGTTGCTCGTACTTGCATGGATGATTTTCTATTACGGACGTGCTGGTCTTTTCGCTGACATTGCCTTGAGTTTAAACATCATTCTAATCTTCGGTATTCTAGCTGGACTGGGTGCTGTACTTACACTTCCTGGTATTGCAGGTATTGTACTTACCATTGGTATGTCCGTAGATGCGAACGTACTTATTTTTGAACGTATTCGCGAAGAATTAATAAAAGGCAAAGGACAGAAGCAAGCTGTATCTGACGGATTTCGAAATGCTTTGTCTTCTATTTTGGATGCCAACATTACTACCGGCTTAACTGCATTTATTTTGTTTGTTTTTGGAACAGGTCCTATTAAAGGTTTTGCTACTACACTGCTTATCGGTATTGCTACTTCCCTATCAACTGCCATTTTTGTGACACGATTACTTGTCGATGGACGTTTGGCCAACGGAAAGGCATTACCATTTTCTACTGGCGCAACCAAAAACTTATTTCGAAACCTAGACATTAAATTCCTCATGAAACGTGGCTTTGCTTATGTTATTTCAGGTTTACTTATCGCTGCTGGTATAGCCTCTTTGTTTACGCAAGGGCTTAACCAAGGGGTTGATTTTGTAGGTGGGCGCTCGTATACAGTTCGTTTCGAACAAGCGGTTAATCCAACAGATGCTCAGTCACAGTTGGTTAAGCTTCTCGGAAGTGCCGAAGCCAAAACCTTTGGTGAGGACAACCAATTAAAAATTACAACCAACTACAAAGTTGATGTAGAAGGAATTCAAATTGATGATGAAATTCAACAAGCTTTATTTAGTGGTCTTTCGTCTTTCCTGCCAGAGAAACTTAATTATGACGATTTTGTAAATGGTGCTGAAGACAAGCAAGTGGGTATTATGTCATCTATTAAAGTTGGGCCAACCATCGCCGATGATATCAAGAAGAATTCGTTTTTGGCTGTATTCGGTTCATTGATAGTAGTGTTCTTGTATATCTTACTCCGCTTTCGAAAATGGCAATACTCTTTAGGAGCTGTTGCAGCGGTTTTCCACGACGTACTAATTGTATTGGGAGTATTCTCAATTACCTACACCTTTATGCCTTTTAGTATGGAGATTAATCAAGCTTTTATCGCTGCGGTGCTTACGGTAATTGGATATTCACTTAATGACACTGTGGTGGTGTTTGACCGTATTCGTGAGTTTAAGCGTCTGCACACTTCATGGGAGACCCACAAAACAGTAAATAGCGCACTCAACAGCACATTGAGTAGAACCATTAATACCTCCTTAACAACGCTAGTAGTGTTGTTAGCCATATTTATTTTTGGTGGAGAGGCGATTCGGGGATTTATGTTTGCGCTCATTGTTGGAGTACTAGTTGGAACGTATTCCTCGCTGTTTATTGCAACACCTGTGATGTTTGATACTTCACTCGAGAAAAGGTAAACATAATTACCGTTTTTTTCTAGAGGAAAATAAAACCAGACCTAATCCCAAAAGGATTAGCGGAATACTAAGCCATTGGCCTGTGGATAAATAGCCAAGTTGTTCTCCGAAGCCACCCTGACTTTCTTTTACAAATTCAGCTAAAAAGCGTACGCCAAAGAGCAGCGCAAAGAATAGACCTAATAAAAACCCTTCTTGTTTACTTTTTTGAGTGTTTTTATAAACCATAAAGAGGATAATAAACACGATAAAATAACCTAGCGATTCATACAATTGAACAGGGTGTCTGGGAAGTGTTTCACCATTGTTTTTGAAGACAACACCAAAGTTACTACCCGTATACTTTCCAACAATCTCAGAGTTAAAAAAGTTACCTATTCGAATAAATATACCCCCCAAAGCAACAGTAATTGCAATGCGATCTAATAGCCATAATAGTGAGGCGTATTTAAATTTTCGCATATATAAATAAAGGGCTGTTGTAATACCAATTGCTGCGCCATGACTTGCAAGGCCTCTAAAACCTACAAACTTCCATTCTTCCTCAGAAATTTTAAATGGTAAAATGATTTCTAACAAGTTGTTTTGAAAATAATCCCAATTGTAGAAAAATACCTCTCCAAGACGTGCGCCTATCAACGTTCCTATAACCATATAAAGTAATAATGGATCTATGTGTGACAACGAAACACCTTCTTTTTTATAAATGTATTTCATCAGGTATAAACCACTTGCAAATGCAATAACAAACATGAGGCTGTAATAGTAAATGCTTATGCTGCCAAGACTGATAGCTTTTGGATCAGGTGCCCACAAAAATTTAAATATTAACATGAGATTTTATTTTGGTTAAATATAATGTAAATATTGTCCTAATCGGTAACGGGGTCGTGTCCTTGACCGCCCCAAGGATGGCATTTGCTGATGCGTTTGATTGTCAGGATTGTTCCTTTCCATATTCCGTATTTCTTTAAAGCCTCAATGCTATATTGAGAACAAGTGGGGTTAAAACGACAACTAGAAGGAAATAGCGGAGATAAAATGGTTTGATATATTCTGATGAGAAGCAAAAAAGGAAAAATGAGAACTTTTTTCATGGCATCAAGATATAGCCGGTGCCGTCTTTACCATCTTTAAGTTGAATGCCTTTTTTGAACAGAGAATCGCGAATACGATCTGAAGTTGTAAAATCTTTGGAAGCTCTGGCTTCATTTCGCAATTCAATAAGCACATCTAACGCTTTGTCCAGGAAAGCATTGTCTTCATTTAAAGAAGCGTCTAGTGTTAGTCCCAAAACGTCATAAACAAATCCGTCAATGGATTTATGTAATGTGTCTATATCTTTAGCTGTTAATTTTTCTTCCCCATGATTAACACGATGAATGAGCTTGACTGTTTCGAATAATTCGGCAATTAATACAGGACTGTTAAAATCGTCGTTCATCGCATCATAAAAAGTTTGTATAGCTGCGTTTATATCTACACTACTTTCATTACTTTTTGGTAATTTCGCTAGCATTTTAATACCATTAAGAAGGCGTTTGTACCCTTTTTCAGCAGCTTCTAGAGCATCATTACTTAAATCCAATACACTTCTGTAATGTGCTTGAAGCATAAAAAACTTAACAACATTAGCAGAAAAAGGTTTTGATAACAATTCGTTCGACCCATCAAAAAGCTCAATTGGTAAAATATTATTTCCAGTTGATTTAGCCATTTTCCTGCCATTAAGTGTCAACATGTTAGTGTGTATCCAAGTTTTAACAGGGCTTTTATCATACAATGCTTTTGCTTGAGCAATTTCACACTCATGGTGTGGAAACTTTAAGTCAATTCCACCACCATGAATATCAAATTGATCGCCAAGATATTTACTACTCATAGTTGTACATTCTAAATGCCAACCAGGGAAACCATCACCCCATGGAGAGGTCCAACGCATTATGTGTTTTGGTTCAGCCTTTTTCCAAAGTGCAAAATCTTGAGGTGATTTTTTTTCGCTTTGAGAAGTCAATTCCCTTGTATTATGAATCATATCTTCAAGTTTACGTCCGCTCAATAACCCATAGCGGTGTGTAGAATTATTGAACTTAATCACATCAAAGTAGACTGAACCATTTATTTCATATGCAAAACCACGATCAATAATTTTTTTTACATGTTCAATTTGTTCAACTATATGCCCGGTAGCTGTAGGTTCAATACTAGGTGGCAATGTATTAAAGGCATCTAAAATTTTATGAAAGTCTGTTGTGTAGCGTTGAACAACTTCCATTGGTTCAATACCATCTAGCCTTGCTTTTTTGGATATTCTATCTTCTCCATCATCTTCATCAAATTCAAGATGACCAACGTCTGTTATGTTTCTAACATATCTTACACTGTATCCAATATGCTTTAAATAACGAAATATTAAGTCAAAGGAAATAAATGTTCTGCAATTACCTAAATGAACATTGCTATAGACAGTTGGTCCACAAACATACATTCCTATATGATTTTCTGTAATTGGTAATAAAAGTTCTTTTTTGCCAGTTAAAGAATTGAAAATATGTAGAGATGAAGTTGCTTCTCCCATATTTTAGAATGTAGTATCCATATTTAAATAACCCAAAAACTCTTTTTTCACATTTGGTTTTTTGAATGCACCTCCAAATTCGGCTGTTACAGTACTGCTTTCAATATCTCTGATGCCACGCATATTTACACATAAATGTTTTGCATCAATGACACAAGCTACGTCATCAGTATTAAGTGCGTCCTGTAATGCTTTCACAACTTGAATTGTGAGTCTTTCTTGCACTTGCGGTCTTTTGGCATAATAATCAACAATTCTATTCATTTTAGATAGCCCAATTACAGTTCCGTTAGAAATATATGCTACATGGGCTCTGCCTACAATTGGTAACAAATGATGTTCACAAGAAGAATAGAGAGTTATATTTTTTTCAACAAGCATTTCATTGTACTTATACTTATTTTCAAACGTTGATGGATTAGGCATATTGTCAGGGTTTAAACCAGAAAATATTTCATTTACAAACATTTTTGCAACTCGCTTTGGAGTTCCTTTTAAACTATCATCTGTAAGATCCATACCTAGAGTTTGAAGTATATTGGTAACATCTTGCTCAATAAGTTTTATTTTATCATTATCAGAAATATCAAAAGCATTTTCACGCAAAGGTGTATTCATATTTGCGCTGAAATGATCGTCATCCCGATGATCTAAAGTTTCTTTTAAAAATTGATTAAATTTCATAGCATCTAAAATAAGTATACAAATGTAACAATTTTGTAAAAATTAACTCTTTTTAAAAGCGAACATTGTAGGTAATTGCTAACTGTCCAGTACTTTCGTTTATGCTGGCACTGTCTGTTAAGCCAATATAATATAGCTGCTGCTGATATTTCTGTGTATTTTTTGTATACGCCAAATCTAGCGAACCACTCCCAAAACGAATTCCCATCCCAAGTGAAAAACCGCTGAAATCACCAATGACTGCCTTATTTTTATATGGACTATTTTCATGCCAGTATCCGGCACGAAGGCTTAAGTCTCCAATTCGACCCTCACCACCAATACGTAAGTAATTTGCATCATCAAGTGCTTCGTTGATTTCTGAATTTAAGGCATTGGTATCAACCGCGTAAGGTAATGTAACACTTGACGAGCTGTATGTTTTCTTTCCATAATCTAAGCTTATAAGTCCAGTTTTCCCGAAAACAACTGCAGCACTGCCTTGTATTTTTCCAGCAGTTTTTATCTTGTAAGGACCATTTAGGTTTACGATGTTTGGATAAATAGCATCGCGTTGTATTGCGTCAGTCGAATCTATATAATATGTTTCCAAGCCTTCTGTATATTCGTCTTCTAATTCATAATAAGTAGGACTTGTATAGCTTGCCCCAAGGCGTAGCATATCAGTTGTCTTGAAAATGGCGCCAAACTGAAACGAAACACCTTCACCAAAAGTATTGAGGTCTCGCTGTAAGTCAACCTGATCTAAACGGCTTGTAGTGTCCAAATACTTGTCCGACGTTGCTTTGTATTCTGCATAATCAATTTCATATATATTGATATTAAAGCCAATAGATAGTTTTTGTAAATAACGGGCACTAAAATTTAAGCTGTAGAGCTGTTGTCGTCCTGAGGTGTTATTTTCATGAATCTGATCAATTCCACCACCAACAAGGCCATCAGCGATATATATACTATTCTCATCGTCATGGTTAATAGTATTGGTGTATAGACCCATGTATGCCTGCTGCGTGGCGTAACCAAATCTATTCCCTAAAAAAGAATATTCATCATCAGCATTATTTGAAAAATCAAAAGTATCATAAGAGATGCCACTCGCATTTTCTAAAAAATAGTCCTCGAGGCCTCTGTTGTAGTTTGTTCCTCTAGCAAAAAGGTTTTTATCAAAGTTATTAATGGTTTGTGTATTAAAACCAAATGCTATCTTATCCCATTTACTAGAAGGATTGGTAAGTACAAGAACAAACCCTGCTTGGCTGATGTCAAAAGAAGATTTTTCAACATTGGTAAGTCCATTTAAGTAATTAGAATCTGTTGAAATCGATTGCACGCCAATAGTAGCGCCAGCTTCATTAAAAGCAAACACAATTGAACCAGCCGGGTTATTTGATATTGAAGACAAATCTCCACCAAGAGCTCCAAAGGCACCACCCATGGCTTGATAGCGTGCAGAACCTTGCAATTGTTCATAGCCATACCTGGCAATTTCACCAACAGATTGTGCTGGCGCAACAATACCAGTCAACAAAAAGCTAAAAATTAATTTAAATAATTTTATCTTTCTCATATGTTCATTCTTAATATTTCAAAACACTACAGCCGAACCCTGATTTATCTTCTTCTAGATGAGCTAGAGGAACTTCTAGAAGAGCTACTTGAAGTTGACCTTGTTGAACTACTTGGTGTTGAATTTCTGTAACTTGAGGTTGAGGAAGACGAGGAATTTCTGTAGCTTGAGTTATTTGTTGTAGATCTATCATTACTATACCTTCTTGTCGTTCTACTGTTTTGACTTGAGTTTGTATTGCTATTTGAAACACGTCTTGTAGTCGTGCCACCACGTGCATTCGTGCGTCGTTGGTTTTTGTTGGAAATATTTTCAGGGCTGTCTGCGCTACCTCCAATACTATTGGAGCGGTTTGTTCTAAAAAATTCCCTGCTACCATTTAGTCTACTATATCTAATAGGCGTATTGTATCTTTGATTCATACCAATCATGTGATAAGAATTGTTGTATCCCCAATTGTTCCAACCTGGTCTGTTAAAAGGATATGTGTTACCCCATTGGAAAGGGTTGTAAAAAGGGTGGTAATTATATGTAAAATACCACGGGTGGTAATTGTAACCCCAAAATGATGAACGTCCAAATGTATATGGCGCATTATACCAACCCCAACCCATATTCCAACCAAATGATCTATTGTAAATTACGTTGATGTTGATTCTGTCTACTTGATCACCCCATGAGCCATGTGCGTGGTAATTACCAACACTACTTTGTTGTGGAGTAGCATCTTGATATTGTTCAACGTTTGTGAAAATATAATCGTCTTGAATCCCTTGTGAAGCTTTGTCAGCAAAATAATTTTTGTAAAAAGAGCCGTTGTTTTGTTGCTTATTGTTATTGGCAGGAGCAACAACTTGTCTAATCTGCTGCAAAACATCATTATCATAGATGCCATCGCCATAGTATGAAACGGTTTGATAGCCACTACAACCCAAGAGAAATAGTGCCAAAAATACTGTTGAAAAAAGCACATAAATTCTGATTAAGTCGGGTTGTAAAAAATTACGCATTACACAAAGTTTAAATTAACACTCAAATTTAAGTAGTTTTGCACTACAACTAACAAAAAATCAAAAGTTGTGCCAAACTTATGGGTAAATATTTAACAACACGAGCAGAAGACTATTCAAAATGGTATAATGAGCTGGTTGTAAAAGCCGATTTAGCAGAAAATTCCGCTGTTAGAGGCTGTATGGTCATAAAGCCTTATGGCTATGCGATTTGGGAACGTATGCAAGCCATATTGGATAAAAAATTTAAAGAAACAGGCCATAGCAATGCCTATTTTCCGCTGTTTGTTCCTAAGAGCTTGTTTGAAGCTGAGGAGCAAAATGCTGATGGTTTTGCCAAAGAGTGTGCTGTAGTAACTCACTATCGACTTGAAAATGATCCAGACAAGCCAGGAAAACTACGTGTTGATCCTAATGCGAAACTAGAAGAAGAACTTATTGTACGCCCCACTAGTGAGGCCATTATATGGAATACGTATAAAAATTGGATTCAATCATATCGAGACTTGCCTATATTAATTAATCAATGGGCCAATGTGGTTCGTTGGGAAATGCGCACTCGATTATTTTTACGCACAGCAGAGTTTTTATGGCAAGAAGGGCATACTGCCCATGCTACAGAAACAGAAGCACGAGTTGAGGCAAAGCAAATGAACCAAGTGTATGCTGATTTTGTAGAGCAGCATATGGCCATCCCTGTAATACAAGGCGTTAAATCTGACACTGAACGCTTTGCTGGTGCAGTTGAAACTTATTGTATTGAGGCACTTATGCAAGACGGAAAAGCTTTGCAAGCAGGTACTTCTCACTTTTTAGGGCAGAATTTTGCCGAAGCATTTGATGTAAAATACGCTACAAAAGAGGGTGCTTTGGAACACGTTTGGGCAACTTCTTGGGGTGTTTCTACTAGATTGATGGGTGCACTTATCATGACGCACAGCGACGATAACGGACTTGTCCTACCCCCATCATTGGCACCGCACCAAGTTGTTATTGTACCTGTATATAAAGGTGAGGAGGAACAAAAAATGGTATTTGAGGTAGTAGCTCCTTTAGTTGAAGCTTTACGCAAAGAAAATATTCGTGTACATTTTGATAAACGCGATAACTATAAACCTGGATTTAAGTTTAATGAATACGAGCTTAAAGGGGTGCCGCTGCGCGTTTCCATTGGACCGAGAGACGTTACTGATGGTACCGTTGAGCTTGCTCGCCGGGATACGTTAAGTAAATCAAGTGTTGCTCAAGAAGATCTGGTTGCGGAAGTGAAGATTAGGCTAGAAGCTATACAAGTTGCTTTGTTTGATCGCGCAAAGAATTATAGCACTGAATATACCACTGTGGTTGATGATTTTGATGCTTTTAAGGAAGTTTTAGCTTCAAAGGGTGGATTTGTTTCAGCACATTGGGATGGCACTGCTGAGACTGAATTATCTATCAAACAAGCCACAAATGCGACAATTCGCTGTATACCAATTGATGGAAAGATAGAGCAAGGCAGTTGTGTTTACTCTGGCAAACCCTCAAATCAGCGAGTTTTATTTGCGAAAGCATACTAATCATAATATAAGTTGCAAGTTTGTCAGGTATCATATAAATTTGCACCTCGTTAATCCGAAGGGCCCGTTCGTCTATCGGCTAGGACGCCAGGTTTTCATCCTGGTAAGAGGGGTTCGATTCCCCTACGGGCTACTAAATATAAACTATGGCAAATCATAAATCCGCCTTAAAAAGAATACGTTCAAACGAAACAAAGCGTCAGCGAAATCGTTTTCAGCACAAAACAACTCGTAACGCTATTCGTGATTTCAAAGCATTGGAAAAAAAGAAAGAAGCCCAAAAACAGTTTCCAATTGTAGCTTCCATGATTGATAAGTTGGCCAAAAAAAACATCATTCATGACAACAAAGCAGCAAACCTAAAGTCTAAGCTTAACAAATATATGAGCTCGCTTTAAAAATAGCTTAAAATAATCATGGGAAGGCTTCCACGATGGATGCTTTTTTTACTTTTTTTGTTTTCTAATAAATTATAAGTTTACTTATTCAAAAATTATTCTTTGGTAATAATATACGTTTAATGTTTTTTGGTTTGTACTCTTTCAATTTTACGCTTTACTGACAATTAGCCCACAACATGGCAATACCTAAAACGATTTATCAGACTTATAAAACAGCAAAGCTCCCAATTATTTTTAGGTGGCACATTCGAAGGTTGAGAAAAAAAAACCCAAGCTATACTTATGAATTTTATGATGACAAACGTGCTTCGGATTTTATTCTCGACTCATATGGAAACAAAATAAGTTCCATTTTTAATCGGATAAATATTGGGGCCGCTAAAGCAGATTTTTTTAGATATGCTATATTGTACAAAAAGGGGGGTGTCTATTTGGATATAGACAGCCTTATTACCACCAAAATTGATGATTTTATCAGACCTAATGATGTGGCTGTAATTTCTAATGAAAGTAATTTGAAATTCTTTTTGCAGTATGTTTTATTTTTTGAGCCCAAGCACCCAATATTAAAGAGAACAATGGATCTGATGATTTCAAATCTAAAGCAAAACACTTATCCTTATAACACACATAAAATGACTGGTCCAACGGTTTTTACCGAAGCCATTAGGTATTGTATGACAAAAGAATCAAAATTGGATTATCGTATTTTAGGAACTGATTTTGGGAACAACGTAAAGTTTAGTTTTGTAGGCAGTAAAACGTTTTTGTATGGCATAAAAAGAAAAAAACATTGGAAAAAAATTGGTAATAAGGTTGCTGTGATTTCTGCTGAATAAACGAACATCAACCAGTAAAAAGGGTTCCATTTTGAAGCTTTTTTATTTTAATTACAAACTAGAGTTTAAGCATTCATCGAAATCAAAAACTCTTCATTGTTTAGAGATTTCTTGATACGGTCGCTGATAAACTCCATGGCTTCCACTGGGTTCATGTCTGCAAGATATTTACGCATTATCCACATGCGTTGAACAGTTTTTTCATCCAATAAAATGTCGTCTCTACGTGTACTTGATGATACTAAGTCAATAGCTGGAAAAATACGTCGGTTCGAGATACGTCGGTCGAGTTGTAATTCCATGTTACCAGTTCCCTTAAATTCTTCAAAAATGACCTCATCCATTTTTGATCCTGTTTCCGTCAGTGCAGTTGCAATTATAGATAAGGAACCGCCATTTTCAATATTACGTGCTGCACCAAAGAAACGTTTGGGTTTGTGTAATGCATTGGCATCTACACCACCACTCAATATCTTGCCAGAGGCAGGTTGAACCGTATTATAGGCTCGTGCCAGTCGTGTAATTGAATCTAATAGAATCACCACATCATGCCCACATTCCACCAATCTCTTAGCTTTCTCAAGTACGATGTTAGCTACCTTTACGTGGCGGTCAGCTGGCTCATCAAATGTGGAGGCAACAACCTCACCCTTTACGTTTCGTTGCATGTCCGTTACTTCTTCTGGACGCTCGTCAATTAGCAGTATGATTTGGTATACTTCTGGGTGATTAGCTGCAATCGCATTGGCTACATCTTTCAAGAGCATCGTTTTTCCTGTCTTAGGTTGCGATACTATCATACCACGCTGTCCTTTTCCAATTGGGCAAAATAAATCCATTACTCTTGTCGAGATAGTACTTTGCTTATCTGCTAAGTTAAATTTTTCTTGAGGGAATAAAGGAGTAAGGTGTTCAAATGAAACTCGGTCGCGCACAATATCGGGTGAAAGCCCATTAATCAATGATACCTTTATCAACGGAAAGTATTTTTCCCCTTCTTTTGGTGGACGAATATGACCCAATACCGTGTCTCCTGTTTTTAGACCAAATAAACGCACTTGTGACTGAGATACATAAATATCATCTGGAGAAGTAAGGTAGTTGTAGTCTGACGATCGTAAAAAGCCGTAGCCCTCTTGCATCATTTCCAAAACACCCTCACTTTCTATAATACCCTCAAATTCATAATCAGGCTGGCGATAGCGGTTGCGGTGATCTTTATTGTGATTGCTTTTTTCATTGGTATCGTTTCCGTTTTGGTGACGATTTCCTTTATTTTTGTTCGGGCTGGTATTGTTGTGCTGTTGCTTATGCTTAGGCTGATCCAATTTTTTATCTTTTATGTGCTCAGGTTTTTTGTCCCCAGGGTTCTTTGAATTTTTATTGTTTCTGTTCTCTTTCTTCTCTCTGATGGGCTTATTGTTCTCAGCAGTTTCAGTCTCAGCTGGCCTAACATATTCCTCTTTTTGATCATTCTCATCTGGAAGTGTAGACTGGTGATCAATAATACGATAAGTGAGTTCAATTTTTTTAAGTGCGGTAATTTTTCTAATACCTAGCTCCTTTGCAATTTCTTGTAATTCAGCAAGCTTTTTAGCTTTTAACTCTGATAATTCAAACATGTGTGTTATGGTAATTGTATATTGTATGTAGGCTGAAGTGTTTGCCTTTACGACAAACATACAACTTTTTTTATTTTTGTATTTGAAATTTTTAAAAAATCTAAATGGATATTTCCATTATAGTTCCCGTATTCAACGAAGAAGCTTTTATAAAACAGTCACTAACTTCTTTATTAAATCAAACACATCCAGCTAAACAATTAGTTGTCGTTGACGATGGCTCTACGGATAATTCCGTTGCCATTATTCGCAGTTTGGCCGATCTACACCCAAATTTGACCCTTATTACTAATGATGAGCCATCCACCTACGCTCCAGGAGAAAAGGTTGTGCGGGCATTTATGCGTGGTTTTAATGTTCTTAAATTAAATTGGGACGTGATTTGTAAATTTGATGCCGATATTATTTTCCCAGACAACTATTTAGAGAAAATTAATAACGCATTTATTAGCAATGATAAGCTGGGTATGTTTGGCGGCCTACTAGCCATTCTAAAAAAAGACACATGGGTGGTAGAGTGCATTTCACGTGACAATCACCTCAGAGGGCCTATTAAGGCCTATTCAAAAGCATGCTATGTTGAAGTGGGTGGTTTACGTACAGCTCTGGGCTGGGATACCCTGGACGAATTATTGGCGTTGCAGCGTGGATACCAGGTTGAGATAGATAAAGATTTAATTGTTAAACACTTACGGCCTACGGGACAGAATTACAATTATAAGGGTGCTGTAGGGAAAGGGCGTTTATTTTATGAGTTGGGTTATGGGTTGTTTTTGGGTGTTTTGGCCACTGTCAAATGGTCGTTCACCCAGCGAGGTAGTTTGCTTGCAGCTTTAGGTGGATTTTTAGGCGCTTGGTTATCTTCTAAACCTAAACATGTTACAAAGCAGGAAGCCCGCTTTATCAGGCAATACCGGTGGTCACAATTTTTCTCTTTGTTTGTCTCCTAGTTCAATTACAACGAGGTTTTGCACTTTTTTTGCTTTAATTTCAAAACGTATCATGGTTTGTTTTTTATGAAAGCCGTGTTTACCTACTGCACCAGGATTCATAAATAATAGTTTATTTTTTTTGTCAAATGAAACCTTTAGTATGTGGGAATGACCACATACAAATATTTCTGGATTTAGATGTTTTAGTTTTTCTACTATACCCTTTGCATACAGCGGTGGTTTGCCACCAATGTGGGTCATAAACACTCGTATGCCTCCAATAATAAAAAACAAATCCTCATCGAATTGGCTTCTGATACTTGCATTGTCAATGTTTCCATATACCACTTTAAGGGGTTTTATTTTTGCTAGAGTATCAGTCACTTCAAACGATCCAATATCCCCAGCGTGCCAAATTTGGTCGACTTCCTCTGCATAGCCCAAAACCCTTGGGTCTAAAAAACTGTGCGTATCTGAAAGCAACAATATCTTTTTCA